>Ga0335080_10005965_pt1 | contig 12581 bp, 9 predicted proteins | sample Lox_Sample_34_FD_206720 | JGI IMG/M metagenome (GOLD analysis project Ga0335080, IMG submission 206720) | Soil microbial communities from Loxahatchee National Wildlife Refuge, Florida, United States - Lox_Sample_3.4 | ecosystem: Environmental > Terrestrial > Soil > Wetlands | place: USA: Florida...
AGGCCAGAGAAGAGAGGATCGCAAAGGTCAGGCTGAAGCGAAACGATCGTTGCATCGGTCTCCCGGTTGTTGCGGTTGTAGGGAGGGCGGCCTTATGCGCCCGGTCCACCCCCCAGAGACAGGTACCAATGTATCACCCGCCCGCCGAAAAAAATGTATATAATCGCGGCAAAGGCCAGGAAAGGGCCGAAAGGGATCGCCAGTTTGGAATCTTCATTACGGATCAGCATGAGGGCGATGCCGATGACCGAGCCGATGAGCGAGCTGGCAAAGATGATGAAGAGGACCGCTTTCCAACCGAAAAAGGCGCCCATCATGGCCAGGAGCTTTATGTCACCTCCGCCCATTCCTTCCTTTTTGGCAATCAACTGGTACCCGTAGGCGACCAGTAAAAGGCTTCCCCCGCCGACCGCTATACCTATGAGCGAATTCAGCCAGCCGAGCTGCGGTATGAAGAAAGAGGCGATAAAGCCGAAGATAATACCGGGGAGTGAGATCACGTCAGGGATTATCTGGTGTTCCAGGTCGATGAAGGTGATGACCACCATGGCAGAACAGAAGACGAAGAGTACCGCGAAACCGAGGGTAGGGCCGAATCTGATGAACAGGAAAAGGGCCAGAAGCGCGTTGATCAGTTCAACCAGCGGATATTGAAAGGAGATGCTGGCCCTGCATGAACGGCATTTCCCGGCCAGCAACAGATAGCTGAGGATCGGGATGTTGTCATAGAATGGTATCCGGAAACCGCACTTGGGGCAGTGGGATGGTGGGGAGACGATCGATTCGTCCCTCGGCAGACGGCAGATGCAGACGTTCAGGAACGAGCCGACCACCGCGCCGAGGACAAAGGCGAAGATGTAAAAGGAAAGGGGATATGTCAGCAATGCGTCACCGTAGCAGCCATGGAAGTCGTTCGGCCGTTTCAGGCAATACTACGTTAAGCATTGTCGAATGTAAATAATTTTTCATCGCGGCGTAAAAATCAGTCTGACTTTTTCTTCCCTTTTGTCCGCTTCGGAACAGGGGTGGGAAATGTGAGGTTTTCCTGCTCAAGGACACGGATGAAGGTCGTGCGTTTGGTCAGCTCCTTGAGCGCCAGCGCGCCGACAAAGGTACATGCGGAGCGGACGCCGCCGAGGATGTCCCGCACGGCCCCTTCTATGGGCCCGCGATAGGGGACCTCCACCAACTTTCCTTCCGTTGCCCGGTATTCGGCCACTCCGCCCGAATACTTGGCCATGGCCGTTGCCGAGCTCATTCCGTAAAACTGTTTGTACGCCTTTCCGTCACGCTGCAAGAGTTCTCCGCCACATTCCTCATGGCCGGCGAACATGCCGCCGATCATGACGAAATCGGCGCCGCCGCCGAAGGCCTTGGCAACATCGCCGGGGCAGGTGCAACCGCCGTCGGAGATGATTCTGCCGCCCAGGCCATGGGCCGCATCGGCGCACTCGATAACAGCCGACAGCTGGGGATAACCAACGCCGGCCTTCACCCTGGTGGTGCAGACCGAGCCGGAGCCGATCCCTACCTTGACGATATCGGCGCCGGAAAGGAGCAGTTCTTCCACCATCTCGCCGGTGACGACGTTGCCGGCCACGATGGTCTTGTCGGGAAAGGCGGCACGCACCTTGCGGACGAACTCCACAAAGGCCTGGGCATAGCCGTTGGCCACATCGATGCAGATGAATTCCAGCAGCGGGTGGTTCGCCATGATCCTCCCCAGCCTGGCGAAATCGTCCCTGGAGGTGCCGGTGCTGACCATGATGCGGGAATAGAAGCGCTCGTCACGGCCTTTCAGGAATTCGTCCCATTCCTCCGGGGCGTAGTACTTGTGAATGGCGGTAAGCATGTTGTGGCCGGCCAGAACTTCGGCCACGGCAAAGGTGCCGATGGTGTCCATGTTGGCGGCGATGATCGGCACGCCGCTCCAGACGCGCCGGCTGTGCAGGAAGGTAAAGCTCCTGTCCAGGAGGACCTGGGCGCGGCTCTTCAGGTTCGACCGTTTCGGCCTTATCAGCACATCCTTGAAGCCGAGCTTAAGATCGGTATCAACATGCATAGTTAGCCTGTTATTTGATGCTTATCAGTTCCACTTCGAATATCAGTGTGGCGTAACGGGGTATCGAGCCGACGATGCCTTCATCACCATAGGCGATATTCGATGGGCAGACCAGCCGTGCCTTCCCGCCGACCTTCATCATCTGCATGGCCTCTGTCCAGCATTTGATAACGTTGCCGAGCTGCAATTCGACCGGCCTGCCGATCTTGTACGAACTGTCGAATTCGCGGCCGTTCGGCAATGTGCCGCGGTAATTGACGCTGACCGTGTCGGTGGGCTTTGGTGTAGCGCCGGTGCCTTCCTTGAGACAGGTGTACTTCAGTCCGGAACTGGTAGTGATGGTATCGCTCCCTTCCGGGTTGCCGGGTTCCGCGGCAAACGAGGTGGCGGCCATAAGGCAGATGATTGTTGCAATGACAAGTCTGAGCATATTGTTTCCTTTCCTCGGAGGTTGATTGATTCCTGACTCCGCTAGGGTTCGATGCCCCACGGCTTCAGGCCTGGCGCAGGCGCCTGATCTTCGCCAGGCTCTCTTCCAGGACTTCCTTCTTGTGCGAAAAGTCGGCAAGCTTCTCCCGCTCTCCGCTAACCACTTCGGCCGGCGCCCGCTCCACGAAGCTCGGGTTAGCCAGCTTCTTCGCCAGGAAATCGATGTCCTTGTCGATTTTGCCGATCTCCTTCAGGAGCCGCCTTTCCTCCTCCTCCACATTGACTATCCCGCGCAGCGGCACGAAGATCCGAACATCTCCGGCAACCTGTACGGAGGCGTCCTCCGGCTTCTCGACATTCCGGCCCATGGCCAGGTCTGCCACCCGGGCCAGAGAAACGATGGCCCCCTCGTTGTGCCGCATGAGGGCGAGGCTTTCGTCGCTCCCGCACGACAGGATGACCGCGATCTCACGGCTGGGGGGGACCTCCATCTCGCCGCGGATATTGCGGATGGCCCCGATGACCGCCATGACCTTTTCCATATCAGCCGCCGCATCCGGGAATTCGCGCCGGGTGTCCGGTGCGGGGTAGGGGGCGAGCATGATGCTGGGAACCGGGCGGGCGCCGGGCAGGTTCTGCCAGATCTCCTCGGTGATGAACGGCATGAAGGGGTGAAGCAGGCGCAGCAGCTCTTCCAGAACGTGCCACAGGACGTACTGCGCTGTCCTTTTCCGCTCCGGGTCATCGCCGTACAGGTCCCTCTTGGAGAGCTCCACGTACCAGTCGCAGAACTCACTCCAGGTGAACTGGTAGAGCCCCATGGCCGCCTCGTTGTAGCGGTAATCCGCAAGGGCCTCGTTCGTCTCGCCGGCGGTCACGTTCAGACGATGCAGGATCCACTTGTCGCCGCCGGAAAGCTTCAGTTCCTCCGGTTGCACCATGTCCGGGTCGAACCCCTGCAGGTTCATGAGGGCAAAGCGGGCCGCGTTCCAGATCTTGTTGGCGAAGTTGCGGTAGCCGGCGATACGCTCCTCGGCGAGCTTGATGTCGCGTCCCTGGGCCGCAAAGGCAGCAAGGGTGAAGCGGAAGGCATCGGTGCCGTAGGTGTCGATGACGGTCAGAGGGTCGATAACGTTCCCCCTGGATTTGCTCATCTTCTGTCCCTGGGCATCGCGCACCAGGGCGTGGATGTATACCTCGCGGAAAGGCACCTCGCCCATGAAATGGAGCCCCGCCATCATCATCCGCGCCACCCAGAAGAAGAGGATGTCGAAGCCGGTGACCAGGCAGGATGTGGGGTAGAAGGCCGCCAGCTCGGTGGTCCTGTCCGGCCACCCCATGGTGGAAAAGGGCCAGAGGGCCGAAGAGAACCAGGTATCGAGGACATCCGGGTCCTGCCTTATCTCCGGACTGCCGCAGGCCCGGCATGCGGCCGGATCGTCCCTGGTAACGGTTATTTCTCCGCAGCTGCCGCAGTACCAGGCGGGAATGCGGTGCCCCCACCAGATCTGCCGGGAGATGCACCAGTCCTGGATATTTTCCATCCAGTCGATGTAATTGCGGCGCCACTGGTCAGGGTAGATCCTGGTTTTGGGATCTTCTCCCAGGGCCGCGGCCAGGGCCGGCTCGGCCAGGGTCTTCGTCTTGACGTACCATTGCAGGGAGAGGTACGGCTCCACCACGGTCTTGCAGCGGTAGCAGCCTCCCACAGCCAAGGCGTGATCCTGGATGTCACTCAGCAGCCCCTCCAAATCCAGGTCGGACACGATCCTGTTTCTCGCGGCGAAACGCTCCATCCCCTTGTAGGGGCCGCCGTTGGCGTTGATCACCCCGGATTCGTCGAAGATGTTCAGCACCTCCAGGCCGTGCCGTTTCCCCACCTCGAAGTCATTGAAGTCGTGGGCCGGGGTGATCTTCACCACGCCTGTGCCGAAATCCATGTCCACGTACTCGTCGCCGATGATCGGTATGGTGCGGTTCACCAGCGGTAGGAGCACGGTGCGGCCGATCAGCGCCGCGTAACGCTTGTCCGCCGGATTCACCGCCACGGCCGTGTCCCCCAGCATCGTCTCCGGGCGGGTGGTGGCGACCACCAGAGAGCGGTGCGTGCCGGTCACCGGGTAGCGGATGTACCAGAGATGCCCTTTCTTCTCCTCGTGTTCGACCTCGATGTCGGAGAGGGCCGTATGACAGCGGGGGCACCAGTTGATGAGCCGGTTGTCGCGATAGATGAGCCCCTCTTCAAAGAGGCGGACGAAGACCTCGCGCACTGCCCGGGAGAGCCCTGCGTCCATGGTGAAGCGCTCCCGCTCCCAGTCGCAGGAGGCGCCCAGCCGTTTCAACTGGCCGATGATCTGCCCCCCCGACTCCTTCTTCCACTGCCAGACCCGCTCGATGAATGCCTCTCGCCCCAGGTCGAAGCGGTTCTTGCCTTCGGCGGCCAACTGCCGCTCGACCACGTTCTGGGTAGCGATCCCGGCGTGGTCGGTGCCGGGCATCCAGAGGACGTTGTATCCGTTCATCCGCTTCCAGCGGCAGAGAATATCCTGAAGGGTATTGTTCAGCGCGTGACCCATGTGGAGCACGCCGGTGATGTTGGGCGGCGGGATGACAATGCTGTAAGAAGGCTTGTCGGAAGGTACCCGGGCGTGGAAATAACCATTGGCCTCCCATTCGGCATACCGTTTCTTTTCCACGTCATGGGGCTCATACCCCTTGGCCAGCTCATTTTCAGCCATGAAAGCAACCTCGAATTAACATTATAAAAATGAAAAGGGGACCGAAATCCCCGTTTCATACTTCAATTATCGGCAACTCAGGTAATTTCCCGGCAGGCTATCTGCGGAGACCTTCCTTGAGTTTTTTTATTTCGTCCCTGATCAGGGTCTCCGCAAGGTCGGGGACCACCTCCCAGACGATCCGCTCGATGATGTCGCGGGAGATGTTCGCGACGACCGCCGCCAGCCGTTCTTCGCTCAGTTGCGGCACCTCTGCGGCCGCTGGCCGGGGCGTCTCCGGAGCGGTCTGCTGAACGACAGGCGCGGGCGAAGAGACGTCGGGGATCACCGGCACATATTCTTCTTCAGGCGCAAATTGCAGCTCAATCTCCGGTGTGGCCGGCGCCACAACCGGCAACGGCTCTTCCTGGCCCGAAGTGAAAGGCATCTGCATTTCAGGCTCGCCCACGATTTCAAAAACGCCGCCGGAAAGGATCTCGGCAGGTGCGGACGCCGGCGCCGGCTCTTCTTCAGGCGTCATTTGTAGTTCGACTTCCGGTATGCCGGCAATCCCGACCGCGTCAGGTTCAGGTTCGTCGAGCCCAAGTACGAAGGTTCTCTCGTCCCGGGATTCGGCCGCAAATTCGAATGCCTCTCCGATGAGCTCTTCGGCAGGAGGTGGCTCCTCCATGTCCAGGGCAAGCTCTTCTTCCTCTATGGCAAATATGTCGGCTTCCAACGGAGGCATTGATGAAACCTCCGGGCCGGCAGCCGCAAGAGAGCCGCCCCCCGGTTCGGTAAGAGAGATATCGCCTACCGTTTCCTGCTCGCCAAAGGAAACACCGATCTCTTCCTCGAGGACCGCCTCAGGTTCGACGATCTCCTCTTCGACTTCCTCCTCCAGGGTGAACACATCCCACAGATCATCTTCGGACAGGGTCTCGACAACATCTTCCGGCACGGTGATATCGTCCACCTGTAGTACCGGCTTTGCGACCGGCTCTTCCGTTTGCAGGAAAACCTCTGTCAGCTCGCCTGGGGGTGCAGCGGAAGCGGCAGGCGGTGCAAACTGAGCCTGTGTTATTGGCGGCTCCACGACGCCGGCAGGCTCAATGGCTACAAACTCAGGCACCGCGGGCTCGGGTGCGACAAGGCCAGTTTTTCGTTCTTCACCCAGGGCAAGGAGGGCCTTGACCTTTTCCATGAGCTGCTGCGATTCGAAAGGTTTGGAGATAAAGTCATCTGCGCCGCTCTGCCGTGCCCTGTCTTCATCGAAAGGCTCAAAGGCCCCGGTCATCAGCAGCAGGGGAATGTGTCTGAGCGCAGGATCACCGCGGACCTCCACGCAGACCTCGTAACCGGTTTTGCCGGGCATCATGACGTCAGCCATGATAATGTCGGGCAGGATCTCTCTGGCTTTTTCCAGGGCCGCGTTGCCGTTGTCCACCACGGAAAGGGCATAATCCTCATTGGCGAAGATAATGCCAACAACCTTGCGAATGGTGATGCTGTCATCGGCGAGGAGCAGCTTGTTGCTCATCTTACCCTCCACAGGCGGGGAAGCAGGAATGTGGCCCCGAATGGGGTAATCGGTGTACAGGTGCGAAAAAACTAGCATAAAGCCGGATGAGTGTCAAGTAATTTACCCTTCCGGATTATCACCGGGCCGGGTTTAAGGATCCGGCGATTTTGCTCATGTCCGCGGTATTTGCGAATATCTCGGCCGAGAGGGATGATAGATCGCTACGTAATTGACTGAAATCCTTTGTCTTTTTGTAATCGATGCGGGCAGTGAGCAACACCACGAAGATGTCCTCGGTCGGGTCGAGCCAGATGGAGCTGCCGGAATATCCGGTGTGTCCGAAGGAGCCCTCGGAAAAGCCGTGCCCTCTGGGCGAAGAGAAAGGTGAGGAGATGTCCCACCCCAGCCCGCGGACCACGTTGCCGCCGCGGGAAAAATAGGGAGCCGTCATCTGCCGCACCGTCCGGCTGGAAAGGATATTCGCACCGTCAAGTTCGCCCTCGTTCAGTATCATCCGGCAGAACCGCGCCAGGTCGCGGGCCGTGCTGAACACGCCGGCATGGCCGGCAACGCCGCCAAGCCGGCGGGCCACCGGGTCCTGCACCATGCCGAGCTGCATGATGTTTTCATCACTGATCGTGGCCGAGCAGCGCAGGACCATCTCCTTGCCGGGGTTGAAAGAAGTATCTTTCATGCCCATGGGGACGAAAAAGGAATCCGCCGCATAACGATCAAGGCCCTGGCCGGTTATTCTTCTGACCATCTCGCCGAGCAGGATGAAATTAATGTCGGCGTATTTGAAGCGGTGGCCGATCTCTCCCTTCAGCTTCTGGCCTGCGGCACCCTGTACCGCGCTTGTGATGGGGTTGTCATGGGCCAGGGGAAAATCGTCCAGCCCGGAGGTATGGGTAAGGAGGTGCAGAACAAGCAGTTCATCCTTTCCCTTTCCGGCAAATTCGGGCAACCATCTGGCAACCGGATCGACCAGGGAAAGTTTTCCTTCTTCAGCCAGCCTTAGAACCGAAGGGGTGGTGGCGACCACTTTGGTCAACGATGCTATGTCGAAGACGGTATCCACTTGCACCGGCGGGGCATTGGGAAGCGGGGCAGACCTGCCGTAGGCGCGTTCGAACAGGACTCCTCTGCGATTGCCGACCAGCACCACTCCACCGGCAATCAGCCCCCGGGAAATCGCATTCCCCATCAGGAAGTCTATCTTTTGCGTCTTATCGACCTCCGCCGGCGGTTGATCACCGGCAAAGGCCAGCGGCATCTGGAATAGAAGGAGCACGACAATAGCCGCATGTATAATTCGCAACATCAATTCATCCTGAACTTCACGGTTTTCAGAAGGTGCCCCGCGCTGTCGAGGGCTTCCACCCGCCAGTCGCCGGATGATCCTTTCTCGATCATCTTCTTGCTGTATGTCCGCCAGCGTTTATCCCTGACCGGCAACTCATATTCGCCCACTTTCTCGTTGTCACGGTACCAGATGTGACGTATCGTCGTTTTTTCGCCGGTGGCCGACTGGAGCCGGGTGAAGCAGTAAAGGGCCTTGACCGAAGTGGAGGATATCCGGTGGACCGAATCGATGGGATTCCCCCTGACGATCTTGGTGGTGACCGCCATCTCGGTGATTTTCAGGTCACCTTCCGTAGCATGTGCAGTTGCTGAAACGACGAAGAGGAGGGCAAAGACATAAGCAGGAAAGAAAAATCTGAGGAGTTTCATGGCGCCTCCATTAAAAACAGGTTCCACGTTCCAGGTTCCAAGTTGAACATTGAACGTGGAACGTGGAACGTAATTTGCCGTCAGGTTCTGTAGTCGGCGTTGATCTTCACATAATCACTGGAAAGGTCGGTGGTGTAAACCGTCGCCTTTCCGTCTCCCAGTTTGAGATCGACCGTGACGGCGAATTCCCTGTTTTTCAGTACCGCCGTGCCGCGTGCCTCGGCGTCGCCACCAGCGAAAACGCCGTTTTTTGCCATGACGACATCATCGAACCAGAGCCAGGCCCGTCCCGGGTCGATACGGGCGCCCGAATAGCCTACTGCCGCAAGAATTCTGCCCCAGTTGGCGTCCTGGCCGAAGAAAGCGGTCTTGACCAGAGAAGAATTGGCCACGGCCATCGCCGCCTGCCTCGCCTCGGCAGCGGAAACCGCCCCCTTGATCGTGATAGTGACGAATTTGGTTGCGCCTTCACCGTCCTTTATGAGCTGTCTGGCCAGCGTCAGCATCAGGTTGTTTAAAAGCTCCGCGAAATGGGCCGCGTCGGCATTGCCGTTGCCCAGCGGCACATTGTCGGCGGCGCCGTTTGCCAGGATCAGGGCGGTGTCGTTGGTTGAGGTGTCGCCGTCCACGGTTATGGCGTTGAACGAGGCGCTGTTCGCCTCCCGGAAAATCCTGTCGAGCCAAGCTTGTTCCACCGCCGCGTCGGTTACCATAAATGCGAGCATGGTGGCCATGTTCGGCATGATCATGCCGGCCCCCTTGGCAATTCCGGCGATGGTGTACGGTTTTCCGCCCGCTTGGCCTGAGCGCAGCTCCAGCTTCGGAAATGTGTCGGTGGTCATGATCGCAGTCGCCAGGTCAGCCAGGGTCCCGGTTGCCAGCCCCTCGATAAGCGGCGGGATCGACCTCCTGATGCGCTCCATGGGCAGGGGGACGCCGATTACCCCCGTGGAGGCGACAAGCGCGGCCTCGTCGGGGATGCCGAGCCCTTCGGCAACAAGCCGGCAGGACTCACGGGCGTCGTCCATTCCCTGCTGGCCCGTGCAGGCGTTGGCGTTGCCGCTGTTCACCAGCACCGCCTGCGCTGTGCCGTTTCCGGCCCGTTCCATGGAAAGGAGGACCGGCGCGGCCTTGACTCCGTTGGTGGTGAAGAGCGCCGCCACCTTCGCCGGCGTCTCGGAAAAAATCAGGCCCAGGTCGAGGCGGCCCGGTTTCTTGATGGCAGCCTTCACGGCGGAGAATTTAAAACCCTTGATTTCCATAAATGTCTCCATAGGTGCACCTCCCTGTGGGCGCCCGCAACGGGCGGCCACGCAGGGCCGCCCCTACTTTCCGTGGCACTGTTTGTACTTCTTCCCGCTGCCGCACGGGCAGGGCTGGTTGCGGCCCACTTTCTTGCTCTTTGCCGGCGCGGGCGCGGCGGCCTGTTCGTCGCCCAGGTTGAAGACCAGGCGCTGCTTTTTCTGCTGCGCCTCGATCCGCTCCACCTCTTCCTCGCGGGCGATCTGCACCCAGAAGATCTTCTCCACCACCTCGGCGCGGATGCGGTTGATCATCCCCATGAAGAGCTCGAAGGCCTCTTTCTTGTATTCCTGTTTCGGGTCCTTCTGGCCGTAGCCGCGCAGGCCGATACCCTCCTTCAGGTGGTCGATGGAGAGAAGATGGTCCTTCCACTGGGTATCGATGGCCTGGAGCATGATCACCTTGATCAGGTGATCCATCAGCTCATCGCCGAAACTGGCCAGCTTGGCGTCGAATACCTCCCGCACCTTCGCCTGCAAAAGCTCCTTGAAATTAGTCGGATTGAGCCGCTCCATGGTCTCGGGCGGGATGTCGAGATGGAAGCCGAAGGAGAGATAGGTCGATTCGCCGATCCCCTGCCAGTCCCATTCCCGGGAGGCGACCTTGTCGATGGCATAGGCGGATACCAGGTCCTCAACGGTTTCGTCCATCATGTCAGTGAAGCTGGTGCGCAGGTCCTCGCCGGCCAGGATCTCACGGCGCTGGGTGTAGATCACCTCGCGCTGCTTGTTCATGACATCGTCGTATTCGATCAGGTGCTTGCGGATATCGAAGTTGTGGGCTTCCACTTTCTTCTGGGCGTTCTCGATCGATTTTGTGATGAGGCCGTGGGTGATCGCCTCGCCCTCCTCGATCTTCAGCATGTCCATAATCTTCGCAACACGGTCGGAGCCGAAGATGCGCAGCAGGTCATCCTGGAGCGACAGGTAGAAGCGGGACGAGCCCGGGTCTCCCTGGCGGCCGGAACGGCCGCGCAGCTGGTTGTCGATACGGCGTGATTCATGGCGTTCGGTGCCGAGGATGTGCAGCCCGCCGAGCCCTACCACTGCCTCATGTTCGGGAGCCCAATGCGCCTTGAAATTATCCAAGACCTGCTGGTATTCCTCCTCGGACGCCTCGGGGTTCCCCTTTTGCCACTGTTTCGCCAGGCCTTCGGGATTGCCGCCGAGGATGATGTCGGTGCCGCGGCCGGCCATGTTGGTGGCGATGGTCACCATCCCCTTGCGCCCGGCCTGGGCGACGATCTCCGCCTCCCGTTCGTGCTGCTTGGCATTCAGCACGTTGTGGGGGATCCCCTGTTTCCTGAGGAGATCGGAAAGGACCTCCGATTTCTCGATGGAGATGGTGCCGACCAGCACCGGCTGTCCCTTGGCGTAGAGCTCCTTGATCTCCTCGATGACCGCGTTGAACTTCTCCTTTTCCGTCTTGTAGATGACGTCGGGGAAGTCCGGGCGCAGCAGCGGCCGGTTGGTGGGGATCACCATCACGTCGAGCTTGTAGATCTTGTGGAACTCTTCCGCCTCGGTGTCGGCCGTGCCGGTCATGCCGGAAAGCTTCTCGTACATGCGGAAGTAGTTCTGGAAGGTGATGGTTGCCAGGGTCTGGTTCTCGTTCTCGATCTCGACCCCTTCCTTGGCTTCGATGGCCTGGTGCAGGCCGTCGGACCAGCGGCGTCCCGGCATGAGGCGGCCGGTGAACTCATCGACGATCAGCACTTCCCCTTCTTTCACCACATAGTCCACGTCCCGCTTGAATAGGGCATGGGCGCGCAGGGCTTGCTGCACATGGTGGAGCGTCTCCATGTTGCGCGGGTCGTAGAGGTTGTCGATCTTGAGGAGCTTCTCTACCTTGAGCACGCCCTCCTCGGTAAGGGTGGCGCTCTTGGCCTTCTCGTCGATGGTGAAATCGCCGGTGTACTCCTTCCTCTTGCCGGAGAGGGTGTTCGCCTCCACTTCCTTAACCTCGCCCTTTTTGAGGGACGGGATGATCCGGTCGATGATGTAGTACTTGTCGGTGGAATCCTCCGTCGGGCCGGAGATGATGAGCGGCGTACGGGCCTCGTCGATGAGGATGGAGTCCACCTCGTCAACGATGGCGTAGTGGAAGTCGCGCTGAACGTAGTCTTCCAGGCCGAACTTCATGTTGTCCCGCAGGTAGTCGAAACCGAACTCGTTGTTTGTGCCGTAGGTGATGTCGGCGTTGTAGGATTCCCTGCGCTCGTCGTCATCGAGGCCGTGGACGATGACCCCCACGGTGAGGCCGAGGAAGCGGTAGATCTGCCCCATCCATTCGGAGTCGCGCCGCGCCAGGTAATCGTTGACGGTGACCACATGGACGCCGCGGCCGGTCAGGGCGTTCAGATATGCTGCCAGGGTCGCCACCAGGGTCTTACCCTCACCGGTTTTCATCTCGGAGATCTTTCCCTGGTGGAGAACCATGCCGCCGATCAGCTGCACGTCGAAATGGCGCATCCCCAAGACCCTTTTCCCCGCCTCGCGGCAGACGGCGAAGGCCTCGGGCAGGATGGCATCGATGGCCTCGCCACGACCGAGCCGCTCCTTGAACTCAAAAGTCTTATTGCGCAACCGATCGTCGGAAAGTCCGGCTATCTCCGGCTCCATGGCGTTTATCCGCGCCACCACCGGCCAGAGCCGCTTCAGCTCCCGCTCGTTCTTGCTTCCCACGATCTTCTTAATAAATGTGCTGAGCATCAAATAATTCTCCCGGGAACAGGACGCATTGCGCCCCATTTTTTATATTTTAAACGAGTATCAAACAAATAAAACTACCACAAAGGGGGAAATTGCTCAACAGAAAA
>Ga0335080_10005966_pt1 | contig 12580 bp, 9 predicted proteins | sample Lox_Sample_34_FD_206720 | JGI IMG/M metagenome (GOLD analysis project Ga0335080, IMG submission 206720) | Soil microbial communities from Loxahatchee National Wildlife Refuge, Florida, United States - Lox_Sample_3.4 | ecosystem: Environmental > Terrestrial > Soil > Wetlands | place: USA: Florida...
GATTTCCGGCGCGTGCCTCGCAGTGCGGCCCTCCAGCAGCAAGTCGGATTCCTCGGAGCTGCCTTCAAGCAACAGATCGAATTGGCGTCCGACCAACGTCTTCTTTTTCTTCTTGCTGATCAGGCGCTGAATCGACATCAGGTGCTTGCGACGGCGCTCGATCTCGCGCGGCGATAGTTTCTTCTCCAGATCGTAGGCACGCGCCCCGTCCTGGTCGGAATACGAGAACGTTCCCATCCAGTCGAATTGTGCTTCGCGCACGAAGTCGCACAGTTCTTCGAATTCTTTTTCGGTCTCACCGGGGAAGCCGACGATAAAGGACGTGCGCAGTGTGAGGTCCGGAATCACACGCCGCATCCTCTCGATGGATTTCAAAAATACATCGGCGCCGCCACCACGCTTCATGCGCTTGAGCACCGCGGCGGAAGCGTGCTGCAGGGGGACGTCCATGTAAGAGCAGATCTTTTCATGCGCGGCAATGGTGTCGAGGAGCTTGCCCGTGATCTTGTTGGGATAGGCATATAGGAAGCGAATCCAGCGAAGGTCCTGGATATGGGCAAGCTTTTCGAGCAGAAGGGCAAGGCCATCTTTCAGGGCGAAGTCTTCTCCGTAGCAGGTGGTGTCCTGGCCGATGAGAGTGATTTCGCGAACCCCTGTCTGGGCCAGACGCTCGGCCTCGGCGATGACCGATTCGAACCGGCGGGATCGGAACTGCCCGCGCAACTGGGGAATGATGCAGAACGTGCAGGGATGATCGCAGCCCTCCGCGATCTTGATGTACGCCATGTGCTTCGGCGTGGCGAGAATGCGCGGCGTGTCTTCGTCGTAGAGATAGTTGGGCAGATCGCCGATGGCGCCATCCCACGATTCGCGGCAGAAGCGGCCTTGTGCGGCGCGGGCGTCGCCTTCCGGCCGCGAGTTCAATACGATCAACGGACTTGACTGTGGGACTGCTGGGGCAATGCCGGTAGCGGAGAGGATGTTGACCAGCTCTCCTGTACCAACAACTGCGTCGACCTCAGGAATATCTTTTCGAATCTGGTCGCGGAATCGTTCCACGAGGCAGCCTGCGACCACGAGTTTCTTCGCCTTACCGGCGGCCTTGTGAGCTGCCATTTCCAGAATCGTGTCGACCGATTCCTGCTGGGCGCTGTCGATGAAAGAGCAGGTGTTCACCACGATGACGTCGGCGTCTACAGGCTTGCGAGTGAATTCCGCACCGGCACGGGCCAGCATCCCCATCATGACCTCGCTATCGACGAGGTTCTTGGGGCAGCCCAGGCTGACGAATCCCACCTTCTGCGGGCGGGTGGGCGCCGTGGATTGCGTCTTCTCCCTAGATTTTCTGCTTTTCGATTCCGGGGATACGCTGACAGTGAGGTGCTTTACTGACATGCAATCTTTAGATTCTAACATCGAGTGAGCAGGTCAATTAGAAGTCGGCCAGCGCGTTGTGCCTGATGTTGCGTGTGCCGAACTGTCCGTCTTTTCCGTGGAAACATCGGCGAATCCGCCAGAGTCGGCGACGCTCCAGCTTTTCGGAATGACGGAACCAGAATGATTAGTTCTGCGCGGAAGGCAAAAAGAGGCCCTGTCGTGCTACGCTATGTCTTACCGCCGTAACAATTTACGATAGAGAACCTCGCTGGAGGGGAAATGTCCGCCAAACGGCTTTGGGTTGCGCTCCTGGCTGTAGTGACAGTTTTTGCGATCTCCGCGGTTGGGCAAGAGGGGAAGAACGAAGTCGGCGGACTGGCAGGCCGCACCTTCATCAGCGACCAGGGCATCCAGAACGCGACCTACTTTGACCCCATTATCCATTCGGGCAAAGGGTTCACGATCCAGGGCGAGTACGCTCGACGTATGTGGGTAACGCCGATTTATTCCATCTCGGCCGAAGGTCTGGTGGTGTACAACCTGGACGTCGACCTCAACGCCGGCGAATACGGACATTCCGTCGTGCCATCCGACCTGAAGAAACTGTTTATCACGCCAGCGGCGCGCGTGAATCTTTTTCCCACCACGGCGGTTTCTCCGTGGGTAAGCTTCGGCGCGGGTTTTGGACGCGTCAGCGAATACAAGACGTTGATTTACGGCGGGGCCAACCCCGGAAAGAATACGACTGGCGCGGTCATCGAAGCCGGATTGGGACTCGACGTCAAGGTCTGGAAGAAGCTGAGCATGCGCGGGGAAGTGCGCGACTTCTGGGCAGCCGAGCCGGACTTCCCACTGGCACCGACTGGCAGGACTCGCCAGCACAACTACTTTGTCGGCGGCGGAGTGTTCTGGCGATTCTAGCGACTGCGCCTTCCGGGCGATGATCCAACTCTCGGACATACATTCGGCACTCAACAGGATTCGTGCAGATATCCGCATTTCCCCGTGCACGCATTCCGAGACGTTTTCCGGTCTCACCCAGAACTCCATCTTCCTGAAGCTCGACAATCAGCAGCGCACCGGTGCATTCAAAGAGCGTGGAGCGCTCAACAAACTCCTCATGCTGACGCCGGAAGAGCGCGCCCACGGCGTGATTGCGGCGTCGGCAGGGAACCACGCACAGGGAGTGTCCTATCACGCGGGGCGGCACGGAATCCGCGCCCATATCGTCATGCCGCTGCCTACTCCGTTGACCAAGGTTTCGGCGACGCGCGGCTACGGCGCCGAAGTCGTGCTTTACGGAGCGAATTACGACGAGGCGTATGGCAAGGCTATTGAACTGAGCGAGCAAGACCATCTGACTCTCATCCACGCGTTCGATGACGATGCCGTGATCGCCGGGCAGGGAACACTGGGGCTTGAAATCCTGTCGCAGACTCCCGACCTGGAAGCGGTGATTTCTCCGATCGGTGGCGGGGGGCTCATCGGCGGCATCGCCTGCGCAGTCAAGGAAACGAATCCCAAGGTCAAGGTGTATGGGGTTCAGCCGGCGCGTCTTCCTTCGATGAAGGCGGCGGTGGCACAGGGCAAGCCGGTTACGCTCGAGTCCGCCAAGACCATCGCGGACGGAATCGCGGTGCGGCGGGCAGGAGAACGAACGCTTCCCCTGGTACAGAAGTACGTCGACGAGATCGTGACCGTTGAGGAAGAAGAGATCGCCAATGCGATTCTGCTTCTGCTGGAACGGGAGAAGACGCTTGCCGAGGGCGCGGGCGCCGCGGCGATCGCGGCAGTGCTGAACCGCAAGCTGTCGCTTCAGGGCAAGCGCATCGCCGTGCTGGTGTGCGGCGGGAACATCGACGTGACGCTGCTGTCGCGCATTATCGAGCGCGGCTTGGTCAAAGATGGCCGACTGGTGCGGCTTAGGGTTCATCTTCCAGACTATCCTGGAGCGCTGCACAGGCTCACGGGAATTCTGGCCGACCACCGCGCCAACATTGTCGAGACGGCCTATGATCGCGCCTACCATGGCGTGAATCTCGGCGACACCGCTATCGACATCACCATGGAGACGCGCGGTCCCGCGCACATCACCGAATTGCTGACGGCGCTGGTGTCGGCCGGTTATCCCCACGAGAGAATCCTGTAAACGCCGAATTCCAGGCGGCGTACGCGCGAATCTTGAAGTTATCCTTGCCGAAGCCGATCCCGGCCTTTGTAATCGTCTTGCCGCCTTGGGTAAAACTTTGTAAATCACGCACTTGCAGGCATTTTGGCGGGTTAGAGTAGAGGTGGGGCGTATGCGAAAGAAGAACTCATTCCGGGTTGCGTTGTTTGTGGTGGGTTTGGTTGTTGCGAGTCACGAATTCCGAACTGTTGCTTGCGCGCAGGCCACAGATGCACAACCGGCGATCGCCAAGCGAATTGGAACCATCAAGTCAGTCAACGGCAATGCGCTGACATTGGCGCCGACGGCGGGCCCCGAGGTGGCGGTGACGGTCCAGGCAACGGCGCGCATCCTGCGGCTGGCGCCGGGCGAGAAGGACTTGAAGAATGCGACGCCGCTGACCCTGGATGATCTGCATGTCGGCGACACGGTTCGCGTTCGCGGTTCGGCTTCGGGGGACGGGAACTCGATCTCCGCGCTGGAAATCATCGTCATAACGCAGGCAGCGGTTGCCGCGGCGGGCGATCAAAAGCGCCAGGACTGGCAGAAACGCGGGACGAGCGGTCGGGTGCAGTCGGTGGACGTGTCCGCTGGAACTGTCACGCTCTCGATTCCGAGTCTGACGGCGAAAAAGACAGTGCTGGTGCACACGACGAGCAGCACCGTGGTGTATCGCTACTCGGCCGATTCCGCGAAATCGGAAGATGCACGCCGTAGCAATCTGGCCGAGATTCAAGTGGATGATCAGTGCCGCGCACTGGGGAACAAGAATGCCGACGGAACCGAGGTTGCAGCAGAAGAAATCTATGCAGGAGCGTTTCCGCAATATCCGGCGACGGTGAAGTCGGTCGACGTTGCTTCGGGTGTGATCAGCGTTACGGATCTGGTGACCAAGAAGACCGTGCAGGTGAAGGTCAGCGGCGATTCGCAACTGCACAAAATTCCGGCGGAAATGGCGCAGATGGTTGCCATGCGGCTGAAAGGTGCGATGGCTGGAGTTCCGGGTGCTGGTTCAGCGGGTGGGAAACCTGCCGCGGCATCTAATGGGCAGGCTCCTTCGCCTGCGGGCAGCACGTGGTCGGGCGGAGGAGGCAACGGCGGCGGGGCGCGGTCCAACGGGCCGCCCGATTTTCAGCGAATCCTAAGCCGCCTGCCGTCTAGTAGTCTTGCGGACCTGAATCTCCAAAAGGGAGATGCGGTAATGATTTTGGCGACGCCCGGGACGTCAACCACGCCGCAGACGGCGATCACACTGCTGAGTGGAGTGGAACCGATCCTGCAGGCGGCACCCACCGCGAGCCAGGCCATGATGCTGACTCCGTGGAATCTGGGTGGGGGACCGGGCGGCGATGCATCGCAATAGCGGTGACGCCGGTTAGAGTTTCATCTGCATAACTGAAATGGGAAACCGAACATGAAGGTCGAGCACTATCTCCGTTGCGCAATCATCCTTCTCTCGCTGTTGACGTGCAGCTTATTTGCGCAGACATCAGGTGGCGCGCTGCGCGGCCAGGTCACAGATCCCTCGGGTGCGGCCATCTCGGGAGCGAGTGTCATTATGACGCTCAACGACGGCGCTCCCGTCGTTGTGACGAGCAATGGTCAGGGGATGTACGAGTTCAAGAGCCTGCCGGCAGGGAAGTACACCCTGACCGTATCCGCCAGCGGATTTACTCTGTATCAGAACGAAAACGTAGTGATCGCCGACCAACCACTGCGGCTCAACGTATCGATGACGATCGAGGTCGAAACGCAGAAGGTCAACGTTTCCGATACGGCGCCAACGGTCGATGTGAATCCCAGCAATAACGCGGGAGCCATCGTGCTTTCCGGCAAAGAGCTGGAGGCCCTGCCGGATGATCCGGACGAATTGATGTCGGACTTGCAGGCTCTGGCAGGGCCGTCGGCCGGGCCGAATGGCGGGCAGATGTACATCGACGGATTCACCGCCGGGCAGCTTCCGCCCAAGGCATCGATCCGCGAGATTCGCATCAATCAGAACCCGTTCTCATCGGAATACGACAAGCTGGGCTACGGGCGCATTGAGATCTTCACCAAGCCCGGAACCGACAAATATCACGGGCAATTTTTTGTTCTCGGGAACGATTCGGTGCTGAACTCGCGCAATCCGTTCGCGGGAACTGCCGAGCCGCCTTACTACTCGATTCAGTACAACGGCAACATCGGTGGACCGATTGGGAAGAAGGCGTCATTCTTCTTCAACATTGAGCGGCGCAACATCGAAGAACTAACCGCGATCAACACGCCTGTTCTCGACTCCGACAACTCTACGATTACTACCTTGGCGGAAGCGATTGCGAATCCGCGGCAGCGCACGAACATCGGTCCGCGTTTTGACTGGGCCGTCACGAAGAACAACACGCTCACGGCCCGGTATCAATATTGGCGCGACACAGAAACCAACAACGGAATTGGCACCTACACACTGCCCACCCAGGCTTACTACTCTCAGGAAGGCGAGCACACGGTGCAACTGAGTGATACTCAGGTGATCGGTACGAAAGTGGTCAATGAAACACGCTTCCAGTTCGTTCGCGAGAACGACTTGCAGAACCCGATCGACAGCAATCCGTCCGTCGTCGTCATCGGAGGCTTCATGGGAGGCGGGAACGGCGGTGGTGCGGAGCGGGACCGACAGAATCGCTACGAGTTCCAGAACTACACTTCGGTGATTCACGGGAATCACATGATCAAGTTCGGCGGACGGTTCCGCGGCACGAAGGACACGAACTCGACTACGGCGGGCTTCAACGGGACGTTTAGCTTTTCGTCTTTGGTGGCGGACCCTGCCAGCGGTTTCGGACAGCCGTCCAATTGCCAGCAAATCGGGGGGAATCCGGCCTGTCCGATTGCCCTTTCCTATGCCCTGAGCCCTGGCGGTGGAATCCCCTACGCGACACAGTTGAGCTACACGACCGGCTTGCCTGCGGCCGAGGTGACGTACTACGACGGGGGACTGTACTTGCAGGACGACTGGCGGATCCGGCCGAACATCACAGTGAGTTCGGGATTGCGCTTTGAAACCCAGAACGCCATCCACGATCACGGGGACTGGGCGCCCCGGCTGGGATTTGCTTGGGGGGTGCGCGGGCGCAGCAAGCCTCCAATGGTGGTGATTCGCGGCGGCTACGGGATATTCTACGATCGCTTCCAATCCGACAACATTCTGAAGGCCGAGCGGCTGAATGGACAGGTGCAGCAACAGTTCATCATCAATAATCCGACTTGCTTTCCGGGGCTCGACCAGCCACTCACGAGTTTTGACAATTGCGGCCAGGTCGGCACAACGACGTCGAACGTGTACCAGATCAGCCCGACGCTGCATGCGCCCTACACGCTGCAAGGCGCGTTGAGCGTGGAACGGCAGGTCACAAAGTCGGCGACAGTATCGGCCACATACCTGAACTCTCGTGGCTTCGATCAATTCGTGACGATCAATGCAGCCGCACCATACCCGGGTACGCCATGCTATCCGGATTGCCAGGCCGTCACCGGAGGCAATATCTACCGCTACGTTTCGGAGGGGAACTTCAAGCAGAACCAATTGATTGTGAACACGAATGTGAAGGTCGGCAGCAAGGTGCAGATGTTTGGCTTTTACACGCTGGGCTATGCGAACAGCGACACCGCCGGAATGGCGGGGTCCCCGACGAATTCTTACAACATCAGCCAGGACTACGGCCGCGCCTCGTTCGACGTGCGTCATCGTCTATTTCTGGGCGGTAGCATCGCTCTTCCGCATCTGATTCGGCTGAATCCGTTTATGGTGGTGAGTTCCGGATCGCCGTTTAACATCGTTTCACCGTTCGATCTCAACGGCGACCAGATATACAACGATCGCCCTGGTCTGGTTTCGACAGCGACATGCCCGCTGACACCGCAGGGAGCCCAGAATACGGGAGCGATATACTGCACGCCGCTCGGGACTTTCGATGCCACGGGAGCGACCGGCAAGCTACTGCCGATTAATTACGCAACTGGTTCGGCTCATTTTGTGATGAACCTGAGATTGTCAAAGACATTCGGCATAGGCGCGAAGACAAAGGGCAACGGAGCGCAGGGGCAGCAGGGTGGGGGGCCGGGTGGACCGGGTGGCGGCGGACCCCGCGGAGGCGGGGGGCCTCGTGGTCCGCTGTTCGGCGGTGGTGGCGGGCCGCCTTCCATGTCGTCGAACTCCGATCGCCGCTATAACCTGACGATGGCGATCAGCGTGCGCAACTTGTTCAACAACGTCAATGTCTCCAATCCGAGCGGAGTGCTGAACTCACAGTATTTCGACAGGTCGAACTCGTTGCAGGGTGGCCCGTTCTCGCCCGGCAGCGCCGCCAACCGCAGGATCGAATTACAGGCGACGTTCAGCTTCTGAGACGGCGTTGGGTTCGAACCTGCGACTACATATCCTGCGTAATCGCTCTCGGGTTATTCTGAGTCTGCAGTGAGTGGGGAACGCTCGGCTGCGGCAGGCTCGGGAGCGAGTGGCTTTTCCATCGATTAACCGGCGAAAATTCCTCAAGGTGGCGGCAAGTGTGGGAGTGGCAGCGGTGGCCGCCGACTCCACACTGATCGAGCCCAACCGTCCGCGCGTGGTCCGCAAGCAGGTTGCGTTGCGCCGCTGGCCGAGTCGTCTGGACGGCTTCACCATCGCGCTGCTCAGCGATTTTCACTACGACCCGTATTTCTCGGTACATCCCATCCGCTCAGCGGTCGAGATCGTCAACGGACTTCGTCCAGACCTGGTCGCTCTGACCGGTGATTTTGTGTCGGTGCCCTGGGTTGGAAACGCCGCCAGGGGGGCGGCAGACGCGGAGCCCTGCGCGGGTCTGCTGAAGAACTTGAAGGCGCCGTATGGCGTCTGGTCGGTGCTGGGGAACCACGATATGTCCTCCGATCCCCAGCGCGTTGCGAATGCCCTGCACACTGCGGGCATCCCGCTGCTCACGAATCAGTCGGTTGCGATTGAAAAGGACGGTACCCGCTTCTGGCTTGGCGGGGTCGACGATGTCCTCGGAGGCAACGCCGATCTGCCAGCAGCCTTGCATACGGTTCCTTCCGACGAAGCCGTGGTCCTCATGGCACACGAGCCGGACTACGCGGATCACGTGGCACGGTATCCTGTGGATCTTCAACTCTCTGGTCACACGCACGGCGGGCAGGTGAGAATTCCTTTCATCCGGCCTCTGTATCTGCCGGAGTTGGCGAAGAAGTACGTGTGGGGACTGTACAAAATCCGCGGACTCACCTTGTACACGAACGCCGGGATCGGAACGGTGGAACTCCCGATCCGCTGGAACTGCCCGCCGGAGATCACCTACATCACGGTGACACGCGCCGTGGCGGGCTAACCAGCCTTTGACCATGAGTATTCACTGTTGCGCAAACGATTTCACAATCTCAAAAGTTGGTCCGGAAGAAAGGTTTGTAACGTATTGATTGTGAGCTGTTTAGCGAGGAGTTTCCGTGGCGCTGAAGTTGCTTTGCATTGGCCGGAGTATACTGCACGTCCTACGGAGTGGGTGGTGGGATTCATGCTTCGGCGCATCTGGCCTGCGATTTTGCTGATGGTTCTCCCGGCACTGTCGGGAGGAAGCACTGCCACGCATAACGCTCGTCCTTCGACCCTTGAGCAGCGCGACTGGCAAGTTTCCAGAACCCTGCGGCGCGCGGCGCAGTACGTCGACGTTCCTCATGTCAGTTCACGGCCGGCCTGTGCCGATGTGCAGCCGCCCGAGGCCTTAACGACACCGGATCCCCTTTTCGTTGCAATGGTAGGCGGAAGAAAGGTGAAAGTGAGCTTCATCATTGGAACTGATGGCCGGGTGCACAGTCCGCTGATTCTGGAGAGCGCCGGAGTGGCCGGAGACCGCCGGGTTCTGCAAACGGTGCGCACCTGGAGATACCGTCCAGCGACCTGCAATGGCGTTCCGACCGAGACTGAAGGCAAAGTCGAATTCTCCAGCCGATAGCAAGTGCTATTCCTGTGCGCTAGAATTCCCTCAAAGGTGCGCATCCGTGGACAATAAAGACAACAAGTCGAGCGGTTCGTTCTCCCAGCCAACGGACGCCGCAAGCGGCTCTGATCTCGAGGAGTTGTATCGGCGAATCAAACCGGAAATGCGGCGGGACAAGCCTAGTCCGGAAGCGGTTGCCGCGGCGATGGAGGCGGCACAGCGTTTGGCGGCAGAGGCCGATGCCGAAGATTCTGCGGCCGATATGACGCGCGATCTGGAAGGCAATGCGGCGACCGTGGCCTGCAAGATCTGCGGATACGAAAACCGGGAAGGCAACAAGTTCTGCGGAAGGTGCGGCATCTCAGTCGAGGAAACTGGAATGACAGCGGTGGTTTCGCCGGGGCCTGGGACGGCGAATGCGATTGCGCTGCCACCGAATCCGTTCGCCGAGCCGGAGCGGATGCCAACGTCTCGGCCCAGCGGCAATGAGACACACCACTACCACCATCACTATCACCATCACTATTTTCCGGGGGCGCAGGAAGGGACATATCCGCGGGCGAGCGAGCCGGCGCGTGATCTGGCTCGCGAAGAAAAGATACGTTCGACCGCTGCGTCGCTGCGCGGAGACTTGAGCCGCGCCGAGGCGGCGGTGCGCGCCATTACCCAGGAATGGGTCCTGGCCTGCAATACCAAGCACCTCGATGATCTGCTGGAACTCTACTCTTCCGATGCATTGGTATTGCGCTCGAACTGTCCGCCGATTCGAGGCGCCGCCGCGGTGCGAGAGTTTTACTTTGGGGCCTTGGACGCGGGACTCGGGGAAGTGGAAATTGATCCATTGCGCGTCGATGTGATCGGCGACCTGGCGTATGAAGCAGGACGATGCAAAGCCCTCACTCCCAGCTCAACCGGCAAAAGGCGCGAGGAGCGCGGAAAATATCTCTGGGTTCTGCAACGGCAGCCGAACGGGGAATGGAAGGTCGTGGCGGATTGCTGGTCGAGCGACCTCACACTAAGCACGCTGGAGTCTGAGGTTCCTATGGGGCCGGGCGTAAAGATGAACACTGCCCGGAAGTGAAGCTGAGAGGCTCGGGTTTACGGGGCGACCCCCAGTTTCTGCAAGTCTTGCCGCAGCTGATCCAGTCCATCCATTTCGATCGTGTGCATGCCGAGCTTCGCGGCACATTCGAGATTCAGTGCACGATCGTCGATGAAGCAGCACTCGGCAGCGGGGATCTGTGTCGTCTCCAGCGCCAGAAGATAAATGCCACTCTCGGGCTTGCGCAGGCCCACGAAACATGAACTGAAGAACAGCCGGAAGGTCTTACGCAGTCCGAATGTGTCCATGCGGTAGTAATTCAGTTCGCGCGATTCGTTGTTGATGGTGGCCATCAGATACTTGCCCGAATCCGCCAGAGCCTGAGCGAACTGCGGCATGCCAGGAATGGGCTGGGAAAGCGAGCACATGTAATCGCGGAAAGCCTCTCGAGTAAAGGGGCGCGTCCGATAGAAGACTGTGCGGTCGAGGTATTCGTCGAGAGTGATCTTCCCGCGCTCAAACGAAGAGACGACCAGTTCGTGGCGGTCGTGGAATTCCTCTTCTTCCAACTGAAAGTGCTTAAGCGCATCGGCCCGCTGGGTGTGATCCCACGCGTTGCTGAGCAAAACGCCGCCGACATCCCAGAAGAGCGCGCGAATCGTAGGCAAGGGAATCTCCCCTTAGTGGAATAGCACTCTGGAGAGTGTAGACGAAATCTCTGGCTGAGTGCCCTGGGCGTTTCTCACAGCAAGTCTTGGGAGTTAGTGTCGGTAGACACTCGTATCCGGATGGTAGTTGCGCCAGTCGAACCAATAGTCCTTCAGGGCGGGAAGTCGTTCGAGGCACTTGCCCTGTGCCTGGCCCGATACCGCGCAACCCTGGAAGTTCCATTCGCTGGCGGTCGCGGTGTCGATCAGAAGCCACGGAGCAGCGGGTGGAACTGCTTTCGATGACGCCTGCGTCGGTTGCGGCGGGGAACTGCTCTTCTCAGCCTTGGGCGCCTCCGCTTTCGGTGGCGGGTCAGCTGCCGTCTCCGCTGAGGCCTCGGCCTCGCCCTTCAAGAAGAATTCCGCGTCTTTCCCGTCGATGCGGGCAAGGAAAACCCGAAACGACTTCTTGTCGGGAGCGACGGCGATCAAGATTGGTGCGCCGGCAACGTGATCCATGACAGGCGACTGTTTCACAAGAGTGTCCCAGGGATAGGCGCGGCTGGCGCCGTTGAGCTGAAATCCGACGACGATGTCGCGGGACTTCAACTCCGTACCGGGGAAGCTGATCACAACGGGAAGTTTCGCGATCTCCGGTTCCCAGTCGCTCTCGTACTCCTTGGCGTACTTGGGCACCTCGGCCAGGACTTGGCCTCCAGCGACCTCCGACTTCCACTCGCCGAATGTCAGTTCGTCGTAGGGGACGAGATCCAGAGCGGCCCCTTTCAGAGGGCCGTAGATGGCCTTGCCGTTGATCTGCTGCCACCACGTGCCGGTTTCCTTGTCGCGCATCAGAAAGTTTTGATTGTTGATGCCGGCAAGATAGAAATGAAGAGCCTTGCCGTTCACGGTGCGGGTCCAGACCAGACCCGTGTGACAGAGCGTTCAATAGGTGACGGCGATCGGCACTCCACCGACGACATCGTTGAGGATGTGGTGATAGGCCATCTCGCGGATCGGGTAGGCTCGGGCATCGCTGCCGTAGCGGACGGCGAGGATCATTTCATCGGTCCCGAGTTTGGTCGCGGCCGCCGATTTGAATTTTGCGCTGTCGATGGGATGGAACATCCATTCGAAATAGTTGAGGCGCGACATGACTGCCGAGAACGTCACAAGGATCGTGGCAAGCGCGAGTAGGCCACGTTTCCACCACCGGGAGTCCTTCCACAGCAGGAAGACAATAACGAAGCAAGCGAGCGCGCAGAGCAGAGAGACGAGAGGTGCGCGCTGACGAATCGCCATGGCCCAGAAGAGCCCGCGCGGACTCTGGTAGCGGAACGGGCGAATGATGAAGGCCGGGAACATGAAGGCGGCGAAC
>Ga0335080_10005967_pt1 | contig 12580 bp, 9 predicted proteins | sample Lox_Sample_34_FD_206720 | JGI IMG/M metagenome (GOLD analysis project Ga0335080, IMG submission 206720) | Soil microbial communities from Loxahatchee National Wildlife Refuge, Florida, United States - Lox_Sample_3.4 | ecosystem: Environmental > Terrestrial > Soil > Wetlands | place: USA: Florida...
TTGATTCCTTCCGCGCGGCCATCGGTCTCTATTTCTTCGAATTGAGTTTTTAATAATCCTCAAGGTAACCCGCACTGCCAGCCGTGAAGCTTCCGGGTTGTTCTCCCCATACGTTTGAGACTCCCCCGTTCCAGCAGTGCCTGGCCGCAGCGGGCGTAGCGGGTTGGGGGCAGCGGGAGCAACTGCTGGCCCGCTGCGTGACTAACCAGCCTGCGCTCGCCGCGGCGCTTCCAGCTGCGCCAGGCACAGCGCGTCACGCCCGTCGCGGTCGATGGTGGTCATGTCGGGCATCCTGCACTACAACGCTGGTGTACGTATGGGGATCGGTCAGCGGACACCCGGCGAGCCTGGGCACGACACACCGTCGGCCCAGGTGGCGCCGTCTCATTTAGGCTGTACGGTAAACCTGTAACGCACAGGTACCTTAAACGTGACAGGAGGGCCGGGTGGGCGCCAACGTCGGCTACGCGCGGTGCAGCACGGATAGGCAGGACCTCACCGCGCAACGCCAGCAGCTCGCCGCGCTCGGCGTGCCCGCCGACCGCATCTACCTCGACGAGGGGCTGACCGGGACCACCCGCGCCCGCCCCGGCCTGGACCAGGCCCTGGCCGCCGTCCGGGAGGGCGACACCTTCGCCGTCACCAAGCTCGACCGGCTCGCCCGCTCCGTCCCCGACGCACTGGACATCCTCGGCCAGCTTTCTGATCGCGGCGTCCGGTTCGCGCTGGGCACCTCCGTCTACGACTGGCACGACCCGTTCGCCCGCATGTTCCTGCAGATCCTCGCCGTGGTGGCCGAGTTCGAGGCCAACCTGATCAGGCAGCGCACCCGCGAGGGCATGGCCATCGCCAGGTCCAAGGGCAAACTGCGCGGCAAGCAGCCCAAGCTCAAGCCGGCGCAGGCCCGCGAGGTCCGCCGCATGCACGACAGCGGCGACTACTCCATCACCGGGATCGCCGAGATGTTCAACGTCTCGCGTCCCACAGTGTACCGGGCGCTTCAGCGCTCACCCGGCGACGGCGGCGCCGAGCGCCCCGGCCGGGACGCCGGCCTGCCTGTCGATAACCGGCCGTTGCCAGACGTGGCCAGGTACGACGAGCTGCTGCCCTTACACCAGTAGCCAGACCTGCGGGTCAGCAGTCGATGAGTTCTGGGCGCTGGTTGAGGATCTGGGAGCGGGCGGTGATGAATTCCTGGCAGGCCGCCTCGGCGGCGGGGCGGAACACCGCGGCGCGGTGGCAGTTCTGGAACGCCAGCCGCACCCCGAAGTGCCGTTCGATGGCGCCGCGCATCGCGTCGCTGGCCATCACCCGCAGCAGCTGCCCGCGGGCGGCCTCATCGGGCGGGGGGACCTGGTTGTCGGCCAGGTCGGCGCCGCTGGCGTCCAGCTCGCCGATCAGGCCGGTGATCAGCTGCCAGGCATACGGCAGCGAGGTGGCGATGCACCTGGTGAACGCGGCATCGTCGATCTCGCCGCGGCGGGCCTGCTCGATCAGGTCGGGGGAGACGGTCAGGGACATTCCTTACCTCCACGGGTGGGCGGTATGCGGTTACGGTTTGCGCTGCGGTCGCGGCGCTGCCGGTGGTGCTGGCGTGTGCGGGCTGGTGCTCATGGCGTGGCGGCGAGGAATGCGTCCGGGCTCATGACGAAGCCGGGGTCGATCTGGGCGGTGAGGTCCTCGCCGGCGGCGGCGCTGGCCCACGCGCGGGCGTTCTTGAGGTGGAACTCGGTGGCCTGGCGGGTGAACGAAGGCCAGTCCTTGCCCCGGGCGTCTGCTGCCTGCCGGAGCGTGGTGAGGGCGGCGCTGGCGCCGGGGCCGAGGTCGTCGAGGCGGAAGGGGCGGCCCTGTTCCATGGCGCGCACGGCTGGCTCGTGGCCGAAGCAGGCCAGAAGCGCTTTGCCGGCGTGCTCGCGGAGGAACGCGGTGTCGGCGTCGCCCTGGATCTTGTTGCCGATGACGGCCACGGCGACGTCGTATCCGGAGGCGTAGCTGGCCCACTGCCGCCAGACGCCGATGCCCTTGCGGGTGGGCTCGGCGACCAGGAAGGTGAGGTCGAAGCGGGTGAACATGCCAGAGGCGAACGACTCGGCGCCCGCGGTGCAGTCCACCACCACGTACTCGCCCGGCCCGTCGGCCAGGTGGTTGAGGTACAGCTCGGCCGCGCCGGTCTTGGAGTGGTAGCAGGCAACGCCGAGGTCGCCGCTGGTGAACGGGCCGGTTGCCATGAGCCGGGCGCCGCACGGGGTCCTGATCGCGAGCTCGTGGACCGGGTCGCCGCCCGCGAGGCGCAGCAGCCGTGACCCGCGGCCGGGCGGGGTGGTCTTGACCATCGCGGCGGCCGAGGTGATCCGCGGGTTGATGCCGCGCAGGTAGTCCTTGATCTCGGTGAGGTGAGCGCCCATCGCCGGGGGCTGACGGTCGGCTCCGAGTGCCTCGCCGAGGTGCTGGTTGATGTCGGCGTCGATCGCCACGACCGGCAGTCCCTGCGCGGCCAGGTGCCGGACGAACAGGGATGACAGCGTGGTCTTGCCGCTGCCCCCCTTGCCGGCGAACGCTACTCGCACGGATCTCTCCAGATTGGATAATGGTTCTCGTTTTCATTATTACGAGACTGAGTGTGACGGTGACAGAGGGTGCGCGTCAAGCTGATCCGGCTTCCTGCTGGACGGCATCGCCCGGCCTGCACGACACCTCGTTTACCACCCGTGTGGTCACCGGACAGGACGAGGCCGAAGCGACCGGAGCCGAAGAGCACGCGACTGGTAAGACGGCGCGTCGCACCCGCCGCACCGCCGCGCCCCCCGCCGCTGGCGGAACCTGAAGCGACCAGGCCCGGCAAACCGGCACCGCCCTGTGCGAGATCGTACGAGCGCCGCACAGGGGGGATCGATGCTGGACACACAGGAGCACTGCGCAGGGGACGCCCTTGTCGTGGATGTAAGCGGGCCGTCTGCCAGGTTGGGCAGCAGCGACGCCTGGCTCGTGATCGTGGGGAGGGATGATCGCGAAATTCGTGGCGTCGAGGACCTCGACGCGGTCGAAGCTGCCACGCGGTGGGTGTCGCAGACGATCAGGTCGAACTCGCGGAGCTTCCGCAGCCGGCCCGCTGGTGTCGAGCTCAAGCACCCCACCTCGTAGCCCAGGGTCCTCAGGGGCCCGGTGGTGATGTCGCAGGGCGCTGGCCTGGCCGTCGGTGTCTACTACGAGCAGTGCCTTGCCGTGGCAAGGGCCGTGTGCGCGCACAAGCCCAGCGCCACCGTGCTCTTGGAGGTTCCACCGTTGCGGTTGGGCGATGGTGACCGGCCTCGGAGAACTTCCCGGACGCCTTAGCCTGCTCGTCAGTCAGAAACTCCACCGGCCTGCGCGGGACCGTAGCCGGGAGCCCAGCAGGCCCTCGGCTCACACGATCTTTCGCCGAACCTTGCAGGACAGCGGATCACGCGCTAAGCGACCAAGATCAATCTCAGTGCCGGCCGCTGTTGCATTATTCCCTGGGGCCGGATCGGCCAGCGCGGCCCCGGCAGGGCGGGCCGGGCCCTCGACGCCGACCTCCGGCCCGGGCCGGGTCCGGACACGACACCGGTCATGGCGCGGCGCGGCTATCGCTATCCCTGGACCCCGACTGCTACATTCCGCCACCAGGAGGGATGCCATCATGAACGGACGATGCCTTGCGCCCATCAGTCGTTACTCTGCGTTCAACGTGCGTCACTCTGCGTTCAGGGGCAGGCGGTGGCTGGCTGCGCTGATCACCGTGGCGACCGTGCTGGCGATCGCGGGCGCTGCCAGTCCGGCGGTGGCCGGGGCGGCGACTTCGCCGCCGCGGAAGGTGGCCGTGAAGCTGGCCAGGCGGGCGGTGGTGCCGGTCGTGGCCGAGCTGTCAGATCTTGACCTGGGCTCGAGGGTTCGCTTCGCCCGGGTGCGGGTCTACAGCCTGGCTGCGGGACACGGCCGCCGTCCGGCTGCGGGACACGGCCGCCGGCGGAGGCTCGCGGGCACGGGGCTGACCGGCAGCGAGGGCGTGGCGTTCGTCCGCCTCACGACCAGGAAGGCCCCCCGGTCCATGGAAGTGGTGGTGAGCGGCGGCTGGGCGGGCGCGCGCAAGCGGCGCGGCTCACTCGTGCGCATCCTGAAGTACGAGCCGCCGCACGCGATACTGGTCACCCCGCGCACCGCCCGCGGCCGCGCAGCCGCCGCGACGGCGGCAGGGCCTGCGTCCAGCGACAGCGGACCGGGCGGCAACGCGGCGTGCTGGCAAGACGCCGCGCAGACGACCGCCGGCTTCGCCCGGTTCGTGGGCTTCACCGGGGTGCCCGGGCCGGTTCCCTCCCTGCCGGGCGGCTGCACGGCGGGCCCGTCCGGTCCGGTGTCCGCGGCCGGGGACAGCCTGACCAGCAACGGGCCGATCGGAGCGGCCGACGGGATCGGCGACGTCATCGGCCTGGCCGGCCTGGCCGTGTCCATCTACTCGACCGCGACCTCCACCAGCCAGCTCAGCACAATCATCAGCCAGCTCAGCACCATGCAGGCGCAGCTGACCTCGATGCAGGGCCAGCTGTCGGCCATCTCCGCCGCCATCCAGAACCTCGACGTGGATATCAGCGAGACGGAGATCTCGACGCTAGCGTCCGATGCCAGCTCCGCCATCACCAGCATCCAGACCGGCGTCACCGACACCAAGGCGCTGCTGGGCGGCGCCTACCAGATCGCCTGTGACACGACCAGGCCGCTCAGGGGCAGCCCGCCGGCGGCCGGCCAGTGCACGCGGCCGAGCCGCACCGCGGGCGGCTTCGCCAACTTCATCAGCGCCCTGTGCTACCCCAACGGCGTGCCGGCGACGTCGCTGGCCACCGAGTGCACCAGCTTCTACACCGCTTACGACAAGATGTGGGACGACTTCCACGGCAAGACACCCGTCGAGGCCATCAAGGACATGGCCAGCCAGGCACTGGGCTCGGCCGGCCCGCAAGGCGGGCCAGGGGACGCCGGCATCGTCCAGTACGCGCTGGCGGCCGGCGCCCCGGCCAGCCAGTTCTTCCAGACCTCCGACGCTGCCTACGCCCGGCTCCAGTGGTGCTACTACACCGTCTACTCCGCACTGGGACAGGTCCTCCTGGAGGTGGCAGGCGGGCTCGGCATCGGCGAACCCGAGCCGCACCCGCCTGGCCAGAAACACCCGCCGGTGGTAACCGCGGCCGACGTGGCCGCCGAGACCAACGCGGCCAATCCCACCCTCGACGACTACATGGGAATGTTCCCCGACATGCCCGACCAGGCCGTCATCTACACCAACGCCAGCGGCTACGGAAACTCCCAGGGCGACAGCCCCTACATGTTCGCCCAGCAGGTCGGCGGCGAGATCACCAGCTCCATCTTCCAGGCCAACAACCAGTACACCCTGGCCGCCACCGGCGGCAGCGCCACCATCGCCGTCACCGCCACCAGCGGCGGCATCACCGTCACCCCCGGCAGCGGCCAGCCGCCGCTGGTGATGACGCCGGCGGCGGCCGGCGGCGACACCTGGGTCCTGGTGCCCCCGAGCGGCAAACCGGTCGTGCCAGCGATGAGCTCGTCGTACTTCCCGGACTGGTACGCCGGGCAGTCCTACGACAGCGAGAGCCTGCCGGAGTGGGACCCGGGCACCCAGACAGTCGCCATCGGCAACGGGGGCCTGCACGGCCCGGTCGCCGACCTGTACGAGAACGCCCCCACGGGCGGCAGCCAGACAGCCGGCCAGTGGATGACCGGGGAGTCGGGCATCTACCCAGCGCTGCTGACGCCCCAGGGCACCGGCTACAGCTCTGACTCCTCGGGCATCCAGCCCTGGTTCGGCAAGTCCGGCACGGACACCAAGGACCCCGGCCTGGACTTCGGGTCCTGCCCGCCGCAGGGCAGCTCCTGGTGCCTGCTGCCCACCTGGCAGACCGTGGGCTGGGATCCCTACAGCAATGCGGTCACCTCCGGGCAGACCTACAACAGCGGCAGCTCCCAGCTCAACACCGGGCTGTTCGACTACAACAACGGCGTGGTCATCGCCAACCAGCAGGGCGGAAACGGCGAGCCCGACAACCCGAGCGCCTTCGTGAACCAGTATCCGAACTGGACCAACGCCACAGAGATCCGCGGCGTGGGCTTCAACGGCTTCCTCTCGACGCTCAACGGAAGCGAGTCGTCCGGTGTGGCCTCTGCCGCATTCAGCTCGGCAGGCCGGCCGGTGCTGTTCAACCGCACGCAGACCGCAAACGACTGCTTCTACTACAGCGGCAGCTTCAGTTCCAGCTCGGGAACACAGACCACGCCCACGGGCCCGGCGGGCGGCACCGGGTGTCTCACCCAGCGCACCACGACCGGCGACATCCTCCCGCCCTCATGACCACTGCCTTTGCCCCCGCTCATCGCAGCTAAGGAATGCGCGGTTTCCGACGAGTAGCCTTCCCGCCTGCACCGCCGCTCGGCCGATTCGGCGGCGACGCTGCCGAGCGGCAGCGGGAGATCACCGGCGATCTGACGGAACTGCGCGACGGTGCACCCAGATCGATGCGCGGGCGTAAAAGAAGGTCGTTCCCTGGTGCCGCCGGCTGCAGGGTGACCCGCAAAGTCGTTCTGCCAGGTAAGCAGGCCGGTTGATAAGGGGGCTCTCGGTGCAGGACCGCTCACAGGTGCTCCCAGTCGGCGGCGCGGAACAGGCAGCCCAGCGCGACTGACCCACGTCCCCGCCATCACGGCGTACCTCGCCACGAACCGACGCTGATCGCGGCGGCCAGCTCCTGGACAACCGCGGGTTCCCGGTGCGGAACCTTCAGTCAGGCTGACTCACGGCGCACCAGGTGATAACCGCTTTACCACCCGGTCTCGCCGCTGTCTCGAGCACACCCACTTAGGACCGGGGGACAGTGGACGCTGCCACGAGTTGCCCTGGATGAGACCGGGGTCATGTGGTTGGCGGCCGGAGCGAGTATCTGTAGAGACCGCGATTGCCGCCGATGCACAGGTTGGTGCTTCCGGGAAACCAGGCGCAGCCCCAGACATCACCGTCGACCTGTATCGCTGTGACGCCTGAGCTGGGCGCCCCGCCGACGGCCCAGATCCGCACCGTCCCGTCGTCGCCGGCGGTGGCCAGCCAGGTCCCGTCCGGGGCGATCGCCACCGCGCGCACCCAGTCACGGTGGCCGGTGAGGGTGGCGCGGGGGGTGCCGGCGGGGGCCCAGGTCCGCACCGTCCCGTCGTTGCCGCCGGTGGCCAGCCAGGTCCGTCCGGGGCGATCGCTACCGCGTTCACCGGGCCGTCGTGGCCGGTGAGGACGCGGATCAGCGCGTCGGAGGGCAGGTCCGGCGGTGGCCAGGACGGCCAGGCTGTCCAGGCGCGCAGGCCGGACCGCAGCGCGGGCAACTGGCCGGCCAGCTCAGGGATACCGCCGAGCCTGCCGGTGAAGGTCGTGATCACAGCAGCCGGAGGCTCGGCCGGGCCCAGCAGGTGAGCGTTGAGAGCGGAGCATTCTGGGGGAGGCTACGCGGGCGACCGGCACGGAGTTCAGTGTCCCGGTCTGCTAACGCATGGCCGCCGGCCCGCCTGGGAAGCCCAACTCTGGCCGGGCGGTGGCGGTCGGCTCACTGCGGTCGTAGCCGGCAACGCCTCGGCTTCCTACGCTGGTGGTCATCCCGGCGCCAGCCCACCCCTCCAGCATCTGAAAGGTCACCCGATGCCTGGCCCGCTCACCGACGAGGCCCTCGCCGCCGTGCTGGTGCACGGCCTGCGTCCCGCCCGCGTCACCCTCGCCGCCTACGACCCGCGCTGGCCCGCCCGGTTCGCCGCGTACGCTGCCGAACTACGCCGGGTCCTGGGCGACCGGGCCCGCCTCATCGAGCACATCGGCTCCACCGCGGTGCCCGGCCTGGCCGCGAAGCCGGTCGTCGACATCGTCGCCGGCATCGATGACCCGGACGACGAAGCCGCGTACCTACCCGGCCTGGAGGCCGCCGGCTACCAGTTGCGGGTCCGGGAACCCTCCCATCGGTGTCTGCGCGGCGGCGGGCCTGAGGATCCGGTGAACCTGCATTGCTACCCGCCCGCCCATGCAGAAATCCGCAAGTATCTCCTGCTGCGCGACCACCTGCGCTCACACCGGGCCGACCGCCACCTGTATGAGCAGACCAAACGCGAGCTGGCCACCCGGCCATGGAAAGACATGAACTACTACGCCGAGGCCAAAGGACCCGTGATCAACGACATCCTGACCCGGGCCGGATGGCGAGAGCAGCACCCGCCGGCCGTGACCAGGCCGCCGGGCGGGTGAGTCCCGGCCGGGCACCTCGCCCGGACCTGCTGAAACCCCGGCGTGCCACGTCTGAGCCGGGCTGCGGCAAGCCACCGGAACTGGTCGTACCGCTCATTCCTGCGCGGGTCGTCCTCGCCCCCCACGCTCACGAAAGTGGGACAAAGTGGAGGAGGCCTGCGGCCGCGAGCGCCGCAGCGTTCGGGTGCCTGGACCGGGCACCTGGCGTGTCGCATTGGGGTGTACCCGTACTGGACACACTTCCGCTGGGCTACAGACTGCCGAAGTCCCGGATTAACGTTCCTCAGAGAGCGAGTGCCGCGCTACCTCATGACACTCTGGACCAGATCCAACCCCGCCGCCGACGGCGATCGCACCCACTGGCGGGTGGGGGGCCGATGCCGAACGGTGGGCCTAGAGCCCCTGCAGGCAGGCGACACGCTGGTGTTCTGGAAGTCCGACCGGTGGGGCCGCTCAGCCGCGCACGTGCTGGCCGCGGCCACTTGCCGGCGGATGGTGACGGCTTCTCGGGCGGGGGCCAGCGCCTCCTCCCGCCGCCCGGTCTCCGACAAGCAGGCCCCGAGGTTGTTCAGCGACATGGCCAGGTCGGGCAGGTAGACGGCGGGGCTGGCCGCGGCCAGCTGCCGGCGGATGGTGACGGCTTCCCGGGCGGGGGGCAGCGCCTCCTCCCGCCGCCCGGCCTGCGACAAGCGGATGGCGTGGACGGTGAGGTCGTCTGCGTACTGCTTCCCTGCCGGGTCGTCGCCTGGCGGGTTTGCCTGCCAGAACTGGCGGAGGTGCCCGGAGATGGCTACCGCAATGCGGGCGCGGGTGGTGGTGAACCCGAGCTGGCCCAAGAACCGGTCCACGGCGATGGTCTCGGGCCGGGACAGCCCGGGAATCGCCTCCAGCACCGCGCGCTGATACCGGGCCGGGTCGAGGGTGATCGCCGGGGTCAGGTAGCTGCCCGGGCGGGTGGCGATCAGGCGCTGGCTGGCCCGGGCGAGCCGGCGCAGCCCGGCCTGGAAGCGCAGGCTGGCCCCCAGGGTGGATGCGGCCCGCGTCAAGATGGTCAGGACTGCCGCGGCACGCTCGCCGTCCAGGCCCTCGGTGACGGCCAGGACGAGTGCGGCGGCGTCGTCGTCGGCAGCGGCCCGCTCGAGGGTGCGCAGCAGCTGGGTGTCGGCGAGCCGGTCAGGCGCCGGCGCGCGCCACAGCCCGCCCGCCGGGTCGGGGTAGACGCGCCCGAGCTCGGTCGCCAGCCGGGTGCACGCGCCGGCCCCGAGCGCGCGGAGCGAGGCCGCCGCGCTGAGCGCGGCGTCGCGAACAGGCCGGTACCCTCGCCCAAGAATCACTACGGGCAGTAACCGCACAACGGCTCTCCGGCCCCGTCAGCAGACCGTCTTCCGCATGCCTTGCCGGTCACGCACCGTCATGCCGACTTTGACGAATCCCTGCCCGGCCGGCAGGCAGAAAGGCGGCGTAGTCCAATCCTCCGGCGCCGCCTTTCCCGTTTCCCCCGCTGGGAAGCCCGTTTCCGGCCGACGCAAGATATCCGCAAGGAGTCCCTTGGGCATGTGCGCGGGGGTCCGCGATGCCCAGCTGCCCCGCCACGTAGTCGACGACCTCAGCCGGCACGTCGAGCGGGTCGTACGGCCGCCGCGCCTAGCTGCTGGGCGGCCAGCTGGCAGTATGGGGTCGGCCAGGTGATCACGGTTAGCGCCGCCGGTGCCGGAGAATCAGCTCGCCGATCCGGTTGGTGCTGCGCTCGGTGAACCAGATGTTGCCGCCCGGCCAAACCACGTTTCCAGCCATCCCGCCGGGGTCAGGGCGGAGGTGCTTATCTCGTTCCAGGTGCTCGCGAACTTGGCCAGTTGGGCCTGGGCGCGGCTGTATTGTTCGTTCTCCGGCCGGACATTGGTGACGACCTCGCCCCGCAGGTTCACATTGGTGACGACCTCGCCCCGCGAGTTCACGCTGTCGCTGATGTCGTCGGCATTGAGCAGTGGGCCGCCGAACAGCGCCTGCTCGTCGGCGTCGGTGGTGAAGGAGCGGCCCGCGCTGCGGTTGGCGAGGTGGTGGTCGCCGATCGCCTGCAGACGGTCGGCCAGTTGCGCGGCGGGCATGGTCGTTGCGCCCGCGTGCGCGGCGCCCCCGGCCGAGTGGGCCAGAGCGTAGCGACCGAAGTAGCTCTGCAGGATCCGGCAGTTGCCGCCGCGCCGCTCTACGAAAAAGGCGTGGCCGAAGCTGTTGATCCGGATGTTGGCATCCCCGGATCGCCGCAACTCGGCGACAACTTCGGTGAGGGTGTGCAGGCTGCGTTCGGCGCCGGACTCCGGGAAGGTGATGTCGCGCAGCAGGTTGGCGGTGTCGCCGCAGGCGCTGGTGAAGTTCGCGGTGAGCCACTGGTAGACCTGAGCCAGGTTCATGCCCCCCAGGGCCGTGATGGGAGGATCGGCGTAGACGATGCCAATGATCACGCCCTCCGGGTCCAGCATGCGCATCTCCAGTTCGCCCAGCGGGATACCGAACCGGTTGAGCACGTCGAGCACGTTCGGGACCAGCACCTGCACGGCCGCCTGCGCAGGTGGGGCGCCGCCCTGGCGGCCCGACGCCGCGGCTTCGTGTACCGAGGACGAGGACTCGGCCTGCTCCGACCCGGCGGGCGCACGCTGCACCATCCGGGTCACCGCGGCGTTGCCGATCGTGCGCTGCGGCGCAGCCGCCTGCTGGAGAGAAAGAACCTCGCTGTCCCCGGGGCCGGGGCCAGCGGCCAGCGGGAATGGGGCTCGCATGACCCGGGCCGCGTTGGCCTCGGCGGCCTTCTCGTAGACGTCGAACGGGTCGGACACCTTGAACCCGTTGCCGCGATCGGTGCCCGCGACCGGTCCCTGGCGTTGCTGGATGACGTGGGTGAGCTCGTGGGCGAGGGTGTGCTTGTCCGTGCCCTCGTCGCCGACGACCACGTGGTTCCCCGAGGTGTAAGCGCGGGCGCCGACCTCGGCGGCGGAGGCGCGGGCGGCGCTGTCGGCGTGGACGCGGACGTCGGACAGGTCCGCGCCGAGGCGGGCCTGCATCTCCTCCTTCAACGGCGCGGTCAGCGGCTGGCCGGAGCCGCGCAGCACGTCCGGGATGGGCCGGGCCGGGACCGTCGACGGCCTGGCCAGGGGCCGCGCCGCGCCCGCCGGAGCGCCGCTCGGCCGCAGGCGCTGCACCTGCTGGTCCGCTGGCCCCTCTGCAGGGGATGGAGACCCGGTCCGCCTCGTCGTTTCGCCGGGCAGCGGAAGCTGCGACGGCCGCAGCCCTCCCGCCGGGCGGGGCGGTCGGCTCGCCTGGACGTCGGCGGGCGGCTCATTGGCCCGGGGCGCCGCAGCGGTGTGATCGCTGCCTCTTCGAACAGGTTCGAAGCCAGCGCTTTCCGCCATCAGCTCACTCCTCGCATGCGCAGGCTTATCTCGCCCGGCACCTCAGTGGTTGACGCGCTTGGACCATACCAAGGCGGCCGTTATCCACGCGTCACGACAGCCTGAGTCTTGCCTGCTTCCTCGACCGCTTTCTTGCCCGGCCCCCTCGACCGCGCCCGCGGAGGTCAGTGAGCCGGTGGTGCATGAGGACAGGCCGAGCTGTCCCTAGAGCAGCCGTCGTGGGAGCCTGGCGAAGCGCGGCCGAACCGGGTGATAACCCGCTGTATCACCCGGTCAGATGTCGGTGCCCGCCGCTACCATCCCGGCATGGCCAGGGACCTGGAACTGCTGCCCGCGCCCGCCGCCCGGGCGCCGGCCGGCACGGGCCCGGCGGCCGTGGCGGCCGAGATGCTCGCCCGGGTCCGGGCGGAGCTGCCGGTGGCGGGCGAGCTGGGGGAGCGGGAGCAGGTCCTGGCGGCGGCGTGGCTGACCGGTTTGCGCTCGCCGCGTACCCGCCGCGCCTACGCTGGTGACCTCGCAGCGTGGCTGGCGTGGCTGAGCGAGCGCGGGACTGACGTGCTCGGTGCCGGGCGGGTCCACGTGGACCTGTGGGCTGCCACGCACCTGGACGGAGGGGCGGCGGCGGCCAGCGTGCGGCGCCGGCTGTCGGCGCTGTCCAGCTTCTACCGCTACTGCGCCGCCTGCGACCTGATCGGCCGGGTCCCCACCGATGGGGTGGCGCGGCCGGCGGCGGATCCGGACTACACCGCCACGGTCGGGCTGGACCGGGACCAGGCCCGTGCCCTGGTAGCCGCCGCCGACAGTGACAAGGGCAGGCAGGCGCTGCGCACCGCGGCGGCGGTCCGGCTGCTGCTGCACAACGCGCTGCGCGTCGACGAGG
>Ga0335080_10005968_pt1 | contig 12580 bp, 10 predicted proteins | sample Lox_Sample_34_FD_206720 | JGI IMG/M metagenome (GOLD analysis project Ga0335080, IMG submission 206720) | Soil microbial communities from Loxahatchee National Wildlife Refuge, Florida, United States - Lox_Sample_3.4 | ecosystem: Environmental > Terrestrial > Soil > Wetlands | place: USA...
CAAGATCCCGCGCGGCAAGATCATCGAGGACGCCCGCGGCGACCTGCCGGAAGCGGAGTTCGAGCAGAAAGGCATCGTGACCGAGGCCGGCATGCAGCGCCTGCGCAGTTTTTTGAGCGAGGTCCCCGCCGATCGTTTCGTTACGCCGCTCAAGGTTGCCGATATTCCCCGCCTGTTCACCGCGGAGACGTTCTGCAAGCTGGTCGTCCGGGCCCAGCACGCTGCAGCCACGGCCAGCTGAGGCAGCGCCTCCGGCAGCGCGGTCAGCGCGGCAAGCAGATGTCCGGGCACTTCAGAGCGTTTTCTCTGGTCGATAGGATCACCGACCTGGAATCGGGCAAGCGGGCGAAAGGTCGCTTCCAGGTTCCGGGCAATATTGCCCGCTTCCCAGCCACTCTGTCGGCGGAGGCAGTCGGCCAGCTCGCCGCATGGAATGCGATAGCGCATCTCGGATTCCAGGTGCGTCCGGTGGCGGGTCTGGCTGCCGAAGTGCGCTTTGGACCTCTGGTGCATCCAGGGCAGAGCCTGGACCTCGAGACGATCATCGAGAGTTGCGAGATGGACGCCGTCAGCTACAGCGGTTGGGCGGAGGTCGACGGGGTGCGAGTCATGGAGCTCGAGCACAGCGTAGGACCGATGCTGCCACTGGAGGATTTCGATTCTCCGCACGCGATGCGCGAGCGCTTCGAGCTGCTGTGCGGTACAGGTGCGTCCGCGGGGCGCTTCCGTGGCGTGCCGGAGCCGGACATGGAGATTATCGAGCAGGTGCCCGAGGAAAGAGTGCGAGCGAACCTGCGCGTACCGGAGGAAGCCGAGTTTTTCAGCGACCATTTTCCGCGACGGCCAGTGTTCCCGGGGACACTCTTGCTCAGCGCCCAGATCGATCTGGCCCTGAAATTCGCCGCAGGATGGAAGCGCTGGCCGCCCGGCGCGAACCTCGCCGCTACGCGCGTTCCCGACACGAAACTGCGAGCGTTCATACCTCCGGGCCAGATACTGGAGCTCCGGATCGACTTTGCGCCTCCCGAGGAAGCGGATAAGGCGAGGGCGACGACCGGCGTGCGGATGAGCGGCAAGTCGATCGCGAGCGGAAAACTCGAGATCGGCGTGCGGGGCTGAACACATGAACGACGGAAAGCGACGCGTGGCGATTACGGGGCTTGGGCTCGTTACCCCGGCTGGGAACGACGTCGAGACGACATGGGAAACTCTGCTTCGGGGGCGCAGCCGGATCTCGACCATCAGCCGCTTCGATGCCAGCGGGTTTCCTGTGAGGATAGCGGCAGAAGTCAAAGATTTCGACGACGCCGTGGCCGGCGATCGCAAACTGCTCAAATTCGCCAACCGCTCTCATCGCTTCGCCCTCGCCGCGGCCGACCAGGCGATGCGCGACGCGGGCATCCATCCCACCGAAGACACCGGCGGACGCTGGGGCTGCGCCGTCGGGACCGGCATGATGGGAATGGAGTTCTCGGATCTGGTTGCGCTCCATCGCCACAGCGCGTCGACAGGCGAGCTCGATGCGCGCCTTTTGCTGGAGGATGAAGTAGCGCTCGATCCGATGGTCTTCTGCCGCAGCCAGACGCCCGCCGGGATGTCGTTGCTGCTGCGACGCTACGGCATCCGCGGCTATGCCACCTCGGTTCACACCGCGTGCGCCTCGGGCGGCCAGGCGCTCGGGACAGCGATGAAGCTGATCCGGCGCGGAAAGGCCGACCAGGTACTCGCCGGCGGGTTCGACTCGATGATCACTCCGATCGGACTGTCTGGATTCTGTCTGCTCAATGCGGTTTCGCCCGACAACGACACGCCGGAGCGCGCGAGTCGTCCGTTCGATATCACACGCAACGGTTTCGTGCTGGGCGAGGGTGCGGGGTTCCTGGTTCTGGAGGAATGGGAATCGGCGCGGCGAAGGGGCGCAAACATCTACGCCGAGCTCGCTGGAGACGGCAATTCGCTCAGCAGCTATCGCATCACCGATTCGCCTCCCAATGGTGATGGTCCAATCCAGTCCATGCGTCAGGCGCTGGCCGATGCCGGCGCAGCGCTCGATGACGTGGATTATATGAACGCGCACGGCACGTCGACTCCGATGAACGACCGCAGCGAATGCGCGGCCATACGTGCAGTGTTCGGCGCGAAGACGCAACAGGTCGCCGTGAGCTCGACGAAGAGCGTCATGGGTCATCTCATCGCCGCGGCCGGCGCAGTCGAAGCGGCTGTTTGCGCGCTCGCTATTCGCAGTGGTGTCCTGCCGGTCAATGCAAACCTGCAGGAGGTCGACCCCGACTGCGACCTCGACATCGTCCGCGGCGATCCACGCCGGCGTCGGGTCCGGGTAGCGATGTCCAACTCCTTTGGCTTCGGCGGCTCGAACAGCTGCCTCGTATTCCGCAACCCCGAAGAAGTGGACGGACGACCGGGTTTGCACGGGCAATGACAAACCATCCGAAAATTGTCGTGACCGGCGCTGGCACCTTGTGCGCTGCCGGCAAACAACCCATGCAGATCTGGGACGCGATCTGCGGCGGGACCTCGGCGCTGTCGCCGATCCGCCAGTGGGACACCACTGATTGGCCACGCCGCATCGGCGGCGAGATCCCGGATCTCGATCCGGTCGCGCTCCTGAAGGATCGCAAGATACAGAAGTTCATCCGACGCTCCGACGTATTCGGCCTGTACGCAGCGGACCAGGCGATCGAGGCGTCGGGTATCACCGCGCATCGGGACACGCTCGACGAGGCAGCCGCGGCCGAGTTCAGCGACCGCACCGGCGTATACGCGGGCTCGGGTGGCGGAACCTACCAGAGCCAATACGACTATTTCCCGTTGCTGACGGAAGCCGGCGGCGACCTGCACAAGTTCGGAGCGCAACTCGGGGACACCGTCAATCCGATGTGGTTGCTGCAGACACTACCCAACAACGTGCTCGGCCATGTGGGCATCCGCCACGGCTTGAAGGGCCCGAACGCGTGCATCACCAACCACAGCGTAAGCGGCATGCTGGCGATCGTGGAAGCCATGCAGGCTTTACGGTACGGCGAAGCCGACCGCGCGGTTGCGGTCGGGCACGATTCACCGATCGAGCCGCAGACCATCCTCTATTGTCACCGTGTCGGACTGCTCGCGGAGAATACGATCCGCTCCTTCGATGCGCATCGGGACGGCAGCGTTTTCGGCGAAGGCGCGGGTGCTCTGGTCCTGGAGACCGAGGCCTCGGCAGCCAGCCGCGGCGCAGCGTCCCTCGGAGAAGTTCTGGGCAGCGGCTGCTCCGACGATGCGCAAGGTCTGTTCGCGATCCGCGAGGATGGCGCAGGGTTGGCAGATGCAATTCGAGCTGCGCTGGAAGACGCCGGTCTCCGGCCTTCCCACGTCGGGATGATCGTTGGGCACGCGAACGGCACGCGCCAGTCGGATGCGTCCGAAGCCGCGGCGATATTGGAGGTCTTCGGGGCAAGCGCCCCACCTGTTACCGGGTTCAAGTGGGCGTTCGGTCATCTGATTGCCGCCTCGGGCATCATCGAAACGGCGCTGGCCCTGCTGGCGCTGCGCAGCCGCATGGTTCCCGGCATCGCCACGCTGCGCGAACTGGATCCAGGCTTCGCACAACTGCCCGTCTCTGCATCATCGTGCGCGCCTCGCAGCGATGTTGCGCTGACCATCTCGCGCGGGTTTGGAGGCACCAACGCCGCACTGCTGGTGCGCGCAAGGTAGCGTCGAGTCGGATGGCGGACGCAGCGCAGTCGGCGACCCGCTGCGGGATCGACACGGTCGAGATCGCGCGCATCGAACGGCTGCTGCGCGAAACATCTCCGGAAGATCTGCTCAAGATCTTCTCCCCGGAAGAACTGCACGACAGCGGCGAAGGTCCGGGGCGTGCCGCAAGCCTCGCTGCCCGCTTTGCCGCGAAAGAAGCCTGCCTGAAGCTGTTTCCGCGCGAGGCGGCCCTGGGGACCATCGGCGCGGCGGATTTCTTCGTGGCACGCGACAACTACGGCGCCCCTCGCCTCGCAGCCAGCCCAGCCGCAGCCGATGTCCTGAATCGATACCGCATCGACCAGATTTCCCTATCGCTCAGCCACGATCGGGGTAGCGCCGCGGCCGTAGCGCTGGCGCTGCCGATGCCGATCGAGGTTCCGCTGTCCGGGAAAATCGTCTATCGGCTGTTGCCATACCGCCGTCGCGTGGTGCTCGACAATCTGCAGCTCGTCTTCGGGAACACGCTGACCGGGGAGCAGATCACGCGGCTGGCGCAGGCGCACTACGCGCATATCTGGCGATTGATGCTCGAGTTCCTGACCTTTCCCCTGATGTCGCAGTCGCGGCGGGCGCGTCTCGCCCGCGTGGAGAACGAGCAGGTTCTGCGCACTGCGCACGCGCGAGGCAAAGGCGTTCTGCTGCTGACCGGGCATTTCGGCAACTTCGAGGTTGCGACCGCCGCCGGCATCATGAGCTTCCCGGAAGCCCGCGGCCACTTCCATTTCGTTCGCCGGCCGTTCAAGCCGCGTTGGCTGGAGAATTTCGTCTACGCCCGCTCTCGCCGTCTGGGCTTTGGCTCTCTGCCGAAGCAGGGCTCGCTGGACTTATTCATCGAACGGCTGGAGGCGGGCGATCTGATTCTGTTTCCGTTCGATCAGTACGCTGCCGGGCGCGACGGCATTCAAGTCGAGTTCTTCGGTCATCCCGCGGGCACGTTCCGCAGCCTGGCCATCATCGCTCGTGCCACCGGAGCCCCGATCGTCCCTGCGGCAACCTGGCGCGAGCCCGATGGACGTCATGTGCTCCGTTTCGAAGAGCCCTTGACACCAATCGAGTGCGAAGACTACGACGAGGAGGTTCGTCGCAACACGCGTGCCTACAACGCAATGCTGGAGCGACTGATCCTGCGCCACCCGGAGCAGTGGTGGTGGATGCACCGCCGCTGGAAAACCGCATCCAAACGGAAACGATGATTCAAAGATGCGGGCGGGCACCCGTTCCGGGATCGAACGCACGGGTGTCAATCGCCGCGAGGATCGACAATCCCTGGTTCGTCGATCGCGTCGAACTGCGGATCGTAGGAGATCTCGCACCGCGCGAGCGAGGCGTTGAGCCATGGACTCTCGACCAACCTCTCGGTCGCCATCGAGCCGTCTCGACTGAACGCCTGAGCCACCAGCTTGCGCGCTTGAGCGGAGCTTTCCGCCCTGACGACGACCACGCCGTGGTAGGAGGATTGCTCCCACAACTTGGAACGCTTGTCAGTGGGCGCAAGCCGCCAAGTGTGAAGCTTTTCCTGCAGGAACGCGTCCAGCCTGGCGTAGCGCGGTGTCACGCGGATGCTACCGCTGATTCTCGCCGCTGACGGCTACAAAACGCGAGCGCCATTCGAGCCCCTTGCCGAACCCGTCCCGGCAAGGCTTCTCCCGGTGCGACACGCAGCTGAAGTCATGCGCCACGATCATCTCTCCTGAGGGATTCAACGTGGTGTCCAGGCGATAGGTGGGCAACGAGCTGTTCGTCACCGTGATCTGGCGCCGCCCGGCGGCGACCTTGAATCTCTTGAGCGGCGGCGTGATTCCGACCCGCTCGCCATCGACGTAGACTTCTCCCCAGGGCTTGATCGCCAGGACCACAGTCGCCGCCTCAGCTTGCGCCTCCGCTTCGGCTTTCGTCGTGCCTTCGGCGGCCTTGGGTTTCGGAGTCAAGGGCCGCAGGGACGATGCGATACGCGTCGGCGCAGCAGGCGGCCGCATTTGCGCAGCGGCAGACTCAAGCTTCGGCGATGCAGCTGCCGGCTGCAGACTCTTCCCTGCGTCTACCAGGCTGGGCCCACCGACGGCAGGCAGGAATGCCGCATTCTGAGTGGCGACCTCGGTGCCTTCCCCAGTCACGGTAACCTCCACGCGAGAGCGATTGAACGGAGCCAGCAGCACCACCGCGCCGATCACCAGTGGCAAAAGCGAATTGCGCAACCACGCGGGGCGCAACCAATGACGTTCCCTTGCAGGCGATTGAATCGACTCCTCATGCTGCACGGGCATCGAGGCAGTCATCGGAGCGAGCGCGCCTGGAGCGCTGCCAGCGGCGACACCCTGGGCTGGGCGGTTGACTGATCCGGTGCCATGCGCCGGAGGCAAGCGGTACAGCGAGACCGGGGGGCCGAGGGTGTCCGAGAAGACGCCTTCGTACTCCAACAATCCGCACAGCTTCGGCGCCGTCCGCGATAGCAATTCGAAGAACGGTCGCGCGACAGAGATCTGCCGTGGGGGACCGTGTCGCATCGCTCGATCGGCGTCTTGTCTTCCCTTCCCGCTCACGTACAGATGGCCGAACTCATCCTGCGCGATCTCAACCGTCCCGAGATTGACACCAATACGCAGCGGCAGATCCCGGTAGCGATCCTGGTTAGAGGCGGCTTCGCGAACGACGAGTGCGGTCGTAAAACATTGCTCCGGATCGGCGAGGAAACTCAGCAACGCCCCGTCTTCACGGACAATCGAGATGAGATCACCGGGACTCGCGTTCGCCGTCGCGTCCGCAACGAGTTCGCGGAAATCCTGCGTGCAGCGAATCTGGTCGAAGACCGGCCTCGCCTCATAGTCCGCTATCTCCATGGCCAGCAGACAACAGATTACATTTCTAGAGGCGGTCTGGGCGCGATCCTCGATCGCACTCGTGGGCACCACATCGTGCGAAGACAACCGCTGCTGACCGGAAATCTGAATCCTTGCACTTGCTTCCAGCCCAGTTCTCATTTGCACACGGTGGCATTCACTGAGCGTTGATTATAGTTTCGTTCTGCAACTCAGTTAATGCCGCTGCGAGGCGACAGTCCTGTTGGTCCACAACGACAGCGATTTGCACGACAGAATGAAAGCGCGCGCGAGTTGGTAACGCAGCGTCGCTTTGCTACGCGGAAATCAGATTTCATCGAGTGGAATTCCGGAAACTCATTGACTTATCTCGCGATGCGGGGAGATTTTCGCTCCGAAGACGACGGTAGCTCCGAAAAATCCTGTCGATGGTCATCGCATTGACGCGAAAACAGTGGTTTAATTTCGCTAGCCGTGCAATACGCAGACCCTCGGATCAGGCACGGCATCGATTAGCTCTTGTCTTCGGAATGCACTCGGTGTTCGGACGTTACCTTCAGACGATCGGTCGGTTCTCGGTGGTGCTCGTTTGCCTATGCACTGCGCAGTTCTCGCGCGCAGGCCCGATCTACATCGCCGAAGCGCAATCAGATCTGGATTCCTGGTTCTCAGCCGCGTCTCTGCGCGAAGAGACGACAGCGCAAGGCCCAGCAACTTCGGATTTTCTTCCGACCGGAACAGACGGCGCTGCATCGATGAATTCCGCCCTTTACATCGCCGCGGCCATGTTGTCGTATGCACCCACCGTCGAAGCCCGGTTCCTGCTGGCGGCCGCGAGCGCATCTGTCGTCGAGCGCCCAAGGGATCAGTTCCAGTCTCTGATCATAGCCGGCTTGCAATACAGCACCGGTCTCGGCTTCGACTCGAACAGTTGCAACGCCAGGGCGGCGGCCGCAGCGTGCCCCTCCATTAGCGAAGCTCTCTTCGATCTCGCTTCGGCGCAGCCTCCCGACTATTGACGAAAGCTGTACCTGACCCTCGGGCCGAATTCCGCCGCGACCGCGCCTCAGAGAAACGAGTATTTTCCCAGTTCCGCGCCGGGGAAAACGAACGCCAGTTCGGCGGCGTTCAGCCCGTACAGGCGAGTGAAAACGTACCCGAGAAGCACACGGTATTCGTTGAGCACCGGAAGGTCCCGGTTCTGGAACAGCGTCGCCGCAGAGATTCCAACCTGCTCTCCGGCCGTGCGCCCTCCGGAGATCCCGCCGCCAAGCACCCAGACAACGCTGCCGTGACCATGGTCGGTGCCGCGATCGCCATTCTCGCGAAAGGTGCGCCCGAACTCTGAAATCACAACTACCACGGTGTTGCGCCAAGCGCTGCCGAGCTCCTCGGCGAAACCCGCCAATCCGGCGCCGAGGCTCTGCAGGCGATCGGATAACGCACCCCTACCGGCACCCTGCCGAACATGCGTATCCCAGCCTCCCACGTCGACAAAGCCCACCGCATAGTCGGGGTTCGCGACCATGATCCGCGCCATCCTGCGCGCTTCCTGCTCGAACCCGGTTGGGTTCACTGCACCGCGCGCCGATGTGACCATTTCCTCCTGCTGCTCCGCGCTCATCTGCCGGCGCGTCTCAATTCCCTCATGGACGTCTCCGGCAAGCTGGCTGCCTCGATACATCTGCTCCAGAAGGTCGGTCTGTCGCGCGCTGAACGCGTTTTTGGTCTGGCCCTTGAGCGCACGGTTCGCGACCAGAACATTGCCTTTGAACACGAGCGGCAGATTCTCTGTAAAGCTTACTCCGACGCTTCCACGCTCCCGCCCGAGCAAGTCCACCAGTCGGTTCAGAAAGCCGCTGCTGTAGTCCAGTCGGGCCCCATACCCTTGTCCGAGTTCGAGGACATCCTGGGCGTGGAAGTGGCTGCGGGACTCGTCCTGGCTGCCTGCGTACGGAACAAAGAGCGCCTGGCGCTGCTGATACAGAGCGAACACGGAGCCCTTCAGCGCCGGATGCAGAGCCCAGTAGCTGTCCAGCGCGGAAGCTGCATCAGCACTCGCTTCGCGGGGGCCGGGGATCGCGATGCTGGGTCGCGACTCGTAGTAGAACGCGCTCACGAATGGGACGAGCACGCTGGCCGCATCATAGCCGCCGCGCAACAGCACTAGCACGAACTTCGTGCCGGACACCGCCGCGGGAACGGCCCACAAGCGTGTTGCTCCAAGCGCGAGCGCACCGACGCCACCAAGCTCGAGGAAGCGGCGTCTGTTCATCGGTACATGAACTCGGGGGCAGACAGAAACAACGCGGTCCATTCGCGCGCGTCCTTGACTTGAGCAAGGGCCTGAACGGTCTGGAGGCTCAGCAGCGGTTGCCAGCGTGAGAGCAGGCGAGCGGGCTCGAGGCCAGGTTGCGGGCTGTCGACTTCCGGAGATTCCGAGCCCTCGCTATCCGGCGCAGCAAACAACCTCCCGCCTGCATTCGAGATTTTGCGAGACACCTCGAAGCGCCTGGCCATCTGCTCGGGACTGGCCCAATCCTTTTGTCTCATCCCGTAGCCATCCGGAGTCTGATGGCCGTAAAGCGGTTCGCCCAAGGCGCGCAGCCAATTCTGAGCGGGCCTGTAGTTGGTGATGAGACGGCCGTCATACGCGGCGCGCAACGCGGAAAAGACATACTGCACCGGGTCCTTGAACTTTTTGCCGAGATAATCTTCGCGCCAGAATTCGCTCGAGTCGAACATCGAGCGCAATACATGTCCGATGTTGCCGTTGCTGGCGAGGAACGCATCCTGCATACGCTGAACAATGTTTGGCGGGGGGTCGTCGCCCATGAAATACACGGCCAGCTTGCGCGAGATGAAGCGAGCGGTAGCGGGTTGGCTGCACAGGATATCGACCACTTCCGCCACTTCGTCGAAGCCGCGTCCCGTGATGCGGTGATGCAAGAGCGTCTTCTCGCCGAAATCGTGGCGCTGCGGATTGAACACGAACATGCCCTGCGCGACATAGTAACCGCGCAGTCTCGGAGGCAACCTGACCGGCTTGGGGTCCAGGCTCACGCCGACTCCGGTCAGAATGCGCGCCAGCTCCTGCACATCCTGTTGGGTATAGCCGCCATCGACCCCCAGAGTATGCAGCTCGAGCAACTCGCGCGCGTAGTTCTCGTTGATGCGACCCGCCGCGTTTTGAGCGTTGTCCAGGTAAAGCAGCATCGCGGGATGCATCATCGTGGCCAGCAGCAAGTCGCGGAAGCGGCCTAACACGTGCGGGCGGATCGCACGCTCTTCATAGTCGGCGACCAAGAGTCGGACTTTGTCCTTACCTTGAAAGACATTGAAGTGGTTGAACCAAAACCATGTCAGCTGCTCCTGGAGCTGGTTACGCGAGTAGAGCGCGCGGATCATGTGTCGCTGTTGTGCCTCCTCCGCAACGAAGCGATAGCGCTCGTTCAAAGCCTTGTGCTTGTCCTTGCGCGTTTCTCCTTCGGGCATGTCCTTCAAGCCGCGCGCTTCCTCCTCGTAGCCCCAGACGAGGTCGCGCGCGGCTATGCGGCTGATCATCATCGCCGCGATGGCATCGCGGGCCTGGCGAGGCAGCGCCGCGTCACCGGCGAACTGCAGCTGTTGCGCCCAGAGGCCCGCGCGCCCGAGGGTGCCGTAGACTTCAACCGATGCGTCGTCTACACCGTAGGTAAGACGATTGATGGCACGCAGATCGTCAGCCGCGAGCTCAGCTGCGGCAGCGGAGCAGGCAACCGCGATCACGAGCAGCAGAGCGCAAGCAGATCTCATGTCGAGCCGCCCGCACTACCGACACTCGTGTTCTTTGCACGGCGCTGCGCCGGCTTCGCGACCTTTCCCCGACGTTGTGTTCTCGGCATGAGTAGGACGCAGCTTCATCGCGGGCTCGCCAGGCAAACTGCGCCGCTCGTTAGCCCCGCTCGCGGGCTCGTTATGTGTCGCCTGTCCGGCCCGGGCCTGCGTGTTCGGAGCCGCCAATGGCGTCGGCGCAGGTCGCGCAACTGCGGTTTCGCGCGGTTCCACCGATGCCTGCCGGCTACGCCAATCGTTGAAAGTCGGTGGCGGAGCCGGACGTGCGCGCTCGACCGCAGAAAGACCAGCGGGATGCTGCTCCGGAGCACTTGCGACGGGCCGCGCGCTCCCCTGTTGATTGACTGGAGCCCCGGGCCTCAACGCAACGACGCGCGGCGCCGGACCTGCCCTTTCCGGTCCTGCAAGGCCCGCAGCATGCAGCGAAGGGCCGGGATCATGCGGAGCGCGCAGCGCGACGACCTGCCGATCGGCAATCTCCTGGGGCGGGTGCGCGGCTCGCCCCTCCCCCGGGACGAGGTTCGACGCCGTGGGTCGGACTTGGATTCCATGCTCGGCCGGGTGCCAATCTCGCAGTTGCTCGGCAGACGGGCGCACGTATTCGCGCGCGCCGTGCCCAAGCTCCTCCGAGCTGGTAGCGATGACCGCGTTGTGTACCTGGGTGTTCACATAGGTGATGTTGCGGACATTGATGGTCGTCACATTCACCGTGGTCGTGTTGACCACGCTCCTGTTCACGATCCGCGGGCCACCCCAACCTCCCCACCATGGCGTACCGACAAATCCACGCGGACCCCACCACGGCACCAGCGGCTCACCCCAGCCCAGCGCCACCCAGCCCACGCCTACTCCGGCGCTGATGCGTACACCGCCGAGCCAGGCGACTAGAGCCGGTGCGTATACCGGTCGCGCGACGACCGGGCCCGGCGCCCACGCCCAATATCCATTCGTGAATACCCAGCGCCCATAGTGATAGGGAGCCCAGCCCCACGGCGCATCGTCGACCCAGGTCCAGCCGAACACCGGATCGTAAAGCCAGTGCCCCGAACTATAGGGTGCCCAGCCAGCCGGCATGGCATCGGGGATCCAGATCGGTCCATACTCGGGTACGGTCCTCCAACTCCCGCTGTGGTCGAGATCCGCTGCGCCATAGACATCCGGTGGCACGTAGCGAACGCTCATGGAGTCCAGCAGGGCGTCGGTCCGACTGTAGTTCCAACGATCCCACGGATCGAGATCTGGCGCTGCGTAGGTTTGCACCGTCGCCGCATCCACACCGGAGATGACGAGCTCTTCGGACGCATTGACTCGCGTTGCCTGGCCATCGGCCGCAGCAAGCGTTGCGCTTCCGCCACGGCGGGTGATCAACGTTGTCGCCGTTTGATCGACGTTGAGCCGGTAATAGCCGACATGCTCGACGGTAAACGCCGCATTGGGCGTATCTACTTCTACGGTGTGGCCTGGCAGCAGCTCTCGCAGATCGAGAGATGCTTCTCCCGCTGTGACTTTGATCTGAAGATAGTCGGGCTCCAGAGCGGTCAACTGGAGCTGCGTCGACTCGCCCACGCGCACGTAGCCTCGCTTCCCGATCTGAAACTCGGCGTTGCTTGCCGGTCCCGTGTAGATCGAATCTCCCGCCGCCAACGCGGTGTTCATGCGCGCGGGAGCCCAGTCCTGCGCCCCGGGACGCAGGAACGAGACCTGGCCTTCGATAAGGCCGAGGCGCGGCGGAGTCGCCGCATTCGGCGGCGCGACCTCCTGGGCTGGCGCAGTCAGCGAACCCAAGAATAGAGCGCACCCAACGCAGGTCAGAATTGCAGCACGATTCATCATGGCATCCTCGTGTTTGCGTCGACTGCAGTATCTACAGGCTCGACGATTTCTGGCGCTGAGGTTCGCCGCGGCGGCGAACCTTCGAGGTAGAAACGCGCTGCAGATGCTTTCGTCTACATGACCGAGTAAACAGCGACGGCCTATGAGGACTCTCGAGTCAGGGATTGAAGATGACGCTCTTGCGGATGTAAGACTCGCGTAAGACGAAGACTGCTTTTTGATTTGATGGATTCGCTCGAACGACCCTCTCGCGACGAGCGGCGGAGTGGGGCGCGGGTGCGACGATCTTATTTCGGCTTGCGCTGCGCCAGAGCTTGCCGCTCTTTTTCCTCCTGCAG
>Ga0335080_10005969_pt1 | contig 12579 bp, 9 predicted proteins | sample Lox_Sample_34_FD_206720 | JGI IMG/M metagenome (GOLD analysis project Ga0335080, IMG submission 206720) | Soil microbial communities from Loxahatchee National Wildlife Refuge, Florida, United States - Lox_Sample_3.4 | ecosystem: Environmental > Terrestrial > Soil > Wetlands | place: USA: Florida...
TGGTCACGCGCTACGAGTACCACATCGAAAACTTTCTCGGCATGGTCCGACTTGGGCTGCATGAGAATCATGCTGAGGTATTTATGAGACCGGTTCTACTGTGAACGATGACCCTCTCCGGCTTGAGGTCGAGAACCTTCGCAACCGTTCTTTGGACCCAATCGGGCGATTGCGTCGGAGCCCATACTTCCGCCTCGCCGCTGCGCGCATGAACGGTGATGTTCATCGGTTCCATGGTGGCGTGCGCCTGGGAGGGGAATTCGTAGGTAGCCTCAACGCGCTTTGCGCCATTCGAAAGCACGGCGTCGACGTCGCCGTCGTTGCGAATGCGCTTCCCCGGTTTTCCAGCGCCGGTATGCAATGAGGTATGCAGGGTACCTGTCGACTCCCCGGCAGCAGGCCCGTTGTCCCAGGTAATTTTCAGTGCCTCGCGACCTTGCATCGCGGCCCATGTGGAATCGGCTACGACCACAACCCCGCCGGCGGTGAACATGTCGCGTCCCAGCGCCGGAATCTGGAAGATACTCTTCACGCCCGGTACGGCTTTTGCTCTCGTCGCATCGTAGTGCGCGTGCTTTCCGCCAAACGTGGGGCACCGCGCTACTACAGCAAACAACATCTCCGGTACGCGGACATCCATCCCAAAGACAGCAGTGCCGTTGACCTTTGAAGGGATGTCAACCCGCGGCGTGGCATGCCCGATCAATTCGAAATCAGAATCATTCTTGAGTTGGACTTTCTCCGGATCAGGCAACGGTAACTTCATGGCCGCTTCCACAAGTTCACCGTAGCCGGCCCGCCGCGACGATTTCTCATGTAAGGCTGTACTCTTTTTCGCCCGGCACTCCTCGGTTGGTACACTCCAATTCTGCGCGGCCGCTGTGATCATCAACGCACGCACTGTCGCCCCAGCGCGCCGCAGAGGCGTGAAGTTTTCCATGGTGCTGCCACTGCCACCGGTTCCCATGTGCGCGTAGATATCCGGGCGCGTCTCCGCCTGCTCTACGCTTACTGTATTGAAATCCACTTCGGCTTCCTCGGCCAGAATCATTGCCAGACCGGTCTTAATGCCTTGACCCATCTCGGACTTGGCGACGATCAGGGAAATCTTCCCGTCAGGTTTCACATGGACGTACGCATCGAATGGGTTTACGACTTTCTCCTTCGGGCCCCTCTCGTTTTCCTGTGCGAACGCCATTGAAGGGGAGAGTCGTACGCCAATGACTAATCCCGCCGTAGCCATCGATCCTTGCACTACGAATTGTCTGCGATTGATCGTCATGGCTAGGCTCCTTCTCCGGCGGCGCGATGAATGGCACGCCGGATCCGCTGATACATTCCGCACCGGCACAGGTTTCCGGCCATCGCTGAATCGATCTGGTCGTCGCTGGGCCTGGGCGTTTTCGCCAGCAACGCGGCGGCCGACATGATTTGTCCCGGCTGGCAGTAGCCGCACTGAGGTACTTGCTCGGCGATCCAAGCTCGCTGGACCGGGTGCGAATTGTCCGCCGATAGACCTTCTATCGTGGTGATCTTCTTCGAGCCGACGGAGAAAATCGCAGTCTGGCACGATCTCACGGCCTCGCCATCCAGATGTACGGTGCAGGAACCGCATAGGCCCATCCCGCATCCGTATTTGGTGCCGGTCATATTCAGTTTGTCGCGCAGCACCCACAGGAGAGGAGTGTCGGGAGAGACATCAACATCGTGGGTACGGTCGTTGATTACCAGGTGAAAAGCAGACATGGAAAAGCTCCCCACAGAAGGATGAGATTCAGACGAGGCTACTCCAGGAACGTTTTGTTAGGCAAACAGGAAAGTGTGGGACGGACGCATTCGTTCGCCCAGCGAGCCTCAGCGAAGGGAAGGGCAGCGTGGAGTCAGCCCGGGCAAGCCGAGCCCGTGTGTCGCCCGCAGCCGTTTCATTGCGCGCTTCGCGCGACCGCGGACGAGGCGTCCGCGGCTACATAAGTCACACCACTAGGTGGTAATCCATGACCGGTCGACTGTTACCGTTCCAATGGAGTCCGGCGGCAATTCCACCATTACAGCCCGATTTCGCACATTCACCTCAATCCGCTGGGGATTAGCAAGTTCATTGCGGATGAGAAGAACTAGTGAGCCATTCGGATTTGCGAATGCCAGTACGTCGTCACAGGTTCCGGTCGTGGCCAGATTTTGCGCACCCACTTCGACGAAATGTGTCAGATGCTTGAGTAGATAGTAATCGTGGTTGTAGCGATGGCTCTTCGCTGCCGCGTCCACACTGACAAGCGAATTCTGCGCCCATCCCCACGTGCTCATGCCGCCATTCGCCGTTGAGATATTCCAGTACATATAGGCCGAGGCGCCACTGCGAAAATAGTGCTTCATCAATTGCCAGCAATAGCCGGTATAGGCCCAGCTGTTGCTTCCATCGCCGCACTCTTGTTCGGATTGAAAGACGAGTAACGACGGGAACTCCCGGTGAATTGCGGGCAACGCATTCTTTCCGGCCCACTGCACTCCGACCCCTTTGATCGCGCGCGCTACGGCTTGGTCCGCCATCGCGGTTTCCAGAAGCTTTGGATTTGCCCGCTCCAGTGTGCCGAAGAATACATCCACTCCGCGCTTCTCCATCTCCGGTCCCAAATACCGCAGGAAACGGGTAAGCCCTTGGACCGTCCATGTGCAGCTCGGAAAGTTCTGCGCGGAGTTGAACTCGTTCTGTGGCATGACCATCCCGATCGGAATGCCTTTCTCGCGGTAGGCATCGATATATCGACCGAAGTAGCGCGCATAGGCCTCGAAGTACATCGGATCCTGAATGAACATATCCTCGCCTTCGCGGCCGATCTGGTCCGGACGAATGCCATTCTCCTTCATGCCGGGATATGCCTGCGCCTCCGCATAGAAGTGGTTCCGCTTCATCCAGCTAGGCGGCGACCACGGTGAAGCCCATAGCTTCAACTTGGGTTGATAACGCAGCGCTGCCTGGATAAAGGGCACCAGCGTCTTCTCATCATGCGCGATGCTGAAGTTCCTCAGCGCGAAATCGCCATCGGTGTCGTCGTAGCTGTAGGCCCCGGTGGCGAAATCGTTGGCGCCAATCGGAGCGCGGCAATAGCTGAATCGTGCGCCCGCGGCCGGATCGAATAACTCATGCAAGACGCTCTCGCGATCGCTCTCACTCAGTATTTGGAGTGAGGTCCAACCCAGTTCGTTGAAACACGCGCCAAAACCTTGGATGGGACGCGACTCCGGACGGACCTGCGCCGGATCGATATTGAGGTTCAGCGTGTCCCAACTGAACATCGGCTGGAAGACCCTCTTGCTCTGCCAATGCTCCGTCTCAGAACTAGTGACTAGCCGCACGCGGGAATCGTCGAGTAGAGTGGGTGGGCCGAACTGAGCAAGCGCGCGGGTCGACAATCCGAGACCGGCAACGGCACCAGCGGCCGCTCTCATGCCGGTCTTCAATACCTGACGTCGAGTCCACGTAGTCATTGAAAGTAAGCCCCCGGAAAGTGGGGAGAGCGGCCTCGGCACTATGCTGTCCAGAGGGTACCGCACTACACACCGGGTTGTTTCTTCTCGTCCGGCGCAGCTTGTGCGCCTGGCATCACATTCTTCAACGGGGCATTCTTCTGCTCGTCGAGTTCGGGATGCGGCAGCGGCTTCCGTGGCAGCATCTGATCACGCATTGCTGTGTTGTACACGAAGATGGCTTCCACGGTTGCAGCTTGTGCTAAATCCTCGGGCTGCAGACGTTCGTACACGTCCATATTCGAGTGATGCGTCCGGGAGCCATAATCCAGCATGTCCTGAATGAATTGAAATCCAGGAATGCCAACTGAATCAAACGCCTCGTGATCGGTCCCGCCGGTGTTCCGCATCGTGATCGTACTGACTCCAAGGTCGCCCAACGGAGCAATCCACTGCTGGAACATCGGAGCGATCGGAGAGTTCTCCTGCAGATAGATCCCGCGGATCTTCCCGCTCCCGTTGTCGACGTTGAAATAGCCGGAAATCTTGGCCTGGTCCGGCTTAATGACAGGAGGCCCGGAGGGTTTCCGCAAGAAATCGGGAAGCTTGATCTGATCCGGAGTCTCTGACAATGGAACGTACCCGAAGTGCTGCTTTACATACCCATACGAGCCAAACTCGCCCTGCTCTTCACCGGTCCATAGCCCTACACGGATCGTTCGTCGCGGCTGCACCTTCAGCGCATTCAGAATGCGCATGACCTCCATAGCAACAACGGTTCCCGCTCCGTTATCGGTTGCGCCAGTCCCGGAAGCCCACGAATCCAGGTGCCCGCCGACCATCACCACTTCATCCTTCAGCTTCGGATCGGTGCCCGGAATTTCGGCAATCGTGTCGAACCCGTGTTCGTGATCGCCCGTAAATTCAGTCTCGACATCCATTTCGATCGCGACTGGCACGTTTGCTTTCAACAGCCGATACACGCGTCCGTAATTTTCAATCGCCATCACCACGATCGGCAGGGCCTCAGCATGGTCGCGCTTGTATGTAAACCAGCCCATGCCCGATCCGCCGTCGTCAAAGATGGTTCCACCTGATCCACCGTTATTGCGTCCATCGCGACTGGGAACCACGATTCCTGCCGCATGTTCGTCAGCGAAGAACTTTCCAGCCTTCTCGCGGAATTCCATGCGCTTGATGAAGTCCTGGAAAAATTGTTCCCTCTCGCCGATGTGCACCGGAAATTCGGCCGTTTTCTTCAGGTCCGCATCGTCACGCCGTTCCCACAAAGGTTTGTCCACCGGTTTTACTTCGCGCATCGCTCCAAAGAAGACGATCTTCCTGGCCAGCTTTCCCTTGTATTTCTCCAGATCCTTGTCGTCTTTTGCGTCGATCCAGATCGCTTGGCCACTCACTGCCCCATGGCTTGACGGAGACCACGGAAGCGCCTGCGCAATGAAAACGGCCGTATCCGGAGTCGACATCCGAACCCATGTATTCAACTGCCGCCACCCCATGCCGAACTCGCCCCAGTCCTCCAAATGAGCCTTACTGCAGCCCATTGCCGTGAACTGGTCGCGTGTCCATTCGTTCGCTTTTTTCAGGTTGGGCGAACCCGTCAGACGTGGCCCAATGCCATCGGTCAGTGCCGACGCGTACTCCATGATGTGCGAATGCTGCAACCCCTCCTCGCGGATGCGCTGGTACATCGCCAGATCAAGATTTTCCCCAGCGGGCTGCGCTAGTTCATAGGAAGGCTTGGCAGAGTCATCCACCTTGGTTTCTTTGGCTTTTTTGTCGGCCGCTGACAAGGCGAAAACGAAGCACCACAGAAGGGCGAAAATTGCGAACAGGCGATGGGCCAGGCGCATGTCTTGTATTTTCCTCCGCAAAACGGAAAGCGCAGAGTAGCAGAATGCATCGCCAATAGGAAACAGGCGGCTCGGATCCAGGAATGCTGCACAGCAACGGAACGGCTGAAGGCGGTTTTTGCGGCTTGACTTCCCTGACTTTCTCTGGAGACATGGCCTGACTTCGCACGAAAGTGCCTATCGCCACGATTATTAGTACATTTGTGATTCAAATCACAGAACTGCCCAGGCTACCCACCTAGAATCGCATCATTCCCTGGGGTGGTATCCAAAGATTCAACAAGTTGGAGTTCCTTATGTCCACTCACATTGCATCTGTTCCTGAGGGCGTCGCGTGGAAACGAGCGTACCTGGCGGCGATTCTAGAGAAGGACCGAAACCGGATAACCGGTTTGATCCAGGATGCCAGATCGAAGCTTTCCGTTCGGTTAGAGGAACTAGCCGGCGATTTCTTCTCGTACGACGAAATCGAAGCCATTCACGACGCAGACTATCTGCTTCAGGCTCTCCAAAGCAGCCTGTCGTATCGAACTGACCTGCAGAACTAGCAGCGCACATAGAAACGGCCTATTCCTCAGGTTCCGGGGAAGGACCCGAATTGCGGTCCGATGCTCTTTTCGCCGCGAGTATAGCCTGCCAATTCAGAATTGTGTTCCACAGTAATCGCTGATCGCCGCGATTCAGATCGCGGTGCATGGGATTAAAATTGAATGCCACCACGTGCCCTTTTCCGACCGGCATGTCGAGGATCGCCGGTCGTCCGATGAGATTCTCTTCTTCCCAGGCTTGCCCGCTAACTACAAAATCCTTGTTCCCGCTGTCGCCCCATTCCATGACCACCCCACTTCGGTCTTCAGGACCATCCAGACAAGTGGTGCAATAGGCCATGCGCAGCCAACGCCGTGGGGTGTTGTACAGGGGAAAATTCTGACGGAATACCCATGTGTGCACAGGATACCCGTATGCAATCGGGTGGTCGGGACGATCGAAGGTGACGCGCACATGTGCGCCCGGAGTTCTTGTTCCGGCCTGCTGCGACGCCGCAGAAGAGGCCCCACCCCCGCCAGCTGCGCTGCGGGGAACTCCGCCTGACGATCGGCGAACAAAGCGTACGAGCCCGCCTTCAAGCGCGAGCATGCTGCCGCTGCCCAGCGTGACCATGAGGCCGCCTTCTTCAATGAAGTTCTGGATTTGCGCCAGTCCCTCATAGCCGATCCCGCCAGTGATGTCGTCGGATTCAGCCGGCGTGCCGAAGCTAGGCGTCTCGGCGGTCTTTTTGAAGGGCATGGGGGACCAGGTTTTCGGCAATCCTTCGATCTGTTCCGCAAGTTCGAGATCGACGTGCCCGTACAGAAGCACGTCAATTTTTGACTGAAGATTGCCCGCGCGAATGTCTTCATCGCGAAGATACGTGTAAGGAACTTTGCGCTGGTCAAGTGAATAACGAATCCATCCGATGGAATCGGTGTCCGCCCAGGGAACCCAGACACCGATTCGCGGCGCGGGCGCTTTATGCTTTGCGACGGTGGGCGCTGCATTTACCTGAACAAAATCCAGTCCCTGTTCCATTCCCACTTTCTGAATCGGATCACTCAATCCGGATTGACCTGCGATGATCCATGAACCAGCCGGGAAGTTCCTTCCCCCGACCTCGAACTCCTGCTCAGCGATCTCCATATCGAAATTCGCCAGGAGATAACGAGTTGCCATCAGGGATTCCTGGCCAGTGTCCTTTAGCAGGTACGTCGCGCCGTTCCCGGAAAGATGCCCTACGACACGTGGAGGCGCACTGAGCAGAGTCAACCCTGCATTTCGGATTTCTGGATCTGTTGTCGGAATCGCCTGCAGGTGGTAATTGGCGGGCAACTCCCAGGAGACGTCGTCATAGGGCGGTTCTCCGTCTTTGGGGTAATGCTGGGGTGTCAGCAAATCGACTGCGTAGTTTCGGTACGGCTGGTCAAGCCGGACCAGATAGGTTCCGGCAGGGAACTCGCCCTCTTTTACCCGGATCAGATTCGTTGCGCGGGAAACTTCAATATGCTGGCCCATCAATCGTGTTACCATCTGCGCCACGCGCACCGGATCTCCCTGGTCTTGAGGAATCAGAAAGGCATATGGAGGTTGCGTCAGGCCCTTCTGCCAGGAGTCCCAGGACTTGCGATAAAAGTTGCGCAACATCTCTTTCGAATGCGTTGCGGCATCATCGAGCGCAATGAGCGCGCCAGTTTCCTGATAATTCAGATTGTCACGGACCGACCAGGTGACCTCGAGCGGTGGCGGCAACGGGCGATACCACTCCATCGTCGTAGCTCCAGGAGAGATCGCTCGCTTCTCCGTCTCTGCGCTGCCGTTGCCAAACGTCTCGTAGCCACGCCCAATGCTGTTGTGGTTCATCGCCACAGAATCCAGATAGAGATGCGCAAACCCTTCCCCGAAATTCCACGTCGAAACTCCCGGCATGCCCATCGCCGTCATCGACTCAACCTCGTGCATGCTGAGCCGCAGAAATTCCGTGTAGGTGATCGGATCGATATTTGGGTTGTAGGGACCGGTTCCATTCCATGTCATCATGAAGGGCACTCCTTCATGCAGATCGTGCACTACGGTCGGGTGCCATTCGTGAAACATGCGGTGGACCGCTTTCGTCGTCTCGTGAGTCTGCTGATGCGTGTCGCGGTTGATATCCACGAAGGTGTACTTCGACCAGTACGGCGGTGATTGACGGGGAAGAGTGTTGCGATCGGTCTTGCCCTTCAGATAGCGATAGAACCAGTCAACCATCTTGTCGCGCCCGTCTGGGTTCGAGACCGGATTGATTAGCACGACCAGTTGCTCGCGAATCTTGCGGATGCTCGGCTGCTCTGAAACTGCCAGGCGATAAGCGAGTTCGAGCGTCGCCTCCGTGGAGCCGGTTTCATCAGAATGCAGCGCCGCGTTGAAGTAGTAGATGGGCCGCGAGGTTTGAATCAGTCTTTCTGCTGCGGCTTGATCGGTTCGTCGCGGGTCCGCTAGCGATGCTGTTACTGATTTCAGCCGCTCCAGTTCGCGGATGCCCGACTCGTCCGCAATTGCCAGCATTACGATGTCGCGATCTTCTTCACTCTTACCGATTGTGAATAGCCGCACCCGCGCACTGCTTGCAGCTAATGCGCGGGCGTACGCATATGTTTTTTCCGTGCCAACCAACTCTCCCGGAGCTCCCATAATGCGTCCGAGGAATTTCTCGGGCGAGGGAACAGAATGCGAATCCGGGATATACGAGACAAGAGGCGACATGAAATGCGGATCTGTGGTCGCGTTGGCGATTGCTTCAATAGAGCCCTTTTCCGGGATGTCCGGGCTTTGCGCCGCTATGCGGCTGGTAAGCATAACTGCCGACATCCAAACGAATGCTACTCGGAACATGGGCCCTCCGCTTGATTTGCGGCGAAAGTGTACCATGTGCCTTTCAAGCGCCCCGCATGCGCATGCAAGCGGAGCGGCCGGTGGGTGGAGATGAATTCGCAGATATAGGGAGAGGTCTCTAGACAATCCAGGTCAGAGACGAGCCGGCAGGAGGCTGCGAATCTTACGTGCCGGAAGCAGAGAGTCCGCGTTCGAGGCGTATTACAGCGCCTTCGGCAGCACCACGGACCTTAGGGTAGTAATTGCGCGCATCCGCGACTACCTTGTCCACAATCGCATCGGTGTGATCGGGATCATGGTGGTAAAGCACTAATTCTTTAGCCCCGCTCTCCATTGCCACGCTCACGGCCTCGCGCCAATGGCTGTGTCCCCAACCGCGGCGCCGTGCGGCGTAGTCCTCAGGCAGGTACTGCGCGTCATAAATCAGGACATCGGCGTCCTCGGCTAGTTTGCGGACACCCTTATCAAATTCGGCATCACCCGGTTCATTGTCGGTGGCATAGACAAGCACTCCATCTTTGGTTTCGATGCGGAACCCAAGGCAGCCTTGTGGGTGATTCAGCCAAGCCGTCTTGATGCGGATGCCGTCTTCCATGTCGAGGCATCCGTTCTTGATGTCGTAAAAATCCCGGCGAGCGCGCATCTGGTCAAGATCGACCGGAAAATAGGGAGACGACATCTGCTCGGTCATCACCTGCTCGAGGCTGCGAGTACGGCTGGATGAGTGGAAGAAAAATCGGCTCCCAGGACTGTCGTAGAGTGGACGAAAGAACGGCATGCCTTGAATGTGATCCCAGTGAAAATGCGAGACGAAAACGTGCGCGCAGAACGGCCGGTCGCCGAACTCGCGTTCCAGTTCGTGGCCGAGCACACGGAATCCTGTGCCGCAGTCGAAGATATAAATCTGCTCTCCGACCCGGACTTCTACGCAGGAGGTGTTACCTCCATAGCGCAGATTCTCGGCCTGTGGAGTGGGCGTGGAACCGCGCACGCCCCAGAACTTAACGTGCATAGCCTCGCAATGCCTGTCCGTTAATAGTCGATCGGGATTAGTGTCCCGTCAAAGTGTTCATAATACGCCGGATACTGCTGATTCTATGGATTGTGGCGCCGGTAACAAGTGACGAAAGTTTCGATCAAGGCTTCGCCTCCCGAAACGTCAACGCGGAAAACCCAAATGCCGTGGAGCAGGCGCAGCTACTGCGACAACAGGTGTGAACTGCGCGCCATTGAGACAACCCGACCCTGAGCGTCCCCTATAATGATTACCCAACATGCTCCAGCCTGATTTCAAAGCGTTTTCGAGACTCGCTCGGGAAGCCACCCTGGTTCCGGTGGTGAAATCCGTAAGCGCCGACCTGCTCACGCCTGTCACCGCTTTTCTCGCCATCGCCCATGGAAAGTCGCACGCCTTTCTTCTGGAATCGGTGGAGCGCGGGGAGCAGATTGGGAGGTACACCTTTCTTGGCACCGATCCATATATGCGCGTCAAGGCTTATGAAGGAAAAGTCGAGATCGTGCGGGCGCGGAAACGCGAAGTCGTGCGCGAGAACATTTTTGCAGTGGTGAAGCGGCTTCTCCGCGAACACCGCACTACGAGCATTCCAAGCCTGCCGCCGTTTACTGCCGGTGCCGTCGGGTACTTCGCCTATGACGTTGTTCGCCTATTGGAAAACATTGGCGAACATGGGGAAGACGACCTTTCGGTTCCGGACGCGGAACTTATGTTCTTCGACCGTCTACTGGCCTTTGATCATCTGCGGCATCAGATACATATCGTCGCGGCCGCAGATGTTTCCCGGGAAAGTCCACGCGCTGCTTACGACCGTGCGCTCAGAGACATCGCGTCCTTGGAGAGAAACCTGGCGCGTGGTCTGAGCCCGGCGCTCTGGCGCAAGTCGGGAAACGCGAAGGCAGGCAAGCTCAAGATACATTTCGGCACAACGCGCCAGGAGCACATGCGCCGGATCGAGCGCTGCAAGGAATACATTCGAGCAGGCGACATTTTCCAGGTCGTGCTCTCCCAACGTCTTGATTTCGATCCTGAGGTCGCCCCCTTCGACCTGTATCGTGCGCTAAGACAGGTGAACCCGTCTCCCTATCTCTACTTCCTCAAGTACGGCGATTCCCACATTTTCGGATCGTCTCCGGAGATGCTGGTTCGTGTGACCGGCCGCAAACTTGAGTATCGCCCGATCGCCGGGACACATCCGCGCGGGAAAGATGAAGCAGAAGACACGCAGCTTGAAGCGTTGCTGCGAAACGACGAAAAAGAGCGTGCCGAGCACGTGATGCTGGTCGACCTGGGCCGCAATGATCTGGGTCGCGTCAGCGAATATGGATCAGTCAAGGTAAAAGACCTGATGTTCGTCGAACGTTACTCCCATGTCATGCATCTGGTTTCGGCGCTCGAAGGGACGCTCCGCAAAGATCTGGATGCCATCGATGCCTTTGCGGCGTGCTTCCCAGCAGGCACCTTAAGCGGTGCGCCGAAGGTTCGGGCCATGCAGATCATCGAAGAGTTGGAGCCCACTCGCCGCGGAGTCTACGGCGGATCTGTTCTTTACGCAGATTTCGCGGGAAATCTCGATTCCTGCATCGGCATTCGCACGATGTTTATGCAGGGAAAGAAAGCATACTTGCAGGCTGGAGGTGGAATTGTGGCGGATTCAGATCCGGCAACGGAATTCCAGGAGTCGATGAACAAAGCCGGAGCCCTGCTCCGAGCAGTAGAACTCGCTAGAAGCGGCTAAAGTTCCAGGAAATTTCGAACGAGCTTCTTGCCCCCATCAGTCAGTACGCTTTCAGGATGGAACTGCACGCCTTCTACGGCATGCTTTTTATGCCTCAGCCCCATAATGGTACGCGTTCCGTCCTTCTCCGTCGTCCAGGCGCTGACCTCCAGTTCCGATGGCAGGTTTTTCTCTTCCACGATCAGCGAGTGGTAACGTGTAGCGGTCATGGGCATGGGGAGGCCCCGGAACACGGTCTTGTTGTCATGCACGACGGCGCTGGTTTTGCCGTGCATGAGATGTGGGGCACGGATAATGTGTCCGCCGAAGGCCTCGCCAATCGCCTGGTGCCCGAGGCAAACGCCTAAAAGAGGAGTTTTGCCTGCGAAGTGCCGTATCAAGTCCACGCTAATCCCGGCTTCGCGCGGCGTACATGGCCCGGGTGAGATGACAATCTTCTCGGGATTCATTGCCTCGACTTCGTCGACCGTTACCTGATCATTGCGGCGCACTTCAACCTCGGCGCCCTGTTCTCCGATGTACTGGACCAGGTTGTAGGTGAATGAATCGTAGTTGTCGAGAACGAAGATCAACACCAGACCTCAGACTTGGGACACTAAGCATCAGCTTACACCAACTTATCTTAAGAAGCTGACGAGTTCGGACTGATGTTGTAGTCGATGGTATTTTCACTCCCCGAATGTGCCAATCGCTGACCCAACCGTGGTATTGACCGGAACCGTCCAGCCAGAGCATGCTCATTAACGTTCGTACGCCACTTCTATGCCTTTTGGAGGCAGCATGGCCGAGCCCCAGCAAGAAAAACGGGGTGCACGTCGTTTTGCGTTGCGCGTACCGGTCAACGTCAGTCGCAACACCACAGACAGCAATGTTTCCAGTGAGTCCGCCCAACTCCGCGACGTGAGCGCACGCGGCATTTGTTTTCATCTGGATTCTGCGATCGAGCAGGGGGCCCAAATCACATTTACACTCACGCTTCCGCCGGAAATCACGCTCACCGAATGTATTCGCGTACAGTGCAAGGGACGCGTGGTCCGAGTCGAGGATGACGCGTCGGCAGGCAAAGTCGCCGTGGCCGCGGTAAT
>Ga0335080_10005971_pt1 | contig 12578 bp, 9 predicted proteins | sample Lox_Sample_34_FD_206720 | JGI IMG/M metagenome (GOLD analysis project Ga0335080, IMG submission 206720) | Soil microbial communities from Loxahatchee National Wildlife Refuge, Florida, United States - Lox_Sample_3.4 | ecosystem: Environmental > Terrestrial > Soil > Wetlands | place: USA: Florida...
CCGGCCCGGACTCCCCAAGGAAAAGGTCGTCGCCACCGTCGTCCGTCTTCTGGAGACGTCTTATATTCGCATCGGCAACGAGGAGTACGCGGAAGAAAACGGTTCCTTCGGCCTCACCACATTGAAGAACCGTCACGTCCAGATCAACGGCGCGACCCTGCGGTTTCGCTTTCGCGGCAAGAGCGGAATGGAGCACACCATCGAGCTGACGGACCGCCGCCTGTCCCGCATCGTCAAGGAGTGCCGGGAGCTGCCCGGTTACGAGCTGTTCCAATATCTCGACGAAGCCGGCGAGCCGCGCACGATAGACGCCGCCGACGTCAACGCATGGCTCCGGGAGACAACCGGACAGGAGTTCACAGCCAAGGATTTCCGCACGTGGTTCGGCACGGTCCTCGCCGTGCGCGAATTCGCCGCCGCCGGGCCCGCTCGCGGCCAGGCCGCGGGGAAGAAAGCCACGGTCGAAACCGTGAAGCGCGTTGCCCGCCATCTCGGCAACCGCGCCGCCACCTGCCGCAAATACTATATCCATCCCGCGATCGTCGATGCCTACCTCGACGGCTCCCTCTTCCAGACCCTCGAGCTCGGAGAGCAGCAGGATAGCGCCTACGCCGGAATGGGCCTCGCGCCGGAAGAGTATTGCGTCATGGTCACCATCGCCCGCTACCAGGAGGATCTCGCCCGCGGAATGCGCGAAACCGCGCGCGTTACGCCCAAAGCCGCCGCCTGATCGCCCCGTGGCATACTGAAAATCGTGACTTCCTCTCCCGCCCCGGCCGAGCCGCGCGACGTCGCGGTCCTCGGATTGGGATATGTCGGCTGCGTCTCCGCCGCCTGCCTTGCCCATCTCGGCCACCGCGTCATCGGCGTCGATCGCGACCGGTTCAAGGTCGATAGCGTCCTCGCCGGCCGCGCGCCCTTCTTCGAGCCCGGTCTCGAAGATCTCGTCCGCGCCGCCGTCGCATCCGGCCGCCTCTCCGCCTCGGTCTCGCTCGCCGAAGCCCTCGCCGATGCCGATGTGGCGCTGGTCTGCGTGGGCACCCCCTCCGAGAAGAACGGGAACCTGGGTCTGGAACAGTTGCGCCGTGTCGCCGGCGAGATCGCGGGACTATTGCCCGGCCGCAGCCGCCCGCTGGTCGTCGCCGTCCGCAGCACCGTTTACCCCGGCACCTGCGAAGACGTTGTGCTGGCGGCTATGGGCGGGTCGCCCTTGGTCCAGGTCGTGTCCAATCCCGAGTTCCTCCGCGAAGGCGCCGCGGTCAAGGACTTCATGGAGCCTTCGCTCCTGGTGGTCGGCGGCTCCCACCCCGATGCCGCCCGCCTCGTGGCCGGCCTTTACGCCGGCCTGCCGGTGGAGCCCTCTATCGTTGCTCTACGCACCGCGGAGCTCATCAAGTACGCCTGTAACGCCTTCCACGCCACGAAAATCGCTTTTGCCAATGAGATGGGCGCGCTCGCCGGCCAGCTCGGCATCGACGGCGCCGAGGTCATGAGCACGCTCTGCCGCGATCATTCCCTCAACATATCCCCCGCCTACCTCAGGCCCGGCTTCGCCTTCGGCGGGAGCTGCCTGCCGAAGGACCTTCGCGCCCTTGTCTACCGCGCCTCGCGCCTGGACCTCAAGCTGCCCCTGCTGGAGAACATCCTGTCCGCCAACCAGGCCCACCTCGACCGCGCCATCCAGCTCGCCCTCGATCTCCCGGGCGACCGCATCGGCGTCTTCGGCCTCGCCTTCAAGGAAAATACCGACGACCTCCGCGAGAGCCCGGTCGTCCTGCTCCTCGAGCATCTGATCGGGAAGGGCCGCAAGGTTCGCGTCTACGACCCGCACATCCAGCTCGGCGGCATCTACGGCAGCAACGAGCGCTACATCATGAACGCCATTCCCCACATCGGCAACCTGCTCGACGAAACCCTCGATGGCATGCTGGCGTGGGCCGATCACGTGCTCGTGGCGCAGAAGCCCTCCGTGGAAGCGCTGGCACGCCTCGAAGCCTCGGGCAAGCCGCTGGTGGATCTTGTGGGTGCCGGGCTCGGCGCACAAGCCTACCCCACGACAGCCACCGGCTGCTCCATCTCCTGAAACCACAGCGCCAGCACCAGAAGCGACCAGAGCCAGTGGCTGTTGTCCCTCCGGCCGGAATCGTGCTCGTCCAGCAACTCGCGCAGAAACTCCGGCGCCACCAGGTCTCGCTCCAGGAACCGGGGGTCCGTCACGTGATCGCGCAGAAACTCCCGCAGCGAACCGCGGAACCAGTCTACCAGCGGAATATCGAACCCCGTCTTGGGATGGTCGAACAGCTCGCGCGGCAGCCGGTCGCCCACCGCGTCCACCAGGATCCTCTTGCCCTGCCCGTCGCGGATTTTCCATGCGTGCGGAATCTCCGCGGCCAGCTCCGCCAGCTCGTGGTCCAGCAGCGGACAGCGCACCTCCAGAGAATTCGCCATCGACATCCGGTCCACCTTCACCAGCATCTGCCCGATCAGGTTGGCCGTGGTCTCGAAATACATCACCTGCGATAGCGTCCCCGCCTCCTCCGGCAGAAGGCACTCCGGCATCATGCGCGCGATGAACCCGAACTCCGCCGGCATCATCCACTCCGGCCGCAGCAGCCGCGAGCGCATGTGATACGGCGCATAGTTGAGCGCGAAGTAGCGCTCCAGCCCGTTCCGCCGGCCGATCATGTGCAGATAATTCTTTCCGTACGCCGCGTACGGCAGCCGCCTGGAGATCCATGACGCCAGCCGGCGCAGCGCTTGCGGCACGCGGTCCAGCCGGCTCAGCTCCTGCACTTTGCGGAAGCTCGTGTACCCGCCGAACAGCTCGTCCCCGCCGTCGCCTGAAAGGGCCACCTTCACATACCGCGCCGCGAACTCGCTCACCAGGAACGTCGGGATGGCCGACGAGTCCGCGAACGGCTCCCCGAAATGCTTCACGAATTTCCGAATGATGGCGATCGAATCCGGCTGCACGACGATCTCATGGTGCTCGGTGCGATACTTCTTCGCCACCAGCGCCGCGTAGGGCAGCTCGCTGAACTTCGCATCTTCGAATCCGATCGAGAACGTCTTGATGGGCGCCGGCGATTGCAGCGCCATCGACGCCACCACGCTCGACGAATCCAGCCCGCCGCTCAAGAACGCGCCCAACGGGACGTCCGCGATCATCCGCAGCCGCACCGCCTCGTCGAACTTCTCCCGTACCCGCCGCGCGGCCTCGTCGTGCGTCAACCCCGGCGGCGCCTCGGCGACAGGCGCGGGGACATTCCAGTACCGCCCCTGCCGCACCTCGCCGTCCTGCCAGGTCAACCACCCGCCCGCCGGCAGCCGCCGGATCGCGCGATATGCTGTCAGCGGATCGGGGATGTAGTTGAACTTGAAATACAGCCGCAGCGCATCGCGATCCGTCTCCATCGGCACGCCCGCCTGCCGCAGGGACGAAAGCTCGCTCCCGAAGTAGATCCCTTGCGGCAGCACGGCGTAGTACAGCGGCTTCTTCCCGAAGCGGTCCCGCGCGAGGAAAAGCCGCCGCTCGCGCGCGTCCCAGAGCGCGTACGCGAACATTCCGCGCAGCCGCCGCAAGCCATCGGCCCCTTCTTCCTCGTAGAGATGGACCAGCGTCTCGGTATCGCTCGCCGTCCGGAACTCGTGCCCGCGCGCGATCAGGTCCGCGCGCAATTCCTGGTAGCTGTAGATCTCCCCGTTGAAGACGATCCACAGCGTGCCGTCTTCATTGGACATGGGCTGGTGCCCGGTGGAGAGATCGATGATGCTGAGCCGCCGCATCCCGATCGCGCATCCGCCATCGAGATGGAACCCCTCATCGTCGGGCCCGCGGTGGCGTATCTCTTCGCACATCGCCCGGATGAGCGGAAGCTGCGCCCTCTGGTCGCGCAGAACGAATCCCGCGATGCCGCACATGCTCCGAGAGTAGCATTTCGCCTGCGTCCGGTTTCCCGACGCTTCCTGCTGGACCTCGGTCCCCCTACTCCTGCCTCACGATCGGCATCCTCCACCCGGTCCCGAACGCCCGCGACGTTACCTTCAGCACCGGCGCCGCCTGCTTGCGTTTGAACTCCGCCATCCTTACCAGCCGCAGCACACGCCTCACCGTAGCCTCGTCGTACCCCTGCGCGATGATCTCCTCCGCGCTCTGGCACTGCTCCACATGCAGCTCCAGAATCTCGTCCAGCAAGTCGTACGGCGGCAGCGAATCCTGGTCCGTCTGGCCCGGCCGCAACTCCGCCGACGGGGCCTTGGTCAGGATTGCCTGCGGAATATCCGCCCGCCGGCGGTTCCGCCACCGCGCCACACGGTACACCATCATCTTCGGCAGATCCGCGATTACCGCCAGCCCGCCGTTCATGTCTCCGTACAGCGTGCAATACCCGACGCTCAGCTCGCTCTTGTTCCCCGTCGTAAGAAGCAGCGAGCCGAACTTGTTCGACAGCGCCATCAGCAGGTTCCCGCGAATCCGCGACTGCACGTTCTCCTCGGTCACGTCCGGCTCGCGGCCGGCGAAGGGCTCCGCCAGCACCGCGTCGTAGGTCTTCATGATTTCCGAAATCGGCAGCAGCGTCGTCTCGATCCCCAGGTTCATCGCCAGCTCCCGCGAATCGTCCACGCTCCCCTGGCTCGAGTAGCACGAGGGCATCAACACCCCCAGCACGTTTTCCGGCCCCATCGCCTCCGCCGCGATCGCCGCCGTCAACGCCGAATCGATCCCCCCCGAGAGCCCCAGCAGTACCTTTCGGAAGCCCGTCTTCCGCGCGTAATCCCGCACCCCCAGCACCAGCGCATTCCAGATCTCCGCTTCCGGCGTGAAATCGTCCGCCGCCACCGGCCCGTTCCCGCCCAGCAGGTCCACCACGATCACGTCTTCCTCGAATCCCTTCGCCCGCGCGAAGAGGCGCCCCCCGGCGTCAAATACAGCGCTGCGTCCGTCGAAAATCAGATCGTCGTCTCCGCCCACCTGGGCAATGATCGCCACTGGCACGCCGTATTTCCGGGCCATGTGCCCGAGCATCTCCTCGCGCAGTTGCTGCTTGCCCACCGTGAACGGCGACGCCGACATGTTGATGATCGCCTCCGCCCCCGCGCGCGCCAGCGCCTCGATCGGGTCCTGATGATACCGGCGCCGCTTCCAGAAGTCGCGGTCGTTCCAAACGTCTTCGCAGATGCTGATCCCCAGCTTATGTCCCGCGATGTCCAGGGTCTGCACGCCTTTGTAAGGCTCGAAGTAGCGGTCTTCGTCGAAAACGTCGTAGGTGGGAAGCAGCGACTTGTGAAACGCCTGCCCCACCCGGCCATTTTCCACCAGCACCGCGCTGTTGAACAGCGGCCGGCCCACCTCGCACGGGTTCGGCGTCGCCACCCCGACCAGCAGCGGCGGAGCGTCCCTCAACTCGCTCGCCACGTGCGCCAGTTTCTCGCCCGCCCGCCGCACAAATCCCTGGTTCATCAGCAGGTCGCGGGGCAGATACCCCATCAGCGCCAGCTCGCTGGTGGCCATCAGGTTAGCCCCCAGTTGCTGCGCCAGGCGTGCCGCGCGAACGATCATGGCGGCGTTCCCCTCCAGCGCGCCTGCCGTCGGATTCAGTTGCAGCAGCCCCAATCGGACCATGCTTTCTCCAGTTTATCCGAGCCCGCGCCGCAACCAGTTATCTTTGGTTAGCACCCGGTCCCCCGCACTTCGTAAGCGAACCCTCCTTATCTCTTTTGGTCTTGTGCAGCGAAGCCGGTGCGAAGCAACATCGGAACGGCTCCAGACATGCCATCAGACAAAATCAGACTCGATGACTCTTCCGGCTCCGGGTGGTTTGGCACCTGGACCGTTTTCCTGGGCGCGGCCGCTCCTTCCTCGCATTTCCTCGCTTTTGCATCCCCCTCTTTCGCCTCTATTTGACCTGTCTAATCCTCTTCCGGGCGGCCGCTTGGATTCCTGGCTCCTACGAATAGATCTCCGGGTAAGCCTCCCTCATCTCCTCCGCCTGCGCCCGGGCGTTCTCGATCTGGATCAGCGGACCCTTCCCGATACCCGGACAGTACCGGGCCGTCTTATTCCACTCCCGCCGGCTCTCCAACAGTTCCGGCCAGAACGGGAAAATCCGGCACTGTACCGGCTTCACCGGATGAATCGCACATCCCGATTCCTCCAGGAACGGGCATGTCCCCACCGCCGGCACCCGCAACCGAATCCGCCGCGCCGTCCGGTAGACATACTTCCGCTCGAACGCCCCCACCGTCATCCCCACAAACGCCGCGATCCGCTCCAGGTCGCCCTCCGTCAGATTGACAAACCCCTTCTGCCGGCAGCATTCCGTACACCCGGGCTGGCACTCGAAATGAATTCCCTCAGCCATGTCCGATTATGATCTGTAACAAAGCGTATTTTTATGATATAGTTCCTCCAGTTTCAATACGAGGGGGGTGTGTAGTGTCCCTTGTTCGCGACATTGTGCATCAGCGTGAGCTCTTCTGCGTGGAAGAGCACCAGACCGTAACGGAAGTAACCCGCAAAATGGCCGATCTCCACGTCGGCGCCATCATGGTCCTCAAGGACGGCGACCTCCGGGGCGTCTTCAGCGAGCGCGATCTCATGAAACGCGTGGTTCTCGACCGCCGTGATCCCGACCGGACCCAGGTCGGCGACGTCATGAGCACCGACCTCGTCACCATCGACGAGCAGGCTACCCTGGAAGATGCCATGGAGGCCATGCAATCCCACAACTGCCGCCACCTCCCGGTCACGCGGGACGGACGCGTCGCCAGCTTCCTGTCCATGCGCGACCTCATGAACTACGAGCTGGCCCGCAAGACGGAAGAACTGCACCACATGCGCGCCTACATCTCCACGGCTTCGTGACCACCGGCGTCATCGTCTTCGCCCACGGCTCCCGCATCGAGTCCGCTAACGAAGCCGTCCGCGCCGTCGCCGCCGACCTTGCCCGGGAATCCGGGCACCCCCACGTTCTCGCCGCTTTCCTCGAGCTCGGCGACCCGGCCCTGGAAACCGCTGCCGCCCGGCTCGCCGCCGCGGGCGCAGACCGCATCGTTATCCTTCCCTACTTCCTGACTCTGGGCCTGCACATGGAGCGCGACCTGCCCCGCATCCGGGATCAGATCTCGGCCGCCCACCCCGGCATGAAAGTCCTGGTCGCCCCGCCCCTGGACGGCCATCCCGCGCTAGCCCGTATCCTGGCCGATCGCCTACGGGAAGCCGTTGGGTAGATTAGACTTATAAAAACTTGACATTAACGCACTAAAGTTTGATAATGGGTTTGTGCTAAAGCGCCGCCCTCCGGCGGCAACGCCATCATCTAACTGAAACTAAATTGAATTCTCGAGGGAGGCATTGGAACCATTATGGGAAAAATCATCGGCATTGATCTGGGCACAACGAACTCGTGCGTGGCCGTCATGGAAGGCGGCCAGCCCACGGTCATCGCAAATCAGGAGGGCAGCCGCACCACCCCGTCCGTCGTGGCTTTTACCAAGAGCGGCGAGCGCCTCGTCGGCCAGGTCGCCAAGCGCCAGGCCATCACCAACCCGGAAAACACCATCTTCTCCATCAAGCGCTTCATGGGACGCCGCTTCGATGAGGTCAACGAAGAAATGAAAATGGTGCCCTACAAGGTCACCCGCGGCGATAACGGAGACGCCCGCGTCGATATCGGCGGCAAGAAGTACTCCCCGCCCGAGATCTCCGCCATGATTCTCACCAAGCTCAAGGAAGCTGCCGAAAGCTACCTCGGCGAGAAGGTCACCCAGGCGGTGATCACCGTCCCCGCCTATTTCAACGATTCCCAGCGCCAGGCCACTAAGGACGCCGGCAAGATCGCCGGTCTCGAGGTCATGCGGATCATCAACGAGCCGACTGCGGCTGCGCTCGCCTACGGGCTCGATAAGAAGAAGGACGAAACCATCGCCGTCTACGACTTCGGCGGCGGCACCTTCGATATCTCGATCCTCGAAGTCAGCCAGGGCATGGTCCAGGTGAAGTCCACCAACGGCGACACCCACCTGGGCGGCGACAACATCGACCAGCGCATCATCGACTGGATCGTCGCCGAATTCAAGCGTGACAACGGCATCGACCTCGCCAAGGACCAGATGGCTCTCCAGCGTCTCAAAGAGGCCGCCGAGAAGGCCAAGATGGAGCTCTCCACGCTCCTGGAAGTCGATATCAACCTGCCGTTCATCACCGCCGACGCCAGCGGGCCCAAGCACCTCCAGCTCAAGCTGACCCGCGCCCGCTTCGAGCAGATGGTGGAGGACATCCTCCAGCGCTCCATCGGTCCCTGCAAGCAGGCGATGACCGACGCCAAGGTCACCCCCTCCCAGATCGACGAAGTCGTGCTGGTCGGCGGCCAGACCCGCATGCCGCGCATTCAGGCCCTGGTCCGCGAGCTCTTCAATAAGGAGCCGCACAAGGGCGTCAACCCGGACGAAGTGGTCGCCATCGGCGCCGCGGTTCAGGGCGGCGTGCTGGCCGGCGATGTGAAGGAGATGGTCCTGCTCGACGTCACGCCGCTTTCTCTCGGCATCGAGACCATGGGCGGGGTGTTCACCAAGCTGATCGAGCGCAACACCACCATCCCCGTCCGTAAGAGCGAGATCTTCTCAACCGCCAGCGACAACCAGCCGTCGGTCGAGATCAAGGTCAGCCAGGGCGAGCGCGCCATGGCCCGCGACAACCGGCTGCTCGGCGTTTTCCAGCTCGGCAACATTCCCCCGGCGCCGCGCGGCGTTCCGCAGATCGAAGTCACTTTCGATATCGACGCCAACGGCATCCTCAACGTGACCGCCAAGGATCGCGGCACCAGCAACGAGCAGAAGATCACCATCACCAGCTCCAGCGGCCTCTCCAAGGACGAGGTGGACAAGATGGCCAAAGACGCCGAGATGCACGCTGCCGAGGACCGCAAGCAGAAGGACACCATCGACGCCCGCAACCGCGGTGACGCCATGGTCTACAACGTCGAAAAGACCCTGAAAGAGCACCGCTCCAAGATCAGCGAGGCCGAGGCCAAGGAGATCGAGGACGCCATCGCCGAAACCAGGAAGGTCCTCAACGAGAACGACGCCGCCGCCATCAACGCCGCCGTCGATCGCCTGACCACCGCCAGCCACAAACTGGCCGAAGCCATGTACAAGAGCACCGGCGGTGGCCAGCAGCCGCCCACCGGCGCCGGACCGCAACAGCCGCCGCCATCATCCGGCGGCGATGACAAAGGGAAAGACAACGTGGTCGATGCCGAGTTCGTCGACGTCGACGACAAGAAATAAGCCGGCAGCCATCAGCTTTCAGCCGTCAGCATTCGGGCCGCGCAAGCTGAAAGCTGATGGCTGAAAGCTGAAAGCCTCTATGGCCGCCCCCAAGCACGACTATTATGAAACCCTCGGCGTCCCCCGCAAGGCCGGGGTGGAAGAGATTCGCCGCGCATACAAGAAACTCGCGCGCAAGTACCACCCCGACGTCAATCCGGGCGACAAGGCCGCCGAGGAGCGCTTCAAGAATGTCCAGGAAGCTTACGATGTCCTGGGCGACAGCAAGAAGCGCCAGATGTACGACCAGTTCGGCTTCTATTCCGACAGCGGCTTCTCTCCGCCCCCGCCCCAGGGCGGCGCCGGCGAAGGCTCCCAGTTCGATTTCAGCGGCTTCGATTTCTCCGATTTCACCGGCGGTGCCGCCGGCCGGCGCGAAGGCGGCGGCGGGGGCTTCCGCGACATCTTCAGCCAGTTCTTCGGGCGCGGCGGCGGCCACGCCGAGCATCCCCAGCCCGAAAAGGGCGGCGATCTCGAATACGTGATGAACATCGACTTCTGGCAGGCCATCAAGGGCACCCAGGCGCGTGTCAACATCACGCGCTACGAAACTTGCGGCACCTGCCACGGCACCGGCTCCGCCGGCAGCGGCGAAGCCACCTGTCCGCAGTGCAAAGGCACCGGCCACGTCAGCCAGATGGCGGGCGCCATGCGGTTCAATCTCACCTGCCCCCGCTGCGGCGGTACCGGGAAACTGAAAAACGCCTGTCCCACCTGCGGCGGCGATGGCCGCATCACCCACACCGAGACCGTCGAGATCCGCATCCCGCCAGGCGCGCGCGACGGCTCCCGGCTCCGCGTTCCCGGCAAGGGCAACGCCGGCACGATGGGCGCGCCTCCCGGCGATCTTTATATCACCACCAAGCTCGAGCCGCACGCGTTCTTCCGCCGCGAGGGCGACAACATCGAGATCACCGTCCCGATCGCCATCTGGGAAGCGGCTCTCGGCGCCAAAATCGAAGTGCCCACGATCGACGGCCGCGCGGCGCTGAAAATCCCGCCGGGCACCACCAACGGGCAGAAATTCCGCCTGCGCGAAAAGGGCGTGCTCAACTCGCGCACGAATCAGCGCGGCGATCAGATCGTGGAAGTTTCTCTTGCCGCCCCCGACCCGCGCGACGAGCGCACGCGCGAGCTCCTCCGCGAGCTGTCCAAATTGCAGCCCGAGGATCCGCGCGCTGAAATATGGAGTAAGGTCTGAGCATGCGAAAGGCGAAGTCCAAAGCGGCGTATATGATCTCCGCCATAGCGGAGCAGTACGAGATCCACCCGCAGACTCTCCGGCTCTACGAGCGCGAGGGCCTGCTCAAGCCCAGCCGCAGCGAAGGCAACACCCGCCTCTACACCACCGAAGACATCGAGCGCCTGGAGGTGATCCTCCACCTCACCCGCGATCTCGGCGTCAATCTCGCCGGAGTCGAGATCATTCTCAACATGCGCGAGAAGATGGGCGAGATGCAGAACCAGATTCAGCAGTTCATCGCCAGCCTGAATACCGAGTTCGCCTCGCGCACTTCCCGCATCCCCGAGAACCGCAACAACAGCCTGGTCCCCGTCATCAACGCCAAACCCAAACGGTAACGCCTACTGGCACAACGTCCCGTTCACGTAGAACGCCGTGGGCGAAACATTCGACCCGCTGTAGCTCGCATTGAACCCCATCCCGCTCAGGGTCGCCCCGGGCGCGATGGTCGGGTTCCAGCTCGCGTTGGTCAGCGCCGCGCTGGTCCCGTGCTGCGTGTAGTTCGAGTTCCACGCCTGCGTGATCTGCTGGTTCCCCGGCCAGGTCCACGACAGCGTCCATCCGTTGATCGCCGTGCTGCCCGTGTTCTTGATCGTGATCGCCGTGCCGAACCCGACGTTCCACTGCGTCGTCACCGTGTATACCACGTGGCACGACAAGCCGGCCTGGGTGGTCGCGCTCGCCTGGTTCGAGGGCGCCGATTCGCCGTTCGCGTTCACCGCCGTGACCAGGTAATACCGCGTGGTCGCGGCGGGCAGCCCGGTGTTCGAATAGCTGGTCGCCGTCAGGCCCGACGCGATGCGGTTTGCCGTCGATGGCGTGAACCCCGAAGTGCCGCTCGAGTACACGCTGTAGGTCACGCCCGAAGTCGGGCTCGCCGTCCAGCTCAGATTGATCTGGCTCGACGAGACCGCCGCCGCCGTAAGCGCCGAAGGCGCCCCCGGCGGCGCGTTCACCGTCTCCGTGTACACCGCCGAAGTGCTGCCCGCGTCGTTCGCGTCGCCCCCGTAGACCGCCGTGATCGAGTGCGTGCCCGCCGCCAGGCTCGAGACCGTGAGCGCTGCCGATCCGGCGCTCACCGCCACTGTGCCGAGGACCGTTGAGCCGTCCTTGAACTGAACGCTGCCCGTCGCCGATGCCGGTGTCACTGTCGCCGTGAACGTCACCGCCCGTCCCACGAGGCTCGGGTTCAGCGACGAGCCCACCGTCACACTGGTATTGATCTTGGAGACCGTCACCGCCACCGCGCCCGAGGTGCCGCCTGTGTCCGCGCCATCGCCGCTGTAAACCGCGGTCAGGCTGTGCGTCCCCACCGCCAGCGTGGAGACCGAAAGCACCGCGGTTCCGCCGCTCACCGCCGCCGATCCCAACACGGTCGCGCCATCCAGGAACTGCACCGTCCCGGTCGCCGCTGCCGGAGTCACTGTCGCCGTCAGGGTCACCGCCTGCCCCACCGTGATCGACGTGCTGCTCGCCGACAGGCTCACCGCAGCCGCGGCCTTCACCGTCTGGGTCAAGCCTGCCGAAGCTCCGTTGTAATTCGCGTCGCCGCTATACGGCGCCGTGATCGAATGGCTGCCTGCGCTCAGCGTCGATGTGCTGAACGCCGCCGCGCCGCCGCTCACCGCCACCGTGCCGAGGACCGTCGAGCCGTCCTTGAATTGAACGCTGCCGGTCGCCGAGGCCGGTGTCACTGTCGCCGTGAACGTCACCGCCTGTCCCGCCGCCGACGGATTCAACGACGAGGTCACGGCCACGCTCGCTCCGGCTTTCGACACGGTCACCGCCACCGGACCCGACGTGCTTGCGACGTAGTTCGCGTCGCCGCTGTACGCCGCCGTGATCGGGTGCGCACCCACCGCCAGCGTCGAAACCGAAAGCGACGCGGCGCCACCGCTCAACGCCACCGTCCCCAGAGGCATCGCACCGTCCAGGAACTGCACGGTCCCCGTCGCCGCCGCCGGAGCAACCGTCGCCGTCAAATTGACGGTCTGCCCGAACGCCGGCG
>Ga0335080_10005973_pt1 | contig 12576 bp, 12 predicted proteins | sample Lox_Sample_34_FD_206720 | JGI IMG/M metagenome (GOLD analysis project Ga0335080, IMG submission 206720) | Soil microbial communities from Loxahatchee National Wildlife Refuge, Florida, United States - Lox_Sample_3.4 | ecosystem: Environmental > Terrestrial > Soil > Wetlands | place: USA...
CCGATCGACGATGGGGTTGACGAGCCGCGCCGGCATTGCCCCGCTGTCATATCTGGCAGACATTGGCGGCCCGATGGCGAGGACCGTCGAGGACGCGACGGCGGTGTTTCAAGTCATCGTCGGCGAGGATCCCGAGGACCCGATGACCGCGCGCAGCCACGGCCGCACGATTCCAAAGTACGCCGACGCGCTGAAGAAAGACGGCCTGAAGGGCGCGCGCATCGGCGTGCTGCATCAGGCGTGGGAGCGCCAGCCCAATCCCAACGCCCCGCCCAACCCTAATCCGCCGCCGGCCATCGACGACGAGGTCGCGAAAGTGTTCGCGCAGGCGCTCGCGGACATGAAGGCCGCTGGCGCGACGATCGTCGACGACATGAAAGTCGATCTGCCGGCAGGCGATCGCGGCAACGGCTGTCGCGGCTTCAAGTACGACCTCGACGAGTACCTCGCCACGCGCGGAAAGAATGCGCCGGTGCACAGCCTTGCGGACATTCTGGCGTCGCCCGCGTTCGCGTCGTTTCCTTCGTCGGTCGCGCAGCGCGCGCGTCAGGCCGCCAATGGCACGCCGCAAGGCCCCGACAGCGACGCGTGCAAAGCGAACGCGGCGTACCGTCAGGCCTTCGGCGAAGCGGTCACCAAAGCGATGGATGGCGCGAAGCTCACCGTCTACGTCTATCCGACCTGGAGCTTTCCGCCGCGCCCGATCGAATCCGCGACGACGCAAGCGGGCGACAACAGTCAGGTGTTCTCGCCGACGTCAGGCTTCCCCGCCATCAACGTCCCGATGGGATTCACGCGCGGCAACACGCTGCCGGCCGGCATGACGATCTTTGGCCGCGCGTGGGACGAAGCGACGCTGATTCGGATTGCGTACGCCTACGAGCAAGCGACGCATCGGCGACATCCACCGACACTTCAGTGAAAGTCGAGAAGTCGAGAGGTCGAGAAGTCGAGAGGTCGAAAAGTCGAGAGGTCGAAAAGTCCGGAGAGGATCGAAGACCGACGGACTGAGCAGGAGAGCGGGCGAAACCGGCCCACTCGCCTGCTACAGGTATGAAACTACTTCGCTGGGGGCATGGCGATCTTGGTCACTGTGATCGCGCCGTCCTTCAGGTCGCCCGTCACGATGACGGTATGACCCGCGTGCTTCTCGAGATCGGCGAAGTTCTGATTGGCGATCTTGTAGACCTTCTTATCAGCGTTATTGACGAAGACGTACGCGCTCCCACCCTTGACGCATTTCACGGCGCAGTCGTGATCCTTGTCCTGCGTCCCGCCGTTCGATCCGTGCGACGGGCCGCACATGGCGTCTGACAGCTTGCCCGTCCAGGTCGCCGGCGCCGCACTCACGGTGCTTACGGCCACGAAGGCCAGAATTGCACATGCCGCCACCAACCACTTGCTCTGAAATTTCATTTGAAACGCCTCCTCAAACCTGGGGATGAAGCGGTCCTCCCAGCAGGACCGCGCCCGTCAAGTATGCACGAAAACAGGGGCATGGGTGCAGCGGCCGCCCAACTTCGGACAGTGCGCCGTACGGCGTCAGGGCCGCCGTTGGCGAATTAACAGTCCCGTAACAGCACAGATTCCTGCCTGTTACAGAGGACAGGTACGGTTGGCCTCACGCTCGCGGGCTTGCGCCCGGAGAAGGAGGCTGCCCTTGTCACGTTGCTTTGGTCGATTGCTGTGCCTGTTATTGGTCGTGGTTGCTGTCGGAACACCCTTACGCGCGCAGGCGCAGCAGGCTCCCGCCGATCCGCCGAAGCCCGCGGCGAACCTCACAGCCTCGGCGAATGCCGCCGCGAGCGCCGCGGCCGCGCAAGCCACGCCGACCTCGCCACTCACGCTGCACATTGGCGACGCCGACTTCACCATCGGCGGCTTCATGGATATGACCGCCGTCTCGCGCTCCACCAACACGGGCAACGGCCTCAGCACCAACTTCTCGAATTTCCCGTTCACGACGACGGCCACCGGCGCGCTCAACCCGACCGGCAACATGTCGGAAACGCGATTCTCCGCGCAGAACTCGCGCCTGACGCTGCAGGCGACGAGCAAAGTGGGCGACGCGAGCTTGAAGGGCTACCTCGAGGCGGACTTCCTGGGCAATACCGCGCAGAACGTGAACATCACGAGCAACTCAAACGGGCTGCGCATGCGCATCTTCTGGGCCCAGTTCCAGACCGGCAAGTTCGAGTTCCTCGCGGGCCAGTCGTGGAGCTTGATCACGCCCGGACGTCAGGGCCTCTCGCCGATGCCCGGCGACATTTTCTTCAGCCAGGACGTGGACACGAACTACCAAATGGCCCTCACCTGGCAGCGCACGCCCGGCTTCCGGTTCATCGTGCACGGCAGCGACACGGTCACGGCGGGCTTCGCGTTGGAGAATCCGGAGCAGTACGTCGGCAGCGCGACGGTGCTGCCGAAAGCCTTCGTCGCCGGTGAAGTGAACACCGGGTCGGGCGGCAGCGCGGTCGGCTCCTCGAGCCCGACGCCGAACTCCTATCCCGACATCATCGGCAAGGTCGCGTTCGATCCGAAGACCGGCAAAGGCACGCATCAGCACATCGACGCGGCCTTCTTGATCCGCGGCTTCAAGACCTACAACCCGGCCACCGATGGATCGTTCACGAGCACGGGCTTCAGCGGATCGGTCAACTTCGTGATCGAGGCGATCAAGAACGTGAAGATCGTGGCGCTCAACTACTGGTCGAACGGCGGCGGCCGGATCATCGCCAACACCAACACGCCCGACTTCATCGTCAACCCCGACTTCAGCATGTCGCTGGTCAAGGCGTTCTCGGGCATCTACGGCGTGGAGGCCTCGGCGAAGAAGACGCTCGTCTATGGCTACTACAGCATGGACAACATCGACAAGAACGTCACGCTCGACGCCGACGGCAAGACGCAGATCGGCTACGGGGTCGACGGCTCGCAGTCGGCCAACCACAAGATTCACGAGACGACCGTCGGCCTCGTCCAGACGTTCTTCCGTGATCCGAAGATTGGCGGCATGCAGCTCATGATTCAGTACTCGTACCTGCAGCGGACGCCCTTCTCCGTCCCGGTCGGCACGCCGACCGACGCGAAGATGAACATGTTCTACGTCAACGTCCGCTACATCCTGCCGTAACAGTACTTTCCCAAGACAGGAGACGCACATGAGAAAAGCTCTCGCCTTCGCCATCGCCGGCCTGTTGACCGCGACCGTCCCGCTCATCGGGCAGTCGCGGATCAACGGCTCCGGCGCGACGTTCCCGGATCCGATCTACGAGAAGTGGTTCAGCGAATACAACAAGCTGCATCCCGACGCGCAGATCAACTACCAGGCCAAGGGATCGGGCGGCGGCATCGCGGACATCACGCAGCAGACGGTCTTCTTCGGCGCGAGCGACATGCCGATGAAGGACGAGGACATCGCGAAGCTGCCCGGGCCGATCTTCCACTTCCCGACCGTCCTCGGCGGTGTCGTGCCCGTCTACAACATCCCCGGAGTCACCGCAAAGCTCAAGTTTACGGGCGCCACGCTCGCCGACATCTACCTGGGCAAGATCACCAAGTGGAACGACAAGGCCATCGCGGCCATCAATGCCGGCGTCAACCTGCCGGCGACCGACATCGCGGTCGTGCATCGCGGTGACGGCAGCGGCACGACGTTCATCTGGACCGACTTCATGTCGAAGGTCTCGCCGGAGTGGAAGACGAAAGTCGGCGCGAACACGTCGGTCAGCTGGCCGACGGGCCTCGGCGGCCAGAAGAACGACGGCGTCGCGGCGCTCGTCAAGCAGACGCCGGGCGCGATCGGATACGTGGAGCTGATCTACGCGCTGCAGAACAACATCTCGTTCGGCTCGGTGCAGAACGCCGCCGGCAAGTTCGTGGAGGCCTCGCTGCAGTCGGTGACGGCGGCGGCGTCCGGCGCGGCGGCCAACATGCCGGCGGACTTCCGGGTGTCGATCACCAACGCGCCCGGCGCCGAGTCGTACCCGATTTCGTCGTTCACGTGGCTCCTGCTCTACGAGAATCCGAAGGACAAGACGACCGCCAAGACGATGAACGAATTCGTGAAGTGGATGCTCGGCGACGGCCAGAAGCTGTGCGCCGGGTTGGGGTACGCCCCGCTGCCGGCCAACGTCGTGAAACTCGAGTTGGCGCAGCTGGCCAAGATCAAACTACAGTAACGCTCGATGGCACGTCCGAAGACCAGCGCGGGGGACTGGCTCTTTCAAAAGGGCACCGGTTTCTTCGCGCTGGTCATCGTGTTGATTGCGGCCGCGATCGCGGTCATTCTCTGGCAGCGCTCGCTGCCGTCGATTGAGAAATTCGGCCTCGGCTTCTGGTCGACGGACCACTGGGATCCGGTCGCCGGCAATTTCGGCGCCCGGCCGTTCATCTGGGGCACGCTCTACTCCTCCCTGCTGGCGCTGCTGATGGCGGGGCCGCTGGCCCTCGGCATCGCGGTCTTCCTCTCCGAGCTGTGCCCCCACCGGCTGCGACAACCGCTCGTCTTCCTGACGGAGCTGCTCGCCGCCATTCCCTCGATCGTCTACGGCCTGTGGGGCATCTTCGTGCTCGTGCCGGCCATCCGCTCGTTCGAGAGCTCGCTTCCGGACGTGATTCGGGCGACGCCGTTCTTCCACGGGCCGCCGCTCGGCGTCGGGATGTTCGCGGCGGCGGTCGTGCTGGCGATCATGGTCGTGCCGTTTTCCTCGGCCGTCGCGCGTGAGGTGCTCAAGGCGGTGCCCGCCGCGCAGCGGGAAGGCGCCTACGCGCTGGGCGCGACGCGCTGGGAGGCGACCAAGGTCGCGCTGTACTACACCCGCGTCGGGATCGTCGGCGCGATCATGCTCGGCCTCGGCCGCGCGCTCGGCGAGACGATGGCCGTCACGATGGTGATTGGCAACACGCCGCAGGTGTCGCTGTCGCTGATGGCGCCGCAGTACACGATGGCCGCCGTCATGGCCAACGAGTTCCCTGAAGCAACGTCGACGCTTCACATCAGCGCGCTGGTCGAAATCGGACTCGTGCTGTTCGTCGTCACGCTCGGCGTCAACGCACTGTCGCGGCTGCTCATCTGGAGCATGACTCGCCGGCGCGCCGAGCCGGTCATCGTCGCGCCGCTCGTGCCGGAGGAGAAGACGGCATGAAGTTCCGCGATCGCTGGCGGCGCGTCGTGTCGATCCTGATGATGACCGTCTGCTTCCTGTCGGTCGTCATCGCGCTGGTGCCGCTCGCGTTCATTCTGTTCTTCGTCGTCACGCGCGGCATCGGCGCGATCGATCTCGACTTCTTCACCCAGACCCCCAAGCCGCACGGCGAGGTCGGCGGCGGCATGGCCAACGCGATGCTGGGAACGCTGATCGTGACGGGCCTCGGCGGGCTCTTTGCCGTGCCGGTCGGGATCCTCGCGGGCATCTACGTCGCGGAGAACAATCGATCGCGATTCGCGTCCCTCGTGCGCTTCTCGGCAGACACGCTGAACGGCGTGCCCTCGATTGTCGTCGGCCTCTTCGTCTACGCGCTCGTCGTCCTGCCGATGAAGCAGTTCACGGCGCTGGCCGGCGGCGTCGCGCTCGGCGTGATGATGATTCCGATCGTGATGCGGACGACCGAAGAGCTGCTGCGGCTGGTCCCCTCCTCGCTGCGCGAGGGCGCGCTGGCGCTCGGGGCCACGCGCGGCCGCGCGACGTTCAGCGTCGTCGTCCCCTCAGCGCTGCCGGGCATCCTCACCGGCGTGATGCTCGCGCTCGCGCGAATCGCGGGCGAGACCGCTCCCCTGCTCTTTACCGCGCTCAACAACCACTATTGGTCGACGAGCCTCGTGCAGCCCATCGCCACGCTCACGGTGCAGGTCTACACGTACGCGACCGCGCCTTACGAGGACCTGCATCGGCAGGCGTGGGCTGGAGCGCTCGTGCTCGTCGCGCTCGTCCTTGGATGCTCGATCCTGGCGCGCCTCGCCACGCGACGGCTCGAACGCATGCACGTCGGCGGGCACTGAGATCGGCGGGACGTCACCGCCGGCCGATCGCCCACGGTTACTGGAGCGAGATGCCGATGAGGCGCCCGATGGCGAACGTCAGCGCCGCCGCGCCAAGGCCGACGAGCACCTGACGGATCCCCGAAAACCACAAACTGCGTCCGGTGAGCATGGTGATGGCCGCGCCGATGAAGAAGAGCCCGGCGGCGCTCGTCGCCAGGCTCGCGACGATGGCGCGATCGCCGCTCGTGACGAAGAACGCCGCCACCGGCAGGATCGCGCCCACGGCGAAGAGGAGGAACGACGTCGTCGCGGCTTGCCAGGCGGAGCCGCCGAGCTCGTTGGGATCGATGCCGAGCTCCTCACGCGCGAGCGTGTCGAGCGCGGAGGCTTCGGTCTGCATCAGGCGCGTCGCGACCGCGCGCGCCTGTTCGGCAGGCAGGCCTTTCGCCTCGTAGATGAGCGCGAGCTCTTCGGCTTCCTCGGCCGGGCTCGTCTCGATTTCCTGGCGCTCGACGCCGATCTGCTTCTCGTACAGCTCGCGCGAGCTCGTCACCGAAAGCCACTCGCCGAGCGCCATCGAGCCCGCGCCGGCGAGCAGGCCTGCGAGGCCGGTGATGATGATCTCGCGGCTCGCGAGGCTCGCGCCGGCGACGCCCATGACGAGACTGAGATTGGAGACCAGCCCGTCGTTGGCGCCGAGGACCGCCGCGCGAAGCGCGTTGCCCGCCGTCGTGCGATGCCGGCCCTCGAGCCGCGCGATGAACGGCCCCTCGGCGCCCGCGTCGCCGACGATCAGCCTGAGGGCGCGCGCGTGTCCGCGTTCGTCCGCGTCCATGCCGGGCGCGCGATCCGGCGTCGCGGCGTAGCGCTGCGCGTCCGCGATCTCCTGATTGGCGATGACGGAGACGACCGTCGCGGCGCCAAACCGGCGCCCGAGCCATTGCAGGACGCGCGTCCGCCAGCCGATCCGATGCGGCGGCACGACGATCCCGCGCGTCTTCAACGCGGCGATCCAGTGATCGGCGTGTCCGCGTTCGGTGGCCGCGAGGCGGCGATAGACCTCGGCGAGGCGCGTGTCGCGCTCGGTCGTCGCGAGCGTGTCGTAGAGCGCCGCGCTGTCCAACTCATCGGCAATGAACGCGAGCATCTGATTGGACGGCGTCATCGATGTCATGAGCGTGGTCGATTGTAGATCGCCCCGGCGCCGGGGCTGGCTCGCTGTACTATGTTCCGCGCGTGCGGACCCTGGCGTTGACTTCGGCGGCGCTCGTCGGCTTCGCCTCGAATTCCCTGCTCACGCGCGCCGCGCTCGCCACGCACGAACTCGACCCTGCGACGTTCACGCTCGTTCGAGTCCTCGCGGGCGCCGTGACGCTCGTACTTCTGGTCGCCCTCAGAGGCCGTCCGCCCTCCGAGCGCGGATCCTGGCCGTCGGCGGCCGCGCTGGCCGCGTACGCGATCTTCTTCACGCTCGCGTACGGCCGGATCGCCGCGAGCGTCGGCGCGCTCGTCCTCTTCGGCGCGGTGCAAACGACCATGACCGGCGTCGGGCTGGTCCGGGGCGAGCGGCCGACGCCGATCGATTGGCTCGGGGTCGTCCTGGCGATCGTCGGCCTGCTCGTCTTCACCGTGCCCGGCGCGACCGCGCCCGATCCGATCGGGCTCACGTTCATGGCGCTCGCCGGCGCCTGCTGGGGCGTCTACTCGCTGGCGGGCCAGCGCGCGCGCGACCCGCTGGCCGCGACGGCCGGCAACTTCGTCCGCGCGCTTGCGCCGGTGGTCCTGTTCGCGGCCGTGTCGATGTCCTCGCGGCACGTCACCACGCCCGGCGTGCTGCTCGCCGTCGCATCGGGATCGCTCGCGTCAGGCATCGCCTACACGATTTGGTACGCCGCGCTGCCGGCGCTCGCGGCCTGGCGCGCCGCGATCGTGCAGACCGGCACGCCGCTGCTGACCGCGCTCGCGGCCGTCGCGTTTCTTGGCGAATCGTTCAGCCCGCGGCTCCTCGTCGCCGCCGCGCTGGTGATCGGCGGCGTCCTGCTGACGGTGCTTCCGGCGCTGCATCGAAGGCTGGTATCGTAATCACCCGCATGTCCGAACGCACTGCCCCGGCCCTGGCCAAGCTCGACGCGCTGCTTTCCCTCGTCATCGCCCTGCCCGCGTCTCCGACGCGCACGCAGCTGGTCGACGAAGCCGAAGCGCTCAAGCGCGCCGTCGCGGCCTTTCACATGGAAGCAATTCGATTTCGGATGTACGCGGTCGACCGCATGATCGCGTCGGCCGGCGATCCCGCCGACGTCCGCCGCGTCTTCGACGAGCTCCGCCACGCGCTCGAGGACGCGGGATTTCACACGCGCTCGCACGCCGGGCCGTAGCGCGCGCCGCTACCGGTCGAGAATCACTCGAAGGGCCGCGTCGACCGGCTCGAGCGATCGCAGCATCGCAATCGACGCATCGGGCGCGATGGCGCCGAATCGATTCAGCCAGACCGCGCGAACGCCCGCCGCGCGCGCGCCCTCGATGTCGGTCGACCAGGCGTCGCCCACCATCACGGCCTCCTCGGCCCCCGCGCGCACTCGGGCCAGCGCCTCGACGAAGATCCCCGGCGACGGCTTCGTGATGCCGACTTCCTCCGAAGTGACGAGCACGTCGACGAGCCGATCGAGGCCGACGCGCGCGAGCTTCTGCTGCTGCTCGAGGACGATGTTGTTGGTCACGACGACAATCGGCAGGCCCGTGCGGCGAAGCGCGGTCAGCAGATCGATCGCGCCCGGGACGGCCTGCCACGCGATCTCGTACGCGTGCCGGTAATCGCGAGCGATCTGACGCGCGAGCGCGATCGAGCCTGGCGCGCCGCCCTCTTCGAGCAGCCGCCGGAATCGCTCGATCCGCGCCTCGTCGACGCTCAACCGGCCGGCGAGCACCTCGAGGTGCAGCTCGTCGAGCACTTCGCGGTGGCGGCGCTCGAGATCCTCGGGCCGCCAAGCGGCGAGCTCAGGCGTGGCCTCGGCGACGACCCGTTGGGCCGTGCGCGTCGCGTGGGCGTGATCGAAGAGTGTGTCGTCGAGGTCGCTCAGCACGACCCGCGTGCGTGCGGCCATCACGCGTTCAAAATGAAATCGAATCTGCCGGTCAGCCCGTCCGCCGATGAGCTGACGTTGACGACGAGCTCCGGGTGGTACGCGGGATCGCGCATGTTGAGCGGATTGCCCGCCAGAAAGAGGACGGTCGTGAGCGTCGCCTTTCCCGTCGCCTGGATCTTGGCGTTGAGGTGCGGGGCGCGATTGCCGTACGCGGCTGGCACGATCGTCTCGAGGCGGTACTGCCCGTTCTCGCCGGTGAGCTGCGACCCGCGAAGCTTCATGCCCACCGAATCGTAGCTGCCGCGCGAATCCGCCTGCCAGAAATCGATGCGGGCGCCGGCGATCGGCCCGCACACGACGCCTTTGACGACGCCGGTGAGCACCAGTTTCTGCCCCGCCATGCCCGGCTCGACCAGGCGCGAGCGTTCCGGCGCGCCGCGCACGAACGTCTTGTCGTCGGCCGCGGCGGGTGTGGGCGTCACGTCCGCGCACGCCGTGCCGGGCACCGTGAACTTGTCCAGCCCCTGCGGCCGCCTCGCAAATGCGGGCCGAATCCACGCGGCAGACATGAGCCCGGTCGAGGCAAGTCGCAGGAACCCGCGTCGGGTCATATACTCATAGTAATAGTGCTTCGCGCTCGGCGCCGAGTCGTTCACGCTGCGCTGAGCACATGCTCCGGAGGATTGATGCCGTACCCTGATTACCTTACTGCCCCGATGCGCCAGGAACTGACCGACCTGGGCATCCGCGAATGCCGCACCGCCGCCGAAGTCGAGACGGTGCTGAAGTCACCAGGCGTCGTGATGATGGTCGTGAATTCCGTGTGCGGGTGCGCCGCGGGCAAGGCGCGGCCGGGCATCGCGATGGCCCTGCAGCACGCGAACCGGCCGGACGTTTCGGCGAGCGTGTTCGCCGGCGCGGACATGGACGCCACCGATCGCGCGCGTCAGGCGTTCACGGGCATTCCGCCCTCGTCGCCGTCGATCGCGCTGCTTCGCGACGGCAAGCTGCTGTACATGATCGAACGGCGCGACATCGAGGTGCGCTCGGCGCAGATGATCGCCGACCTGCTCACGCTCGCGTTCGACAAGTTCTGCACGCCGCAGACCATCGGCAATTGATGATGGTGGCTTTGCGGTAGATTGCCATCATCCATCGCCCATCATCCATGGATCGGGCGATGTCGATCAGCGATGCATCGACGGCTTGTCGATCGCCGATGGCCCTTCGCCGATCACCAATGACGGGTCTCTGATGATGGTGTGATCGCGCTCCGAGCCGGTCGACACGATCGACGCCGGCACGCCGCTGATCTCTTCGAGCCGCGCGATGTACTGCTGCGCTTCGGCCGGCAGCTCCGTGTATCGCGTGATTCCGCGCGTCGGCCGCGTCCAACCCGGCAGGCGCTCGTAGACCGGCTGACACGCCTCGAGCTGCGCGGTGTCTCCCGGCATTTCCGTCAGAATCTCGGATCCGCACTTGTACGCGGTGCACACCTGCAGCTCGTCGAGCCCGTCGAGGACGTCGAGCTTGGTGATCGCGAGCGAGCTCAAGCCGTTGACGCGTGCCGCGTAGCGCACGGCGACGGCGTCGAACCAGCCGCACCGGCGCGGGCGCCCTGTCGACGCCCCGTATTCCTGACCGGATTCGCGCAGCCGCTCGCCCATCGCGCCGAGCAGCTCCGTCGGCAGCGGGCCGGCGCCGACGCGCGTCGTGTACGCCTTCGCCACGCCGAGCACCGCGCCCACTTGTGACGGGCCGATTCCGAGCCCGGTCGCCGCGCCGCCCGCCGTCCCGTTCGACGACGTCACGAACGGATAGGTGCCGTGATCGATGTCGAGCAGCGTGCCTTGCGCGCCCTCGAACATGATCGCCCGGCCGTCCTTGATCGCCTTGTGCAGGTAGAGCGACGTATCGGCCACGAGCGGGCGCAGCCGCGGCCAGAGCGTTCGCAGATCGGCCAGCACGTCCTGCCACTTCATGTCGGTGTTGCCGACGAGTCGATTGCGCGCGTCGACGTTCTCGCGGACCGCGCTCGCGAGCGCGCCGTTGTTGCTCTGATCGGCCAGGTCACCGACGCGCACGCCGCGGCGGCCGACCTTGTCCTCGTAGGCCGGCCCGATGCCGCGCGACGTCGTCCCGATCTTCCGCTCGCCCCGCCGCGCCTCGCTCAGCACGTCGAGCTCGCGGTGGTACGGCAGGATGACGTGCGCTTTGTCGCTCACGAACAGCCGTCCGCTCACGTCGATCCCCAGCCCGGTCAGTTGATCGACCTCGCTGAACAGCGCGTGCGGATCGACGACGACGCCGTTGCCGATGAGGCAGATGACGCCGCGATGCAGAATGCCGGAGGGAATCAGATGCAGGACGAACTTCTGTCCGCCGACGAAGACGGTATGCCCCGCGTTGTGGCCGCCTTGATAGCGAGCGACCACCGCGAAGTGCGCGGTCAGCAGATCGACGATCTTCCCTTTGCCCTCATCGCCCCACTGGGCGCCGACCACGCACAGATTCATGCGGCTAGCATGATACCGTTGTGGCCGCTCCAGCGTGAAACGCTGGAGGGCGCCCATGATCGAACTTGACGGCTCGTCGCTGACGCTCGAGGCCCTCGGGCGGATCGCTCACGACAACGAACCGGTCCGGCTGGCAGCGTCGGCCGCCGCGCGCGTCCGCGCGTCGCGCGCCGTCGTCGACAAATTTGCGGCGGCGGGCACGCCGGTCTACGGCATCAACACGGGGTTTGGCGCGCTGGCGGACGTTGCCATCCCCGCCGATCAGCTCTCGGCGCTGCAGCTGAATCTGCTGCGGAGCCACGCGGCGGGCGCGGGCGAGCCGCTTCCGGTGCCGGTGGTGCGCGCCCTGCTGGCCCTGCGCGCGAACGTCCTGGCGAAGGGCTACTCCGGCATCCGCGTCGAGACGGTCGAGGCGCTGATGGCGCTGCTGAACGCCGGCGTGCATCCGCGCGTGCCGTCGCGCGGCTCGGTCGGCGCGAGCGGAGACCTCGCGCCGCTCGCCCACCTCGCGCTCGTGGTCGTCGGCGAAGGCGAGACCATCGCGGGCGTGCCTGGCGCGGCCGCGTTGTCGCACGCCGGACTCCGCCCGGTCGTGCTCGAGCCGAAAGAAGGACTCGCCCTCATCAATGGCACGCAAGCGAGCACGGCGCTGCTCTCGCTCGCGGTGCTGGCGTCGGCGCAATTGACGCGCGTCGCCGACATCGCCGCCGCACTCGCGATCGACGCCCTTCGCGGCTCCTTTCACCCGTTCGAAGCCCGGGTTCACGCCGTGCGGCCGGTGCCGGGCCAGGCGGCCTCGGCCGCCAACTTGCTGAAGCTCGGCCAGGGCAGCGCGATCAACGCGTCGCACGCCAACTGCGGCAAGGTGCAGGACGCCTACGCGCTTCGCTGCGCGCCGCAAGTGCACGGCGCCGCGCGCGAGGCCCTGGCGTTCGCCCGCCGGCTCGCCGAGATCGAGATCAACGCCGCGACGGACAACCCGATGGTCTTCGCC
>Ga0335080_10005974_pt1 | contig 12573 bp, 12 predicted proteins | sample Lox_Sample_34_FD_206720 | JGI IMG/M metagenome (GOLD analysis project Ga0335080, IMG submission 206720) | Soil microbial communities from Loxahatchee National Wildlife Refuge, Florida, United States - Lox_Sample_3.4 | ecosystem: Environmental > Terrestrial > Soil > Wetlands | place: USA...
CACCCGCCCTGCTGAAATCGGCCATTCCCCAGCAACGCAGAGCGGCGCTGCCCCATCAGGTGGAGGCAAGCCCGCGACCGGCCGAAGGAACATCGCCAGCCGGCACCAGGCCGGTGCCGCTCGACAACATCGACGCCAAGCTGCGCGCCCTCGCCCGCCTGCGACAGCCGGACAGCCCGCCCGCGCCGATCGACAACTCCGGCGAATCGGACATCACCTCGGCGAGCGCCGACGCGGCGTCCGGCGACGAAGCGGCCTACAGCGTGCGCGACTTCGTCCGCCAGCAGGTGGTCCGCCACTGGAGTCTCGACCTGCACACGCTCGGCGCGCGGCGCTTCCAGATCGCCATTCACGTCGTGATGACGCGCACCGGCAAAATCGAGAAGGCGGAGATCGTCGACATGCAACGCTATCGCACCGATCCGGTGTTCCGCGACATCGCGCTCAGCGCGCGCAATGCGGTGCTGTTATCTTCGCCCGTGCCGCTGCCTGCCGGCGACTATGCCGAGGTGATGCAGATGACGCTGAACTTCGATCCGCGCGACGCGCTGCAGTAGCGCTCAGGGGAGCGTCCGCGCCACGCGGAAACCGGCGAGGCTGGAATAATCATAGTCCTTGCCGCCACCCGCGGTGCGCGCGGCGGAGCGGATGAAAACAGGGACATTGTCGAACGAACCGCCGCGCAGGACGTGCTTGCCGCAATCATCTCCCAGCCATGCGCTGCCGTCGGCCGGTGCGCCTACATAACTCTTGTGCCAGCAATCGGCGGTCCACTGCCAGGCATTGCCCAGCACGCCATAGAGGCCGAAAGGATTGGGCGAGAAGCTGTCCACGTCGGTCAGCACACGGTCGTCCGCCTTGCTGCCGCAGCCGTTGCAATTGGCGTTGTTCGTGCCGAGCGTATTGCCCCACCAGCGCGACGTGGTCGTGCCCGCGCGCGCCGCAAACTCCCACTCCGCCTCGCTCGGCAGCCGATAGGGACCGGCGCGCCTGCCGATGGAGGGATTTGCGGCGCGCGCCTTTGCATTCAGCCAGGCGATATAGGCCTGTGCATCCTTCCAGCTGACGCATGTCGCCGGCCAGGTCGGCGGCTCGGCGTCGGAACGGGGATAGGCGAGTCCTCTGCCGGGCGAATGCCAGCCGAGGGTCAGGGTCTCGTTGCACGGTTCCGGCTGATATCCCGTATCGCGGAGGAAATCGAGAAACTCGGCGGTGGTGACGTCGAACTTGCCGAGCGCAAAAGCCCTGATCGCGACGCGGTGCTGCGGACCTTCAGCATCGAAGCGACCGGCTTCGCCGGCAGGACTGCCCATGACGAAGTCTCCGGCCGGAATGCCGACCATCACGGGACAATCCGTGCATTCCTGGAATTCGCGCTCCTTGTGCTCGTCGGCGACGGCGGGGATGCCCGCAAACGCGGCCAACAAGACGAGGAACAGACTGGCGCGACGGAGCATTGCGATGGATTGGCGGCTGCCCGAAGAACCTAGGCAGCCAGCCGCGGCGCCGCAAGCGGTTCACGCGTATGTGCGTTCAGGGAAGGAGCAGCGCGGCTTCCACCAGCTCCTGGAGCAGGCGGGTGCGCGGATAGGGCGTGCCGGTATATTGTCGAAAACCTTCGCCATAAGCGACGCCGAACAGCTTGCCCCGCTTTGCGCAGAAGGTCTCCATGGCGCGCATCAGATGGTCGATGCCGTGCTGCTTCAGCACCCAGTCGCGCTGACTGGCGTGGGCCTCGAGCATCCTGGCTTTCACCGCGAAATGCGCGGTCGCGTCGACGCCGAACTCCGGGACGACGGCGGTGCCGCCGCGATCGCGGCCCTCTATCGGGTCCATGAAATAGAGATGCGGAATGGCGTCCAGCGGCCGCGAGGGGCCCGTCGCGTAGTTGGGCACGGACGAGGCGAACAGCGCGTCGCGCACCAGAATGCTGGTCGCCTCATGATCGGGATGGTAGTCGACCGGCGAGGCGGTGATCACGATGTCGGGCCGCGCGGCGCGCACCAATTCCGTCGTCAGACGCCGCGTCGCGTCATCGTTGAAGACGCAGAGATCCCCGATGCCGGCGCAACGATACTCCGCACCGATGATCGCGGCCGATGCCGTTGCCTCAGCCCGCCGAACTCGCCCCGTTTCCTCGCGATCCATGTCCTTAGATCCGCAATCGCCGGCGGTCATGGTGACGATTGTTATGTGATGACCTTTGCCGGCGAGCAGCGCCAGCGTCGCCGCGGCGAGCGTTTCGATGTCGTCGGGATGCGCGTGGATAGCGAGTATGCGGCTCATGGCGCCATCATCGCCAACACCGGCTCAGAGTGCAAACCGGCGCAAGATCGCGCGCGCGGCGAAAACCCCGCTGGCCATGACCGCCTGCAGAAGATAGCCGCCGGTCGGCGCTTCCCAGTCCAGCATCTCACCGGCCACAAAGACCGACGGTCTGATCTTGAGCGCGAGGTCGTCGTCGAGCGCGGAGAAGGATACGCCGCCGGCCGACGAAATTGCGCGCCCGATCGGCTGGACGTCCACCAGCGTCACGGGCACCGACTTGATCGCGCGCGCCAATTTGTCGGAATCGCCACTGAAGCCCGGACCATGCGCCTCACGCAGCAGGTTGATTTCGACGGGCGCCAGATTCACCGCCTTGCGCAGATAGTTTGCGAGACTTTCCTTGCCGCGCGACTTTCCGAGGCGGCGTGCGAGATCGCTTGCGCTCGCCTGCGGTCGAAGATCGATTTCGACCTGCACGGGACCACGCGCGGCGATCGCATCGCGCAGCGCAGCGCTCATCGCATACACTGCGCCGCCCTCGATCCCGTATGAAGTGACCAGGATCTCGCCGCGTACGCTGCGGCCGGCGAAGGAGAGCGCGATGTTCTTCAAGGGCGTGCCGGCAAAACGCGACCGGAACGCTTCGCTCCAGCCGACCGAGAAGCCGCAATTGGACGGCGCCAGCGGAACCACCGCGACGCCCGCCTGAGACAGGATCGATTGCCAGGCGCCGTCGGACCCGAGACGCGGCCAGCTTGCGCCTCCCAGGGCCAGCACGGTCGCGTCGGCGATGTGACGCGCCTCGCCCGCCGGCGTCGAAAATACCAGCGCGCCACTCTGGTCCCAGCCGCGCCACGCATGCCGCGGGCGGAAGGCAACGCCATGTTCCGCCAGGCGCGCGAGCCACGCGCGCAGCAGGGGAGACGCCTTCATCGACTTGGGAAAAACGCGTCCGCTGGAGCCGACGAAGGTCTCCTGCCCAAGACCTTTTGCCCAGGCGATCAGGGCAGAAGGCGGAAACGCGTCGATTATCGGCCGCAACTTGTCCGCGGCCGCGCCGTAACGCGTCAGGAACAATTCCAGCGGCTCGGAATGCGTCAAATTCAGCCCGCCGCGGCCCGCCATAAGAAACTTGCGCCCGAGCGAGGGCATGCGGTCATAGATCGTCACGCGCACGCCGTTCGCGCTCAATATTTCCGCCGCCATCAGTCCGGCCGGGCCGCCGCCGATGACCGCGACCGAGGGGTGCGCGCGTGTCATGCCGCCTGTATCCGCAACGGGCGGGGATTTCGCAAGCGGACTTTCCTTTGCCTGAGGGCTTGGCTAATGGTCCGGCCATGCTGCGTCTTACCGACATCAAGCTGCCGCTCGATCATGGTCCGGACGCGCTCCGTTCGGCGGTCCTCAAACGCCTGCGCATCCCGGCGAGCGACCTGCTGTCCGTCGCCGTCTTCAGGCGCGCCCATGACGCGCGCAAAAAGTCCGCGATCGTCTATATCTATTCCCTCGACGTCACGGTGCGCGACGAAGCGGCGACGCTTGGGCGTTTTGGCGGCGATCAGCATGTGCGCCCCGCACCCGACATGGAGTACCGGTTCGTTGCGCGCGCGCCCCAACCGCTCGAAAGCCGGCCGATTGTAGTCGGCGCGGGTCCCTGCGGGTTGTTCGCCGGCCTCGTTCTCGCGCAGATGGGGTTTCGCCCGCTCATTCTCGACCGCGGCAAGATCGTGCGCGAGCGCACCAAGGATACCTGGGGTCTCTGGCGGCGTTCGGTGCTCGATCCGGAATCGAATGTGCAGTTCGGCGAAGGCGGCGCCGGCACGTTCTCAGACGGCAAGCTCTACAGCCAGATCAAGGATCCGCGCCATCTCGGCCGCAAGGTTCTGAGCGAATTCGTCAAGGCCGGTGCGCCGGAGGAGATCCTCAGCGAAGCGCACCCGCACATCGGCACCTTTCGCCTGGTCACCATGGTCGAGCATCTGCGCGCCACGATCGAATCGCTCGGCGGAGAGTACCGGTTCCAAAGCCGTGTCGAGGATATCGACATCGAGACGCGCGGCGACGAACGGCACGTCCGCGGCGTGGTGCTCGCCGACGGCACGCACATCGCCGCCGATCATGTCGTGCTGGCGCCGGGGCACAGTGCCCGCGACACGTTTGCGATGCTGGTGAAGCGCGGCGTCGACATCGAGGCAAAACCATTCTCCATCGGCTTTCGCATCGAGCACCCGCAGTCGCTGATCGACCGTGCGCGCTTCGGCCGGAGCATCAAGGCGCTCGGCGCGGCGGAGTACAGGCTGGTGCATCACGCTGCGAACGGCCGCACGGTCTACAGTTTCTGCATGTGTCCGGGCGGCACCGTCGTCGCCGCCACCAGCGAGGAAGGCCGCGTCGCCACGAACGGCATGAGCCAGTATTCGCGCAACGAGCGAAACGCCAATGCCGGCATCGTCGTCAGCATCACGCCGGAAGATTATCCAGAACATGTGCTCGCGGGCATCGATCTGCAGCGCAAATGGGAGACGCGCGCCTTCGAAGCAGGCGGCGGTACCTACGCCGCGCCGGTGCAACGTGTCGGCGATTTCCTCGCCGGGCGTCCTTCGACCGCGCTCGGCAGCGTCACTCCCTCCTACCGGCCGGGCGTGACGCCGACAGACCTGTCGACCTGTCTTCCCGACTACGCCATTGCCGCGATCCGCGAGGCTCTGCCGGCGTTCGGCAGGCAGATTCCCGGATTCGACATGGCCGATGCCGTGCTCACCGGCGTGGAAACGCGCACATCCTCGCCCATCCGCATTCGCCGGAACGAGCGTTTCGAGAGCGTCAACACGCGCGGACTCTACCCGGCCGGCGAGGGTGCGGGTTTCGCGGGCGGCATCCTTTCGGCGGGTGTCGACGGCATAAAAGTGGCCGAAGCGGTCGCGCTCGACATGGTGAAGAGTCCGGCACTTGCCTGAATGCGGGCGAACGGGCACTAACCGCCGTGCGGAGAAAGCAGAGGTCGCGTTTCATGCATTCCAGGCAATTCGGGCCGCTGGCGACAGTCCTCTTATTCGCCGCACTGCTCGCCGGCTGCGGCAGCGGCAACAAGCCGACCGCCCATTACGACCTCTCGCCGGATTCGAACCGGAAATTCCTCGCCGACAATGCGCAGCTTCCGGGTGTCGTGAAGACCGCGGACGGCCTTCAGTACAAGATCATCACCGCCGGTCACGGCAAGCAGATAACAAGTCCGGCCGACACGGTGACCGTGACCTATAAGGGTTGGACCATCGATGGTCACGTCTTCGACCAGACGCCGTCAGGTCAGACCGCGAGCTTCGCGGCCGGCCGGCTCATCCCGGGATGGGTCGAGGCGCTCAAGCTGATGCACGAGGGCGACGAATGGCAGCTCGTGATTCCTTCCGAGCTCGGCTATGGCGAGGACGGCGCGGGCGACGATATCGGTCCCAACCAGACGCTGGTATTCGACATGAAGCTCGTCTCGGTCGGGCCACCGGCGCAGTAGGATGGGAAACGGACTCAACATAGGCGGCGTGCACATCGCCGGGCGGGTTCTGACGGCGCCGATGACCGGCGTCTCCGATCTCCCCTTTCGCCGCGCGGCGTCGCGCCTGGGCGCGCCCTATGTCGCGACGGAAATGGTGGCCTGCGACAGCTTCGCGCGCGGCCGTCCCGACGTGGTGCGGCGCGCCGCCGTGGGCGACGGCCTGCCCCTGACCGTGATCCAGCTCGTCGGGCGCCAGCCGCAATGGCTCGCCAAAGGCGCGCAGATGGCTGAAGCCGCCGGCGCCGACATCATCGACATCAACATGGGCTGTCCGGCGAAGGAAGTTACCGGCGCGCTCTCCGGTTCCGCGCTGATGCGCAATCTGGACGAGGCCGAGCGGCTGATCGCGGCCACGGTCGGCGCGACCACGCGGCCCGTCACGCTCAAGATGCGTCTTGGCTGGGACGATTCCTCGAGAAACGCGCCCGAACTTGCAGTGCGCGCCGAGCGCGCCGGTGTCCGGGCGATTACGGTCCATGGCCGCACACGCAACCAGTTCTACGCCGGCAAGTCAGACTGGCGTGCAGTCGCAGAGGTGAAAGCGGCGATCAAACTGCCGGTCATCGTCAACGGCGACGTTCTCGACGACGTCTCCGCTCGCGCGGCGCTGGCGCAGTCGGGCGCCGACGCCGTCATGATCGGGCGCGGCGCATACGGCCGGCCGTGGATCGCAGCGGCGATCGGCGCGTCGCTCACGACCGGCAGCCCGCTCGCCGAACCGGATCCGGCCGCCCGTCTCGGCATCGTCCTCGATCACTTCCGCGACAGCCTGCGCTTCTACGGCGACCTGCACGGCGTGAAGATCTTCCGCAAGCATCTGGGCTGGTACGTCGAACGCGCGGGCATGCCCGTGGACACGGCGCGGCGGCGCGAAGCGCGGGCCCGCCTCTGCCGGCTGGTCTCACCGCGCGAGATCGAAGCGGCGCTGCGTGCGCTTTGGTCGGACGCCGAAGAGGCGCTTGCGGCCTGACGTGGCGGCCTTCGTCTATGTCCTGGTGAGCCGCGCCGAACCGAAGCGCACCTATGTCGGCTGGACGCTCGACCTCGAGCGGCGCCTCGAACAACATAACGCGGGAACGGGCGCCCGGACGACGCGCGGCGCCGCGTGGCTCCTCGTCTATGCCGAGCGTTACCGCACGCGGAATGCCGCCATGCGCCGCGAGGTTTTCCTCAAGCGCGATAAAGCGTTCCGCAAGCTGCTGCGCGAAGCCTAGCCGCGGCCGACGAACGGCATCCTGGTCGCCATCACCGTCATGAAGAGAACGTTCGCTTCGAGCGGCAGGCTCGCCATGTACAGAACGGCCCGCGCAACGGCATCGACATCCATCACCGGCTCGGGCGCCATCGTGCCGTTGGCCTGCGGTACCCCGCGTTGCATGGTCATTCGCGCCGTCATGTCGGTTTGCGCATTGCCGATATCGATCTGGCCGCACGCGATGTCGAAGGCGCGGCCGTCCAGTGCCGTCGATCTGGTCAGGCCGGTGATCGCATGCTTGGTCGCCGTGTAAGGCGCGGAATTGGGCCGCGGCGCATGGGCGGAGATCGAGCCGTTGTTGACGATGCGCCCGCCGCGCGGCGTCTGCGCCTTCATCATGCGGAACGCGGCCCGGGTACAAAGGAACGGTCCGGTCAGGTTCGTGTCCACGACCGCCCGCCATTGTTCGACAGTCAGGTCTTCGAGCGGCACGGGCGGCGCGCCGGTTCCGGCATTGTTGAAAAGAAGATCGAGCCTGCCGAACTTTTCCCCGATGCGCGCGAACAAGGAATCCACCGATCCCGCCTGCGCAACATCGGTCGGGACGACGAGCATGGTCTTGCCCGGCGCGAGCGCTGCGGTCTGCTGCAGAGCTTCGGCGCGTCGTCCGGCGAGCGTGACAGCGTATCCTTCACCGGCGAGCGCGAGTGCGACTGCGCGGCCGATACCGCTTCCGGCTCCCGTCACCAAGGCTATCTTTTGCATGTACATCGTCCCTATTGCGACACGAGATTCTGCCACAGATTCTGGCTAGCGTGCGCCGTTCATTGCAGCGGAGGCACGCCTTGGGACTGGTGTGGTGGCTCGTTCCCACGGCCGCAGCCGCGATCGGCGCCTTCACCATCCTGCGGGGCGTCGTGCACTTGTTCCGCGGCCATGTCGCGCGCAGCGGCAGCCACCTCGTCGGCGGCATCATCCTGGCCGCGGCCGGACTTGCCCTCGGTCTTGTCGGCGTGAACGTCCAGCTCTTTTCGCGTTTCACGCATGAAGGTCCCGTCGCCCTGGTCAGCGTGAAATCCCTCGATGGCGCCAGGAATTTCTACCGGGTGTCGATCGCGCGGCTGGACGGTTCCATCCCGACGCAGAGCTGCGCGATCCAGGGCGATGAGTGGATCATCGGCGGCCGCGTGCAGAAATGGAAAGCGTGGGCGACGATCCTCGGCATGAACGCGACCTACACGCTCGACCAGGTGTCGAACAAGTATTTCACCGCCGCCCGCGGCAACGGCAAGCCGATCACGTCCTGCGACCTGACGGGCACGCCGGAGGTGAACGAGCTTGTTCCGCCGGACTGGTTGCCTTGGCTGCTTGCGCGGTTTTACGCCGAGGATCGAAAGTTCGGCTCGGCGAATTACATGCCTCTCGCGGACGGCGCGCGCTACGAGATCCTGATCACGCAGAGCGGCTTCAACGCCGAGCCGGCCAATGGGGTCGCCAGGGCCGCCGTCGCGGCGCTGCGCTGATCAGCCTCGCTCGTCCTCCGCCGCCAATGCGATGTGCGGCCGCGCGCCGACGCTGGTCATGATCGCCGATTCCTCCAGCAGCGCATCGCGCGCATCCAGCTGGGCGCGAATGGTCGCGTGACGCGCGGCATCCAGTCGCCAGCCCCAGACGCAGACGCCGCCCAGCATGACGAACAACACCGGTCCCGTGATGAAGATCCATTGCAGCGCGCCGATGGCCGCGGGCGTGTTGTGCGCGCCTTCCTTGGCGACGTAGCCGAAATGGTCGAGCAGCGGAAATGTCACGGCGATGGCGACGGCGGCCGTCAGTTTGCCGGCGAAGCTGAGCACCGAATATAGCAGGCTGATGCGTTCCTTGCCCTGATGCAGGCGAATCTCGTCGCCGACGTCGGCCATCATCGAGTTGATGCTGAGATTGAAGCCTGCCGCCATGAATCCGCACCAGGCCATGACGGGAACCGCCGCAAGCAGATTGGCCTTGGGTACAAGCGGTATCGACAGAAGCGCGAGCGAGAAGGCCAATGTCGTCATCATCAGCGTGCGATGCTTGCCGATGCGGCTCGCCAGCCTTGCGGTAATCGGCGCTCCCGCGACGCCGATAAGGATGTAGATCACCAACAGGATCGACGCCTGCTGCTGGGTGTAGTGGCGAACGTCCTGGAAATAGAACAGGTACATGGCGCTCATCCAGCCGGGGCCGAGCGTCAACGCCACCTGGGCCAGAAAGAGACGCACGACCTCCGGCTTGGTGATGATCTCCCAATAGTCGGAGAACACGAAGTGATGCGCCGTCGTCTTGTTGACGCGCTCCGGCGTGCGCCAGACCGCGAGGCCGATGCCCGTCGGCGTCAGCAGGATGATCGCCGCGCCCATCGCGAGAACGACCTGGTTGCTCGACAGGCCGGCCATCGGCGCGAACACCGGAATGAGGAGCGAGGCCACCGCGGCCGAGACGCCCACTGCCGTGCTGATGCCGAAGACGCGCGACCGTTCGGTATAGGAGGTCGCCAGCGTCGCGCTCCAGGCCTGTTGCGAGAGCGCGAGGATCGAATTGCCGACATAGAGGACGAACAGCCAGCCCAAGAGGTAAGGCGCGCCGATGCCGACCGGTGCGAAGAAGAGCATGTAGGTCGCGAGCATGAAGACCGGCACGCCGCCCGCCAGCCAGACCCGGTAGCGGCCGAACCGCGTGTCGGTCTGGTCCATCAGGTGGCCGAGAAGCGGATCGACGAACAGGTCGAAGCCACGCACCAACGCCCAAACCTCGCCGATGACGCCGAGCGACACGCCGATATGGCTGGCCAGATAGGGCGGCAGATAGACGAACAGAACGACGCCGAGCGCGGAGACCGCGACCGTCGACAGCGAGAATACGAGAATCGTGGAAAGCGGTAGCGGTGTGGAAACTTGTTCGCTCATGCCTTGGCAGGATCCTCAAGCTTCTCGACCAGGCCGGCCGCGAATTGCGACAGCGTGTCGTCGCGCGCGCCCATGACGACGATCCTGTCGCCAGGCTTTGCGAGAGCGATCAAACGGGCGCCGCACTCCGCGCGGTCGACACAGACATGGGCATCGCGGCCGCGCGTCGCAACACCCTCGACGATGTCGACGCTCGAGACGCTGCGGTCGGTCGTGCCTCCGTAATAGACCGGCTCCGGCATCAGCAGCACATCCTTGGCGCCGAGATTGCCGGCAAAACAATCGATCAGCGCATCTTTCATCAGCCGCAAGGGTCCATAGCCATGCGGCTGGAACATGACGAGCAAGCGGCCCGGGAAGTCGTGCAAAGTAGCCAGGGTCGCGGCGATCTTGTCCGGATTGTGCGCGAAATCGTCGATCACCGTGACCCCGTTCGCGGTGGCGATCACGTCGAGGCGCCGCCGCACGCCCGCAAATCTCGACAGGGCCTCGGCGGCCTCCGCGAGGGGCACGCCGGTTGCACGCGCGGCGGCGAGCGCGGCGAGCGCGTTGGAGACATTGTGCCGGCCGGGCACCTGCAGTCGGACCGGAACGGCTGACGCGGCGTTGCGCTCGCTGACGTCGAACGCGACGCCGTCCGGAAGCGGCTTCACGTTACCGGCCAGCAGGTCGGCCTTGGTGTCGGAGAGGCTGTAGCTCAGCACCAGCGCGGGCGGACGCTTCGCGGCGAGCGCGGCGGTCTCTTCATTGTCGAGATTGAGCACGGCAAGTTCGGACTTGGCGACGAAGGCGCGGAACAGCTCGCGCAATTCGTCCATCGACTTGTGGTCGAGCGAAATGTTGTTGAGCACGGCGACGCGCGGGCTGTAGCGCGCGATCGATCCGTCGCTTTCGTCGACCTCGCTGACGAAGAGATCGCTCTTGCCGACCAGCGCGCTGGCGAAAGGCGCGTCCGGTGTCGCGAAATTCTTCATCACCGCGCCGTTCATCACCGTGGGATCGCGCCCGGTGGCATGGAGGATCCAGCCGATCATCGCCGTCGTGGTCGATTTGCCGCTGGTTCCGGCGACACCGATGGCGTTGGGCGCTTCGTTGAAAAGCTCCGCGAGCAGCTCGGCGCGCGGCATCAGGCGCGCCCCGACGCGACGCGCCGCCTGGACGTCCGGAATCGTTTCTTCGACGGCGGCGGACGTCACCACGATCACGTCCGCGTTGGGCACGCCCGAACCGTCCTGGGGATGAAGCGCGATGCCGTTGGCGCGCAGAAACGCGAACTTTTCCGAAAGCCGGCCCTGGTCCAGCGCCCGATCCGAGCCCGACACACGGGCGCCGCGGGCCCGCAGGATCAGCGCCAGGGGCAGCATCCCGCTGCCGCCGATGCCGCAAAAGAAATAGGGCCTGTCTGGATTCATGGCCGGAAGCTATAAGCCGGGGGACGGTGTGACAAGCGACGGGGCGGATGATCGCGGACAAACTGAAGATCGGCGTCGTTGCGCCCGCCTCGCGGCTCGAAGAAACGGTCGCAAGCCGCGTCGCGGCATTTGCGCAGACCGAATTCGGCGGCCGGATCGAACTGATATTCCACCCGCAATGTTTCCTGTCCTCGGGTCACTTTGCCGGGCCCGATGCGGCCAGGGCCGATGCCGTCCTCGAATTCGCCAACGACGAAAGTTTTGCCGCCGTCTGGTTCGCGCGCGGCGGCTACGGCTCGGGCCGCATCGCCGAGAGCGTGATCGCCGGACTTTCCGCCGTGGCGCAAAAGAAGCTGTTTCTCGGCTACAGCGACGGCGCATTTCTGCTCGCCGCGCTCTACCGCTACGGCTTTCATGCCGCACACGGTCCGATCCCGCACGACATCAAGCGCGAGGGCGGAGAAGCGGCCGTCAGACGCGCCCTGACGTTCATGGCCGTGCGCGATCCCGCGACGCTCGAACCCAGCATCGACGGCAAAAATCCGACCGCGGCATTCAACATCACGATCCTCAGTCACATGATCGGCACGAAACTGCTGCCCGACCTCTCTGGGCACGTCCTGATGCTCGAGGAAGTATCGGAGCATCTCTACGCGATCGACCGTTCGCTGCTCCACGTCACCAGCGACATCGGCGTGCGGGGCGCAGCCGGCATCCGTCTCGGCCGCTGCAGCGACGTGCCACCGAACGATCCCGATTTCGGCCACACGCCGGAACAGATCGTGCAACACTGGTGCGAGAGGTCGGGTATTCCCTATCTCGGGCGCGCCGACATCGGACATGACGCGCACAACAAGATCGTGCCGTTCGGCTTGCTGAAGGATATCCCATGACAGCGATCGTCCCGCTCCTCCTCCAGAACGCGATCATCGTCGCACTGTGTTTCGCGGTGCTCTGGCTGATCGCCCTGAGGATTCGCGACGTGAGTTTCGTCGACTCCTGGTGGGCGCTCGGCATGGTCGTGCTGGCGTGGACGAGTTTCCTGGGCACCGGCGCACCGAGCCCGCGCAAGCTCCTGGTGCTGGCGCTTTGTTCGGTCTGGGGCCTGCGGCTTGGAATTTATCTCCTCTGGCGCTGGCGCAGGAACGGCCCCGACCGCCGCTACCAGACCATGCTCGGCAAAGCCGAGAGCCAGCGCGGCATGAG
>Ga0335080_10005975_pt1 | contig 12572 bp, 9 predicted proteins | sample Lox_Sample_34_FD_206720 | JGI IMG/M metagenome (GOLD analysis project Ga0335080, IMG submission 206720) | Soil microbial communities from Loxahatchee National Wildlife Refuge, Florida, United States - Lox_Sample_3.4 | ecosystem: Environmental > Terrestrial > Soil > Wetlands | place: USA: Florida...
ATAGACGGCGTCACCGACCAGCTGCCCGTCCCGCGCTACCCGGACCAACACGTAGGAGAACTCGCCAATCTGGGTGAGCCCGACCGCCACCAACGCGGCTGATCGCAGCGGATATCGAAATATCCGGACCACAGCGAGCCAGACCGCAAACTTGCCCACGACAATCAGTCCGAGAATCAGGCCTAAGAGCGCGGGGTGCGAGAGCAACGCCCGAGGATCGATCAGGGCGCCAATGGTCACGAAGAACAATGCCACAAAAGCATCGCGCAAAGGCAGCAGCTTGTTGAGCACGTAATGGGAATGTTCCGAATTGCTGACCAGCATCCCAGCCAGGAACGCGCCCAAGGCTAACGACAGGCCGACCGCCTCCGTCAACGCGGCGGTGGCAAAACCCAGTGCCAGCGCCACCAGCAAGCAGAGTTCGTCATTCTGCATTCGGGCCACCCAGGCCATGAGTGGCGGCACAAGCTTGTATGCGATCAGGGCGACCGGAGCGATGATCAGCAGGCCCTTCCCTAACCCGATGGCAACGCCCCAAAGTTGTCCGCTGCCGAGAAATCCCAGGCTAGGCAGCAAAACCGTCAGCGCAACCACGGCAAAATCTTCCACGAGCGTAATTCCGATCATGACCCTGCCGTGTTCTGACTGCAATTGACCGGCGTCAATCAGAAGCCGGGACATCACCATGGTACTGGCTACCGATACGGCAGATCCGATGGCCACACTTTGTGCCGGGGTCCAGCCATTCAGCCAGCCGACACCCAGCCCCAGCAGAATGGAGAAAATGATGCCCAAAGGGCCGCCGATTAGCGCCACCCATTTCACCTGCAACAAGTCGTGGAGCGAGAACTCGATTCCGATGGAATACATCAGGAGGATGACACCGATCTCGGCGAAGAGTTCCAGGGAATGAATATCTGCGAGCCGGGGACCGGGCGTAAAGGGACCGACCACCATTCCGCCGATGACGTAACCCAAGATGAGGGGCTGGCGCAGCTTACGGGCCACCAGACCGCCAGCCACTGCGCCCACGAAGACGTAAGCGAGGTCGCGATAGAGAGTGATATCGCCGGTCATCTGCTTTCCTGCTGGAGGGCATACACTGCTGATGAGCCAAGCATATTCCCAGAGACTTGCCGCTGTATGCCAGATCCTTCGCCCGGCTGGAGAAAGCGCCGGGCTTCAGGATAACGCTGGTTTGCCGAGGAAAAGATCCCTAGTCTCCTGGCTCAAAACGATATCCCACCCACGGTTCGGTCACGATATAGCGTGGCGAGCTGGCCTCGGGTTCGAGCTTCTTTCTGAGTTGTCCGACAAACACGCGCAGATACTCAACCTGTTCGGTGCTGTGCCCTCCCCAGATAGCGCCCAGCAGAGCACGGTGGGTCACCACCTTGCCGGCGTTCTTCGCCAGGTAGACAAGCAGGTCGAACTCCTTGGGGGTCAAGTGAACTTCCTGCTTGCGCACCGTCACCCGGTGGGCAGCGGGGTCTATACGGAAATCTCCCACTTCAATCGGTGCTTGTTCGGGTTCTCCCGTCGGGGTGCGGCGCAGGTTCGCGCGCACCCGGGCAAGCAACTCTTCCATGCCGAAAGGCTTGGTGACGTAGTCGTCGGCGCCAGCGTCGAGCGCCTGCACCTTGGTTCTCTCTTCCCCACGGACGGAGAGCACGATGATTGGAATCTGCGTGGTGTGCCGTAGACGCCGGCATAACTCCAGTCCGTCCATGTTGGGCATGGAAAGATCGGTAATGACCAGATCGGGCGTCCAGTCTTTCATGATTTCGAGCGCGGTCTCGCCGTCGTTGGCCACCCGAATGTCATAGCCATGACTGGACAGGCTGGTGCGCAACACCCGGGTGATCTGGGATTCGTCGTCCACTACGAGAATGCGGCGAGGTTCGCCCATAAGGATGTCAGAGCGGCTCCTGGGTTACGATGTGAACGTCGACCTGGGGCGCATCGCGTAAGAACTTGTGAATCGCAGAAAGATAGAAGTATCTCTTCCATCCTCTGGTGGCGGAGCGCCCAAACACCACCTGGGTGATGTGCTTTTCGCGGACAAATTGCGAGACAGCCTCGGCCACGCTGTTCCCGGTGACGCGGCAGACAGAGGCATCCACGTTCTCTGCAAATCGAACATTGGCGTGGAGGCTTTTCTGATTGGCCTCGCTGCTGTCCTGACCCATATCCACATAGACAACAAATAGCTCGCCACCCATTGCCTGAGCCATGCGTGCCCCGCGGGCAATCAGGTATTGCGCGGCGGGATTCGAACTGATGCACACTGCAATGCGTTCGCGCACAGCCACGGCGGGCGCGGCCTCATCCTTTTCTCGGTAGGATTCCAGGCTGCGGTCAACCACCTGCGCCACCTGGCGTAAAGCCAGTTCGCGCAGGGCAATCAAGTTGCCTTCGCGGAAAAAATTGTCCAGAGCCCGACCGGCCCGATCGAGGGGATAAATGTCGCCGCGCTTCATGCGGCTTTGCAGCGCCTGCGGCGTCAAGTCCGCCATCACCACTTCGTCCACTCGCTTAAGCACCCAGTCCGGAACTGTTTCGCGCACCTGAATGCCGGTGATATTCAGCACGGTGGGCGTGAAACTCTCCAGATGCTGAATATTCATAGTCGACAAGACGTCGACGCCGGCATCCAGCAACTCGATCACGTCCTCGTAGCGCTTCGGATGCTTGCTGCCAATGATATTGGTATGGGCAAGTTCATCGATCAGAGCCACCAGAGGCTTGCGGGCAAGAATCGCATCGACATCCATTTCTTCGAAGACTGCGCCTTTGTACTCGATCGTCTTGCGGGGAACGACTTCCAGTTTGCCGGCGAGTTCCTGAATCCCCTTGCGCCCGTGGGTTTCCACGACGCCGATCACCACGTCTTCCCCGCGGCTGCGGCGTCGAATCGCCTCGCTCAGCATGTTGTAGGTCTTGCCCACGCCAGGAGCATAGCCAAGAAACAACTTGAAGATTCCACCTTTGCGCGTGGGGGCGGCTTCCTCCAGCCATTGTTCCGGAGTCTTGGGCATTGCTGCATATTGTCCTTGAGCAGCGCGAAATTGTCGATGTCAGCTACAATCGGCTCGTGAAATTGGCTGGCTCGACGATGGTGTTCCGATTTGTGGTGGGGGCAGTAGCGGTCTGCGTGATCACCCTGACTTATCGGGAGATCTTCCATGTCAACCCGACCACAGTCGCACTCACGTTCCTGCTGGCGGTACTGGTGGTCTCCGCCACCTGGGGGTTGCGCTATGCCGTATTTCTGGCCCTGGTGGCGACGCTCGTTTTCAATTTTTATTTCCTGCCGCCGGTCGGAACCTTCACGATTGCCGATCCACAGAATTGGATCGCTCTGGTGGCATTTCTGGTGACCGCGATCATCGCCAGCCAGCTTTCGGAACGGGCCCGCCGCGAGGCGCGCAATGCCAACGAGCGAAGGAAGGACGTGGAGCGGCTTTATGGATTCAGCCAGCAACTACTCTCCAGCGATAACGCCGCCGAACTGCTGAACGCCATCCCGGGATATATCGTCGAGAGCTTTGGCGCCATAGCCGCCGCCGTTTCCTTGCGCGACCGGCCTGACGTGTACCGCTCCGCCGCGGAGACGGGGGGCCTCGAATCGCATGACTTGCAGGTCGTCACCATGCGGGGTGAGCCTAGAATGGATGCTCAGAACAATTTGGCGTTTCTACCGCTGAGAATGGGCGCCCGGGTTGTAGGAAGCATGGGAATTTCCGGTGCGATTCCATCGCGAAGCGTGCTCGACGCCATTGGCAGCCTCATTGCCATCGCCATCGAACGGACCGCCGCGATCGAGAAGTTGGGAAAAGCAGAAGCGGCGCGCGAGAGTGAACAACTGCGATCCATCCTGCTCGACTCGGTTACCCATGAGTTCCGCACGCCCTTGACTGCCATTAAGGCGTCGGCCACGACCCTGCTTTCAAGTCCGGACATCGAACCTGGGCACAGGCAAGAACTCTTGACAGTAATCAACGAAGAGAGCGACCGCCTGAATCGCCTGGTCGGCGAAGCGGCTGAGATGGCGCAACTCGACGCCAATCGCGTGGAGCTTCACCTGGAGCCGCATTCCATCCGCGAAGTCGTAGACGAGGTGTTGCGCGAATCAAAACAGACCCTGGGACAACATCCCGTCGAAGTACGTCTTCCCGATCAACTGCCGCCCGTGTTCATGGATCTCGACCGGGTAAAAGAAGTTCTCATGCACCTGCTGGAGAATGCTGCCAAGTATTCGCCGGGCGACTCTCCCATTTATGTTACGGGAGAGGTCAAGAACCGCATGTTCACTACCAGCGTCGCCGATCGCGGGCCCGGTATTGACGACTTCGAACAATCCCTGATCTTCGACAAATTCTACCGCGGACGAAACCAGCGCATGCGCGTCCAGGGAACGGGGATGGGGCTGGCTATCGCGAAGGCAATCGTCGAGGCGCACGGCGGACAAATCGGGGTTACCAGCCAATTGGGGAATGGATCGGTCTTCTACTTCAGCCTGCCTGTGGTCTAGTAAGAGCGGTTCTCACGGCTTGTAGAGCTCCGCGCTGGCCAGAATTTTCTTTGTTCCTAACCCCCCGGTCACCAGGACTTGACCCTTCGCCAGGCGCGTCGCGGTGTGTTGAGTGCGACGCTGGTTCATCTGCCCGGTGATCGTCCATCTCGCGGTGGAAGGATCGAAGCTCTTCGACTGGGCCCGCTTCAGGGCAACAATCTCACCGTTGATGTTCTTGATGCTGTCGCCCCCAGCCACCAATACCCGCCCTTCCCGAGTGAGCGTCGCAGTGTGGTTTTCGACCATTTTCTTCATAGTAGTGGCCAGAGTCCAAGTCTTGGAGTTCGGATCGAAGATTTCAGAAGTGCAGAGTATGTCGCCGAACGGGCCGCCTTTGCCTCCAGCTACCAGTACCGTGCCGTCGAGCAGGAGATTGGCGGTATGGTACATGCGGTTCATCTGCAGATTGCCGGCAGGCATCCACGTGCCGGCGGCAGGATCGTAAATCTCGGACGACGCCAACGCCTTGGTTACGCCAAACCCGCCAGCGACCACCACGCTTCCGTTGCTCAGAAGCGTGGCGGTGTGCAGATCGCGAGCCTGGTTAAGCGAACCAGTAACCGACCACTGTCCGCTATCTGGATCGTACAGCTCGGCGCTGGCAGTATTGCTGGCGCAATTTGTTGAAGTACATCCGCCGGCAACCAGCACCTTTCCATCGTTCAGCAGGACCGCGGTGTGAGCGTACCGCGCTGTGTTCAGAGATCCCGTTTCAGTCCAGCGGCCGGTGCCCGGGTCGTAGAGTTCGGCGCTCGCCGTGGGCGTCTCGCAAAAGTTCACGCAGCCGCCTGCGACCAGAACTCTGCCGTTGGCAAGCAGCACGGCGGAAGTTGCGGCCCTAGCCTGGTTGAGGTCTCCCGTGACGGTCCAACGGCCGGTGTTGGGATCGTAAACTTCGCTGGACGGCAGAACGCCGCCCTCGCCAATGCCGCCCGCAACCAGCACCCGGCCATCGGCCAGCAAAACGGCGCTATGACTGTAGCGCGCAGTGTGCATGCGACCGGTCAAGGTCCACGCTTGCGCGGCAGCACTGCGCTGTGGCAGAGCTGAAAGAATGAGCAGGATGGAGGCAATGCGAAGAGAGGTCACCCTGAAGTTGAGCAGCATGCGTATCCTCCCCCAGCTGAGGCTGGATTTTACCGCAACGCCGCTGTCGAATTGTCACCGGGATGTGAAGACCATGGGAAGCTTTAGCCAGGGCAGAAAGATGGAGCGGGAGACCGGGATCGAACCGGCGACATCCAGCTTGGGAAGCTGGCGTTCTACCGCTGAACTACTCCCGCTCAGGCGGCGATCAATGCGAGATTACCACCGGGAAAGAGCCGCCGCAACGGAGTTCTGATTCTTTGCCCGCAGGAATTCTCAGCGGTCTCCGCGGCATTTTTTGCGCTCCTCTACGATCTAAAATTTTCGCTGCGCAAGGAGAATACCTTGAATCGCCGACGCCGCTACCTAATTGTGCCGAGGTTCGCGCAGAAGGCGCCTATGTCCAGCGAAAAATCCGCAGGGCAATCAGATACGAGACGCCTCCCCACGCCAGCATCACCAGCAAACGCCCGGCCTGCGAGCTGAGCGAGGCTCCTTCCAGGATGATGGCTCGAAGGGCGTCGTTCAGCGCAGTGAGTGGCAGCGCCTTGATGAACGGCTGGATCAGCGCCGGAAAGCGTTCATAAGAGAAAAACACGCCGGAGAAGATCCACATCGGCATCATCACCACGTTGATCAGGCCACTGACGCTTTCGATTTTCTGCGCGCGGGCGGCGGTGAGCAGGCCTACGCCGCCGAAGGCGATGGCGCCAATTGTTCCCAGCGCCAGAATACTGGTCAGCGATCCCAGGACCCGCATGTGGAATACCAGCACGCCGAATCCGAGCAGCAGGGCGACCTCGAGGAGCATCAGCACCAGGCGGCTGCTGGTGAGCGCCAGCAGGAAGTCGCCGCGGCGCATGGGTGTGGCTACGAATCGCTTGAGAAGCTTGCGCTGGCGCATATCTACGACCGCAAAACCGATGCCCCACATTGCGGCGTTCATCAGATTCATCCCCAGCAGGCCAGGAATGAGGAAGTCGATGTAGCGGGAGCCAGGTTCGCTCGAGGCCTTCACCGAGGTCGGCAGCAGGTTGTTGCGGCCGGCGGCGGCTTGCAGAGCATCATCGACCTCGACGTGGGAAAGCACACTCTCCGGCCTTGCCGGATCGTAGTCGTAGACGAATCCGCCTTTACCATCCGGTTCAAGCACGATGTCATACTTGCCCAAGCGAAACCCTTTCAGCGCCAGCTCGCGATCCAGTACCTCGGCGTGAATCGAACTTGCCTGTGGTGCGCGCTGAATCATGGCGAGCGCGTCCGGGGCGCTGGGTGAGGCAGCTATTGCGATGCGGGTCACGTCGGCTGGCTTGTTGCGGAAGGCAATGCCCAATCCCAAGGCCAGCAGAATCGGAAATCCAAACACCCAGAAGACGACTTCCGGCTCGCGCTTGAGCTCTCGGAGCCTCGCCACCAGCAAGTGCGTGTAGCCTGCCCAGCGGCCATTGCGGTGCAAGGGTGGAGAGGGCTTTTCGGCATCGGGAATAGCGGTCTGTTGTGCGACGCTCAAGATTACTCCTCTCGCAGGTGGCGTCCGGTCAGGCGGACAAACACATCTTCCAGGCTAGCCTGCCGGGTGCTGAGGTGCATTAGTTCCGAACCGCGCTGCTGCACCGCTTCCAGCAAAGCTGGAATGGTCATGTGGGGCTCGCGCACGTTCAGGCAGACGAGACCATCGTCGTTGCGCACCGACTCCACGCCGGGCAAGGCACGCCAAACGTCGGACTGATCGCTGTTCGCGTGCCCGTTGACCGAAAACTCGACCACGTGGTGTCCGCCCAGACGAGAAATCAATTCTTGCGGCGTGCCTTCGGCGATGATCACCCCGTGATCCACGATGGCCAGGCGATCACACAGCCGCTCGGCTTCGTCCATGTAGTGAGTGGTCAGTAGAACCGTGCCGCCGCGTTTCTGAAAGTTTCGCACGATATCCCAGAGCTGGCGCCGGCTTTGTGGATCGAGTCCGGTGGTGGGCTCATCCAGAAACAGAATCTTCGGATTTCCCACCAGGGCGGTGGCTACGGCCAGACGCTGCTTCTGTCCGCCGGAGAGCTTCCCCACCCAGGCATCGGCTTTCTCGGTTAATTGCAGTTGCTCCATGACATCCACAGCTAGGCGGGGCTCGCGATAGAAACTGGCGAATAGCTCGATAGTCTCGCGAACGCTGAGCTTTTCCGAAAGGCGCGTTTCCTGAAGGGAGATGCCCAGCAACTCGCGCAGCCTTAGCGGATGTTCTTTCCAGGTTTGCCCGAGGATGGTTACCTCACCGGCCGTGGGCTCGAGCAAGCCTTCGAGAATCTCGATGGTAGTAGTCTTCCCCGCGCCGTTTGGTCCGAGCAGCCCAAAACACTCGCCGGCCTCGATGGCAAGGCTCAGCCCGCGAACGGCCTCGACCTTGCCGTCGTACGTCTTGCGCAGATCACGGCACTGAATGGCGATCCCCACGCAAAGAATTCTAACGGACGGATCGTAGCGGCGTCTCCCAGGACGCTGTGAATTTCGCTTCTATTTCGCTTCATTTACAATCTGAATACGAGCCATGAGGATGGCCTGGTTCCTGCCCATGCGATCGGGACAACGCGGCTTCACTTGACGGCGTATCCCATAAAACGCCCGTGTGTCGTTTACCCGAATAATCCTACTGCTCAGGAAAGGAAGCCGCCTATGTTTCGCAGATTTATTCTGTCGATACTGTTCTCTTTGCTGGTGGTCAGTTTGGCGCCGGCTCAAGCGATCCGTCATTTGACCCTTCACTATGGATTTACCGTCAAGGACGTGCCCGCCGGGGAGCGCGTGCGGGTATGGATTCCCGCAGCGCATTCCGATGGTTTTCAGGAAGTGAAGGTGGTTTCCGCCACCGGAGATCTGCCTCTCAAGAAAACTCACGAATCGAAATACGGCAACGAGATGTATTACGCCGAGGTCGGAAAGTCCAAGCAGGCGGAGTTGCACTTTGAAATCGTGTACGACGTCGTGCGGCATGAGCGAATCACGCTGGGCGCAGGCATTCCCCACCTTGCCGAGGCGACGCTCAGTAATCGCGAGCGCAGCGAAGATCTCGCCCCGGACAAGCTCGTGCCGACCACCGGGTTGCCCGCCGACCTGGCCGCGAAAGTAGCGCAGGGCAAAACCACGCCTTTGGAGAAGGCGCGGGCCATCTATGACTACGTCTTTACCACCATGCGCTACGACAAGACTGGCACCGGCTGGGGTCGCGGCGACGTGCTCTACGCCTGCGACGCCAAGAAGGGCAACTGCACCGATTTCCACTCGCTGTTCATAGCCATGGCGCGCTCGCAAGGCATTCCCGCGCGCTTTGAGATCGGCTTCCCACTGCCTCCGGACAAGCACGCCGCAGAAATTGCCGGTTACCACTGCTGGGCCGAGTTCTTCGAGCCGCAACACGGGTGGATTCCGGTAGACATTTCCGAAGCCTGGAAGCATCAGGAAAAGCGTGACTATTTCTTCGGCGCCCACGATGAGAACCGCGTGCAGTTCACCATGGGCCGCGACCTGAAACTCAGTCCAGCACAGGACGGGCCGCCGCTGAACTATTTCGTCTATCCGTATGTTGAAGTTGCAGGCAAGGAATACGGCAACGTGTCGCTGGCGTTTTCGTTTGCGGACGTGGGTGCGGCGGTAGCGGCGAAGTAATTGTATCGAACCGTTCGCGCTATCATCCTGAGCGAAGTTGTCGGAGCGAAGTGAATGCGCAGTCGAACGATAGCTATCCGCTTCGAATCTGCAGCTGTTCTGCGATTCAAGCCGGATAAGCAGCGTCGCGAGAATGCCTCTTCGCGCTGGAGGCTGTGCCTGCGAATAGGCGTCCTTCGACTTCGTACCTCCTTCGTTTTACTGCGCAGCTACTCCGCTCGGGATGACAAATGTAAGGATTGAATATGTCTAGGGGCGATCACGGCAGCACCGTATGCTTCGGTTGTGGCATGGGCGCGTCTCCCTTCCGGTCGCCCCACAAAATCGCATTCAGCACCTGGGTGTTCACCGCGTCCGGCCGCGAGAAATCCATTCTCTCGGATTCCTTGGCTCCTTGGGCTTCTTCCGGATTGATTTGGTAGATCAATCCATTGTCGCGGTTGCGCCAATCGGCGCTGAAGGCTGGCTGATTCCCGGATCCAGCGAACAGCGGCGCCATCACCGGTGCATAAGCATCGTTCTGGTTCATTGGCGGGAGGCCGAGCAGGGCCTCCATGGTGTGGATCATGTTGACCGTGGTGTAAAAGCGGCTATCCACAAACGGCTTTTCCGCCGAGCCCTGGGAGTACTTGCTGATCACCAGTGCGGTGGAACGGTGAGCATCCACATGATCGGCACCGGCCTGGGCGTCGTCTTCGATCACGAAGATTGCCGTGTCATCCCAATAAGGGCTATGCGAGACAGCCTCTACCACGCGGCCCACTGCCAGATCGTTGTCGGCTACTGAGGCCGCCGGGCGCGGCTTTCCGGGGCGCGTGCCGCCGGTGTGGTCGTCAGGGAGGTAAAGCAGAATGAAGGCCGGCAACTCGCCCTCCATGCGTTCCTTGCGGGCATGCACGAACTCCTCGAACTCGTTAAGGAATTCGTCGGCGCGGAGCTGGTCGGGATAGTCGGTGTTGAAATCCGGATAATTCGGATCGAAATGTCCCCGCAAAACCGGCTTGTCAGCCTTCGCTCCCTTCATCAACGGAACCGACCAGGGCCACGGGCTCGCCGATCCGTGAGGCTGCCCCACATTGGCAGCTAGCGTCTCGCCCTGGTTGACTTCCGCATGAGGACACCTTTCGCTGAATGGCGAAGGCGTTCCCTGCTTCGGCCCCGTGTCTTTCTCCGTCCGGCACCAGGTCACGCCGATGAATTCGCCGTAGTCACGATAACTGAGGCCGTGGCGAGCCAGATTGTCCCACAGGAAACCGGTGCCGGGATCGTCCACGTCCGCGACCCCGTGGTCCATGGTGATTTCATCGGCTACGGTCCCTCCGAAATCGTAGGTTCGCTCGCGGCTGCGATAGGCAATCTGCCAGGTTTTCTCGTTGTAGTCGCTGGTAATGGCGGCCGACGACCATATATGCCCGTCGCCGGAAACCTCGCCGCTGTCGTAGAAATTGTCCAAGACGCCGAACTGCAGCGCCAGCTTATGTTCGTTCGGGGTGATGTCCTCGCCGAACATGGTCAGCGATAAATCTCCGTTCCCTGCCTTAAGGTCGCCGAAAATTTGATCGTAAGTTCGGTTTTCTTTCAGGATATAGATGACGTGCTTGATGGGATTCTTGCCGTTGCGAAATTCGATCTTGCCGGGGTCGGAGCGGAACAGGTTGTCCTGCTCGACCTGACTGGTCAGATTAGCCAGATTCTTCTCGGCGTCAGGGATATTCAGGCGTGCCACCGAGGCGCGCAATAGCGTCGAAATGTAAGGATGCTCGCGATGCCGCCGCTCGCTTTGCAGCATTCCAAGTCCGTTATTCGGCCCCGTGCCTTTGCCCTTGGCGCTCGCAATCAGCAGATCGTTTCCCGTAACCGCCAGCGCGCTTGGATACCATTCCGTCGGAATAAATCCCATCGCCGTTGATCCCGACTTGGGCGAACCGTCCGGAAGCATGGTTGGGTCGAAGACGGCGACCGCGTTGATGGAGGCACCGGCGACAAATAGTCGCTGGCCGTCCGCAGAAAGCGCCAGCGCGTTCGGATACGTGCCGGCGTATTTCTGCCCCGGAGCAGTAGTATCCAGAAAGTTAACGGCCTTACCGCTGGCGGTGGAAACCACCGCAACCTTGTCGACATTGGCGAGGGCCACATACAGGAATTTCTCATCGGGACTGAGAGCCAGTGCGGTTGGATGGGAACCGGGAGCGACCGGGTCGGCTGGCTTGAGCAGAGGAATCCATCGGCGGATCGTTCCGCCCGCCAGATCCAACTCCGCCACTTGCGAAGCATTCCACAGCGAGCAGTAGGCCCTGCGGCCATCCCGGGCCACAGCTACTGTATACGGAAAAGACGACGGCACCATCGCGCTGGTGCTCAGATCGAACTGCTCTAGAACGTGACCCGATGCCGGATCAAGCACGATCACGTTGTCGGAAAGATTGTCGGCGATGAGCAGATGCCCGGTGCCAGGAATGAGTGCCATGCCTGCGGGATAGGGAATCGCAACGCCCGCCGGTACATTGCTCAGACCGATGGCTGCGTGCTTGCCCGCTGCGATTTTCTGGGGCGGAATCTTAACGAACCGCTCCGGCGTGACATTACCGTCGTGGAAGGCGTACACCGCAATGCCGTTGCCGGTGTCTCCCGGTCTCTCTCCCGTTGGATCGGTCAGCGACCCGACCGAGGCGTAGAGGTGCTGTCCGTCTCCGCTGAAGCTTAGGCCGAGGAAGTAGCTCTGGTGTGCGTCTTCCCCCAGGCGTTGGTCGGGGAAGTCCTCGAGGTGATTGTTCTGAAGGTCGACGACGCTGATAGACTGGTGCGCCTGGCTCTCCTGCGAGCCGTAGCCATCGTTGAGCAGTGCGGCGTAGTGTCCATCAGGGCTGAGGGCAATCGCCGCCGCAAAGCTATTCAAGTATCCGAGATGCCCGGGCGTAGGCGTGGTTAGCCGTTTCGTGGTGGGGAGAGCAACTTGCTTACCGGGAGACTGAGCAAGCAAAAGCGAAGAAAGTAGGATCGGAACTGCCGCCAGCAGGATGCGCTTCAAGTCTTCCTCCGAGTATCAAAATTAGACTTGTAGCACCTGCGCCCTCAGAAAGGAAGCGGCAGGCTGCGGGACGAATGCTGGTCGCCAGGAAATCCCGACGTGCCTCAACCAGAACCTTATCTCTGCTCGCTAACCTGTTCTTGCGAACGCAGTTCCTGGCCAACATTGTGACGCACATCCGCGCCCCGGACCCAGAAGATGACGTCCTCCGCAATGTTGGTAGCGTGA
>Ga0335080_10005978_pt1 | contig 12570 bp, 10 predicted proteins | sample Lox_Sample_34_FD_206720 | JGI IMG/M metagenome (GOLD analysis project Ga0335080, IMG submission 206720) | Soil microbial communities from Loxahatchee National Wildlife Refuge, Florida, United States - Lox_Sample_3.4 | ecosystem: Environmental > Terrestrial > Soil > Wetlands | place: USA...
GCCCAGCACACCGCAAATGTCCACCTCGCAGGCGCTGGAAAGCAGGCTGTCGCTCATCATGCTCATGATGGTGCAAGGCACGACCCCGAGATTTTCCTCGATCGATGTCCAGCACTGCACCGCACTGATGGCGACTTCGGTCTGCGCCATCCATTGATCCACCACAGCGCCCAGCTTGGCCATCTTCATCAGGGCAGGCGCGGGAACGCCTCCGGAGTCGACATAGCCCTTGATCGAGGTCAGCTTTTTCTGAGCAGCTTCATCGTTGTCTTTCATTCTCTCGATGCGGCCAAGCACTTCGGAGAGATCGAGAGTCTCGATGGAAATGCCCTGTGATTCCAGGATCTTCTCGCTGTAGCGGACGGTATTGAATGCCGTGGGCCGCGCGCCGATCGCGCCCACGCGCAAATTGCGGAAGCCGTTCACCACGCGGCATACCGCCGCGAACCATTGCAGGTCTTTGGCGAACTCAGGGGAGTCAGGACTTTCGGTGTGCAGGCTGGTGATGGAGTAAGGAATGCCGTATTGCTTCAGGTTGTTGCAGGCCGACATCTTGCCGCAAAAACTGTCACGGCGGAAGGCGATGGTCATCTTGCCGGGATCGTCGGGCGTGGCTTGCACCAGCACCGGCACATGCAGATCAGCCAGGCGGAGTGTATCGGCGATGGCCCTTTCCTCGCCGAAATTGGGCAAGGTGACGATGATTCCGTCAATGCGCTCGCGGTTGCGCTTGAAAAGATCGGCACAGCGGCGGGATTCCTCCCGCGTCTCCACCGCGCCATACTTGCTCTCCTCAGTAGTGAGAGCCACCACGTCCATACCTGCGGCGGACAGCACCCGCAGCATCTCTTCCCGTCCGCTCTTGGCCAGGTGATCGGGAAAGAACCCGCGGTTCCCCACGATGAGACCCATCGTCATCTTCTTGGTTGCCATAAAGCTCCTAACTCCCCGCACACCACTAGCTTCCCGCAGGAAAGCGCACTTGCTGCCGGCCTGCCGATTCGAGATGGCAAAGCCCTACTTATGCGTTCTTGCCGGGACGAAAGATCCAGCAATAAGCACTGCCAAGCACCGCTAAGATCGCGCCCCACCAGACCGGCGCATGCAGCTCAGACAGAACTGTCTCCGGGGGGTGTGACCACTCGGTTAGTCCACTGAAAAAAATCAGGACGCCATAAACCAGCAGCAATACGCCCACGAAAAACCAAACCGGAATAATGTGTCGGTTCTCGGTCATAGCCTCACCAGAAAATGATTTGCAGGACTACCAATATCACCAGCGCCACAACTCCCCAGAACACCGGCTTGTGCAACAAGCTGGCGTGCTCTTCGCGCGCCACCGGAGTCAAGCTGTACACCAGTCCCACCAATTCCTGGTCTGGTCGAGGCTTCGTCACCATCGTGACAAGAACTGTCACCACAATGCAGGTGACGCAGGACCACAGCGCCTGATACATGTCCTGCGCCAGTGCCTGAGCCAGAGGAGACAAGGCAAACACTCTCACCCAGCGGTCAGGATCGACCTTCATGAGGGTAAACATCCCCACCGACGACAGCGTCCCCGCCAGCAGCCCCCAGAATCCGGCGGCCCGCGTCACCCGCTTCCACAGCATACCGAGCAGCACCGTACCGAACAGCGGAGCGATGAAGAATCCGAAAAGCGCCTGCACGTAGTCCATGATGCTGGCGAAGCCCATGACCAGATACGCCGTTCCGATGCTGATAATCAGTCCGATCAGAGTGCACCAGCGCCCCATGGAAACATAGTGGCTATCGGAAGCATCTTTGCGCAGAAAAGGACGGTAGATGTCGTAGGTCCAAACCGTGGCGAAGGCGCTGACGTTGCCCGCCATGCCTGCCATGAATCCGGCCACCAGCGCGGTAATGCCGAGTCCCAGCAGCCCGGGTCCGCAATAACGCGCCAGCATCAGCGGCAGCACTTCGTTGTAGGTGAACTGACCCGATTGCGCCGCGCTGGCGGGAACCAGATGCATGGGCAGTACGGCGCGCCCCAGCACGCCGGGAATGATGACGATCAGCGGCACGGCCATTTTGAAGAATGAGCCGATGATCGGAGCCAGCTTGGCGGAACGGATATCTTTGGCAGAAAGAACCCGCTGCACCACGAGGAAATCCGTCGTCCAGTAACCCATCGACTGCACCGCCCCCAGCCCGAAGACGATGCCAGTCCAGTGAATGCCCATGGGATTGTTGGCAAAGGAGCCCATCGGACCCCACATGTGGGTGAAGTCCTGGCCGGGAAAATTCTGATGAATGCGGGCGACCATGCCGCTCCATCCGCCGGTTTCGATCATCCCCAGGATGGGAATGAGCAGCGCCCCGAACCAGATGAGAAAGAACTGCAACACTTCATTAAAGATGGCGGAAAACAGTCCGCCCGCGGCCACGTAAATGCCGACGGTCAGCGAAGACACCCAGATGCTGAAGTTAATGTTCCATCCCAGGACCACCTTCATGACCACGGCCATGGCGTACATATTCACGCCCGACATGAGGATGGTCATGATGGCGAAGGTGATGCCGCTGAGGCCGCTGGCCTCCGAGCCGTAGCGCAACTTCAGGTAGCCGGGAACCGAATGGGTCTTCGAGATGTAATAGAACGGCATCATCACCAGACCCAGAAACACCATGGCGGGTATGGCGCCGATCCAATACCAGTGCGCGGCCATGATGCCGTATTGATAGGCGGAGCCGGCCCAGCCCAACAGCTCGAGGGAGCCAAGGTTGGCTGAGACAAAGGCCAATCCCGCCACCCATGCGGTCATTTCGCGGCCAGCCAGGAAGAAGTCCTCGCCGGTATTAGCGAATCGCTTCAGATAGAAACCGATGGCGAGAACCAGCAGGAAGTAAAAGGCGACGATCACCACATCAATGGCAGACAAACGGACCAGTCTGCTTTCAGCCACGACCAACAGGCCCATCAATGGTGTCATTTTTTGTCCTTGGGCTGGCCGTAGTAAGCGTGCGCGCCGTGCTTTCTTAAATAATGTTTATCGTGCAGCTCACGCCCCACTGCCTGCGCATTGGGATGAATCCCGGTCGTGTAGTATGCCATTCGCGCCACGGATTCCAAAATGACGGCATTGTGGGCGGCCGCAGCCGCGTCGGGGCCCCAGGAAAACGGGCCGTGATTGGCAACCAGAACCGCCGGGACCGCGGAAGGATCGATCTGCTCAAAGGCGCGCACGATAGCGACCCCGGTATTTTTCTCGTACTCGGAGGCGATCTCGGCCTGGCTCAGCGGAGCGGTTACGGGGACGGGGCCGTGAAAATAATCGGCATGGGTTGTGCCGAAGCACGGAATCGGACGGCGTGCTTGCGCCCAGGAGGTCGCGTACTCGGAATGGGTATGAGCGACCCCGCCGATGCCGGGGAATGACTTATAAAGGATGAGATGCGTCGGCAAATCTGAGGAAGGGCGAAAACTACCTTCCACGATTCTGCCTTCCAGGTCGGTCACCACCAGGTGCTCCGGCTTCATTTCGGCATAGGGCACGCCGCTGGGCTTGATCACTACTAAGCCGTCGTCACGCGAAATGCCGCTGGCATTGCCGAAGGTGTAAAGCACCAAGCCCCTTCGCACCAGTTCCAGATTCGCTTCCAGCACCTCTACACGCAATGAGGCAAGGGTCATGGGGTGGTGTTAGTCCGGGACGCGCCCTAGAGTAATCGTTTGCTAAAGCAAAAAGCAATATTCTCCCGCAAGGAATTTTACCGCTTCTCCATTCGCCATCGAAAATTAAGAGTCTTAAACGAATCGTCCCATGGCTGGGGACCACCAGGTAATCGTTTACTTGGAATGCCTTGTCAGCCGGCGTCTCTGGGCTAGAGTCGCCGTCGCGCAGCTCTACAGGGACTCATATTTTAGGCTACAGCGAGGGTGGGATTGAGCCGGCGTCGCACAGCGAATACGCTGCCATCAGCTAGACACTGCGAAGGAGGGATTATGCTCTATTGGGCCTTGGTATTCTTTTTGGTAGCGCTTGTAGCGGCGATTTTCGGTTTTGCCGGCGTCGCCGTAGCGGCTGCGGGAATCGCCAAGCTTCTGTTTTTCATTTTCCTGGTGCTGTTCGTCGTCACCTTGGTGTCGCACCTGGCTGGCCGAGGGCGTGCCCGGATATAGCCGCACCCAAAAGCTTACCCGCCCGGACAAAGGTTCCTGCCCTCGTCCGGGTTTTTTCCTTTTTAAGATGGCTGCAGTGTTTGTAACTCTGCTTCGCGATCGTACAGACAACACTGGGGTCGGATGCTCCCGACCCCATTCCTGTGTGTCGCTTGAAATCCTTTACTACAGCCGCCCCATCAGCACCAGCACCAGCAGAATCAACACTACCAATCCCAGCCCGCCGCTCGGGTAGTATCCCCACCCGGAGCTGTACGGCCAGGTTGGCAACGCCCCGATAAGCAACAAGATCAGGACAATCAGAAGGATCGTGCCCATGCTGTTCTCCAGCTACTGACGCGCGTCCCGCGAATCGCGCCCAGTTCGCATCGTTGATTTTGAGACCACAGTCTTCGCAGTCTCATCGATGCGCCGGCTAAACTTACGCTTCCAGCAACGGTCAACCTATCCGGTTCACGCTGTACGGCATGGTGAATCATGCTGTAGCGTCGTTCCCTCGCGCAGATTTGCGAAACTCCGAACACCGGACATTTGAGGTCGACCTCTTTTGCTGCTGAAGCATCCTAGACTCTCAGAGATTTTCAATTGTGCACCGAGCGAAAGGAGGAAGATATGGAAAAGCCCAATCTCAGATGTGGACTCTGTGGCGAGAGTTTTACTTCGGAACAGGAACGGCGGGAACACGAGTCTTCCGCGCACTCGGCCGAAATTCGCGAAATCCGAGAACGGCCCAAGGCTCCACGCTGGGATGAAGAAGAAACCGCTGCCTAAGGTCTTAAGGAGTTGATACAGCTTCTTTCTCAAAAACCTGGGGTTTGGCCGGATTCACCAGCGCGGGAAAAGAGACTAGCTTGTGAATCAGTTTGGGCTCCGGCGCCAGCAATGGCGCCTGGGAGTTCGGAAGGGTGGGGGCGCTGCCAGACTTCTCCTCCCCAACTCGGCACCGCTCACCACCCTCACCTAGTTCGCGATCCTGGCAAATGCTTTGTTAAGCGGGAACATCATCTTCCCAAGGGATGATTGCCTCTTCCACTGCGTCCTCGGCTGTCGCTTCCGTCTTCGCTCCCCACGATGTCAGTTTCGCCTCAATGTGATCGACCTCTTTAGCGTTGAGCTGATTTCGAATCGGCTGGACGAAGCCATGAGTCTGATCCAGCAGATCCCGGGAGCTGCGCTCCGCCATGCGGAACCAGAAATAGGCTTCCTGGAAGCTGGGTTCCACTCCACGGCCATCCCGGTATGCGAGGCCCAGAAAGAACTGCGCTCTGGCGGACCCATTCATCGCAGCCTTCTGCAGCCGCTCGATGGGATCCTGGTTGTTGACTTTCGACTCTTTTTCTTCCGGCTCGAGCTTGCGTCCTTTCACCATGAGGTAGAACAGCAATTCAATGCGGCTGGAGACTCCGAGTTTTTCGAACGCGCGGAACAGGTAATTCTTGACCGTGTGCTCGCTGAGATGAAGCTCCTCGGCGATAGCCTTGTTCGTAAATCCCTGGGCTGCGTACTGGACAACCTGCAATTCCCGCCGGGTGAGTCCTTGCACTTCGCCCTGCGATGAGAGGCGCGGCGAGGGGACGTTGCGAAATGCGTCCAGCAGGCAGTCGCTCTCAGCCCGGCCTGCCCAGATTTCTCCCCGGCTGACATGCTCGACGCAGCTCAGGAACTCCTCCATCGAGTCGGTGCGGCAAAACACTCCCTTGGCCCCGCAACGGAAGGCCTCGACCACCGCCTCCCGCTGCACGCGATCGAGCAGAATCAAAATGGCAAGATTGGGAAACTGACGGCTGAGGCCCTGTGCCAGTTGCGTTCCGTCGGTCCGCCAGGAGTCCAGCTCCGCGCTGATGACCGCTATCTGCGGAGCGCGCTTGAAAACGACGGTGCTGATCTCCGCAGGAACCGCAACCAGAGCCTGGAAGCGGGGATCGCGAGTCAAGGAATCTGCCAATAACTGGCTGCTCATCCGGTTGCGGTCCAGCACCACGACCCGAATCAGAGTCTTATCAGTGCGAACCGGGATACTTGGATTTTGCGGCAAATCATCACTATTGGTGGGAGCTGCGCGCTGCATAGGGTTCTCCTTCGGGATTACCAAAGGGACAAGGCTCACCACCCCTTTGATGTTGAACGATTCCCGCCTAGCTCCGACGATATGTTCCCGCTGTTGATACTCCCCAACTGCGCGGCCGAAGCACAAAACCTCGCCGCTGCCCTTTGGTGTTGTGACTTGCAGGTTTCATTCCTTGCGACTTATGGATGACGGAACGTTCCCCGGAGTTGCTTTTCCCTAGGGATGTTCTGTAGGCATCCTCCCGCAATCGGAGTAGAGCCATAGAAACTCCCGGCCGACTCGAACCCGGCATGCTTCTCACCGCCGACACAGACTTTCGCCCGCTTGTCGGCACAGGCGGCGCGCTCATATGTTTCGCATGTGAGCTGCCGCTCTCTGCAACGCCCGGATCGCAGGAAGGCCGCCCGGTACGACTTACGGCTGCCGGTGATTTTCCGCTGGCTGGGCGATAACGAGTGTTTCGGCGGGGGATTTACACGAAACGTCTCGGCGCATGGGTTCCTGATCGATAGCAACCGCTGTCCCCCGACAGGCAACGAAATATCGATTGAAGTGGTCGTGCCTCACCTCTCACGGCGAACGACAGATTTGCGATTGGAATGCGCTGGACGCGTCAATCGTCTGCTGCAGCGGGAGGACGTGTGTAGCGGCTTTGCCGTCGCGGGCTCGTTCGAAGAAGCGATGTTGACTCGTCTGGCTGGCGCTTAGCACGCAGCAATGGAGTGAAGGGATGCGGGCCGCCGGCTCATTTTTGCAGCAACGCCTACCAGAAAAACGGCAAATGGGACCGAGAGGGCGAAGCTGTACCTGGCTCCAGCAGTGCTTGCAATCGCCGGCGCCAGGTTGCGTGACGCACCAGGTCGTTTGCGAAGCGCATAACGCTCCCGGGACTGAATATCATGAGTGAAAACTCTCAACCTTCGTTTTTTCCCAACATGGCGAAATACCGTTGGCTGGCAATCTTGCTTTGGCAGGCCGCGCTCGCTTCCCTGGCCTACTACGTCAGCTTCCTGCTGCGCTTTGATTTTCGACTTGATCCACCGTACTACCGCGCTTTTGCGCAGACTCTCCCGCTGGTCCTGTTCCTCAAACTGGCTGCCTTGTATTGGGCGGGATTGCTTCGCGGCTGGTGGCGTTATGCCGGCGTCACCGATCTGATCGACATCAGCAAGGCCGCGGCGGTCAGCACGCCGCTGAGTTTCGCAGCTATCCGCTATGTTCTGCACACCGTTCCTTATCCGCGCTCGGTCCTGATTATCGATATGGCGCTCAGCATCTTATTGCTGGGTGGAGCACGTTTCGCGGTGCGCCTTTACAGCGAGAACCGCAGTGTTCGCCCGGCCGGAAGGAACGCCCTGATCATCGGCGCCGGCCAGGCAGGCTCCCTGATCGCGCGCACCCTCAAGCTGAATCCCGAGGCCGATCTCAACGCGGTCGGCTTTATCGATGACGATGTCACCAAGCAAAACGTAAAGATTCAGGGTATCCGGGTGCTGGGCGGTGTTCCCGACCTGCCAAGACTGGTGGCCAGATACCAGGTGCGTTCAGTCATCGTGGCCATGCCCTCGGTCAGCGCCTCCACCCTGAAGGAAATCGTGGAGCTTTGCAGCAGCTGCAAGGTCGAATTCAAAATTCTGCCGAAACTTGAGGACCGCCTGTCCGGCGTCTCGGCCTGGCGGCAGGTGCGGAACGTCAAGGTGGAAGACCTGCTCGGCAGAAAACCGGTAAAACTTGACTTCGAGCTCATTCAACGGCGCTTTCAGGAAGGTGCGGTGCTCATTACTGGCGCCGGCGGCTCCATCGGCTCTGAGCTGTCGCGCCAACTCGCCGGTATGCGGCCACAGCAGATGCTCCTGTTCGAGCGCTCCGAGAATGACCTGCACAAGATCCATATTGAGCTTTGCGACAACTTCCCTCATCTGCAGATCGTTCCCATCGTCGGCGATATTCTGGATGTCCGCCTGCTGCGTGATGTTATGGCGGAATACCGGCCGCAATCGGTATTTCACGCCGCGGCCTACAAGCACGTTCCCATGATGGAGCGCAACTGCTTCCAGGCCGTCACCAACAACATTTTCGGCACTTACAACGTGGCCTTGACCGCGCGCCAGTTTGCGGCCCGCGATTTCGTGATGATCTCTTCCGACAAAGCTGTAAACCCCACCAACGTGATGGGCGTCACCAAGCGTATTGCGGAGCTGGTCATCCTCGGGCTGCAGCATCAGAGCACGCGCTTCATTTCAGTCCGCTTCGGCAATGTGTTGGGCAGCAACGGCAGCGTGCTGCCGCTTTTCGAACAGCAGATCGCCAGAGGCGGGCCCCTGACCGTGACCCATCCCGGAGCCAAGCGCTATTTCATGACGATTCCCGAGGCTGTGCAGCTGGTGCTGCAGGCCTCCGTCATGGGCCAGGGAGGCGAGATCTTCGTGCTCGATATGGGCGATCCCATCAAAATCGTTGACCTGGCAACCAACCTTATCCGTCTTTCAGGGCTGGAACCGGAGCGGGATATCAAGATCGTCTACACCGGCTTGCGTCCCGGAGAAAAGCTGTTCGAAGAACTGCAACTGCAGGGCGAAGGAATCAAGCCGACACCGCATTCCAAGATCCGGGTGCTCGATGGCGGGCAGCCCAATGTGCAGCAACTTCGTCAGTGGCTCGACGAGCTCTCTGTGCTGGTCGAGGCCAAGAACATGCATGAGCTGATCAAGACTCTCAAAACCATCGTGCCCGAGTACACACCAAGCGAGGAAATCCTCGCCAAGTCCGAATTTGACCGGCACGATTTCCTGTATGCGTACGCGAGGGAGCGAACCGGGTTGTCCTTCGCGGCCGACTGAGCTTGAGCTCGGAATGGATGCTGCAAATGAATAAAAAACAATGGCTGTTTTGGGTCGCGGCGCTGGCTCTGGTCCTGGTCAGCGGCGGGACGATGCAAGCCCAGCAACGCGTGGAACCGACCCAGCAGATGAATGCAGTTTCAACCCAACCGGTGGCCACGGCGCCGGGGCCGGCGGTGGCGCCGATGCACGCTGCCAATCCGGAAGTAAAACTCGGGAACGGCGACCTTCTCGAAATCAACGTCTACACGGTATACGGCGCTCCGGACGTGACCCAAAAAACCCGCGTCAGCAGCAAGGGCAACGTGGCCCTTCCGTTCGTGGGAGATGTGCACGTAGCCGGGCTCACCTCGGAACAGGCCGAGGATGCGATTGAAAAGAGTTTTCGCGATGGCCAGTTCATGAATAACCCGCACGTGTCCGTGCTGATCGATGAATACGCCACCCAGGGCGTTTCCATCATGGGCGAGGTCAACAAGCCCAGCGTTTATCCGCTGGTGGCTCCGCGCCGGCTGCTGGACATGCTGTCCGAAGCGGGCGGGCTCACGCCGCGCGCGGGCAAGAACGTCATGGTGACACATCGCGACACCCCTAATCAGCACGTAACCGTGAATCTGGCGGATGCCAATCATCCGGGCGCCGCCAACATCGACATCGCTCCCGGTGACACGATTGTGGTGCCGCCGGCGGGAATCGTCTATGTGGTCGGCAACGTCACCAAGCCCGGCGGCTTCACCATGGATAACAACGAAAGCATCACCGTGGTGCAGGCGATCGCGCTGGCCGAAGGCATAAAGCCCGCTTCCTCCGTCGACCACACCCGCCTGATTCGCAAAAATTCCAACGGCACCACGCAGGAAATTCCCCTGCAGCTCTCCAAAATTCTCTCGGCCAAATCTCCAGACGTACCCCTCAGCGCGGGGGATGTCGTATTCGTTCCCAGCAGTGCCAGCAAGGGCGCGGCGCGGCGCACCGCAGAAGCAATTCTCACCGCCGCCACTGGCACAGTTATCTACCATCCACCCTGGTAAAAGCGAAAGACACAGGCACATCACTATGCCGGCACACGAAGAATTTATTCCTGGCAACATTGTCCCGAAGAGACCGGGCGCGGTTCTGGATTTCGAACCCTACGCGGTCCCTTCACGGTGGCGTCGTTCGTATGCAGTCGACGCTGAAGTGAAAAAGCACAGCACGCACTTCGAGCTGCACGAGGTGCTGCGTACCCTGCGCCAGCATCGGTTTTTCGCAGTCGTGTGCGCAGTCGTGCTGGCGTGCCTGGCAATTGCCGGCACCATCCTCGCCTACAAGAAATTCCCAACCTATGAGGCGGACGTGCGCCTGCAGGTCGATCCTCCCGGTTCGGAGACTTTCTCCATGGCAGTGACGCCGAACGGTCCGCCTGACATCGATTATGTCGACACCCAGGCCCAGGTGCTGAAGAGCGATGAACTGGCGGTTGCCGTCATTCGCGGCCTCCGTCTGGACCACAATCCGCAGATTGTCGGCGACGAGCCCTGCGTGGACACCGGCGGGTCGCCGGACGGTTCCCTGCTCAGCGAGTGCGAGAACATCGCGCTGCGGCACCTGCAGAACGCCATCAGCGTCGCTCCCATCAAGAACACGCGGGTTCTGGAGCTCAAGTTTTCGAGCCACGACCCGCAGCTCTCTGCCAGCGTAGCCAACGCCCTGGTCACGCTGTTTGTGGAGAGAAACTACAAGACCCGCTACGAAGCCGTCATGAAATCCAGCCAGTGGCTGGAGCGCCAGCTCGAGGACGTGCGGCAGAAAATGATTCAGTCGTCGCAGGCGCTGGCCGCCTACGAGAGAAGCCACGGGGTGGTGGATGTCGACGACAAGCAGAGCACGATCACCCAGACCATCAGTGAATTGAATCACCAGCTTACGCAAACCCAGGCCGATCGCATCCAGCTGGAGCCTTTCGTCACCGATTTGCGCAGCGGCGATCCCGATGCCCTCCCGCAGATTCGCGACAACCCGATGATCCAGGCGCTCACGCAACGGGCCATCGAAGTGGAAGCCGACTTGTCGCAGACTAAGGCTGTGTACGGCAGCCAGAGCCCGAATGTGAAAAAACTGGAGAACCAGTCAGGCGCGCTGCAGCAGCAGCTGAAGTTGCAGAAGCAGCAGATCGTGAAAGAGGTGCAGAACAACTACGCCGCCGCCCGCTCGCGGGAAAAGCTGGTCTCGGAACAGATCGCAAAAGTTACCGGCCAGATGACGGATATGGCGGGGTACAACAATCTCAAGCGCGAAGCGCAGGTAAACTCCGATCTCTACAACACGCTGTATGCGCGGATCAAGGAAGCGGGCATTTCGGCAGCTTCGAAATCCAGCAACGTGCGCGTGTTCGACGCCGCCCGCGTGCTCGACAAGCCCACCTGGCCGCGGCCCTTGCCCAGCATCGTGATCGGCTTCGTTCTCAGCCTGTTTGGCGGGTTGGCAGCGGCGTTGATCAAGGGAAGCTTCGATACTACCGTGCAGACTCCGGCCGAGATCAGCATGCTGACGGGCGCCGCTGTGTCGCTGGTTCCCCTGGAGAGCGGCGGGAGCGGCGGCAAACTGCTCTCCTGGGTGGGACTCACGAATCGGCCGCGCCTGCTGAATCCGGGTTCGTCCGTGCGGGTGTTTCCGCAGACCGCTTTTTCCCCTGTCGCCGAAGCCATGCGCTCGCTGCAGACGACCATCATGTTCCGCGGACGCAACAAGCCGATGCGCGTGCTGTTGGTTGTCTCGCCGTTCGCTGGTGAAGGCAAAACCACCATCGCGGTAAACCTGGCGCTGGCCCTGGCTTCGACGAGCAAAACCTGCCTGATCGACGCAGACCTGCGCAAGTCGCGGATCGCAGCCACATTCAATGTCACTGCGAAAACTGGGCTCACGGACATTTTGCGCTCGCGCATTCCTCCTACCAGCCCGCTCGTGGGCGTTCCGGATGTGCCGAACCTGGCCATCCTGCCCGGGGGACCTGAAGTTTCAAATCCGGCTCAGCTTATTTTGTCGAAGCACATGGGTGAAGTCATCAAAGCTCTGCGCAAAACCTGCGATTACGTGGTCATTGATTCGCCGCCGCTGATTCCCTTCGCCGACGCGCGGGCTTTAGCGTCGCTGGTAGACGGCATGGTGCTGGTCAGCCGCTCCGGTTCGACGACCCGGCAGGCGGTCCTGCGCTGCATGGAGGTTCTGGACGGAGTCGGCACTCCAATCGTCTCGGTGGTGTTGAATGGGGCCAACGTTGACACCCCGGACTATCGCTACTATCGCTGAAACAATCCGTCCTAAGAGGAGAAGATGAGAGTTCCCCTGTCACGGCCGTCCATCACGCAGCGTGAGATCGATCTGGTTGTAGAGGTTCTCAGCAGCGGGACTCTCAGCCTGGGAGGCCGTCTGCCTGAATTCGAAGAACACTTTGCCGCCTACGTCGGCGCACGTTACGCGGTAGCAGTGAACAGCGGGACCTCCGCTCTGCACTTGTGCGTTCGGGCTCTTGGAATCGG
>Ga0335080_10005979_pt1 | contig 12570 bp, 13 predicted proteins | sample Lox_Sample_34_FD_206720 | JGI IMG/M metagenome (GOLD analysis project Ga0335080, IMG submission 206720) | Soil microbial communities from Loxahatchee National Wildlife Refuge, Florida, United States - Lox_Sample_3.4 | ecosystem: Environmental > Terrestrial > Soil > Wetlands | place: USA...
ACGACGACAGTTATGCCGATGAAATCGCGATACGCATTTTCGACGCCTGTTTCGATGAACTCGACGGACGGCCCAACGTTAAAGGCGGCCATTACCGCGTGGAAATGTTGCCCACCACCTGCCACGTTTATTTTGGCAGCGTCACCGGCGCGACTCCCGACGGGCGCCATGCGCGTCAGCCGTTGAGCGAAGGCATCAGCCCCGTGCAAGGCGCCGACCGCCACGGTCCCACCGCCGTCATCAAGAGCGCGTCAAAAATCGACCATGTCAGAGCAGGCGGCACGCTATTGAACATGAAATTCACGCCCGGCCTGGTCGCCTCCGACGATGGCCTGGACAAATGGGCGCACCTGGTGCGGAGCTACTTCAAAATGGACGGCCATCACGTGCAGTTCAACGTGGTCCGCGCCAACACGCTGCGACAGGCCCAGGCGCACCCGGAAGAAAATCGCGACCTCATCGTCCGTGTGGCCGGTTACAGCGATTATTTCTGCGACCTTTCGAAGGAACTTCAGGATGAAATCATCGAACGCACCGAGCACGAAACCTTCCAGAGCGTCGGGACGTAATCCCGGTCGGACGAAATCCGACGATTCCCTCTAAAAATTCCCGCAAAATGAAATCGGCCGCAAAATTTGTCATCGTCCTGGTCACTGCGCCGGACTTGGAAACGGCGCGTGCATTGGCCCGGGCCGCATTGTCGGCCCGCTTGATTGCCTGCGCAAATCTCATTCCGAAAATCGAATCACATTACTGGTGGCAGGGAAAAATCGAGTCCGGCACGGAGGTTTTACTGGTTTTGAAAACGCAAAAATCCAGGCTGCGCGCCCTGGAAAAATTGGTCCTCGCCAAACATCCTTACGACACGCCGGAATTTCTCGTCCTGCCGCTGCACGCGGGCAACCCAGGCTATCTCAACTGGTTGGGCCGGAATACGCGCCTCGACGACGCCCGCGCTTCCTCGTGAGGCGAGCCGGCCGGGGAATCAATGTTTAGTAATCCTTACGTTGTTAATAACTTTCCATTGACTTTCCTTTACCACGGGTGTTGAATGGAGGTTAAGCGCCGAAAAGTGGTGGCGCACGGCCAACGCAAGGTTGTGTTTCAAGGGGCTTGGCTTTCGCCATAATCAATCGGAAGGGTGCGCGTTGAACTGATCGCGTGGAGATTCTCCCCCAGGAAGTCGGCGGTGCCCGTCGGCGCGAACTCAAGCAAAAAAACAACCAGAAAATGAAAGGAAATCATACCATGAAACGTTCAACTCAAACCCTGCTGGCCCTCGCCTGCGCGTGCGCGATCTCTCCCAACTCGCTGTTCGCCCAGCTCATCTACACCTTCGACGAGTACGGCACTTCCAGCGGCTCCTCATCCGCACCCCCGATTTCACCGGGAATCATGCAGCCAGACCCCTCCGGCGGATTGACCGTACCGGTGCTGGTTTACACCGTGCCCCTCCCGCTCGTAACGGGAGATGTGGTCATGACCGAACCGGGGAATCCGGCGGGCGGCCCGAATTCCGATGTCGTCCGATTTTGGAATCCAACGGGCATCAACCAGACCCAGATTATCTTCTATTCGGATTTTTCGCCGACGGACCCACCGGATGCGCCGGCAGACACCGGATTGCCCGGGCAGTTGATAAACCCGATCATCATACAGGAAGTGGGTCCGGAAGGAAATAACGGCGCCGTTTACACCCCACCCGCAGCCGGCCCCGGTGCCCTCCCGGGTGCGTTGATTCAATACAACATCATCAGTGACGGCAGAGTTCCTGAGCCGGGCACGATGGCCCTGGCGGGCTTGGGCGGCTTACTGCTGCTCGCGCTGAAACGCCGGCAACAAAGCAAGATCTGACAACACGAACGACGAACCAGGAAAAGCAAAAAAGAGAAAGGAAATTACCATGAAACGTCCAGCTCAAATCCTATTGGCGGTCGCCTGCGCGTGCGCGCTCACTCCCGATACGCTCTTCGCCCAGTTGATATTCACCTTCGACGAATACGGCACTTCGACCTCGTCGGCATCACCGCCGCCCATTTCACCGGGAATTATGCAGCCAGACCCTTCCGGCGGATTGACAGTACCTGTCTTGGTTTACACGGTGCCACTTCCGCTGGTAACCGGGGACGTGGTACTCACCGAGCCGGGAAACCCGGCAGGCGGACCGAATTCCGATGTCGTCCGGTTTTGGAATCCCACGGGCATCAATCAGACCCAAATCATTTTCTATTCGGACTTCTCGGCAGCGGATCCACCGGATGCGCCGGCGGACACCGGATTGCCCGCGCAGTTACTAAACCCGGTCATCGTCATACCGGAAATCGGTCCGGAGGGAAATAACGGCGCCGTTTATACCCCACCCGCCGGCGGCCCCGGTTCCCTCCCGGGCGCGCTCGTGCAATACAACATCATCAGCGACGGCAGGGTTCCTGAACCGGGCACGATGGCCCTGGCGGGCTTGGGCGGCTTGCTGCTGCTCGCCTTGAAGCGGCGGCGTCAAAACATCGTCTGACAGCAATCCAGATGAATTGGAAAATCGGCGGGCGACGCACGATGTCGCCCTGCCGATTTCCTCTGCCACGAACAAATCCGGAGACCGCGAATTGCGGTCGTATCCGAATTGCAGCGAGGTTGGCAGCGCGGACGGATTCTGTTAAATTGCAGCCATGACCATAGACGGGTTGGCAAAACTTTCATTCCTCACGATTCTGGCCTTGGCCGCGGCGCTGATCGTTGGCTGCCAAACGACCAAGCCGATTGATTGGCAAAGCCGGGTCGGGACCTACACATTCGATCAGGCGGTGACCGAACTCGGCCCGCCGGACAAACAGACGACCTTGAGCGACGGCAAGCTGGTGGCGCAGTGGATTACGCATCGTTACGGCGGTTCCAGCTTCAGCGTTGGGACAGGATTTTACACCGGCCCCGTGGGCGTCGGCGTGGGGCAGACCACCGGCTCGGCTTACCCGGACAGGATTCTGACGCTCACCTTCGGCACCAATCAGGTGCTCGCCGCGTTTTCCAAAAATTATTGAAAGCCGTCTGATGGAAAAGGCCAATCGAAACCTGAACCGCAAAATCCGCGCGGTGTGTCTGTTGGTTCTGGTTCCGGGGCTTGTGTTCCTGATTTCCGGTTGCGCATCGCCCGGTCCGCTGGCCATCAAACAGGCGAGTTATACGGCTGACCAGGTGGATGCCCCCGGGTTGTTCGCGGAAAATTGTGCGGTTTGTCACGGCCAAAATGGACGCGCTCACAATTTCCACGGCATCCTCGTTGGAGCGCAGAACCTGACCGACGCCGATTGGCAGATGGAAACCATGGACGAGGCAATTGTTCGCGCAATTCAAGCCGGGCCGGGCCTGATGCCAGCTTTCGACGGGAAATTGTCGCTCTCGGAAATTGAGGCGCTGGCCAAGTACGTGCGCACGTTCAAGCCAGCGCAATAAACCGCAGCATTGCCTTCTGAAAAATGAACGGGCGAGAATGGAAATTCTGGCGGATTTGGTTGGGCTTGCTGGTTGGGATGGCGGTGTTGCTCTGGACAAGGGCCCGCCTGACTGCAAATTGAAACACTAATTGAGCGCCACGCCGCGGCGGATGTACGTCGGAATGTCGAGGTCTTCGCCCTTGTGGATCGTCGGTTCACTTTTGTCGAACCGGCCTTTGGAGATAATCGCCAGCGGCAATTGCGTTTGTAGCATTTTCGAACCCGGCTTGCGCACGCGCGCGCCGCGCCGCGACATGATCTGCTCGCGTTGTTCCAGGTTGAGCGGCGGCGCCACCGGAATGGCATGGGCAGCCATCCGCCCGCTCGCACCACGAGAAAGGGTCTGATCCGGCGTGTCGGCCGGCACTTCCGCGCGGGCGACGGCATTCTTTGCCGCGATGACGGTGATGCACAACCGGTTCTTCAAGGTCTCGTCCACGGCCGCGCCCATGATGATTTGTGCCTGCTCGCATTGGCGGCTGATTTGCTCCATCACGCGATTGACCTCGGCCATCGTCAAATCCTTGCCGCCCATCAAACTCACCAGCACCGCGTCGGCTTCGGCCAGCGCGCGGCCTTCGTCCAGCAACGGATGCGCCAGCAATTTTTCCACAATCTCGCGCGAGCGCGCGGCCCCGCTGGTCTCGATGCAGGCAAAAACACTCTCCGAATGGCGGTCATGGACCAACGCCCGCAAATCGTCGAAGTGGATTTGAATCAAGCCGCGTCGCGTGAGCAAGCGCCACACGCCGCGGACGCTTTCCAGCAGCAGTCCACCCGTGATGCGGAACGTGTCAAGCACGCTGGTGTTCTCATCAATCAACTTGAACGTCTTCTGGTTCGGCAGGCAGATGACACCGTCAGCGACGGCTTTAAGCTCGTCGAGACCTTGTTGCGCCTGTTGCTGGCGGCGGTTGCCTTCGCACGCGAAGGGCAAAGTCACAAAGGCGAGCACAAGCGCGCCGGCCTCTTTTCCGGCCCGGGCGAGCACGGAACTGATGCCGCTGCCGGCACCGCCGCCCAGCCCGGCCAGAATGAAAACCACCGTGGCGCCCTCACAGGCCGTCTTGAGCGTGGCAAATTGTTCCTCCGCCAGCGCCCGGCCGCGTTCGGGGTCGCCGCCAGTGCCAAGTCCGCGCAATAATTTTGTTTCCAACTGGATTTTCACCGGCGCGGGCGATGCCGCCAGCGATGGCCCATCCGTATCAATTACGGCATACGAGGCGCCCGTAAATTCCCCTCCGATGACCATGTCGAGCAACTGAACGCCCGCGCCGCCCACGCCGAATATTTTGACGGCTGGCCTTGGCGCCGGTTGGGGCACGGCTGCGTGATTCTCAGTTTTGGCTTTCATATTTCATTCATGACCGTTGCAGGAACCGCCCGAGCGCGCCTTTGATGCCTTGTGCCAGCGACGGCCGGCCCTCGCGTTTGCGCGCCTTGAACGAGCCGAATTTGGCGAGACCGATGCCGGTGACGAATTCCGGCTGGCCGAGCGCGGATTTGAGGCCGCTGACCGAATTGGTCTGGCCGAGCGAGACGGGCATTTGCAGAATCGGCTCGGCGAGTTCGGCAATGTGCGGCACACGCGCCCCGCCGCCGCACAGAAAAACGCCCGCGCGCAAATAGTCGAGCAGGCCGAGCTGCTCCAAATCCTGCGTCACGAGCTGGAAAATTTCCTCGAGGCGCAAAGACATGATGCGGCGCAAATGCTCGATATTGACGGTCTTGAGCGGCAGGCCAAGCTCATTGGTGATGGTGACGGTCTGGCCTTTGGCCGCGTCGTCCACCAGCGCTGAACCGTGCTCCAACTTCAGCTTTTCCGCGCGGCTCAACGGAACTTTCAGACCATAAGCGAGGTCGTTGGAAACGTGGTCGCCGCCAACCGCGAGCACGCCGGTGTGTTTGATGACGCCGTCGGTGTAAACGACGTAATCGGTTGTGCCGCCGCCGATGTCAATCACCAGCGCGCCAAGCTCCTTTTGTTCGTTCGTCAACAGCGCGAGCGAAGAGGCGAGGCCGTTGAAGACGATTTCGTCCACTTCAAGTTGCATGCCTTTGACGAGGCGGATGGCATTCTGGAGCCGGTTGGTATTGCCGTGGACGACGTGCATGTCCACCTCGAGGCGCGACCCCAGCATACCGACCGGGTTCGTCACGCCGTCCTGACCATCCACAAAAAAGTGCTGGCGAATGGCGTGCACGACGCTGTTTTCCGTCGGCAAATTAATCGCCTTCGCATTTTTGATGACGTCCTGCACATCGTCTTCGGTAATTTCACGGTCGGCGGAGACGACCGGGTGCACGCCGCGGTTGTTGAAGCCGCGGATGTGGCCGCCGGTAACGCCGAGATAGACGCTGCGGATTTCCACGTCGGCCATCTGCTCGGCTTCGACAATCGCGTTGCGCACGTCCTCCTCAGCCTGTTGCGCGTCAACGAGTTCGCCTTTGCGCACACCTCGCGAGCGCGCCTGGCCCAGACCGATGATGTTCAACCCGGACTTGGCAGGATCGGCGCCGCCTTCGCGGGATTCGCCGACAACGGCGCAGATTTTCGACGTGCCGATTTCGAGTCCGACGATGATATTCGAGTTGTCAAACATGGTTTCTCACGATATGCGCGGGTCTGGCCGGCCGGGGCGTCGAGACCGGCACGGCGCCGCCGTCCATCCAGCGCGCGGGAATATTATTGGTCACCGCCAGATTGAGCGTCGCGATGGCTCTGTTGATGTGTTGGCCCGCGTCGTAAATTTCCCGCCAGTGGCCCAATTGTCGGGAAAAATCGTCCAGACCGAAAGTAATTTCACTGCCCTGCGTCGTGGTGGCGACGAGAATTTCCGGCGCGGAAACGTCAATGCGCTGCAAATCCGCCAGCCCGGCCATGGGCGAATTATTAAAGGCGGTGATCAATTGCAGCGCAGCCTGCACCTGCGGCGAATCCATGCGGCGGCCCGGCTGCAACTGAAAGGCATTCAAGCCGGTGATGGCCGGCACCGGCTCGCTCACCTGCGCCAACGGCATTACGCACAGACGCGGATCCAGCGGTTGCATGACATAACCATCTCCATCGAGTTCGAACACGGTGACCACAATTTTGCCGGAGGCGTCCGCGGCGGGCACGTTGACCTGCGCCACCGGCTCGCGTTCATTCACCCGGATCCGCAGCGTGTGCGGCAGGACGCGCTCGACCGACACTGAATCAATCAGGGAAACCAGTTCAAGATTGCGTTTGACGGTTGCCAGGTCGAGGGCGAGCAGGTTGTCGCCGGTTTTCACCCCCGCCCAGCGGCGCAATTGGTCCGGCAAAATCATGCCATCTGTCTGCACGTCAATGTGCCGGATGGCGAACTCGGGGTTTTCGTAAACAAAATAGTCGAGCGCCCACTCGCCTGCCCGCCAGAACAGGTAAAGGCCGAAGACCGTGCCGAACAGGAGGCCGAACGCCATCGCCGCCAGCCGCGTGCGCGTCGCGCGCACCTGGCCGGAGCGCAGTTTCACGTCAAGCACGTGACCGCGGTGCAAGCGCCGGTTTTTCTTTTCACGTCTGAACCACATTTTCCCGCTCACTTCCATCACCGCAGGCTCGGGCCTGCGGTCGCAACCTGATGATTGCCGTTGCCAGTTTGTTTGCTGCGCTTCAATGCCAGGTCAATCATACGCTGGCAAAGTTCGGCGTAACCAATACCGACCACGGCCGCTGCTTTGGGCAGCAAACTCGTTTCTGTCATACCCGGCTGAGTGTTGACCTCCAGCACGACCGGCTGGCCGTCGGCGCGCACCATCACGTCCACACGCGCATAATCCCGCCCGCCCACGGCCCGGAACGCGCCGAGCGCGGCGTCCTGAATGCGCTTCGTCGTCGCCGCATCAAAATCCGCCGGGCAGAAATACTCGGTCGCCCCGGCGGTGTATTTGTTTTTGTAGTCGAGGTTGCCGACCTTCGGACGGACTTCAACCAGCGGCAGCGCCCGTTCATCCAGGATACCGACGGTCGTTTCGCGTCCGGTGATTCTCTCCTCGACCAGAACCTCGGAATCAAATTTCAATGCCGTCGCCAGCGCGGTGGGCCAGTCCTCGACACGCTCGACGAATTGCAGGCCGACACTGGACCCCTGCCGCACCGGTTTAACCACCAGGGGCGGCCGCCAGCCTTTCGGCATTGCAGTTTTTGCCGAACTCACCACCAGAAATTTCGCCGTGGGCACTCCTTTTGCGAGGCAACACTTTTTGGTCAACACCTTGTCGAACGAGACGCGGCTGGATTCGGCATCGCAACCGGTATAAGGCACGCCGAGCCGCTCAAGCTGGCGCTGCACCGTGCCGTCCTCGCCGTAGGTCCCGTGCAAGGGCGCGAGGCACACAACATCGGTGTCCGGTGGCAGGACCCAGTCCGGCGTTCGGGGATCGATTTCGTGAACCGTGTGCCCGAGCGAACGCAAGGCTTTCACGACGCCGGCGCCCGAACGCAACGATACTTCGCGCTCGGCGCTTGGTCCGCCCAACATCACCACGATGTTTAATTTTTTACGCACGGGTACAACCTGAATCAACAAAGCGCCGCGTCCGGCGCACTCCCGGACACCGCCGCGACATCCGACGTTCCGTCCAAGGCTTCGCGTTTCGGGCCGCGCCGGTCCCCGCGGCGCTTTTCAACGGTCAGCCTTCCTCGCCAATGATCTCGACTTCGGTCCGCAACTCGATCCCCCGCTCCGCTTTCGCGCGCTGTTTCAAGATTTTAACTAATTCCAGAACGTCCCGCGCTGTTGCGTTGCCGTCGTTCACAATAAAATTGCCGTGCTGGGCCGAGACGACCGCGCCTCCAACGCGCGTGCCTTTCAATCCCAGTTCGTCAATCAATTTGCCCGCCGGAATTTGTTCGGGGTTTTTGAAGATGCACCCGGCGCTGGGCGCCGCGGGCTGCGAAGTCCAGCGTTTCCGGCTGAAAGCGCTCATCCGTTGCAGGATGGATTCCTGTGAATCCGGCAGGCCTTTGAAGACCGCGCCCAGCGCGATGTGGTTCTTCAGGGCGCCGCAGCCGCGATATTCCACCGACATTTCCCCCGGCGTGAGTTCGCACACGTTGCCGTCAAAATCCATCAGGCGGACGGATTCGACCACGTCAAACGTCGCCCCGCCCATTGCGCCGGCGTTCATCCGCAAGGCGCCGCCGACGCTGCCCGGAATACCCTCAAGGAATTCCATGCCACTCAGCCCGGAGCGCCGCGCCTCGACCGCAACATTTTTCAATCTCGCGCCCGCTCCGCAGCGCAGGCGCCCGTCGGTGGCCTCGATGCGGCTGAAATTTGCGTGCGCCAAACAAATGATGACGCCGCGAAAGCCGCCGTCACGCACCAGCAGGTTGGAGCCGCGTCCGATCACAAAAAACGGCACATCACGCGCGGCGCAAAATTTCACGACGCTCGCCAGGTCCGCTTCCGATGCCGGTTCAACGTACACGTCCACCGCCCCGCCAACGCGGAGGGTGGTGTGCTTCGCCATCGGTTCGTCACGGCGGATCACCGTCGCGGGTGAGAGCTGTTGCGCCAGGTCGTCGGCGATGTTTTCTTTGATCTGGAGGGGATTTGCCAAAATGGTTTCGGTAGTGCTCATGCGATGGAAAAATGTTTCTGTCCCGGCTGGCGGGCGCGTGACGGCTGGAATTCCGGCTTCAGCCCGGTTTTCACCGGCTGGCTGAGGTTTGAACTCCAACACGCGCTCAAAATATTTTCCGCGATCTGTTCCGCAGCCTTGGGGGTGTGCCACTGCGCCAGCGCCGCGCGCATCTGGAACAGGGCATCCCGATTTTCAATCAGTTCCACCACCGCCGCCGCGACTTTTTCGGGGGTGGCGCCTTTTTGCTCGAACAAACGCGCCGCACCGGTCGCTTCAAAAGCGCGGGCGTTGTAAAACTGGTGGTTGTCCGCCGCGGCCGGAAAAGGCACGAGCAGCGCCGGCAACTGCAGGGCGGCCAATTCGGCGAGCGACGATGCCCCGGCGCGGCTCACGGCTGCGGTCGCCGCACCCAGCGCCACATCCATTTCCGCCAGAAACGGTTTTACGAAGGCCCGAAGTCCCCGCGCGGCGTAAGCGGCTTTGACTTTCTCAAAGTCTTTCGCGCCGGTCAGGTGCAGCCATTGCCAACGCTTCCCCGCCAGCAACGGCAGGGCCGACAGAATCATTTCGTTGAGGCCGCTCGCGCCCTGGCTGCCGCCGACCACCAGCACGGTCGGATGATCCGGTTCCAGCCCGAGCGCCGCAAGGCAATCCGGATCCGCGCCCTGGCGTCTGGTGTCCGGAGAAAACCGGAACCGAACCGGTGTGCCGGTCGCCGTGATTTTGCGCGCCTTCAACCGCGCTGCCGCTTCGGGAAATCCAACAAAGGCGGTATCCACAAACCGCGCGAGCACCCGGTTGGCGCGTCCCGGGATGGTATTCGATTCGTGCAGAAATGTTTTCGCGCCAAATTCCTTCCCGACCCAGACAGGCGGTGCGCTGGTGAAACCGCCCATGGCCAGCACGGCGTCGGGCTTGCGTCGGCGGAAAATGTCCCGCGCGGCAAACAGCGATTTCACAAAACTGCCGACAAAGGAAAAATAATTCCGGTTTTGCAGCCCGACGGCGGGCAAGGTGTAAATCTGCGTGCCGTGCGCGGATTTGACGGCCTGTTGGTCCACGTCCTTGGGCGAAATAAGCAACGCCACGGCGCAGCCGCGTTGAGTCAATGGCTCCGCGACGGCGAGTCCCGGAAAGAGATGACCGCCCGTTCCGCCGCAGGCGATGGCGACGAAAGGCTTGGTGGCTGCAGGTTCAGTCATGCGGCAGAGACCGGTCTGCGCCGGGCGGCCGTGGCTCGGGCCGCGCGGACGGGTGAAAATTCATCGGCTTCGACCGCCGCCGAAGCAATGTCGCCACGGGCGGGCGCGCGCCGCGCGACACTGAACAGGATGCCGACGGACGTGAACATGGCGAGCAGGTTGGAGCCGCCATAACTGATGAACGGCAACGGCAGGCCTTTGTTCGGGAGCGCGCTGGTAACCACCCCGATGTTGATGGCGGCTTGCAGGCTGATTAACAACGTGATGCCCAGAGCGAGGAGGCAGCCAAAGTTATCGCGGGCGTTCAGCGCGATATAAATCCCGCAAATGGCGACGACGACGAAGGCGGCGACCACGAGTAACGTGGTAATCAAGCCGAGTTCCTCACCGATGATGGAAAAAATAAAATCGGTGTGATGCTCGGGCACGAAGCCGAGTTTCTGGCGGCCGTTGCCGAGGCCCAGGCCGGTCCAGCCACCGGAACCCAGCGCAATCATCGCCTGATATGCCTGATATCCGGCGCCATCCTTATGCTGCTCCAAATCCCACCAACTGAAAATGCGTTTCATGCGCATCGGGTCGTGCCAGATGGAAACCGCCAATCCGGCCACGCCGGCCGCCGCCGGGATGAAAATATGTTTCCAGCGGACGCCAGCGACGAGCAACATCGAGCCGCTGACGGCCGCCAGGAGAATGGTGGTGCCACGGTCCGGTTCGATAAAAATCAATCCCAGTACCAGCGCAATCAACAATCCGGAAAAGACAATCCCGCGTCCCCAATGTTGCATCTGCCGCTGAAACCGGTCGCCGTACCACGCCAGCAGGATGACGAGGGCGAGTTTGGCGAATTCAGACGGTTGCAGGCGCATCCCGGGAAGAATAAACCAACGGTGCGCGCCGTTGATTTTTTTGGTGATGCCGTGCGGGAGGGGCAACAGCACCAGCGCGAGCAAAACCAGCGCGACAATGAAAATCGGCCAGGCACACTTTCTCAACCATTGGTAATCGAGGGTCGTCGCCGCCACGCACAGGACGAAACCCAGCGCGCACCAGATGAGCTGCAGCATCAGGTAATGCGCGCCGACTTGCGTCATGCTCGAGCTGTAGAGCATCACCAGCCCCAGCGCCAGCAGGGCGGCGACGCAAAACGCCAAAGTGGTGACGGCGACTTTCATTGCAACACGTCGAAATAAATGCCAGCCGCGGTTCAACCCGCAATGCCTATTGGGCCGGTGCGCCCGGGGTGGTCTCCGGAGCTGCAGTGGTCGGAGCCGGAGTCGGGGTCGTCGGTGCCGGCGCGGGAGCCGGGGCCGCTGTAGTCGCAGCCGGAATCTTCAGCTTCTGCCCGACCTTGATTTGGGTCGTGGTCAGATTGTTTTCGGATTCAATTGCCTTGACGGTCACACCGTGGGCCTTGGCAATTTTGCTCAACGTATCGCCGGACTTGACGGTGTACATTTCCTCGCCGCCGGTTGTACTGGCGGGAACCATTCCGGTGGCCGCTGGAGCCGCCGGATTGCCCGTCGGCGCCGGGATTGAAAGTTTCTGCCCGACTTGCAGCTTGGTGGGGACGACGCCCGGATTCACCGCTTCGATGGCTTTGATGGTTACGCCGAATTTCTTGGCGATGCCGGAGAGGGTATCGCCATGGACCACAACGTATTCGGTCGCGCCCGCTTCCGGCACCGCAGGCGGCGTGGGCGTGGTCATGGCCGGTGGCATCGGAGGAGCATTCGTGGGAACCATCGGCGGCAAATTGGTGTCAACCATCGGCGGCAGATTGGTATCCACGGTGGGTTGGGTGGGATTGTTTTCGGCCTCGGTCTCGCGTTTGCAGCCTTGCATGAGCAGGGCCATCAAACCGAGCACGTTGATGGCGATGACGCAGAAGACGGCGACTTTTACCCGGGAACGGGTTTTGTTTTTTTGCTCCAGAAGAGAGCCTTGGGGAACGAACGGATTGGGATTATTCATCGGCTTGGCGCTGATTGCGTCCTTTCATTGAGGATGGGTTGAGTTTCCGGCCGCGAGACTTTCCCTCTAAAAATATCGCAGCTTTTTAAAACCAGTTTGTTCATGGGCCTGATCTGCACGGAACGGCGGCGGCGGTTTTGAAATTCTCCATGCTCCGAATTTGCGCGTGATCGTAAAAGCGTCCCGCCGTCTGACGCGCATTTAGCCGTTGCCGCTGTTCGTTTTAACAACAAGCTCCCGCACACGCAAGGGGTAAAGCGCGTCGGCGCCGTCAGCAAAACACGACCGGTGGC
>Ga0335080_10005982_pt1 | contig 12567 bp, 6 predicted proteins | sample Lox_Sample_34_FD_206720 | JGI IMG/M metagenome (GOLD analysis project Ga0335080, IMG submission 206720) | Soil microbial communities from Loxahatchee National Wildlife Refuge, Florida, United States - Lox_Sample_3.4 | ecosystem: Environmental > Terrestrial > Soil > Wetlands | place: USA: Florida...
GGTGGCCGGTGCGCGCCTCGCCGAAGACGCCGGCCTCGCGCTGGGCGAGATCGAAAAGGTCTCGAACGACCTCGCCGACCTCATTCAGAACATTTCCGAAGCCGCGCGTCAGCAGTCGGCTGCGGCGACGAACATTTCGGCCACGATGAACGTGATTCAGGAAATCACGACGCAGACGTCGGTCGGCGCGAGCCAGACCGCCGAGTCGATCGGCAACCTGGCGCAGCTGGCGGCGGACCTGCGGCGGTCGGTCGCGGACTTCAAGCTGCCGACGTGATGCGAGGTGCGCGCCGGCGGATCATGCGGACGCGCGGCGGTCGAGAGTGCAGATCGGTTTCACTGCCCACGATGAATATGGAATCGGCAGAGTTGCAGACGCAAGGAACGGAGCCGGCGCGCGCAGGATCGCGGCATCGAGGGTTGGCGGAGTTGGGTATCGGGCATGGCAGTTGCGACCGGGAACTGGTCAGCGTTGACGTCCCTGCCGGGCATGGACGACAACGAGTTCGAGCGCTGGGCGAGCCTTCTCGAGAAGCGCACGGGCGTTGTCGTGCCGGTGACGCGCAAGTCGTTTCTGGTCACGAGCGTGCGTTCGCGCATGCGCGAGACCGGGCGTACCAGCTTCGAGGACTACTTCCTCGATCTGCAGAAGGCACCCGAGGGTCTGATCGAGTGGACGACGCTGGTCGACCGGTTGACCGTGCACGAGACGCATTTCTTCCGTCATCCGCCGTCGTTCGAGCTGATCGCGCGGGAATGGCTGCCCGGGCTGGCGAAGGATCCGGCGCAGGATGCGCTGCACGCATGGAGCGTGGGCTGCGCCAGTGGCGAGGAGGCCTACACGCTGGCGATGGTTCTGGACCGGCACATCACCGCGGCCAAGAAGGGCAAGACCTATTTTGGCGTGACCGCGACGGACGTCAGTCTGCCGGCTCTGGCCGTTGGTCGTGCGGGGCTTTATCCGCGGCAGAAGATGGCGGAGATTCCAGCCGAGTACAGCGAGCGCTACTGCGAAGCGCTGGACGACGACAGCTTCCGCATCGGCGAGGCGCTGCGCAAGCGCGTGGGCTTCGCGCAGTTCAACCTGCTCGACGCGTCGCGCGCGCCGTTGAAGCGACTGGACCTGATCTATTGTCAGAACGTGTTGATTTACTTCGCGCGCGAACGGCGTCGCGAATTGCTGGCGACACTGGCCAACCTGCTCAAGCCGGGCGGGCTGCTCGTGCTGGGGCCCGGCGAGGTGACGAATTTCGCGCACGCGAAGTTGCGTCGCGTCGACAACCGCAGCGTGCTGGGCTTCGTGCGCACTAGTTGAGAGCACTTCCATGAAACTCCAAGACGGCATCGATTTCACCACCCTCAACTGGGTCAAGCAGGAGCTCGACGAGACGCTCAAGCAGGCGCGTCAGGCGCTCGAGGCGTACGTCGAGGATCCGGCCGACTCCAGCCTGATGCGGTTCTGCGCGACTTACCTGCACCAGGTGCAGGGCACGCTGCGCATGGTGGAACTGTATGGCGCCGCGATGGTGGTCGAGGAAATGGAGCGCGTGGCACTGGCGCTGCTCGAAGGCCAGGTCAAGCCGCAGGACGAGACCTATGCGGTGCTGATGCGCGGCATCGTGCAGCTGCCGGACTATCTCGAACGCCTGCAGAGCGGTCACAAGGACATCCCGATCGTCCTGCTGCCGCTGCTGAACGACTTGCGCGCCACGCGCGGCGAGAAATTGCTGAGCGAATCGGTGCTGTTTTCGCCTGACCTGTCGGCGCCGATGCCGGCGCCCGCCGCGGCGGCACCTGCCGCGCTGTCGGAGATGGATCTGAAGGCCGAGGCGGCACGCCTGCGCACGGCCTTTCAGCTGTCGCTGCTGCGCTGGATCCGCGAGGACAGTGCGGGCGTGCAGCTCGAGCGACTGATCGGCGTGCTCGACCGCCTGCGCTCGATCTGTACCGAGGAGCACGCACACCGCCTGTGGTGGGTCGCGTCCGGCGTGCTGGAGAGCGTTGCCTCCGGCGCGCAGGAAACCAACGTCGCGCTGAAGCTGCTGTTCGGCAAGGTCGACCGCGAGATCAAGCGCCTGGTCGACGGCGGCGAAGCGGTTTTTCGTGCCACACCGCCGGTCGATCTGACCAAGAACCTGCTGTACTACGTCGCGCACTCCAACGCGACCGGACAGCGCGCGGCCGAAATCCGCGAAACCTACAAGCTCGACACGCTGCTGCCCAGCCAGAAAGAGCTCGAACACGCCAAGGGTTCCATCTCCGGCCACAACCGCACGCTGCTCGACACCGTTTCCGCGGCGATCAAGGACGACCTGCTGCGCGTGAAGGAAGCGCTCGATATTTTCCTGCGGGCACAGAACGGCGATCCGTCCGAGCTGATGGCGCAGGCCGACGTGCTCGACCGCGTCGGCGACACGCTGGGCATGCTCGGCCTCGGCGTGCCGCGCCGCGTCGTGCTCGAACAGCGCAAGATCGTCGAGGAAATCGCGAACAAGGCGCGACCTGCCGATGAAACGGCCCTGCTCGATGTCGCCGGTGCGCTGCTGTATGTCGAAGCGTCGCTCGACGACCACATCGACCGGCTCGGCGCCGAGACACCGGCCGAGTCGGCAGCCGGCACGCCGGGACTCGAACTGCCGAAAGCCGAAGTGCGCAAGATCCTCGACGCATTGATGAAGGAAGCCTCGGTCAACATCACCCAGGCCAAGCAGGACATCGTCGCCTTCATCGAATCGCCGTGGGATCACGCCCGCGTCGAACCGATTCCGCGCCTGCTCGAGGAAATCGGCGGCGCCCTGCGCATGCTGAATCTGCCCGATTCGGCCCATCTGATGAACGGCATCGTGCGCTTCGTCGAAGTCGAGCTGCTGCGCCACCGCCGCGTGCCGACCGTGGAGCAGATGGACAAGCTGGCCGACGCGCTGGCATCGATCGAGTACTACATGGAGGCCACGCGCGAGCAGCGCGGCGGCCGCGAGAAGATTCTCGACGTGACGCGCCAGAGCCTGACGGCGCTCGGCTACTGGCCGGTACCGCAGGATGACGGCGGCGGCGGTCCGGCACCGTCGAGTCCGCGCCCGGATCGTCCCGGCGGGGCGGCAGAACCGATGTCGCGCGGCGACGCCGGCGGACCCGCGGCACACACCTCGGCACCGGTGGCCGGCAGCCCGCCCACGGCGACACCGACGGTAGCCACGACGGATGCCCAGGGCGGAGATTTCCCGCGCTGGGGAACCGAGACCATGCCGACGGCCGGCGAGGCCGGTCTGAAGCTCGAGTCGGAAACTCCCGCGGAAGATCGTGGCGGAATTTCCAGTATCGAATTGCCGGACGAGAGTCTGGACGACTACCTTGCGCGAGTCGGCCGCGCAGAAGTGGAAACCGCCGCGCCGGCCGCGCCCGAGCCGGTGGCCCCGCCCCACGTCGAGGTCGATCTGCGCCCGGACGTGCACGTCGCCCCCGGCCACGGGCTGGAGGATCTCATTGTCGGCGAAGCGCGCGCGCACGAACCGCCCGCGCAGGATCTGCACGGCCTGCGCCTCGCGGAGACCGAGGCGACGCTGACACCGGCGTCAAACGTGCGCTACGTCGAGGTCGAGGAAGAGATCGAAGAGGAAGTACCCGATGTGGACGCGTCCTCACCGATGGCGGACGCCAGTTTCAGCGCGGTGCCGTCCGACGATATCGACGAGGAAATCCGCGAAGTGTTCGTCGAGGAGGTGCAGGACGAGATCGACAATTTGCACCGCTGCCTGCCGGCGTGGAAGTCCGACTCCAGCGATTTTGAGAAGTTGAAGCCGATCCGCCGCTCGTTCCACACGCTCAAGGGCTCCGGCCGCCTGGTCGGCGCGCTCGCGCTCGGCGAGTTCAGCTGGAAAGTCGAGAACATGCTCAATCGCGTGCTCGACAAGACAATTCCGCCGGGAGATTCCGTACAGATGCTGGTGGACAACGCCGTCGCCGTGCTGCCCGAACTGCTCGCGGCGCTGCGCGGCGAGGGGATGCCGAAATCGGACATCGGCCAGATCATGGACGTCGCCGACCGGATCGCGGCCGGCGAAGACGCCTACGTGCGCACGGGTGCACCGCAGCGCATGAAGAAGGTCAAGCGCGTCGTCAAGCGCCTGGTCCCGGTCGCTGCTGAAGCGAAGCCTGCCGCGCCCGCGGCGGTCGAGCCGGCCGCCGCGCCGCCGATCGTGGCGGCGCCGATCGAACTGAGTTCCGAACTGGACATCGAGCGCGCCTTCAGCGCGCCGGCCGAAGAGATTGCGGTGCACGCAGGGGCGGACCGCGAGCGGCAGCCGGTACTTGCGTCGAGTCCGCTGCCGAACATCGATCCGGTCCTGTTCGAGATTCTCAAGAGCGAAGTCGCTGCGCACCTGGGGGTGATCGGCAGCTATCTGTCCGACCTGCGTGCGACGCCCGGCCTGCCGGCAAGCGAACCGCTGCTGCGCGCCGTGCACACGCTCAACGGTGCCATCGCCATGGTGGACATTCCCGTCATCAGCCACGTGCTGGCCCCGCTCGAGGGTTACATCAAGCGCCTGCGCGCTCGCCAGCAGGCGCCGGATTCCGCCGGCGCGGCCGCGCTGGACGATGCCTCCACGCTCGTGCGCGACGTGATCGCGCTGCTCGAGACGCCGCAGCCGGTGATGCCGAACTCCGACGCGCTCGCCGCGCGCATCGCGCAGATGCGCGATACGCTGCCCGAGCCCGACATGATGCACACCTTGTTTGCGCTGGCCGAGGACGAGGCGCGCGCGCCCGCCGCACCGAAGGAGCCGGAGGTCGCAGCCGTCGCGGCACCCGTGGTCGAAACCGCCGCGGCGCCCGCGATCGCGGATTTCGGCAGCGAGGAAGATCTTACCGCCGCCCTGGTGCGCGAACTCGATCACGAAGCCGAACTCGAAGAGGCCACGGCGCGCGAAGGCGCTGAACCGACCGCTGCCGAAGCGGCTGCTGCCCAGCCGGTAGCGAGCGAGGTTCCGGCCGAGCCGGAATTGATTTCCTTCGAGGAACTCGCCGCCGCCGAATCCGAGGCGCCGATCGTGATGGTCGATGAGACCGTGGCGACGGCTGGGCCGGTCGAAGAGCCGGTGGAAGAGGAAATGGGGATCGCTCCTGCGCTGCTCGAACAGCCCGCGCCGGTGATCGAGACCCGGCCTGTCGAAACGCCGCGGCCGGCGCAGGAGCCGGCGAAAGTTCTCGCCGAACTGCCACCGCTTCCCGAAGACGTGCAACCGGACGGCAAGCTGGAGCTGCCGGATCTCGACGAGGATCTGCTCGAGATCTTCGTGCAGGAAGGCGCGGATATTCTCGACCATTCCGATTCGCTCATGGCGAAGCTGCGCGAGGCACCGCAGGATCGCGATCTTGTCACCGGTCTGCAGCGCGACCTGCACACGCTCAAGGGCGGTGCGCGCATGGCCGGTCTGGCGCCGATCGGCGACCTCAGCCACTCCATGGAATCCCTGCTCGAGTCGATCAGTGACAACCGCCGCGTGATGGATCGCATCACGGTGGATTCGCTCGAGCGCGGCTTCGACCGCCTGCACGGACTCGTCCAGCGCGTCGCGCGGCGGCAGGCGATCGCGATGCCGGATCACGCGATCGCCCGCTTCGAAGGGCTCGTTTCCGGCGAAGTGCCTGCAGCCGCACCCGCAGCCGCGCTGGAGTCGGTGCCCGCCTCGAGGCCCGCAACGCCTGCGCCTGCGCCGGAACCGGCGCCTGCGGCCGAGGCGCCGAAGGCCCTGGCCCGTCCCGCGCCGCGCGCGTTGCCGACGCTCGAAGAAGAGGATGTGCAGGCGCGCGCGCCGCAGGAAATGATTCGCGTGCGTTCCGATCTACTGGATTCGCTGGTGAACTACGCGGGCGAGGTGTCCATTTACCGCTCGCGCCTGGAGCAGCAGATCTCGACGTTCCGCTTCAACCTGGTCGAATTCGAACAGACGGTCAGCCGTCTGCGCGAGCAGCTGCGCAAGCTCGAGTTGGAAACCGAAGCGCAGATCCTGTCGCGCTACCAGCGCGAGCAGCACGAAGCCGGCGACACCGCATTCGATCCGCTCGAACTCGACCGCTTCAGCCAGCTGCAGCAGCTCTCGCGCGCGCTGGCCGAGTCGGTATCGGACTTGGTCTCGATTCAGGGCTTGCTGGACGATCTGACGCGCCAGTCGGAAACGCTGTTGCTGCAGCAGTCGCGCGTCAGTTCCGACCTGCAGGAAGGCCTCATGCGCACGCGCATGGTGCCGTTCGATTCGCTGGTGCCAAGTCTGCGCCGTACGCTGCGCCAGGCCGCGCAGGAAGTCGGCAAGCGCGCCCAGCTCAAGGTCGAGGGTGCGCAGGGCGAAATGGACCGCAACCTGCTCGAGCGCATGAAGGCGCCCTTCGAGCACATGCTGCGCAATGCACTCGCCCATGGCATCGAGTCGCCGGAGGAGCGCGCGAAGGCGAACAAGCCGCCGGAAGGCACGGTCACGATCCAGGTCAGCCGCGAGGCGACCGAAGTCGTATTGCGCGTGTCCGACGACGGCCATGGGATGGACCGCGACGCCATCCGGCGCAAGGCGATCGAGCGCGGGCTGATGAAGCCGGACGCGCAACTGTCCGACCGCGACCTCTACGGATTCATTCTCGAGACCGGATTCTCCACGGCCGAACAGGTCACCCAGCTGGCCGGTCGCGGCGTCGGCATGGACGTGGTGCACAACGAGATCAAGCAGCTCGGTGGTTCGCTGACGATCGATTCGGTGCATGGCAGCGGCACGGCGTTCACGATCCGCCTGCCGTTCACGTTGGCGGTGACGCAGGCGATTCTGGTGCGCCTCGGCGAGTCCACCTATGCAGTGCCGATGTCCTCGGTGCAGGGCGTGGTGCGTATCGCGCGCGAAGACCTGGCGCGGCGCATGACCATGCCGAACCCCGCATACACGTATGCCGGCGACGAATACCTCATCTACGAACTGTCGGCCCTGCTCAACCTGCCGCCGACGCGCATCAGCGAGGAAGCGCAGTTGCCGCTGCTCATGACCCGCACGGGCGACCAGCGCGCCGCGGTGCGCATCGACGGCGTCATCGGCTCGCGCGAAATCGTCGTCAAGTCGGTCGGTCCGCAGATCAGCTCGGTGCCGGGCATCTTCGGTGCCACCATCATGGGCGACGGCTCGGTGGTGATGATTCTTGACCTCGCGCCGCTCGTGCGCCGCAATGCGGCGCTGCGCGAGCGCGTCGAAGCCGGCGAGGAAATCCCGGCGCCGGTCGCGCCCGCGCCGGTCGAACCGGTGCTGGAGCATCGCGCCCAGCCGTTGATCATGGTGGTCGACGATTCGATCACGATGCGCAAGGTGACCACGCGCGTGCTCGAGCGCAACGACATGGAAGTCGTCACCGCGAAGGATGGCCTGGATGCAGTCGAGAAGCTGCAGGACAAGGTTCCGGACATCGTCCTGCTCGACGTGGAAATGCCGCGCATGGACGGGTACGAGCTCGCCACCTACATGAAGAACGACGCGCGCCTGAAGCTCGTGCCGATCATCATGATCACCTCGCGCACCGGCGAGAAGCATCGCCAGCGCGCGCTGGAAATCGGCGTCGAACGTTATCTGGGCAAGCCGTACCAGGAAGCGGATCTGCTGCGCAACGTGCAGGAGACATTGAAGCTGAGCCGTGCATAATGAACCGTCTGATTCCGCAAGGTCGAATCGAGTAGCCTGACATCATGTCGATCCAGAGTGCACAGGACATGCGCGTCGCGCTGCTGTACCAGACCACGCAGCACGGCAGCCATCTGCGCGAGGCGCTGAAGGAGCTCGGCGCGGCCGTCGTTTACGAAGGGCAGTCATCGAACATCGACCGCGACGCGCTGGAGAGTTCCGGCGCGCGCGTCGTCATCGTCAACCTCGACGCCGACAGCGACGAGTACATCGACCAGGTCTACGATGTGCTCGACGCGGGTGACTACGAGATTGTCTTCAACGACGCTCAGGTTTCATCCAATCTCTCCGGCTGGGATCATGCGCGCTGGGCGCGCAACCTGGCGTCGAAGATTCTGAGCAAGCCCGAAGCCGCCACGCCGCCGCGCCCGCCGGGTGCCCAGGCCGTGCCGACACCCGTGCAGGTATCGGCTTCGGCGGTGCCGGTCGCGGAGAGGCCCGGGCCGGCGCCGGCGATGCCTGCGGCAGCTGCGGTGGTGGAAAAAGCCGCGCCGGCACCGGTCGCGCGCGCTGCAGCGAAACCCGTGGCGGAACCCGCCCGCGGCTCCGAGCGTCCGACGATGGAAATGCCGTTGCCGGAAGAGTTCCGCAAGAGTTCCACGCCCGAGCCGGAAGCGCTCGACATCGCCGGTCTGGGCGATTTTGCCATGCGTGTCGAGACGATACCGGAGGGCAAGCCCGCCGAGGCAGAGCCGCCCGAGGCCCCAGCGGTCGTCGAACAGGCAACCGACGCCGGTTTCGCCGCCGAGCTCGACGCCCTGTTTGCCGCCGCCGATGCCGCCAAACCGGCCACGAGCGAACTCGACATCGGTCTGCCGGCTGACTTCGATCTCGGCGACTTGCCGGCGACGCCCGTGGAAAAGAACGCATCGCTCATCGAGGAGAGCGAGTCCATCGAGCTGGCCACCGATGCCGGCGCGGGGACGCCGAGTGCCAGCCTCGAGGAACAATTGCACGAGGAGTTTCCGGCGATTTTCGATCAGCTCGACGTCGCCGCCGCCGCAATCCCGGAATCCGGCGACACGTTCAAGTCGAGCGAAAAGGCGCCTGCGGAAAAGCCGGCGAAGTCCGAACCGCTCCTGCCGACCGACTGGAGCCTGGAAGCCCTGGACGAATCGGCCGAAGCCTCCGCGGCCGCGGCGCCGAAACCTGCGTTCGGCATCGAGAAGATGGGCGCCGCCGATTACCTGAAGCAGGAAGTGGAGGCCGGGACCGCCAAGCAGCAGGCCACGCTTCCGACCACGGGCAGCGGATTGAGCCTCGAACTCATGCCGATGGAAGAGGCCGTCGCACCACAGACGTTCGAGAAGCCCCCGCACTATCAGGAAGAGGCGTGGCTGGATGGCAGCCGGCCCGCGCAGAAGGTGAAGCCTGCCGCCGGAGCTGGAACGCTCAAGCGTGTATTCGTGCTCGGCGCCTCGATCGGCGGACCCGAAGCCGTGCGCGACTTCCTCGGCGCCCTGCCGGCGGGCTTCCCGGTCCTGTTCGTTCTGGCCCAGCACATGGGCGAGGAATTCCTCGAGCTGATGTCGGCGCAACTGCGCAAGTCGATTGCGTTGACCGTGCGCAATCCGACCCACGGCGAGCGCGTCGGCCACGGCGAGGTGCTGATCGTGCCGACCACGCATCGCCTGCAGGTCGACGGCGACGGCGTGATCACGCTGGCGCACCTTCCCGAGAAACCGCCGTACAGCCCCTCGATCGACATGGTGCTGCGCGACGTCGCCGACCAGTTCGGCGATCGCGCCGGAACGATCATCTTCTCGGGCATGGCACACGACGCGATCGAAGGCAGCCAGTACCTGAAGTCGAAGGGCGGCACAGTCTGGGTGCAGGATCCGGACACGTGCGTGATCAGTTCGATGGTCGATGGCGCTCGCGAAGCCGGCATCGTCACGTTCATGGGGTCGCCGGCGCAGCTGGCGGAGAAGATGATCGCGGAATACGGCAAGGGTTGAGGAACGAACATGGCAGAACTGACCACACGCGAGATCCGCGGCGTCATGATCCCGGTGACCGGCGGCCGCGTGCTGCTGCCGAATGCCACCGTGGCCGAGGTCATCACCTACGCGACGCCGGAGAAGATCCCCGACGCGCCACCGTGGCTGCTCGGACGCCTGTCCTGGCGTGGCTGGCGCCTGCCACTGTTCTCGTTCGCCATGCTGTCGGGTGGTGCCAAGCAGGAAAGCTACTCGAACGCCAAGGTGGCTGTGCTGAAGGCGCTGGGCGGCAACGCCAAGATGCCGTTTCTTGCCATGCTCGCGCAGGGATTCCCGCGCCTGACCACGATCACGCCGGACCTGCTCATTCCGACCGGGGACGAAAGCGCGCATCCCCCGGGGGTGCATGCGCACGTGCTCGTGCGCGACGATCAGGCCGTGATCCCCAACCTCGGCCAGATCGAGAACATGGTCGCCGAGGCCATGGCGGCCTGACCTCGCGGTCACCGTCAGCGTAAGCTTTGCGCCTGTCCGCGCCGGCTCGTCATTAGCCGCTACACTTGCGTCTTCGCGATTCGCAGATTCTCAGGCCCGACGTGCACAAGGATCCGGAGCAGCAGATTCGGCAGGCGCTGGGCAGAACCTGGTTCTATCCGTACGTTCTGCCGGATGGGCGCGTCCTGCCCAGTTCGCACGGCGGACGCGTCGACGCGATCCACACGACGCGCGCGCGCATGCTCGATGCGTTCGTCGATGCGCAGTTCGGTGGTTCCCGGTCGGCGCTGAGTGCGGTCGACCTGGCCTGCCACCAGGGCTATTTTTCGATCCAGCTGGCGCGCGCCGGCTTCGGCAAGGTCCTCGCCGTCGATGCGCGCGCCGAGCACGTCGCGGACACGCAATTGCTGGCCGACATCTACGGTCTGAAGGGACTCGCCACCCGGCAGCACGACGTGCTCACGCTCACGCCCGGGCAGGTCGGCGTCCACGATCTCGTTGCGATGTTCGGGCTCATCTATCACCTCGAGAATCCGGTCGGTGCGCTGCGCGTCGCGCGGGCGTTGACGCGGCGCGCCTGTGTCATCGAGACCCAGGTCGTGCCGCACCTGTCCGGGATGGTCGACTGGGGCAGCTACGAGTACGTGCGCCCGCTCAAAGGATGCTTCGGCATCATCGACGAGATCGGCGAGACGCACGCGCCGGAAGCGAGCGTCACCGGAATCTGCCTCGCGCCGAGCACGGAAGGCCTGCTGTGGCTGTTGCGTGCGGTGGGATTCCGCGAGGCGCGCGTGCTGCCGGTGCCCGACGATGGCTACGAGCAGCTGCGCCACGGCAAGCGCGTGATGGTGGCGGCGCTCGTGTAGATCCGGCGCCTACAGGTCGCCGTGGAGCGCCTGCAGGGCGGCGAGCGCGGCGATTCCGGCCGTCTCCGTGCGCAGGATGCGCGGGCCCAGACGCAGCGCGCGGAACCCGGTCTGGCGCAGCAACGCGCAATCGTTGTCGGACAGACCGCCTTCAGGCCCCACCACGATGATGGCGCCGGCGTCGAGCGGCGCCAACTCGCGCGGCGTCGTGTCGCCGTCCGGAAGCAGCGCCAGGCGCTGAGTCGTCGTGTCGTCCAGAGCGCCCAGCCAGCGGTCGAGGCGCACGGGCGCGTCGAGTGCGGGCAGCGTGTTGCGTCCGCTCTGCTCGCAGGCCCCGGCGATCACGCTGTTCCAGTGGGCGAGGCGGCGTCCGGCCCGTTCCTCGTCGAGCTTGACCTCTGTGCGTTCCGTCACTACCGGCACGATGCGGGCCACGCCGAGTTCTGTGGCTTTTTGCAGAATCCAGTCCATCTTCTCGCCGCGCGCGATGCCCTGGGCCAGCGTCAGACGCAGTGGCGCCTCGCGGCTGACTTCACGCGCGCCGTGGATCGCGGCGGTCACCGCGCGCCTGGCCAGCGACGCCAGCGTCGCGTCGTATTCGCGGCCGTCGCCGTTGAACAGGATCAGGGGATGTCCCCGTTCCAGGCGCAACACGCGGGCGACGTGCTCGCCGGCCTGCTCCGGCAGCAGCACCTCGCCACCCTCGCGCAGGCTCTGATTGATGTAGATACGGGGAACGCGCATTCCGACCCTCACCTCACGGCGCAGTCGATCGCATCGATGGAGGCGTCGATCATGGTATCGACCTCCGCCGCCGTGATGACGTACGGCGGCATGAAATAGATCACGTCGCCCAGCGGGCGCAGCAGCACGCCGAGTTCGAGGCCACGCAGATAGGCGCGTAGGCCGCGGCGCTCGGCGGTCGCGAACGGCCGGCGACCGGCCTTGTCGCGCACGAGTTCGATCGCCGCGATCATGCCGGTCTGGCGCACGTCGGCGACGTGCGGATGCCCGGCCAGCGGCGCGAGGCGACGCGCCATGTGCGCGGCAGTCGCCGTGTTGCGCTCGAGTACCGGCTCGTCGCGGAAGATGGCCAGCGTCTCCAGGGCCGCGCGACAGGCGAGCGGATTGCCGGTGTAGCTGTGCGAGTGCAGGAACGCCTTGCCACTGGCATGTTCGGCGTAGAAGGCGTCGTAGACGGTTGCCGTCGTGAGCACGGCGGACAGCGGCAGGAAGCCGCCCGTAAGCCCTTTCGACAGGCACAGGAAATCCGGCGCGACGTCCGCCTGTTTGCACGCGAACAGCGTGCCCGCGCGACCGAAACCGACCGCGATCTCGTCCGCGATCAGGTGCACCTCGAACTCGTCGCAGAGCCTGCGCAGTCCGGCGAGATAGGCCGGGTGGTACATGCGCATCCCGGCGGCGCATTGCACCAGGGGCTCGACGATGACGGCGCAGACCGAGCCGGAGTGCTGTTCCAGCGCGGCGCGCATGTCCGCCAGTTTCGCCTCGGAGTGCGCCTGCCATGACGTTCCCGGTTCGCGCGCGTAGCAGTCC
>Ga0335080_10005985_pt1 | contig 12565 bp, 11 predicted proteins | sample Lox_Sample_34_FD_206720 | JGI IMG/M metagenome (GOLD analysis project Ga0335080, IMG submission 206720) | Soil microbial communities from Loxahatchee National Wildlife Refuge, Florida, United States - Lox_Sample_3.4 | ecosystem: Environmental > Terrestrial > Soil > Wetlands | place: USA...
AAGTTCGCCAAAGCCCGCTCTTACATGCTGCGCCGCGACGACATGATGGTGTGTAAGAACATGCGTTGCCGAAAACGCTTCGAAATCTCGGGCGTGCAGTCGGTAGTCTTCACCGACTAGCAGCGCGAAAAAACATCTCTCAGGCGACAAACCTCCTTCAGGCGCTAATGCGCCGGAGGCATTTTCAGAGATTTCGCGGCACGACTGAAGTCGCGCCCTTCCCAATGTCCCCTCCTCCGCGCGGGCTGCATCGTACGGTTGTTTAGATGCTGCCCCCCCCGGCGCGGGTTCCGGTAACATATATCGTTTCACGATACTTACTTCCGAAACTCGCGGGCAACGCTCGCCCCCAACCAGCCTTCCTACCGTATAGATAGTCTTTCAAAGGAGTGTGGTATGCGAATTTCAAAGACGATGTTTCTTGCGCTGGCCCTGCTGTTTGGCACTGGCGCCGCGCTGGCGCCAAAGGCCCAGGCAAGCCTCTGGAACCAGGCAATTAAATTCACTTTCAACCAGCCGGTCGCGATTCCGGGCGCGGTTCTGCCCGCCGGCACCTATTGGTTCCGGCTGCTGAATTCCACTTCCGACCGCAATATCGTGCAGATCTACAGCGAGAACTGGAGCCAGCTTTACGCCACCGAGCAAACCAATGCGGTCCTGCGCAGGGCCTCAACCGGCAAGATCGAACTGCAGTTTGCGAAGCGGCCGCACGACCGTCCGCAGGCGCTGCTGGAGTGGTATTACCCCGGAATGCGCTACGGGCATGAGTTTATCTATCCCGCGAGTAGAGAAGCGCTGTTCTCCCGCTCCGCCAAACTGGAGCTGCTCTCTTCCCCCAACGGAAGCAGGAAGGTGGTGGTTGCGGAGCCCGCAGTCGGCTGATTCTGCGTCCTTTCTGGTTTCGCCCGCCAGGTTGCGCGCCTGAGGGCGAAACCGCTCCGCTCGGGCCTCGCTCCTTCCGTACTCCCCGCTGCTCATTTATACTGACTCGTTTCCTGCGCGAGATTAGACCCGCGCTGCGGCGAGGTTTCCATTTGAAGATTCTGGTGTGCATGAAGCAGGTGCCGCAAAAAGACGCGCCCCTCAAACTCAACGAAAACCAGTCCTGGATTCGCGAAGACGTTTCCTACGAAGTGAACGAGCCCGACGCGTATGCGCTGGAGGAAGCGCTGCGGCAGAAGGAAAAGCACGGCGGCGAGGTGGTCGCCATCACCGCCGGCCCGGCGCGCGCCCAGCAGGTGCTGCGCGAGGCCCTGGCCAAGGGCGCCGACCGCGCCATTCACCTTGACGACAACGCCTTCGTCGCCCTGGATGCCTTCAACACCGCGCGCGCCTTTGCGGCCGCGATCAAAGACGAGGCGTTCGATCTCATTTTTACCGGCCTGCAGTCGGACGACTACGGCTACGCACAAACCGGCGTAATTCTGGCGGAACTGCTGGGCTGGCCCCATGCCACCATCATCATGCAGATTGAGAAAAGCGATGGCGGAATTCGCGTGAAGCGCGAACTCGAGGCCGGGTATTTTCAATTCGTGGATATGCCGCTGCCGGCGGTATTGACCATCCAGTCGGGCATCAACAAGCTGCGCTATGCCACGCTGATTGGCATTAAGCAGGCCAAGAACAAACCCCTGAGGAAAGTTGCTCTGCCCGAGGTTCAGGCGGCTATCGCAGCAAATCTGCAGAAGATCGAGCGGCTTTATGTTCCCCAGAAGACCAAGAACACGGAATTCCTGGAAGGGGCTGCCGGCGAAGTGGCAAAAAAGTTGGTGGAGAAGCTGCGCAATGAAGCCCGTGTTCTGTAACCGCGAAACGATGGGCTGAGAACTCGATGCAACTCGGGGCAGCAAGCGGCGTGAAGCCAGCGCTCGAGAACTGAAAACCATGCCGAACATTCTGGTCGTCGCCGAACAACGGGAAGGCAAACTGAATCGCGTTTCCTGGGAAACGCTGGCCGCGGGCCAGGCGCTGGCCGCCGAAACCGGCTGGGAATTGCAAGCCGCCGTCGCAGGCGCGGGCGTTTCCGCATTGGCAAACGAACTCGCGGCAAAGAAAGTCGCCAAGGTTTATGCGGTGGAATCACCCCGGCTCGAACCCTACACGCCGGAGGCGTTTGCCGCGGCGCTCAAACAGCTTATCGAAGCCAGGCCGCCGCATCTGGTGCTCATGCCGCACACCTACCAGGTGCGCGACTTTATCCCTAAGCTCGCAACCGCACAGGGGCGCACGGTCATCAGCGATTGCATCGGGTACAAGAAAGAAGGCGATAAACTTTTCTTTACCCGGCAGATGTTCCAGGGCAAATTGGCCGCCGACGTCAGCTTTGCCTGCGATCCTCCCTGGTTCGTAACCTTTCAGAACGGCTCGTTTCGCGGGGATAAGGTGGAAGCCGGATCTTCTGCCGCCCCGGTGGAGACGGTGAAGGCTGACATTGCTGACGATGTGATTCGCAACAAGCCGCAGGAGGTCTTCAAAGAGGCCAAGCAGGCCGTGGACCTTACCCAGGCAGAAATTATCGTCTCCGTAGGCCGCGGCATCAGGGAGCAGAAAAACATCGAACTCGCGAAGCAGTTGGCCGAGGCCCTGGGGGGCGAAATCGCTGCTTCTCGCCCCATCTGCGACTCCGGCTGGCTTCCTATGGACCGCCAGATCGGGTCTTCCGGCCAGACGGTTGCCCCCAAGCTGTACCTTGCCCTTGGCATCAGCGGCGCCATTCAGCATATCGTGGGCATGAAGGGCTCGCGCACCATTGTGGCGGTGAACAAGGATTCCGAGGCGCCGATTTTTGAGATCGCCGATTACGCCGTAGTCGGCAATCTGTTCGATGTCGTCCCGCCGTTGATCGAGGAAGTGAAAAAGGCAAAGACGGGAGGGTAGAGTGGCCATTTAATAATTGACCATTATATTGACCATAGATAGAATAGTGGTCATGAACGACGTCTCGATTTCCGAATTTAAAGCCAAATGCCTCGGCCTGATTGACCAGGTCCACAAGACCCGCCAGCCATTGCGCATTACACGCCATGGCCGTCCGGTGGCAGAGGTCATTCCAGCCGGCCCCGACCGCAAGCGAGAGTTCCTTGGCGACATGCTGGGAACTGTCGAGTTCATAGGAGATATCGTGGCGCCTGTAATTGATTTGGAAGACGTCGAGGCTTACCGCGATTGAACCTTCTTCTGGATACGCATATCTGGATCTGGAGCAAGTCGGACCCGAAGCGGCTCGGGAAACGCGCCGCACGCGAACTCTCGAATGAGACGAATGAGCTCTGGCTCTCTCCCGTAAGCGTTTGGGAAGCTCTGGTGTTGATGCAGAAGGGAACGATTCGTGTTGAGAACCCGTTTGCCTGGGTGGAGCGCGCGGGAGAGCAGTTGCGCGAAGCCCCATTGACTCGCGAAATCGTGCGTGTCGGAATGGCATTACCATTGCCCCACCGCGACCCCGCCGACCGCTTTCTGGCAGCAACTGCCAAGGTGTTGAAGCTGACCTTGTTGACCGCAGATCAGAGATTGCTGGGGCTGGGCGAGATAGCCAGTTTGGCCAACCGTTAGAGGGGATGAAAGGCGCACGCACGTGCGGCTAGACAGAACGAGTAGGATAGAGGGATGAGCATGGTTCTCACTGCCGATTGCAGCCTCCTCGAAGCCCACTTCTGGAACGCAACAATTTTCGGTAAGCCTGTTGGCCCGGGAAGAAACGATGGTCCTCGCCTGAAAGGGGCCGCTCCGGTAGAGTAAGATTCCGTCTAGGGTTTCAGCTTGCCTGTTTTTGCATCAATTGCCAGGAGATAACCCCGGTCCACGCGTTTTGTTCCAATGTAGTCTATGGTCGGCGAGATCAGGAAAACTCTTCCCCCTGCAATCAGCCGCAACGACCCGTGCCCTCCCTTGAACGACCACAACTCCTTGCCGGAAGCGGCATCCATGGCATGGAGATTTTCCTGGCCGGCGTACACAACCCCCTCCTCGACCATGACCACTTGCAAAGACCCGCTAAAGCTTTGCGCCCATTTCTCCTCCCCGGTGGATAGGACGAGGGCGTGAAGAATATCTTTCGGGCGCATACTTGAGCCTTTATGAGTTACCACATAGAGGTGATGGTCGTCCGCCTGGAGGCTCGCGCCAATGTCGTCCGCGCTGAAACTCCAGAGTTGGCGTCCGGTTTCAAGTTCCAATGCCGAGAGGGTCGAGTCGGTACCGAAGTAGATGGTATTGCCAGCGATTAACAGGTGAGTTCCGTACTTTCGTGCGCTGTTAAATTTCCATTTCACCTGTCCATCGGCTGCGTTGATTGCATACAGCGTGGCGCGACCTGAAAAAGTGGTAGGCGTTGGTCCGGGATCTTCGACGGCGAAAAACACCAGTCCCTTAGACGTCGTCGGCGCGGTAACATCCCATCCGCCCACGCTGGTCACCCACTTTGCTTTGCCCGATTCCGGATCAACCGCGTAGAGGAAGCTTTTTTGCGTGTTCGGATCAGTGAAGACCCACATTGTCAGTAAGATGACGTTATCGCCCAGAACCGGCCCTTCGGCAGCGTGCTTGCGATCAAAATAGCTTGCCTGCCAGGTTTCAAACAGCCATTTCCGCCTGCCTGTGAGAGCATCGATGGCGTGGAGGCCATCATCGGTCGCGAAAAAAACCGTGTCGGCCCGGAGGACGGCAGGCGGCACGGGATTATCGGTGTTGTTGTTATTGGCCATCGGGTAGCCCATGTCGTACGACCACTTCTTCGTCCCGGTGGCGGCGTCGAGAGCATAGAACAAACGATCACCCGAGCCAATAAAGAGCGTTCCCTTTTCGATGGCGGGTGTCATGTCCACTCTTCTTATGCCTTGCTCCCTTTGCTGTTCCGCGGCTTTCTTTCCGGCCAGGGCTTGGCCAATAGCGCTGGTGCCACGAGGTACGGTTATGACCTGTGGGGCGGAAGTCAGCGGCGAGAGCTCCTCACCGGTCTGAAAGCGCCACCTCGTTACTCCAGTATTCGGATCCAGCGCATAAACCGCTCCGTCTGCAGACCCCACATAGAGCACACCATCGGCGCTCACGGGACTCGAACCGCTCCCGTCGAAGTTGATTTTCCAGCCCGCGCCTGACGGCGGCGAGGCATTCCCCGGCGGATTTTGAGCGACACCCGGAGACAGCAGATGAGAAACGAGAAGAAGGAAAGCAAATCTGGAGCCAAAGCGACGTTGAAGAGACGGCATAGCTTTCTATCTCCCTTGGGGCCAATCTCTTGCCTGGAGCTTCCGACTGGTTTGGGCATGATACAGTACCCGCCATCACCACGGGTCTAGCGTCGAGCAGATGAAGTTAGCGATCCGCTTACCGATCCCACGCCACCGGGCGGCGCATCCGTGCATTCCACCTGGAATCTGGTACGACATATTGAGCCCTGCCGCTGCGCGTTGTCAGGTGAAGGACGGCGAGCATAGCGTCTATGTCAATGGCAGGCACAGCGTACGACCAGTCCCACGGCATAAAAAACTAGGAGCCAACGGCCAGGCATTTTCAAACAACTCTCTGTGCCCGATCCTTTCGCTGAATCCTGCCTAACATGTATCATGCCCTACAGGTCTTCAGCGTGCTCGCGACTGATATGCTCTAATGCGAATTGCCCAGTGCTAGCCACTAAATGCTGATTTTCCGCAAACCTCTCGAGGGTATCGAGCGCCCCGTCATGCCTGCTGATGTCGTCATTGTCGGCGGCGGTCCGGCAGGCATGGCTTGCGCCTTGCGCCTGTCGCAACTGATTGACGAATACAACGCCGCCAACCCCAACGCTCAGCTCAGCAAAGAGAATATCTACGTTCTCGAAAAAGCCCGTGAGATCGGCCAGCACTGCCTTTCCGGCGCCTTGCTCGATCCGCGCTCCATGCGCGAGTTGTTGCCCGGCTTCGAAAAGCAGGCTCCGCTGGATGCGCAGGTTTCAAAGGAAGCCGTGTACTTCCTCACCCAGAACGGAAAGTTCAAGCTCCCCATCACGCCGCCGCCGCTGCGTGACCACGGCAATTACGTCATCTCGTTGAATCGTTTTGTGAAGTGGCTGGGCGGCAAGGTGGAAGAAACCGGCATCACCGTTTTTACCGGCTTTGCCGGCTCCGAGCTTCTTTTCGACGGCAACCGCGTCACCGGCGTCCGCACCGATGACAAGGGCGTGGACAAGCAGAACCAGAAGAAATCGAACTTCGAGCCCGGTTACGATCTGCAGGCTAAAGTCGTGATCCTGGCGGAAGGGACGCGCGGCTCGCTCTGCAAGCAGCTCATCACCCGCTTCAAACTCGATGCGGACCGCAACCCACAAACCTACGGCCAGGGCATCAAAGAGCTATGGGAGGTCCCCGCCGACCGCATTGCTCCCGGTGAAGTGATTTACACCATGGGCTGGCCCCTCACCCCCAAAGAATATGGCGGCGCCTGGATCTACGGCGGCAAAGACAACATCGTTTCGCTCGGCTTTGTCACCGGCCTCGATTATCCCGACCCGCGGCTCGATCCCCAGCATGTTTTGCAGGAGTTCAAGAAGCATCCCTTCGTTTCCGCGCTGCTGGCGGGCGGCAAGCTGGTGCGCTACGGAGCAAAGTCTCTGCCTTATGGCGGCTGGTGGTCGCTGCCGCCGCTGGCCGGCAATGGCTGGATGATCATTGGCGATTCCGCTGGTTTTCTGAACTCCGCCCGCCTGAAAGGAATTCATCTTGCCGTCAAAAGCGGCATGTTGGCCGCCGAGACGGCATTCGAGGGCCTGAAGAAAGGCGATTTCTCGGCGGTCACGCTTCGCCACTTCCAGGAAAAAGTCGAATCCAGCTGGATCAAGGAAGAGTTGTGGAAGGTGCGAAACTTTCACCAGGGCTTCGAGCACGGCCTGTGGGCGGGATTATTCCATGCCGGTTTGCAGCAGTTCACCGGCGGCCGCGGCCTGCATGAACGTTACCCTTCGGCGCCCGGCTATGAGCGAATGAAAAAGATCGGCGAAGTGTCCGCCAGCGGCGGCGAGGAAGCCCTGCTGATCGGCCCCGCCAAGGGTGACGGCAAGCTGACCTTCGATAAGCTCACTGACCTCTACCACTCCGGCACCAAGCACGAAGAAGACCAGCCCGCCCATCTTGTCATCCACAACACCGATATCTGCAACCGCCGCTGCGTGAAGGAATTCGGCAGCCCCTGCCAGAACTTCTGCCCCGCCAACGTTTACGAAATGGTGGATGATGCCACGCAGCCTACTGGCAAAGCCATCAGCCTGAACCCTTCCAACTGCGTGCACTGCAAGACCTGCGATATCGCCGATCCTTACCAGATCATCACCTGGGTCCCGCCAGAGGGCGGCGGCGGACCGAATTATGACGGCATGTGATCGCGGCGCTGAAGTGTAGCAAACTCGCCGGCTCTCCCGGGGCATCCCATCTAGAGTCGGAAAGGACGGTGCTCGTGTTTCCAGCACTGGCTCGATTTACTGACCTCGGGCTGTTGTTACTGCGGCTGATGGTGGGCATGGTGTTTTTCACCAGCGGCTGGAGTCATCTCAAGAATCCCGAAGAGCGCAGCAAGAGTATTGAAGCGAGCAAGGCTTTCACCATCGTACTCGGCCTGGGCGAGACACTGGGCAGCCTGGGTATTATTTTCGGGGTGCTCACCCAGCCCGCGGCCCTCGGGCTGATCCTCATCATGCTCGGCGCAATCCAGAAAAAGATCTTCGTCTGGCATAGCGGCTTCTGGGGCGAGAAGAACTCCGGCTGGCATTACGAACTCATGTTCATCGTGATGAACCTGGTCATTCTGTTCACTGACGGCGGGCGTTGGATACTGCTTAACTAGAAAGCGCGCCACTGGGGCCCTTCGCCCTCGCCCGCCACCTCAATGCTTGAACGAGATGTTCAGCCCGGTGGTCAGCAGAATGTCATTCTGCTTCTTTCCCGCGGGAGGATTGGTCACGTAGATATCTCCGAAGGCATTCTGCCAGCCCAGCCACTTGCTCAGCTTGGTCACCGTGCCGAAATTAAACGTAGCGCGATACTGGCCCGCCTCGTTCAGATCGGGATAGCCGTACAGCTTCTCCGTCACGATCGTGGAGGCGCCCAGCTTCTTCGTAAGTTCCTCCCCCAGCGTGAGCGCGGCCAGATTGCGCTGCAGGGTTGTGTAATTCTCGCGGGTGTAGTTTCCGCCGGCAAGCAAGTCAAGCGTCGTGCGATCACTCTTGATGGCGTGAAAACCAGCGCCCCCGCTGAACACGGAGCGTAAATTCAACTCCTGCAGAGCGTCGGTCTGAAAGTCGGCGCCGCCAAAACCAAAAAGCCGGGAGTCGAAATCGTGATCGTAACGGGCGCCGCCCTGGGTGGAGTTGGCGGTGGTGCTGGGCACGGCGCCGGGCGCGTCGTTGCTGGCAAACACCGAATTGGCATACAGGCCGAGGTGGTCATGCAGGGTCTTGCGGTCGCCGGTATAAGCCAGCGCCAGGTTTTTGGTCTCACTGTTACCGCGGGTCACGGCGAAGCTCACATTGGCGCTGTTGTCCCAGCCGTGCAGCAAGCCCGGATGCAGCGACTTCTCATAGGCCGCTTCTTCCTCGGGGTCGCGAATGAACGTCACTGCGTCTTTGGCTACCGTGACCGGCGGCTGGCTGGGCGCTTCCACCTCGATGCTGCCATTCGAGGTCGTCACCGGGCCGGCTATGGTCTGGCCGCTCTTCAATCCCACGTGCAGCGCTCCGGACGACTGAATCTGCTCGATCGCCGGCCATTTCACCGTAACTTCTCCGGCGTAGTCGGTCTTGATCACCAGCGTCTTGCCGTCCGACTTGACGATCGTGCCCGACAGGCGATCACCGTTCTGCAGCGTGATCTGGTCGGCAAACATACACTGCGCCAACAGCAAAACAGAGGCGATTACAGCAAATTTCCACGGAATACGCATACGTCTTTCTCCAAACTGCCAGGTTTGATAGGGCATGTTGATGCTAAAGAAACGGCCCTCGCTGATGAAAGTATTTGCCAGGGGCATGGACCGCTTTCTCATCTTTCCTCGATTGGGTTATCCTGTGCCGCGAGGAAAACCATGCACCGGAAATGCTCCGGCTTCACCGCACCGTTCCTGTTGGTTGTGTCGCTTGTCGTGGCCGCCAATTCCCAGCAGGTCACGATTCCTTCCACCGGCTTCGCCGGCCTGGATAAGTACCGGGCCTCCCGCATCGCGGTTTACACCGACGATTTCGGCCAATTGGCCCGCTACCGCGACGCCGACGCGGCGCTTAAAGCTCCGGCGGCGGGCGAAAACCGCGTGGTCTTCATGGGCGACTCGATTACCGATATCTGGAAGCTCGAAGACTCGTTCCCCGGCAAACCCTACGTCAACCGGGGCATTGGCGGCCAGACCACCCCGCAGATGCTGGTCCGCTTCCGCGAAGACGTGATTGACCTGCAGCCCAAGGTTGTGGTCATTCTTGCCGGCACTAACGACATTGCCGGCAATACCGGGCCCATGAGGCTCGAGGACATCGAAGCCAACCTCTCTTCCATGACCGAACTGGCGCGGCTGCATGGCATACGCGTCATTCTGTCCTCGCTTCTGCCTGTGCACAACTATACCGAACGCTCGAAGGATTTTTTCGCCCAGCGCCCAATGGAGAAGATCCTGGCGCTCAACCGCTGGCTGAAGGATTATTGCGCCGCCCAGCATCTGATCTATCTCGATTATTTCAGCCATATGCTGGATGATAAAGGCCTGCTGCAAAGAGACCTCTCCGACGACGGTCTGCACCCCAATGCCGCCGGATTCAAGGTAATGGCGCCGCTGGCGGAAGCGGCTATCGAGAAGGCGCTCAAAGAGAAGCATTAGGACTTATAATAGAGGCCAGTTTCCGACCGCCGGAGCCTTCGGGCATACCTGGCTCTGGCGGCGAGGGAGAAGGACGCGGGCGAGGCCGCCCGCGCCACACTTTCCCGAGGGTGTAGGTGGAAACGCCTGCGCCTCCCGTGCTTGGAAAGGAAACGGCTAGCGGCTTCTGCCTGCCTGTCTCTCTCCTTTCCAAAAGCACTCTGCAATCAGCACTCGGCATTCAGCCGGGAAGGACCTTGCCGGAGCTGGCTTGGCTGAGTGCTGGATGCTGAGTGTTGAATGCTGCTCACCGACAAATTCGGCCGGGCCATCACCGATCTGCGCATCGCCATCACCGATCGCTGCAACTACAAGTGCGTCTACTGCCGCACCGGCAATGATGGCGCACTGTACAGCGATCTGCCATTCGCCGATTATCTGCGCATGGCCGGGGTTTTGGCGCGTCTGGGAATCCGGAAGATTCGCATCACCGGCGGCGAGCCGCTGCTGCGCAAGGGTGTGGTGGAGTTTGTGCGCGAGTTGGCCAAGCTGAATGATGTGGATGGCGAAGCGCTCGATCTGGCCCTGACTACCAATGGCCATTTGCTAGCCGACTTGGCCAAGCCTCTGAAAGATGCCGGCCTCACCCGCGTTACGGTCAGCATGGACGCGGTGGATCCTGACCGCTTTGCCCGCATTACGCGGGTCTCCAACGGATTCGATAACGTGCTCGCGGGCATTCGCGCCGCCCGCCGGGCCGGCCTGTGGCCGGTGAAAGTAAACTGCGTGCTGCTGCGCGGCTTCAATGAAGACCAGATCATTCCCTTTGGCATGTTCGCCCGCGAAGAAGGCGTGATTGTGCGCTTCATCGAGTTCATGCCGCTCGAGGAAGACCGGGTTTGGGCGCCGGAAACTGTAGTTACTTTGGATGAGATCCTGCGGCGTATGGCCGAGTACCGGCCGCTGGTGGAGATTCCCCACGGCCGCAGCGAGACGGCGCGCCGCTATCACTTCGATGACGGCCTCGGCGAGATCGGCATCATTGCGCCCGTCTCCCATCCTTTCTGCGGCCATTGCAGCCGCATTCGCATCACCTCCGACGGAAAAATCCGCACCTGTCTGTTCTCCGTTTGGGACCACGACCTCTACGGCCAGATGCGGCGCGGGGCTTCCGACGACGAGTTGGCCGAATTCATCGGCGGCGTGGTTCAGAAAAAAGAAGAACGGCACCATATCGGCGAGGCAGATTTCGTTCCCGCATCGCGGACCATGGTGCATATCGGAGGATGACGTCCCGGCGAGCGGGGCCTAAGACCCGGCCCAAGCAGCTCAATCCGCGGCGGCCTGCGCGGCCAGGGCCGATTGCTCGCTGCCAATGCGCATCCCGTAAAACGACTTGTAGACGAACAAGAACGAGACCAGGAAGAACGCCAGCGCGAGTATGTGGCTCAGCACCGCGCCCTTGCTGGCAGTCAGCGTCACTGCCAGCTCTACCGCCAGCAATCCAAAAAGGGTGGTGAATTTGATGATGGGGTTCAGAGCGACAGAAGATGTGTCTTTGAAGGGGTCGCCGACGGTATCGCCAATGACCGTGGCGGCGTGCAGCTCGGTGCCTTTCTGCTTGAGCTCGACTTCCACAATCTTCTTGGCATTGTCCCAGGCCGCGCCCGCATCGGCCATGAAGATGGCCTGATAGAGGCCGAAGATCGCAATCGAAATGAGATATCCAATGAAATAGAACGGCTCAACAAAGGCGAACGCCAGCGTGGCAAAAAAGACCGCCAGAAAGATGTTGAGCATGCCTTTCTGCGCGTATTGTGTGCAAATCTGCACCACTTTCTTGCTGTCGGCCACCGAAGCCTTCTCCACGCCTTCGAGCTTGATGTTGGCCTTGATGAACTCCACCGCGCGGTAGGCTCCGGTGGTCACGGCCTGGGTGGAGGCGCCGGTGAACCAGTAAATGATGGCCCCGCCCGAAACCAGCCCCAGCACAAATGGCGCGTGCAGCAGCGAAAGGTTGCTGACGTTCTGCGTCAGCCCGTTGGTCAGCGCCATGATGATGGAAAAGATCATGGTCGTCGCGCCAACCACCGCAGTCCCGATGAGCACTGGCTTGGCCGTGGCTTTGAAGGTGTTGCCCGCGCCATCGTTGGCTTCGAGCAGGTCCTTGGCGCGCTCGAAGTTTACATCTACGTTGAAATCTTTCTTCAATTCCTGCTGGATGTTGGGCACGTGTTCGATCAGCGAGAGCTCGAAGACCGATTGCGCGTTGTCGGTAACCGGCCCGTAAGAATCCACCGCAATCGTGACCGGGCCCATGCCCAGGAAGCCAAAAGCCACCAGGCCGAAGGCAAACACCGGCGCCGCCACCATCAGATTCGCCAGGCCCATGGTGCTGACGTAGTAGCCAATGGACATCAGAATCACCATGGAGAAGCCGAGGTAGTATCCCGAGAAGTTGCCCGCTACGAAGCCGGAAAGAATGCCCAGCGAGGCCCCGCCCTCCTGCGCCGAAGTGACCACTTCCTTCACGTGGCGCGACTCGGTTGAAGTGAAAACCTTCACCAGCTCTGGAATGATCGCCCCCGCCAGCGTGCCACAGGAGATAATGGTCGAAAGCTTCCACCATTGCGTCGAATCCGCATAGGCGCCGGTCTTGAACACAGGAATGATCACCGATGAAACCGCGTAGGTGAAAACGATCGAGACCAGCGAGGTAATCCACACCAGCGAGGTCAAGGGCGCTTCAAAATTCATC
>Ga0335080_10005987_pt1 | contig 12564 bp, 15 predicted proteins | sample Lox_Sample_34_FD_206720 | JGI IMG/M metagenome (GOLD analysis project Ga0335080, IMG submission 206720) | Soil microbial communities from Loxahatchee National Wildlife Refuge, Florida, United States - Lox_Sample_3.4 | ecosystem: Environmental > Terrestrial > Soil > Wetlands | place: USA...
GACGGGGACCGCGAAGAGTGCGATCGTTTCGAAACGTTAAAGCGGGCGATCTCGTCGACCTTTTCTTAGTTAATCCCGCGACCCCGCTGGGAACGCCGCAGAGGGAGGCAGGCGCCGCGGCATCAGGTTCGGTAGAGTCAAAGCGGCGTAGCGTAAGGAATGGCCGGCAGCGTCATACTCGGGCCGACTTCCTCGAAACCGTTACGAGCGTGTACGAGCTTCTGGAACCAGGAGAGTGACGTGAGGCAACCCTGCGGATCGGACGCGGACCGGCACTCTCCTACCAAACGGCCTTCTGTCGGATTGAATACTACCTAGGCGTATCCGGCCGCCGCATCTTCCACGGCGGCGTTCGAGTTCAGCGTCATGGTCCCAATTTTGTCGTGCGGTTCTTCGATCGCGTTCGACCCTATCAAGCGGGATCAGATGTCTCGCGTGCAGTTTCGTTGTACCTCAAACGTAACATGCTGCAAGAGCACTGGAACGGACGATTCCTGGCCGCACAGCTAACCGAGGCGGCAAGGCCCGGGCGCTATGCTCACTGCTACTTCTTCGGACGTCTGGTTTCTCACCCGACGCACGCTCATCGATTCGTGGTAAACGTGGACAGCCTGGACCACCTAGCTTTTGCGGTGCGGTCGGTCAAGCCGCACTGAGCCTCACAGGGCGTTGAGCCGCATCGAGGTGCGCCTCTTGCCTTGCACGACTGCGGGCAGATCCCTGCCGAGTTAAACTGTGGACTGTATGGATTCCCAGTTCCGCACCCGCCGCTCGCCTCTAACCCGTACCCGGCTACTCACGCTTTGGGAGCAGAATCCATCAGCAGAAGTGCGCGCGCTGTTGTGGGAAGTCCACCGGCTGCGAATGCTCGTTCTGGCATTCCAGAGAGTGGTGTTGCGGATTTCCGCCACCGGTGACTTCTCGAGGCTGCATCTGACCACCCAAACCATGATTGACGAACTGCGCGCCAGACTGATTGATGAGCCGGTCTGTCAGGAAGAGTCCAACCGCGATGTGGAGCGCGCGCGGCTTCGCTATGGGAAGGGGAGCCGTCGTTGAGACTAGTCCCGGCCGAGATCGACCCCCTGCTATAGCGCCCGCAAAATGGGTCAGATCCTCGTCGGGACCGCATCCTGGGCGGACAAGTCGTTGCTTGACTCAGGATTGTTCTATCCCAAGCAAGCCAAGAGCGCTGAGGCGCGCCTGCGCCACTACTCGACCCATTTCCCCTTGGTCGAGGTCGACAGCTCGTACTACGCTTTGCCGGCCCCGCAAGTCGCCCAGTTGTGGGCGGAACGCACTCCGGAAACCTTCGTCTTCGACGTGAAGGCGTTCCGCATTTTTACGCAGCACCAGACGCCGCCGAATGTATTGCCGAAAGACATCCGGGACGCGCTCGGCCCGCTGGCGGAGAAGAGGAACGTTTATTACGGTGACCTGCCGCCCGAATTGATGGAGGAGATGTGGCGACGGTTCCGGCTCGCGCTGGAGCCGCTGCGGCAAGCCAACAAGCTTGGCGCCGTGCTGTTCCAGTTCCCGCCCTGGTTCTTCTATCGTCGATCGAACCTCGAGCACATCGCACGCTGCGCCCAGATCCTCGAGGGCTATCAGCTCGCCGTTGAGTTCAGAAACCGGACCTGGTTCGAGGACAAGCACCGAAGCGAGGTGCTGGCCTTCGAGCGCGATCACAGGCTGACGCATGTCGTGGTCGATGAACCCCAAGGATTCCCCAGCAGCATCCCCGCGATCTGGGAGGTCACCAATCCGGGACTCGCCATCTTTCGCCTCCACGGCCGCAATGCACGGACTTGGGACAAGAAGGGCTTGACGGCTTCCTCAGAGCGTTTCGACTACGAATACCAGGAAGCGGAATTGCGAGAGTTCCTTTCGCCCGTACTTCGTCTCGCGCACCAAGCCGAGCGCGTGCATGTCGTGTTTAACAACAATTTGCGCGACCAAGGGATACGCGGAGCCACAACGTTTAGCGCTCTGGTGAGCAACGCGTCGCCGATTCTCGCTCGAGGTGAATAGGGCAACCACGAGCTGAAGTATTGACCGCACGCCCAGCGGCGACCACGGTGCGACGTCATCCCGTTCCCCCGGTAAGCCAGAGACTGCTTGTGCTCGCGCGAAGAAATGGCCTGCGAGATGACTGCGCCGTTACGGTGAAATCAGTGCAAACAGGCCGCCCTTGGCAGGCCGTTTGCTCTCAGAGGCCATGTTTCCCTGACAGGTGAGTCATGGTCACCATAGAAACTCTCCGCGAGGCGTTCCAGAAAATTTCCACAGTGGCCTGTGGAACGAGTCCAAGACTGATTCGGGTTGTCTCTCCGACATGCAACGTGCCCCCGACCTTCGTTGTGGCATTGCCTTCTGAGGAGCGAGCCGACGTATACGCGTATCTCGCCGAGCGCATGAACCTCGTCATTCGTGCTGAGGGTGATCCGCTTGTCCTTACCGCGCTGGAGGCCGCCGCGATCCTGAAATTGGCTATGGATATCTCCGAGGTGCGTGATGTGGCATAGATCGGTATCTAGGATCGCTTTGTACTGAGTTTCTGTGCTTCAGAATCAGAGCTCGGATACTTGAGCTTTCAATTCGAGGCACATCACCTGCTCACGAGGGCTTCGAGCGCGGACGGAGTCGCTTCGTTCCAGTCTCTCAAAGTACAGACCGAATCGGTGCGGACACAGGTAATCAATCTGACACGAAAGCGTAAGCCCGCAGCCACAAACCCCTTTTACTTCAAAACCGCGGCCGGCCACAGATCATAAAGGGACATGAACTGTAGCCGGCCGCACGGCAAATGCGGCCTCCGTCTTGCGACCGAGGCCAAAAGTCTCAAGTCTGCTTTCTTCGCCGCTGGCGCGTCGGCCCTGACTTTCAAAGCCTGATTCGTCGCCACAAAACCCGCGCCAGCGCTCCAACCCCACGAGCGCTGTCACGGCTTTTGAAATCGAAGATTGGCGACGTCCCGAAATGGAGAACTTCCGTGAAGACTTCTTGAGCCAACGTCCGCGTGTGCTGCCGACCGCATCACCCCCTGCGCCCCCGATTCACAAGTGAGGGGGACTTCGGGGGGATGACCGGCAGCAGCGAAAGCCACGCGGCCGGTCCCTTGGCTCGTCTGAGGGCAACCCCACCCACTCCCCGCCCGCCCGTGAGGGCGGGAGCGAGGGTAGTTCAACGAGAGGATGAGATGGCAAGCCCAGGTCTCCCCTCAAGAGCGGTTTCCCTCGTTCCTATGAGCAAAGGAGTCAGATCATGTCATCCGTTGAAGTCCGTCAGATTGGTCACGTAGCAGTCGCCCCTGTGGTCCAGACGCTTTCGGCCAAAGGGCGCAGCCAAACCAAGGCAGTTCTTATCGTCATCTCCAACAACCGGTGGCTCGACGATCAAGGGCGGCCGCAGGAGAGGGCAACATCCATCTCATGGGTGGTATGGGGCGAGGCCGCCGTCAACGCTGGCAGCCAGCTCCGCGTCGGCAGCAAGGTCGCGATCTCCGGCGCCCTGGAGAGTCGGCGCTATCGGAATAAGGAAGGGAAGGAGGTCTACACCTTCGACTTCACCGCACTCTCCATTAACTATCTGGAATCCAGAGCCGATGCTGAAGCGCGAAGAGACCCACCCGCGGCTGCGCCTGTCAGGCAACCTGCGCGTGCGCCTGGCAACGCGGGTACCAAGACTTCTTCCTCCAGCGCATCAGCCCAGGAGGCGTGAGCCATGGGCTGCGATCTTCTGGGCGAGGGCAATTTCTCCCCTAGAGAGCGGGCGGTTCTGACCCGGGCAGGACGGATTCTGGAAGCCAAGGTCCGAGCCCAGTCAGACGTGCTCAACTCCCCGACGTTAGTGCGCCAGTGGCTGCGGGTCAGATTCACAGGACTGGAGCGGGAGATGTTCGGGGTCGTGTTTCTCGACATCCAGAACCGCTTTCTGGACTTCGAGGTGCTATTTGCCGGCACGCTGACCCAAACTTCGGTATTCCCGCGAGAAGTCGTGAAGGCGGCTCTGGTCCGCAACGCTGCTGGAGTGATGTTTGTTCACAACCATCCGTCCGGCTGCGCCGAACCCTCGCATGCTGATCAGGTTCTGACTCAGGCGCTCAAGCAGGCTCTCGCCACGATCGACACCAAGGTCCTAGATCATTTCATCGTGGCAGGTTCTGCGGTGCTCTCGTTCGCCGAACGCGGACTCGTATAGTCGTCCCTAAGGGAGCGGATTCTCCGCTCCCTTTTTCATCTTGCCGCCCACGCTCGCCAGCCTGCTCAGAGCCGGCTCGCATCGGCCCGAACCGTTGTTAGCGGTCTGTCCTGACCTAGCAGAACTGCGAGTTTCGCTGTGGATCTCGCGTTGCTACATTCGGCCGCGTCACCTTCGTATTCCTCATCCGGAGATCGTCATGGCCTTGCTCAAGTTCGAACCTCAGAAGGAGCTCGCTCACCTGCGCGTCAAGATCGCTCGCGAGGTGCACGAGCGTGTGGAGCGCTACCGCGAGTTCTGCGGCGCGCTCGACCTCGCTGATTTGGTCGAGCGCGCGCTGGTGTATGTCATGGACAAGGATGCCGACTTCCGCGCGCATGAGAAGGGGGGTGCGGGCATTCCGGTGAAAGGCGAGCGGCAGCCGCGCGCGAAGAGGTTTTCCCCCGCCGATAAAACCGGCGGGGCCCCGTAATTTTTTTGTCACACCTGATGCACTTCTGCGAAGAGCCGGAAACTGCAGCTACGCCAAGAGCATAGAGAGAACACACCCCCGACTCTCAGGCGAACACACCCCATGGAGCTAAGGGCTTTTGCATCAGGTGCTTGCACCCGGAAACGGCGACCACACGGAACAAGAAGAGAGGGCCGTGACGGATGAGACACAAGACGCTGCGCGTGCCCGCCGATCTCGCTGAAGAAATCACGCGCCGTGCCCGCATTAGAGGCGTTCCCGACGCCGACTACTACCGTCTTCTGATCGAGCGCGGACTGCTGCTGGAGAGCGTGGATATGGCGATGGAGAAGCCTATTCCGCCGGCCTATTGGGGCCTGTGCGAAGCGGTTCTTGAGACCAGAAACATCCTCCGTTCTTTAGCTGCCGCGCGCGAGCACAGCACAATCCCGAAGGCCCAAGTGCAGGCCAAGGACGAGGTTGAGCGGATGAAAAACGATGACGCGCAGTAGGGAGAGATCGCGCCCCTGTCCGACGCGACGCGTGGCTCTGAGATCCCACCAACCGGGTCAACTTGGGCACGAGCGCGGTACTTCTTCTGCCTCACAATCGGCGTCCCACTGGGTGGTGCGTTTGGTGTCGTCTGGTAAGTCGAGGGCAGTAGCTTCCTGGATTGAAGATTCGGACGGCGAAGCCGCGTGGCCTGCGGGCGAGGTACCTCGGTACTTGATGGAGTGGCGTACAGCTACGATCTTCAACACTTCCTGGAATGGGGCGGAAAGGTACCTGCGACGCCCGAGATGTTGGCTCAATACTTGGCTGCATATGCCGGCATCCTGGCAAACAGCACTCTGGCCCGACGGCTGGTCGCCATCAATCTAGAACACAGAGTCCGAGGGCTCAAAACTCCGACCGAGCACCCGCTGGTCACTGCGACGCTCAAGGGAATCAGGCGCACGTTCCGGCAGCCGCAGAGACGGGTAGCGCCGCTGCTGAAGGAGCAACTGCTAGCGATAATCGGGCGGCTAACTGGTGTCAGCGCGGCCCGCGACGAGGCGTTGTTGTTGGTGGGCTTCGCGGGAGCATTCCGGCGCTCCGAGTTGGTCGCGCTGGAGGTCGCCGACCTGCGGTTCACCCCAGAAGGCATGCTCATTCACGTGCGTCACAGCAAGACGGATCAGGAAGGCGAGGGGCGCACTGTGGCGATTCCCTTTGCCAAGGGCTCGGTGTGCGCGGTGCGAGCCCTGCACCGCTGGTTGGAAGTAGGCGGCATCACAACGGGGAAGGTATTCCGCGGGGTGGATAGACACGGCAATGTGGCTGCGCAGGGGTTGGACCCGCACTCAGTGGCACGCATCGTCAAGATCCGCGTAGCCGAAATCGGACTTCACCCGGGCCTCTTTTCCGGCCACAGCCTGCGCGCTGGGCTCGTGACCAGTGCAGCCAAAGCCGGGGTGAGCGCGTGGAAGATTCGCCAGCAGACCGGCCACAAGACTGTTGCCATGCTGGACCGTTATATCCGAGACGAGCGCCTATTCGCGGGCAACGCCGTTGGGGGCCTGCTTTAGCCACGTACTGTCGGGTGGAACTTAGGCGAATCGACCCCAAGGCGGGGTCGAGATGATAGCGCGTGCTACGGCGGCAGAACGCCTTGCGCGAAGCTCAATGACAGACTCAGCCGTCGGTGCGGGGACCACGCCGCGAACCTCACGAACCTAGCAAGAGCAGGGCGGTGACGGTGGCGTATTTCAGGTTGAGTGACCCCTGTGAACCGTCGATAGTTGGTTCAGTACTTGGTGGTTTCGTAGTGGCCGGTGCGGCCGGGGCATGTATATCCGTTCTTGCCTTTGTGGGGCCTTAAGGCGGAGTCATAGCTCGAACGCTCGAACTTCTTTCCGCACACCGGGCACCGGAAGATGTACCTTGGTCCGGCAGAGCGGGACGCGCGCGTAGCCGCGCGCCGTGGTGCCTGAAATAGAGACGGCGCGCGCCGCGAAATATTGGGCCCATTTAGTGGGCCCGCAAGCGCAAGCTCGACCTCGTAGCGAGGCGTGAATGGCTGCTTCGTCACGCGCGCGCCGAGGATGCGGTCAACACGGTATGACCTGTCTTGCGCGTCGACACTTCTGACCGCGTAGAGCAACAGGTCGCCAGCCTTCGTGCGTCGCAGGGAGTAGGGTTCGATGACTCTAGAGCCAATCCTGCCTTGCTCGTCGCGGTAGTCCAGATCGACGCAGAGGCGGTTGGCCGAGGCAAAGCGAATGATCTCGAGTGGTGCACCAATGCCATGCGCACGCCACGAGTGCGCCATCACAGGGGCGCGCCACGTCTGGTCGATTTCCGCTCGGAGGGTCCCCATGACCGGCGGTCGCGGCTTCTCCTCTGCGTGCTCGAGCCATGCAAACACGGAAGGAAGCTCGTTCCAGAACGAGTCGAAAGGCGGAAGCTTCGCAAGCTGGTGCGCGAGCATCTGCTCCCAGTCGGCGCGCAACTCGGCGTGCTTGGGACTAGTGCGGAGCGATTCAAGCGTCGGGAGGGGAATGCCTTTGAACTCGCACTTCACCGCGAGAGTATCGAGGACAGAAGCCCGATTGACGTCCGCCTCTCGGCGGTAAAGGTGGACCACATCATATAGGTCGCGTGGCCGTTGGCGTTCGGCGAGAGCGCGCAACTTCTCGGCGAACACCTCCTCGAAACAATAGGCGAGTACGTGAATTCCGTCTTCGGGTTCGTCCGAGTAGGGATGGTGCACGCGCCGGCGATCGGCTTCTAGCACCACTCGCTCATCGTGAGTCACATCGAAACGGACTCGAGGGAGATCGCCGGGTCTGCCCATGGGTCCTCTATACCCAACCCGGCCTTGAGCCGATTTCTTCCCCCGCGGATTGATGTAAACCTCGACTGCCCTCGCGTCATCGGGGAGTTCGATACCAGATTCGTCGTAGACCCATTGTGTGATCTCCACAAATGCTTGTCGGAGAAATGTCTCGTCAACATGGGACTCATCCAGTAAGGTGAAATCTAGGTCTTCCGAGAAGCGATAGGTCTCGAAGTAGCATTTCTTGAGACACGTTCCGCCCTTAAAGAGCCAGGTTTCGCGCGTCCGCTGGTGCTGCGAAATGCCCGCGAGCATCCAGCCGAGCACGTAGTCCTTCTCGACTACATTGGGGTCGAGTCCCACCTCGCGAGCAAACTCCAGGATTTCTTGCCTGCCGATCATGCTGCTGGTTCCTCGGAAAACTCTGCGGGGATCCAGAGGCGCCATGCGGTGACGAGACGTTCGGCCGGAAGTTTCGGATCGAGCTTGGCGTTGCCAGTCGACAGCCGCGCACGACACGCCTGCTCGACATCAGCCAGCCCGCCGAAATGCGTGGTGGCGAGGTACCCGAGGCGCTTGAATACCGCCCTGTTACCCAGCTGGTCGGCGTAGCGGATCAGCAGTTGCGTGTCACGGTGCGGTGAAGCGAGATAGGCCCTCAGCATCTCGATTACAGAGCGGATGCCACCGCCGAGCGAGGGTGTGTCGAGCAAATCGAGGACGGTACGCGTTGGATCGGAGATGTTGACCTTGACGCGACCGCGCCAGACTGGCTTGAGTCCAAACATCGCGCGCTTCTCGACCGTGTGGACGACGAACACGGTGCCGCGCGCCTCGACCTGCCTTGTACGAGGGCGACGCGTCGTAAAAATAAGCGTCGAGCGAAAGAGCTGCTCGGTGAAACCCCAGTGCTCCGCAGCACTCCACCCGCCGATATAGCACGGGGCGAACAGCCGTCCGGCGACGGCCCAGGCATCGTCAATGGCGAGGTCCGACGTCGATGATTCGAGCGGGACCGGGGCATAAAGGCCTCGGCGGATCCGCATCAGCCAACCGCGTGCTGACCAGCTTGCCAACAGGCGCGAAGCTTCCGTACGCTCGACGTGAAGCACGCGAGCGGCATCTTCGGCGGCGATCGTGCCCTTGGTCTCGCGGAGGATTTTGGCTAGGCGCTCGCGCGATGGGCCGCTAAGCCCTCCGATGGTCTGCACGGTATATCTTTCGCAACGTATACTGCTCTATATGGTTAGTGCGTTGCACAGAATATACTTATTTTGCGGCTAGGGCAATGGCCCTGCCTGTTGATCCGATTTTCTGCGGAGGACGGCGGGGTGGACCGTCACAGACAGCTGAGCACATCTTTGCATCCACACGATCACACGTCTTGAAGACCTAATTCGCTCTGCCAGCGAGTCACCTACATGCCAGGACGATGGGTCACATCGCGTTGGAAGACGAGGGCATATCGTGATCGACATTGAGCCGTCGGCGGAAGCCCATTGTCATGTCCTGACGTCCGATAGTTACGGCTATCGCGCATGGGGGCGACGGTTTCTGTGCGACGGTCAGCAGACAGGAACCGGGCCGAAGCGGCAAGATGAGGCGAAGAAATTCCAGCCTAGAAGTGGACATTCTCGATGGTAGAACGGTGGTAGCCTTGATCTTTGGAATCAACGGTAATAGGAGAAGTCATAGGGTCGCGCCATGAGCATTCGCGATCGTACAACTGAATTTTGCGACCGATTTGGTCTTCGGGTGCCCATTCTCCTGGCTCCCATGGCAGGCGCCAGCGCCCCTGCTCTGTCCATTGCCGTTGCCACCGCAGGCGGCCTGGGCGCCTGTGGCGCGTTGCTGATGGCGCGGCCCGAGATTGTTGCCTGGGCTAATGAAGTGCGGAACGCGAGCAACGGCAGATTTCAAATCAATCTCTGGATTCCCGACCCTTCCCCGGTGCGCAATGCGGCCCAGGAGAATCGCGTGCGCGAATTCCTTGCGAGTTGGGGACCAGCGGTCGCACCGGATGCTGGTGATGCCACTCCGCCAGACTTCGCAGCACAATGTGAGGCGCTGCTGGAGGCCCGCCCACCCATTGTTTCTTCGGTTATGGGACTTTACCCACCTGAATTCGTGGCTCGCCTGAAGGCCCTTGGAATCGCTTGGTTCGCCAATACGTCGACCGTGGCTGAATCGAAAGCCGCCGAGGCGGCCGGCGCAGACGTGGTTGTGGTTCAAGGAATGGAAGCCGGCGGGCACCGAGGCTGTTTTGATTCCAGCAAGGCCGAGCGCGAAATGGTGGGATTGGCTTCCCTCGTTCCGGCGGTCGTCGACGCTGTGAGGATTCCGGTCGTCGCCACTGGAGGCATTGCCGACGGCCGAGGGGTCGCGGCGGCGCTTGCTTTGGGCGCGAGTGCAGCACAGGTGGGAACAGGCTTCCTGCGAGCACCGGAAGCTGGGATTCATGCCGCATGGGCTGGTGCGCTTGCAAGCGCGGCGCCGGAGGACACTGTCGTTAGCCGGGCTTTCAGTGGGCGCGCGGGTCGGAGTCTGGTAACCGATTACGTGCGCGCCGCTATTTCCGATAATGCGCCACGACCCGCACCCTATCCGGTTCAGCGCGGTCTCACTTCCGCGATGAGAGTCGCCGCAACGAAAGCGGGAGACGTGAGTCGCATGCAGGCGTGGGCGGGACAATCCGCAGGCCTGGCCCGCGCGGAGTCGGCCCGACAAATCCTACAGCGCATTTGGGACGACGCCGTCGCGATTCTCCGATACTGAGATTGAGCGGAATGACTCGGGACGATTAGGTTTCCGCGCGGCAGTAAGCCGGAATCTGCGATGGCTTTCAGCGCCGGTTGGCTATCGTTGGTCACCGTCTGATTGGGGTCGAACAGAAAAGTTTGGGAAGGTCCCATGCGGCCGTCGGAATTGGTTGCGGTTGAGTTAGGGATGCCTTCGAGCCCTTCGACCGGACAGAACTTACCCACTTTGTGCGGTCGGATAGCGTTTCGCTGCGTGGCCTGCTAGTTCGTCTCGTGTCCGGCCCCGGAATGATGTGTTACCCCTCTCTCAGGAAGGGCACGCGGTATCTCCCGGCAATTATCTGCTAACGTGTCGTGTCGGTGCCAAACTCGTGCCGAACTGACGTTGCAAGAAATTGGTCAGCAACTGCGCTGAGTGCATGTATGACCGACGCGCTTCACCAAAAGGCAGGTGCCCGCGAGGGAGGGATAGAGATCGGCGTCAGCCTCGACGGCACTAAGGCTTCATCCGCATTCGAGAAATCTTCAACGCGGGGCTAGCCCCGCGAGTTTTCAAGCGCGCTAAGAAGTGGGCCGAGACCTCATTCGGGCCCAACGCCGCGTAGCTCCGCGGGCAGGCTGGCGTGGTCGCATGAACTTCTCTAGCAAATCCGTTCCTGCCTCTCGTTCGTCATAAGACCAGAGGTTCGCGAACGTCGATCGGGCAATCGCGAGGATCCGGCTCCGCGATCAGTCAAGCAACCTCCTCCTCTACGCTTCCTTCCAGCCTTCGGCGTATGGTGATCATGACTTTATGAGTCGTCTCGATGTCCACCACCCGAAGTCCTTCAGTGAGCTTGTTGATCCAAGGCGCCTGTAGACGCATGGCATCGTCGAAGGCTTTCTTTCCAGCCTCGGTCAGCACAACGAGTTGTGCTCGCCGATGATGGGGGTTGGGTTGGTATTCAACTAACCCCTCCTTTTCCAGGTCGCTAACGATACGCTGGACGTTCTGTCGGTTGGCCCCCATCTCGCGCGCTAGCCAGGCGACCGGCAGAGGCTGCCCTCTTGCCACGATAGTGCCAAGGACCTGCCAGCGGGCGCTCGTCAGGCCCAGGTCGGCAACGAGCCTGTCTCCGGCCGTCAGCAATCGGTTGTTCAGCCTGAATAGGTCGAGGACGACATCGGTCATGGCGCGTCCAGCCGGGGTGTGTTTGCTCTTAGCCATGAGGCAAATATTGCCCTATTGACACCATCGTGTCAAAGTCGCATGATGCAGCATAGTACCAATGTGACATCATCCACTCATCTGCGGGAGGTCAGTCATGCTGCACTTGCGCCCGATGGACCCGGCTTTCCCGGTCGAACGGCAGCTCGGCATCGATGTCTCGCCGGTTGTCCTAGTGAACGTGTTCACCTTGGATAAGGCTGACGAGCCGGCGTTGCTTAGGGCCTGGGAGCACGATGCGCAGTTCATGAAGCAGCAGCCGGGCTTCATCTCCACCCAGGTGCACCGCGCGATAGGCGAGAGCGCGACCTATCTCAACTACGCCGTTTGGGAATCGACGGCGGCTTTCCGCGCGGCGTTCAGCAACCCCGAGTTCGCGACCCCGCATCTCTTTCAAAAGGTCGCGGTGCCCGGCATCTGCGTCGCATAGCCCCGAACATGGGAGGCACCATGACGAAGATTCTCCATCCGGTAGCTGGAGTGCTCGCACTTATCACGATTGCCACGTTCTGGCTCTCGACGGCCCTAAGTGAGCTATTCGGTTCGCAGGCGCTCGTCACGAGCGTCAAGACGGCCATACCCTGGGGATTTTTGTTGCTGATACCAGCCTTGGCGATTGCGGGAGGGTCCGGCTTCGTACTCTCAAAGGAGCGGGCCTGCGACGCTCTGGTGGTTTCGAAGCTCAAACGCATGCGCGTCATCGCCGCCAACGGCATCGTGGTCCTCATCCCTTCGGCACTGTTTTTGGCGTACAAGGCGAGAGCCGACGAATTCGACGCCAGGTTCTATGCCGTCCAGGCTCTGGAGCTGGTAGCCGGTGCCACCAACATCGTCCTCCTCGGCCGGAATATGCTGGACGGGCTCCGGATCAAAGGCCGCCTTCGTCGCCGGCTCGCATCACGCGCGCAGTCTTAAGAGCTCGTTGACTGACTCTGCCCACGAATGTCGTTGTATTTATGTACCCCAAACTCCCTTAGCCGACTAGACACAAACGACGGCATAGGTGGTGTTGGGCAGTCGATGACCCCTGTCGTGGAGATTTGAAAGTACACACGACGGACCGGTTCTGCTAAGGGTTGCGCGATGCCTGGCCTCAACCTAATGACTGTTCCAGCTCACTAGTGCGTGC
>Ga0335080_10005989_pt1 | contig 12560 bp, 10 predicted proteins | sample Lox_Sample_34_FD_206720 | JGI IMG/M metagenome (GOLD analysis project Ga0335080, IMG submission 206720) | Soil microbial communities from Loxahatchee National Wildlife Refuge, Florida, United States - Lox_Sample_3.4 | ecosystem: Environmental > Terrestrial > Soil > Wetlands | place: USA...
CGCCGCGGCCGCCGCCGTCGGCGATCTCCTGCAGGCCGGCTCGCTCTGGCTCCGCGACCGCACCGCCCGCCGCGCGCGCGCGGGCGACCGCGTGCTCGGTGCCGAGCTCGACGCCTTCAGGCAGCTCCAGTCCTGCCGCAAGGCGCTGGCGCAGCGCAACGCCAACCCGCAGATGGTCGCGGAGCGCGCGCTCCTCGCGCTGCGCGGAGCGTCGGCGTGAGCGGCCACTACTACGTCACGACGCCGATCTACTACCCGAACGCCGAGCCCCACATCGGCCACACCTACACGACCGTGGTGGTGGACACGCTGGTCCGCTGGCACGCGGCGCGCGGCGACGCGACGTGGAGCGTCTCCGGGGTCGACCAGCACGGCGAGAAGATGGTCGAGACGGCGGCGCAGCGCGGCGTGTCGGTGCGCCAGCTCGTCGAGCAGTACGCGAAGGTCTTCGAGCAGACCTGGGCGGAGCTCGACCTCTCGCCGTCGCGCTTCGTGCGCACCACCGAGCCCGCCCACGTCCGCAACGTCCGCGAGATCCTGCAGCGCGTCTTCGACGCGGGGTGGATCGAGAAGCGCGAGTACGAGGGCCGCTACTGCATCGGCTGCGAGCGCTTCCTCACCGAGCGCGATCTGGTCGACGGCAGGTGCCGCGACCACGAGACCACGCCGGAGCTGCGCCGCGAGGTCAACTACTTCTTCCTGATGAGCCGCGAGTTCGGCTGGCTGCGCGGCGAGATCGAGAGCGGGCGCTACGAGATCCGGCCCGAGCGCTACCGCAACGAGGCGCTCGCGATGCTGCGCGACGAGAGCGGCCTCGGCGACCTCTCGATCTCGCGCCCCAAGTCGCGCCTCGACTGGGGGATCGAGCTTCCCTTCGACACCGACCACGTCTGCTACGTCTGGTTCGACGCGCTGATCTCGTACCTGACCGGCGCGGGCTATCCCGACGATCCCCGGTTCGCGGCGCGCTGGGCGAACGCCGAGCACCTGATCGGCAAGGACATCCTGAAGCCGCACGCGATCTTCTGGCCGATCATGCTGCGGGCGATGGGCCTCGCAACGCCGCGCCGCCTCTCGGTGCACGGCTACTGGAACGTCGACCAGCGCAAGGTGTCGAAGAGCCTCGGCAACATGATCTCGCCGCTCGCGATGCGGGAGCGCTACGGCTTCGAGGCGTTCCGCTACTTCCTGCTGCGCGAGATGAGCTTCGGCCTGGACGCGGACTTCTCGGAGCCCGCGCTGGTCGAGCGGATCAACGCCGACCTCGCCAACAACCTCGGCAATCTCGTGGCCCGGACGCTGAACCTGGTCGATAAGCTCTGCGATGGCGCGCGGCCCGAAGCCGGGTCGGCGGATCCCGAGGACCTCGCGCTCGTCGCCGAGGCCGCGGCCGCGAGCGCCCGGATCGACGCCGCGCTCGGCGCCCTGCAGCTCCACGTCGCACTGGCGGCCGTGATCGAGTACGCGACGCGCGTGAACCGCTACATCGACGGCCGCGCGCCGTGGAAGGCGGCGAAGGATCCTGCCGGCCTCCCGCGCGCGCGGACGGCGCTGCATCACGCCTGCCGCGCGCTCGACGAGCTCGCGCGGATGCTCGCCCCGCTGCTGCCCGAGACGTCGCGCCGGATCGCGGCGCGGCTCGCGGCCTCGCCGATCGCCGCCGGGCCCCCGCTCTTTCCGCGCGCCGAGGCACCCTAGCCGATGACCTTCGCTCGGCTTCGCGGACTCCGCCTCGCTGCGCGTCGGCCGACCCCCGAGTCGGCCTCCTTGCGTGTGGATCGATAGCCACGCGCACGTGACGGCGCCCGAGTTCGACGCCGACCGCAACACCGTGCTGGCGCGGGCGCGAGGCGCGGGCGTCGACGCGCTCCTCGCCGTCGGTGCCGGGTGGGGCATCGACGCCAACGAGGCTGCGGTCGAGCTCGCGCAGGCCGAGCCCGACGTCTTCGCCGCAGTCGGCGTCCACCCGCACGACGCGCGGCTGCTCGACGATGCGGGTCGCGCCAAGCTGCGCGGGTGGCTCGGGCGCCCGCGCGTGGTCGCCGTCGGCGAGTGCGGGCTCGACTACCACTACATGCACTCGACGCGCGAGGTCCAGCGCGCCGTCTTTGCCGAGCAGGTCGCGCTCGCACGCGAGCGCGACCTTCCCGTCTCGATCCACGTACGCGGCGACGACGCCTCGGCCTGGGACGAGATGCTCGACATCTGGCGCGCCGAGGGCGGCGGCGCCGTCGCCGGCGTGCTGCACTGCTACACCGGGACGGTGCCCTTCGCGCGGCGCGCGCTCGACGCGCGGCTCGAGATCTCGTTCTCGGGCATCCTCACCTTCAAGAGCGCCGGAGACCTGCGCGAGGTGGCGGGCTCGCTCCCGCTCGAGCGCCTGCTGGTCGAGACCGACGCGCCCCTGCTCGCGCCGGTTCCGCACCGCGGCCGGCGCAACGAGCCGGCCCACGTCGGAGCGGTCGGCGCGCGGCTCGCCGAGCTGCGCGGCGCGCCGCTCGAGGTCGTGGCGCGCGCGACGACCGCGAACGCGCGCCGCCTCTTCCGGCTGCCGGAGCCGCCCGTTGGCTGACGAGGTCGCCGCCGTCCTCGCGCTGGCGCTGCGGCTCGCGCGCGAGGCCGGCGCGATCCAGCGCGCTCGCTACGAGACCGCCTTCGCGGTGGCGACCAAGAGCAGCGCCATCGACCTGGTGACCGAGGTCGACGGCGCCTGCGAGCGCCACCTCGTCGAGGCGCTGCGCCGCGAGCGCCCGCGCGACGACATCCTGGCCGAGGAGGGAGGCGCGCACGCCGACGCCGGGGCGGAGTGGCGCTGGGTGATCGACCCGCTCGACGGCACGGTCAACTTCGCGCACGGCTACCCGTGCTTCTGCGTCTCGATCGGCGTCGAGCGCGCGGGCGTCCGCACCGTCGGCGCCATCTACGATCCGCTGCGCGACGAGCTCTTCGAGGCGGTGCGCGGCGGCGGCGCCCGCCGCAACGGCCGGCCGATCCGCGTGTCGGAGGAGCGCGATCTCGGGCGCGCGCTGCTCGGCACCGGGTTCGCCTACGACGTGCGCGACTCCGAGCGCGACAACCTCGACCTGCTGGGCCGCGCCGTGAAGCGCGCGGGCGGCGTGCGGCGCGACGGCAGCGCGGCGCTCGACCTCTGCTACGTCGCCTGCGGCCGCTTCGAAGGCTTCTGGGAGCTCAAGCTCCACGCGTGGGACGTCGCGGCCGGACTCCTCGTCGTCGAGGAGGCCGGCGGGCGCACCAGCGACCTCGCGGGTGGCCCCGCACCGGCCTCCGGGAGCGAGATCGTGGCGACCAACGGAAGGATCCACGCGCAGCTGCTGGCCGTCCTGCAGGGAAGCTGAGCTGCAGCACGTCTGTTGACTTCGCTCGCCTTCGGCTCGCTGCGCGCGCCCGCTTCGCGGGCGCTGGCCGATGCTCCAGGCGATTGCGTTGCCCCGGAGGCGACGGAGCTCAGTCGTAGCGGACCTCGAGCTCCGGCGTCTGGGGATGCGACTGGCAGGTGAGGATCCAGCCCTCGGCGACCTCGTCCGGGTCGAGCGCGTTGCAGCGCGCCATCTCGACGCGGCCGCGCAGCAGCCGTGCCATGCAGCAGCCGCAGTAGCCGTCCTCGCAGGCGGAGGGAGGATTGAGCCCCGCGCGCCGCACGGCCTGGAGCACGGTCTCGCCCGGAGCGCAGTCGACCTCGTGCGTCCCGCCGTCGAGATGCACGGTGACGCTCGAGCGGATCGCCGACGCCCCTTGACTCGTGTTGGCGAGGCCCTGTTCCTCGGGGCCGAGCGAGGTCAACAGCTCGAAGCGCTCGATCAGGATCCGCTCCGGATCGATCCCGATGCCGAGGAGAGCCTGCTCGACGACGTTCATGAACGGAGCCGGGCCGCACAGGTAGAACTCGGCGTCCTCGAGCCCCGCCACCGCCGCGCGCGCGCCCTCGCGGTCGAGCAGCCCGTGCTCGACGTCGAGGTGGTGGAGGACGGTGAGGCGCCCCGGATGGCTGCGCGCGAGCGCATCGAGCGCGCTGCGGAAGATGATCGAGTCGCGGTCGCGATTGGCGTAGATGAGCTTGGCGCGGCGAGCGGTCGTCGCCAGCGCCGTCTTCAGGATCGACATCACCGGCGTGATCCCGCTCCCGGCGCCGAACGCCACCAGCGGGCGCTCGCTTCCGGGGCGGAGCACGAAGCGGCCCGCGGGCGGCTGCACCCGCAACGTGCTGCCCGCGCGCAGCACGTCGTGGAACCAGCTCGACACGCGGCCGTCGGCGATCCGCTTCACGGTCACCGCGTGCTCGTCGTCGCACTCCGGCGAGCTCGACAGCGAGTAGCAGCGGAAGAGACGCATATCGCCCCACGGGATCTCGAAGGTCAGATACTGCCCCGCCTGGTAGCGGAAGCTCTCGCGCAGCGACGCGGGGATCTCGAGCACGAACGAGCTGGCGTCGGCGGTCTCCGGAACGACGCGCGCGACGCGGAGCTCGTGCCAGACCGGGCTCAGGGCTCGTCCGTTCCCTGCTGCTCGCCGGCGTCGGCGGGCGCCGAGGCGTCGGGGCCGGGCTCGACGTCGCCGGCCGCGGGCGGCGGCGCCGCCGGCTGGCCCGGCTGCTCCTTGGAGACGAAGCGGTTGTGGAAGGCGTCGAGGCTGATCGGCACGTGCTCGGCGAGCGCGCCGTCGAGCTGGTACACGATCTTGCGTCCCGGCACGCTCGCGAAGATGCGCTCGCCCTGCTGGTTGCCGAGGTGCACCTCAGCGAGCAGGGGCGCGTCCCCTCCGCCGGCCGGCGCGGCCCCGAAGACGCGGATCGCGACGCGCGGCGGCGCCAGGCCGATGCCCGCCTCCTCGTGGGGTCCCATCTCCTCGGCCGCGATGTCGACGGCCTTCAGGCGCGCGAGCTCGGCGACCAGGCGCGCTGCACTGCCGGCCGCCATCGGGTCCGGGCTCGTGGTCCAGCCCGCGTCCTTGCGATCGCCTGTCAGCGTGAAGGCGCGGCTCTGGCCCTTGGCCGCGGCGCTCTCGTCGTCGAACACCAGCTCGAAGCGCTGCGCGTCGCTCGCCGCGAACTTCGCGAGCTCCTTCTGCCGGAACGCCACCACGGTCTTGGGCAGCTTCGCGAAGCGGTCGTTGGGGATCTTGTAGATCGAACGCTCGGCGCCGCGCGCCGCGCGCGTGTTGCCGTCGAGTACGCCGCCGATCGCGAGCTCCGTGCGCGGCGCCGGGTCGCCCGGCTTCGCGGGCTTGCCGATCAGCACGACGTGGTACTGCGGCGCGTCGAGCCCCACCTCCGCGTCGGGCGGCGGCGTATCGATGAAGCCGCTCCCGCGCAGGAAGGCCAGATCGGAGAGCAGCGTCTCCACGGTCTCCTCGTCGGCGGTGGTGTCGATCGGCGCGACGAGCCGCCAGGCGCCGTCCTTCTTGGCGACCGTGGCGCCCCCGCCCTGCCAGGTGACCTCGATGCGCTCGATGCTCTCGCGGTCGAAGCGGATCGGGCGCCGCTCGCGCAGGTCGTCGAGCGCATGCTCGAAGCCGGTCGTGTGGAAGGTGGCGACCGTGTAGACCTTGCCGTCGCCCGTCGCCGCGTAGCTGTCGGAGCCGACGGGGGTCTTCTTCCCGATCTGCAGGGCGTGCTCGGCCCCCGCCGCGCCGAACTTCACCGTCCTGGCGGTGTCGCCGAGCCCGTAGACCTGCGGCGCCTGGGCCTCTTCGATCACCGCCTCGCTGGTCATGCCCGCGAGCGACGAGGCGATGCCATCGACCTGCGACGCGTCGGCGGGCGCATCGACCGGCCGGACGACGCGCCAGGCGCCCTCGCGGCGCTCGAGGCGCGCGCTCTTGCCGTCCGAGGTGGTGAGCTCGATCCAGTCCACCTGCTCCGGCTTCAGGTCTCCGAACAGGCGCTTGGCCTGCTCCTCGGCGCGCTTCTTCTCGCCCTCGTGCCGGTTCGAGAGCCAGACGCCCAGGCCGAGCGCAGCGGCCACGAGGAACAGGATGCCGGTCGTCCGCGGGTTCACGGCGGCTCAGCGCCCCGGCGCGCGCCGGCGGCTCCACCACGCCAGCACGCCGACCACCGCGATCAGCTCGGGGAGCACGAAGAGCGACAGATAGCGGATCTGCGTGAACTGCTCGGTCGAGAGGGTGAGGCGCGAGGCGCGCGACTTGTTGGGGCGCACCGCGATCGCCTCGACGTCGCCGAGCAGCCAGTTCACCGAGTTCACGAACAGGTCGCGGTTCCGGTAGGCGTCGATCGTCTCGTTGGCGGCGAAGTCGGAGTCGCCGAAGACGACGAGTCGAGCCTCCTTCTTCTTCGGGTCGTCCTTCTTGTCCGCGGCGGCGACGGTCTTCGCGCCGTCGAGCAGCGGCGCGCCGGCCACCGCGATCGGCACGGGACCCTTCAGGTCGTCGGCGCCGAGCTCGGCGCGGCCCTGGTTGAACAGCGTGTCGAGGTCGCGCTCGGCCCAGGACTCCTTGCTGGTCTTCACCAGCTCGACGAAGCGGCTCTCGGCGCCCTTCCGTGGCTGCACGCTGCGCGTCATCGGGAACAGCGTCACCTCGCGCAGGTCCTTGGTGATCTCGTGGGTCCCGTACTCGGCGGCCATCGGCGACATCGCCTGGCCGAACAGGCTCTGCACCCGGTCCACCACCGCGTCATCGCCGAGGGCGACCCCCCAGCGATCGAGGTCGGCGACCAGGTCGGTGTGCGCGCGCGGGTCGACCATCGCGAACAACGCGCCGCCGCGCTCGAGATAGCGCTGGAGCGCGGCGTGCTCCTCCGGGCGGAACGGCTGCGTGGGGCCGGCGATGATCACGACGTCGGCGTCGTCGGGCACGTCGCCCTTGGTCGCGAGATTCAGCGTCTCGAAGCGGTAGTTCTCGTCGCGCAGCGCGTCCGCCGCGCGCGCGAACCCGTCCTTCTCGTCGGCGCCCTTGCCCTCGACTGCGCGCTCGTTGTGGCCGGTCAGGAAGTACGCCTTCTTGTGCGCGGTGCGGGTGAGCTTGACCAGCGCGTTGGTCAGCTTCTCCTCGTCGGGCTCCGAGATGTCGACCGTCTCGTCGCCGAGCTGCACGTGGAGCAGGCCCTTGCCGATCTTCTCCGGCGCGATCTTCATCCGCTCGATCAGGTCCGGCCGCGCGTTGGGGTCGGCGTAGTCGACCTTCACCTTGTCGCTCACGTAGCGGTAGCGGTCGAGCAGCGTGCGGACGGCCGGCTGGTCGAGCTTCTGGAAGAACGCGGTCACCTCGACGTCGCGCTCGAGCCCCGCCAGCACCTTCTGGGTCTGGTCGGAGAGCGAGTGCACGTGCGCCTGGCTGGCGTCGTAGCGCCAGTGATAGCGGTTCGCGAGCAGCGAGAGCAGCACGACGATGGCGATCGCGATCGCCGCCTGCGCGACGGCGCTGCTGCCGTACTTCCCGATGCGCCGGCTCTCGCCCGACCGCAGCCACTCGCGGATCTCGTTGGCGTTCGAGGCGATGCCGCTCGCGAGCAGCACCACGCCGATCACGAAGTTCACCCAGATCCAGGTGAGGTCGGTCGGCGCCCCGAACAGCAGGAGGAACACGGAGAGCAGGGCGAAGAGGACGAAGACCAGCCCGAGGGAGATCAGCAAGGAGGCGCGGCCTCTCATCTCAGCGCCACCGCACCGATTCGACGGCCGCCTTGGTGAGGATCAGGAAGGCCGCCACCATCGCCGCGAAGTACGCCAGGTCCTTGGTATCGACGAGCCCCATCACGATGCTCTCGAAGTGCTCGGCCGTCGAGAGATACCGGAGCACGTCGCTGACGGCGTCGCCTCCGGTGCCGCCGCCGGCCGCGCCGAGGTCGGCCAGGAAGCCGAGCATCCAGAGCAGCAGCAGCAGGACGAAGGCGAGCAGGAAGGCGATCAGCTGGCTGCGCGTCACCGACGAGGCGAAGGCGCCGATCGCCGCGTAGGCGAGCCCCACCAGGAAGAGCGCGCCGAGGCCCGTGAGCGTCTTGCCGAGCTCCGGATTCCCGTACCAGAAGAGCAGCGCCGGGAAGAGCGCAAGCAGCGCGACCAGCAGCGCGACGAACACGGCCGCCGCCAGGAACTTCCCGATCACCAGCTCCCAGATCTTGATCGGGCTGGTGAGCAGCAGCTCCTGGGTTCCGTTGGCCTTCTCGGAGGCGAAGAGGCCCATCGTGAGGCCCGGGATCAGGAACAGCAGCACCACCGACATCACGTGCAGGAACGGCGCGATCACGTGGTCGTTCAGATTGAGCTCGGCGAGCTGCTCCGAGAGCTGGAAGGTCTGCATCCGGATCACGTACTCCTGGAACTGGAGCACGCCGGTGAGGAAGAAGAAGCCCGCGAGCACCGAGAACAGCGTCAGCACGACGTAGGCCACCGGCGACGCGAAGAGCGACCGGAGCTCGCGGCCTGCGATCGCGAAGACGTGCCTCACGGCGCCCCCGCGGCTGCGACGGGCTCGTCGGCACCCGGCTCGCGCGCGATCGCGCGCGTGAAGCTCTCCTCGAGGCTCGCACCGCCGCGCTTCAGCTCCTCGAGCGGCCGGTCCACCACGATGCGACCGCGGTGGATGATCAGGACGCGCCGGCAGATCGCCTCGACCTCGGGAAGGATGTGCGTCGAGAGGATCACGGTGCGCGCCCGCTCGCCCTGGCCCTGGTCGGCGAGCCCGGCGATGAGCGCGCGGATCTCGCGGATCTGGATGGGATCGAGCCCGACGGTGGGCTCGTCGAGGATCAGCACCGGAGGGTCGTGCACGATCGCCTGCGCCAGCCCGACGCGCTGGCGGAAGCCCTTGGAGAGGCTGCCGATGATCCGCCGCCGCGCCTCGCGGAGACCGCACCGCTCGAGCGCGCGGTCGACGGCCGATGCCCGCGCGCCCCGCGGCACGTCCTTGATCTTGGCGACGAAGTCGAGATAGCCCTCGACGCTCATCTCGGGATACAGCGGCGGCGACTCCGGCAGGTAGCCGACCGAGCGGCGGGCGGCGAGCGGGTCCTCGAAGATGTCGTGGCCTGCGATCGCCGCGGTGCCATCGGTGGCCGGCAGGAAGCCGGTCAGGATGCGCATCGTGGTGGTCTTGCCGGCGCCGTTGGGACCGAGGAAGCCGACCACCTCGCCCGGCGCGACCGAGAACGAGACGCCGTCGACCGCGACCAGCTCCCCGTAGCGCTTCGTGAGGCCGCGAGCCTCGATCACCGCGCGCTCCGGCTCGCCAGCCCGCCGAGGAAGAGCTCCACCACGGTGCGTACGGCCTCTGCGTCGGCGTCGCCGTGCCGGTCCGGGAGCTGCATCACGCCGAGCACCTGGCTGGTGATCATGGTCTCGAGCGCTCCGATGAAGGCGAGGCAGGCCAGCTCGGCATCGAGGTCCTGGCGCAGCTCACCGGACGCCTGGCCCGCGCGGAGGATGCGGGCAACGGCCTGGAAGAGACGCCCGACCGCCCGGATTTGTTCGGGCTCGGAGAAGCGCGACGAGCGGCCGATCTCGAACACCAGTACCTTGACCCAGTCCGGGCGCCGCCGATACGCGAAGAGGATCAGGGTCGCGACGCCGCGGAGCTTCTCGGCGCAGGCGTCGGGCCCCTCGGCGATGCGGTCGACCACCGCCAGGAAGGCGTTCCAGCGCTCCTCGAAGATGGTGTCGAGGATCTCGTCCTTGTTCTTGAAGTAGTGGTAGACCAGCCCGTAGGCGATGCCGGCCTCGGCGGCGATGTCGGAGACGCGGGCGCCGTGATAGCCGCGGCGCGCGAAGACGCGGGTCGCGGCCTCGAGGATGCGCTCCCGCTTGCGACCGCGCAGGGCCGCGCCGGATTTGGGCGGAAGCTGGGCCAGCGGGGCGCGCGACATGGATCCGGTTCCTCCAAGGCGACCGATGCCGCGGGAGGCCGCATTCTAGGCAGACCCTGGGGGGCGTCAATGGCTGGCCCATGACGGCTCGGTTACGCTCGCGCCGCCGTGAAGGCCACCCTGCTCGCTGCGCTCGCGGTCCTGCTGCTCGCGGCTTCGGGCGCGCGAGCGGCCGCGCCGGATCCCCACGACGCCGAAGTGTGGCGCGGTCGCTACTGCACCCCGCTCGGCTGCGGCCGGGCGCCGCGCGCCTCGGCCCCGGACGCGGTGGCCTTCGGAGCCGCGGCCACCGGCTGCGCGTGGCTCGGGCGCAGGCGCCCTCGCTAGCGGGGCCGGCCGGCGAGCCGAGCGCTCCGCACGCGACGCGCCGGCTGCGCGTGGCGCTGGTGATCGAGCGCTTCGAGCCCCACGGCGGCGGCGTCGAGCGCGCCGCGTGGGAGGTGGCGCGGGGCCTGGCCGCGGCGGGCGACGAGGTCCACGTGGTGGCGCGCCGGGCCGAGGCGGCGCCGTTCGCGCTCCCGCACCGCGTCCGCGCGCCGGCCGCCTGGCAGCCGCTGCGCGTGCTCGCCTTCTCGCGCGGCGCCGCGCGAGCGGCGCCGCGCGGCGCCTTCGATGTCGTCCATGCCTTCTCGCGCACCCGACACCAGGATCTGTATCGGGCGGGCGGCGGGAGCCACGCCGACTACATGTCGCGACGCTACGGCCCCAGCGGATCCCGGCTGCGGCGCCTCACGCCGCGCCACGCCGTGCTGCTCTCGATCGAGCGCAGCGTGTTCGAGGACTCCTCGCAGACGATCCTGTGCCCGTCCCGGGCGGTGGCCGAGGAGCTGGCGGGTCGCTACCGGATCTGCGGCGAGCGGCTGGCGGTGATCCCGAACGGTGTCGACCTCGAGCGCTTCCACCCGGGTCGGCGCGCGGGCGCGCGCGCGCGCCTCCGCGCCGAGCTCGGCGCCGGCGACGCGCCGCTCTGGCTTCTCGTCGGCTCGGGCTGGCGCCGCAAGGGGCTCGACACCGCGCTGCGAGCGCTCGCCGCCGGAGGTCCGCGCGACGCGATCCTCGCGGTGGCCGGCCGCGACGACGCCGCACCGTGGACGCGACTCGCCGAGGGCATCGGAGTCGGTGCGCGCGTCCGCTTCCTCGGCGAGCGGCGCGACCCGGAGTCGCTCTACGCGGCGGCCGACGCCCTCGTGCTGCCGACCCGCTACGACGCCTTTGCGAACGCCTGCCTCGAGGCCGCCGCCAGCGGGGTCCCGGTCGTGACGAGCGCCACGTCCGGGAGCGGCGATCTCCTGGGCGAGGGCGCCTGGATCGTGGCGGACGCGGAGGACACCGCCGGCTTCGCCGCCGCGCTCGACGCCCTGGCCGACCCCGCCGTCCGCGCGGCGCGGGGCGCCGCCGCCCGGCGTGCCGCCGAGACGCTCGGGTGGGATCGCCACGTGGAGGCCCTGCGCGCGCTGTACCTGCGCATCGCGAGCGCATCGGGAGAGCGAGCGTGCTGAGCGCGATCGAGTGGACGCGCGGCGAGGCGGCGCTCCAACGCCAGATCGAGGAAGGCTTGCGCGGGTCGCCGCAGGTCCTGCGCGAGGGCGGCCCGCGCAGCCTCCTGCGGCTCGAGCGCGGACCGTGGCTCGTGAAGCGGTACCGCGCGGGATCGGGTGCGATCGAGCAGGTGAAGGCCCGCATCGGGCTCGCGCCGGCCGACCGCGAGTGGCGCGCCCTGCGCGCGCTCCGCGCCGCCGGCCTGCCGGTACCCGCGCCGCTCGCGCTCGGCGCGCTCGCCGACGGCGATCGGCTGCTCGCGATGGAGTGGGTCGACGGCGCCCCGCTGCTCGACGCGCTGCGCGGCCCGCGCGCCGCCCGTCGCGACCTGCTGCGCGCGCTCGGTGTACTCGTAGCGCGCGTGCACGGCGCCGGCTGGGTGCACGGAGACCTCCACGCGGGCAACGTGCTGGTCTCCCAGCACGGGCCGGTGCTGCTCGACTGGCAGCGCGCGCGCCGCACGCAGACGCGCGCCGCGCGGCGCCGCGACCTCGCGTTCCTCGAGTACTCGCTCGCTCCCGCGACCTCGCGCTCGGACCGCCTCCGGGTGCGCCAGGCACGGCTCGCGGCGGTGCCCCCGCTCCGGGACGACGCGCGGCACGAGCTCCGCGCGGCCGGGGACGCGGCCGACCGCCGCGCGCGCGAGCACGCCCGCAGCCGCACCCGCCGCACGCTCCGCGAGGGCCGCCTCCACACGAGCGCGGCGGTCGGAGAGGCGCGCGGCATGCGGCTGCGCGAGCTCGCGCCGGAGACGCTGGCCACCCTCCTCGCCGAGCACCGCGAGGCGGTCGCGGCGCGCGACGATCGCGTGCTCGACCGCGATGCACGGTCGTCTCTCTCCGGTGTCACCGCCGACGGCTGGCGCGCGATCGTGAAGGAGTCGGGCTGGCGCGGGCCGGGCCGCGCGCTCGCCGACGCGCTGCGCGGCTCGCCCGGACGGCGCGCGTGGGTCGCGGGGCACGGCCTCCTCGCGCGGCGCATCGGCGCCGCGCGTCCGCTCGCCTTCCTCGAGCGCCGGCGCTACGGCGTGCCGATCGCGTCCTGGGTGGTGCTCGAGGACCTGCGGCCCGCCGTGCCGGCGGCGTTCGCCGTCGAGCGCGGCGAGGCGGACGCCGAGGCCGTGTTGGCGGCGCTGTCGAGGCTGCTGGTCGACCTTCACCGCGCGCGCGTCGATCACGGCGACCTG
>Ga0335080_10005990_pt1 | contig 12559 bp, 5 predicted proteins | sample Lox_Sample_34_FD_206720 | JGI IMG/M metagenome (GOLD analysis project Ga0335080, IMG submission 206720) | Soil microbial communities from Loxahatchee National Wildlife Refuge, Florida, United States - Lox_Sample_3.4 | ecosystem: Environmental > Terrestrial > Soil > Wetlands | place: USA: Florida...
CGGCATACGTGATCGAGTGGCTTGCCGAGGCCGGCGAGCGCGCCGCCGCCGATGGCTTGCTGCTGATGATCGAGCCTGAGCCGATCTGCTGGTGCGATACTGGACGCGCCACCGCGGAATTGATCCGCCGTGCCGGATCGAAGGTGCTGCGTATCAACTATGATCCCGGCAATGTCGCATGGCTTGAAAACCGCGATCCGCTGGACGAATTGGACGTAGTGGCGCCGCTGATCGCGAACGTCCACGTGAAGGACCTGAAACCGCTCGCCAGGGGAGCGGGATTTCCGGAATGGGCGCCCGCGGGCGAGGGGATGATCGACTTCGCGGCCCACTTCCGGCGGTTGAGGGAATTGGGTTATGCCGGACCGGTGTCGCTGGAGCCTCACATGGATGGCAGCCTGGAAGCGACCCGGCGGTGCAAGGACGCGGCAGAGAGGGCATGGGGAGCATGAAGATCACTCGCAGGGATGCAATCGGGATTATGGCGGCGGCCGCATCGTTCGAGCCGCAACTGGCAGCGCAGCAATCCGGCGCCGTATCGCTGAACTGGCTCGGCGGCGCGGAGCCAGGCCGCGACATCGGTGTGAGTTGGGGCGTGCCCTGGGCGCGCGGAGCCGTGCGCCGCGACCAGACCCTCGCGCTGACGGCCCCGGATGGGAGATCGCTGCCGCTGCAACAATGGCCGCTGGCCTATTGGCCGGACGGATCGATCAAGTTCTCCGGGTTCGCGGCCGTGGCCGGTGGGAGCGGCCCATTCCGGCTGGCGCCTGGGACGCCGGCGCCGGGAGTCCTGAAAGCGTCCAGCGCGGGCATCGACACCGGCAGGCTGCAATGCGTAGTGGGACGCGCGTCGATCATCGACTCGATGACCATCGACGGCCGCGTGGTCGCGCGCGACGTCAGGCTCGTCTGCGCGCTCGATGGCGGCGCCGAGTTCGTCAGCGATATCCGCAACGTCGCACTCGAACAGAGCGGCCCGGTTCGCGCCACCGTGAAGCTCGAAGGCGTCCACAAGAACCCATCGCGCGAGTGGCTGCCCTTCGTGGTGCGCCTCTATTTCTACTCCGGCCAGGAGACTGTTCGCGTGGTCCACACCATCGTCTTCGACGGCGATCACGAAAAGGACTTCATCCGCGGCCTGGGTCTGGTCTTCGCAGTGCCCATGCGCGAGCAGGTCCACAACCGCCACGTGCGCCTCTCCGGCGAAGGCGACGGCCTGTGGAGCGAGCCGGTGCAGCCCATTACGGGCCGGCGTTTCCTGCAAGGCGCGTCCTACCCGGATCAGCTCGCCGGCAAGCGCATCGCGAACAAGGAAACCTTCAACGCCGCCGGGCAGAAGCTGCTCTCCGACTGGGCAGTCTGGGACGATTTCAAACTGGTGCAGGCCAATGCCGACGGCTTCACCATCCAGAAGCGCACCAATCCGCAGAGCTGTTGGCTGGACGTGATCGGCGGCCGGCGCTCGGACGGGCTGGTCTTCGCCGGGGACGTGTCGGGCGGGCTCGCCGTCGGCGTGAAGAATTTCTGGCAATCGCACCCGGCCTCGCTCGAGGTGGGTAAGGCGGCCACCGATGCCGCGGAACTACGCATCTGGCTGTGGTCTCCCGACGCCCCCGCCATGGACCTCCGCCACTACGACACCCGCGCCCACGACCTCGATTCCAGCTACGAAGATGTGCAGCCCGGTTTCAGCACGCCGCATGGCGTGGCGCGCACCAGCGAGATGACCCTGTTCCCCGCCGCGAGCGTCCCCACGAAATCCGAAACCCTGCGGCAGGCCAGGCTCGCGCAGATGCCACCGCTGCTGGTCGCACCCCCGGAGCACCTGGTTTCCGCGAAGGTATTCGGAATCTGGGGCCTGCCCGACCGCTCGACCGATCAGAAGAAGCAGATCGAAGACCAGATTGACGCGTGCTTCGAGCACTACCGCCGCGAGGTCGATCAGCGCCACTGGTATGGCTTCTGGAACTTCGGCGACGTCATGCACCAGCACGACGGCCCGCGGCACGAGTGGCGCTACGATATCGGCGGTTTCGCCTGGGACAACACCGAGCTCGGCACCGATATGTGGTTCTGGCACTACTTCCTGCGCACCGGCCGCGCCGATGCCTTCCGCATGGCGGAGGCAATGACCCGCCACACCAGCGAAGTCGATACCTACCACCTGGGCCGTTTCGCCATGCTCGGCTCGCGCCATAACGTGCGCCACTGGGGCTGCGGCGCCAAGGAAGCCCGCATCAGCCAGGCGGCCTACCGCCGCTACTACCACTACCTCACCACCGACGAGCGCACCGGCGACATCATGCGCGAGGTCGTGAACGTCGATGCCACATCCCTCGATCTCGACCCGATGCGCCTCGCGCAGCCCCGCACTGGCCAGATCGCCTACCCGGCGCGCGTCCGCGGCGGCCCCGACTGGCTGGCCTACGTCGGCAACTGGATGACCGAGTGGGAACGAACCGGCGACACCAGGTGGCGCGACAAAATCGTCGCCGGCATGGACTCGGTCGCGGCCATGCCCTTCGGATTTCTCACTGGCCCCAACCAGCTCTACGGCTACGATCCGAAATCCGGCAAGCTCTACGCGCTCGAACAGCGCGTCGGCACCTACAACCTCGCCACCATCATGGGCGGCGCCGAAGTCGTCTTCGAGCTGAATGAACTGATCGATCACGCCGGCTGGAAGAAAGCCTGGGAGCAGTACTGCCGCCTGCACAACGCCCCGCAATCGGTCGTCGAGCGCGACAAGACCACCGGCGCCGAAGGGGCCGATGGCCAGTACTCCCGCCCCGGCCGCCTCTCCGGGTACCTATACCGCCTGACGAAGAACGAAGCCTACGCGCGCCGCGCCTGGGCCGGAGTCCGGGTCCCCCGCATCGCCGCGCAGCACCTCGAAGGCCCCGAAGTCGTGAGCCCCATCGAGGACGCCCCCATCTCCACGAACAGCGTCTCGCAGGGCTGCCTGGAAGCGATCGAAGTGATAGCGATGTGTGGGTAGTAGCTGTCAGCTATCAGCCATCAGCCAGTCCGTGGCACTTGGGAGCTGAAAGCTGATGGCTGAAAGCTAGAAGTACAGCTTCACCCCAAACTGCACGTACCGAGGCGTCCCGTTGTTGTAGAGCGTTCCGAAATTCGTCGCGTAGGCGGTACGGAGCTGGTACAGCTTGTAGCCGTTCAGCGTCGTAATGTCGAACGAATTCGGCTGCTTGGAGTAGAAGCCGGTGGGCAGCGGGATGGTGAAGAAGTTCGCAGGAAGCACGCCGTTGGCGTTCTTCTGCGCGTTCACCATGGCCACGATGTTGTTGTAGATGGTCGTCCCGGCGGGCGTCGTGGTCTGCGGCTGGTTGTTGGCCACGGCCCACGCGTTGTAGTTCGCCGTGCTCAGCGTGGCGGTGCTCGGAGCGCCCATGAAATCGGCGCCTCCGGCGTTGTTCGGATAAACCGCGAACGTCGGGTGATTGAAGACGTTGAGGGCGTCCACGCGGAACTGCAGGCGGCGCTTGTGGCTTTCGCCGAGCCAGAAGCTTTTCTGAATCGACCCGTCGAAGTACTGCTGCCAGGGGCCGCGCGCGCCATCGAGCGTGCGCGGCGCCGTGCCGAGAGCGCCGATCGCCGGCCGCATGAAGGCAGCGGGGTTCACGTAGGGCTCGCAGCCTGTGCCGGTCGGGCAGGATCGGCTGAAGTTCGGATTGATGATCGGCACGCCCGGGTTCAGATCCGGCCGGATGGTGTGAGTGGTGTCGCCGAGCTGGTTGGTGTCGGAGAGGTACGGCATGTAGGGGAAGCCGGTGTTGAGCCGGACCAGGCCGGTGGTGGTCCATCCGCCGACGACGTAATCGAGCGGCTTCCATAAACTGTTGCCGAAGTGGCGGCCCTTGCCGAACGGCAGGTCGTAGATCGCCGTGCCGTGGATCACGTGGCGCTGATCGTAGGTGGAGACGGAGCGATCGTTCGCGCGCGTCCCGCCGAAGGCCACCTGTCCCCCGACCTGCCCGCCCACCGGGGTCAGAATGTTCTTGTCACCGCCCGCACTGGACGCCGTGTCGATCGACTTGCCATAAGTGTAGTTGGCGGTGAAGGTCAGGCCGCGGGTCACGCGGTGAATCACGTTGAAATAGCCGGCGTGCCGGATGCTGTTCCCGGCGGCGTCGTACCACAGGTTGAGCGTGGAGAATCCGAGGTACGGACTGCCCAGAGTTCCGTTCTGTACCGCCAGAGTGGCGCCCGTGAGCGGGTTCTTGCGGCCCAGCGGGTCGGCGATCGTAGCTGTGGTGCTCAGGTTGGCGGCGAGCTGCGCGCTGATCAGATCGGAATCCTTCGGATTGATGTTTTCCGCGCCCATGAACAGGTGGATGCCCATGCTGCCCGTGTAGGCCACTTCCATGGTGGTGGTCGCGTTCGCCTGCCACGAGATGGTGAAATTCCAGTTGTGGACGTACGGCGTGTGGTAGTTCTGCGAGACGGCATATCCGCCGAAGGACTGCTGATAATACAGTCCGTTGGCGTAGGAGAGGCCGTTGGCCGGCGGTCCCTGCAACCCGAACACCTGCTGCGCGGGCGATACCGGCGTGATCACCGGCGGATTCTCGCCGAGCCGCATCACGTAATTCGGGTTGGCGGTGGAGGAAGGCACCGTGGTGGCAAAACCCGAGGTGGCGCTGAAATCGGGCTGCGGCAGCAGCGTGAAGCCGCTGATCGGGGCGTGCGCCATCCCCCAGCCGCCGCGAACCACCAGGCGATGGCTGGCCAGGAAGCGCGGCTGCCACGCGAAGCCGAAACGCGGTTCGAAATCCGTGTACTGCGGCGGCGTCAGATAGCGCGAATTGCCGCCGATCCCCGAAAAGGCGAACGGCACGTTGTACGCCGTCGTCAGCGTGGTGCCGTCGGAGAGCTTCAGCGGCTGCGACAGCGTGACCTGCTGCGTCAGGTCGGGGCGGAACACGCCCTGGTTGTTGTATTTCTCGGTGCGCGGCATTTGTAGCGCGTAGCGCAGGCCGATATTGATGGTGAGGTCGGGCCGGATCTTCCAGTCGTCCTGGATGAATGCGGCTCCCGAATTCCACCGGTAATAGTAGGGCACCTGCACGTTGCGCATGGTGACGCTGCCGTTGGCCACGCCCAGCAGGAAACTCGCCCACGGGCTGCCGCCGGTTCCGGTGGATGTGCCGTTGGAGTTGGTCTGCGTGGCGGCGAACGCGTAGATGCCGCCGAACGCCCCGTACAGCGGATACACGTTCTGCAAGGCGTGGTTCATGTCCACGCCGAACTTGAGGCTCATGTTGCCGTGGCTCTTGTAGACGATGTCGGTGAACGCGTACCGCTCTTCCTTGTCCTCCACGTTGGTGGAGCCGGCGCCGCCGAAACCTGTCGCCGTGCTGCCGCCGCCGCCGAGGCTGCTGCCCGGAAACAGCCCGCTGAATGTCGGCAGCCCGCCCTTGGTGATGCTCGGCAGCCCGAGCTGCGTGTTCAGGTTGGTTCCCGTGTACGGGTCCCACTGCGGATCGACCGTGTTGCTGAACCGGCCCCGAGTGTAGTTCAGGCGGATGTCGTTGATCACCGTCGGGCTGAAGGTGTGCGTGTCGGCTACCATGGCCTGCGCGCCCCAGCTATAAACCGCCCCGTTGTTGGTCGGACTGACGGGCGTTCCCTGAATCTTGATCACCGGCGTCACGCTGAAACGCCCATAGATCCGGTTCTTCGTGGAAACGATCTGGTCGATGCGCACGGTATACCGGGTCTCGTTCTGGCTCAGCAGGCGCGGCGCAAAGATGTTGCTGATGGTGCCGTTGCTGTTGAGGTAGTACGGGCCGGCCGCGGCAATCATCGGCAGCGTCTTGAGCGCGGTCTGGTCGAGCAGGTTCTTGGGAATGACATTACCCGGAAAGGGCGTGTAGGTGGTTCCCTGCTGGCAGTTGGTGGTGACCGTCGAGGTGCAGAACGGGATCTGCGAGAACTGGTTGCCGTTGACTACGCTGTACTGGTCGTAGATGGTGCTGTCGTTGCCCGTCACCGTCAGCGCGCTGGGCGGCGCGATGCCGGTGAACTGCTGCACCACGCTCTTGGGCAGCCAGCCGCTGGCGGTGTTCACCACGTCGCTGAAATCGCCGTTGCGCATGGCGTCGGTCGGCAGCGTGCCGTACTGATCCAGGTGATCGCGCCGGTAGAAGGGCTCCACGGCCGCAAACCAGAACGTCTTGTTCTTTCCGTTGTAGACCTTGGGAATGTACACCGGACCGCCGGCGGCAAGCGAGAACTGGTTGTATTTCAGCGTCGGCACCGGACGGTTGCTGGCAGCCTGCGTAAACGGCGCCGCCGCGAACTCGGGGTTGCGGTTGTACCACAGCGCCGTGCCGTTCAGAGAGTTGGTGCCGCTCTTGGTCGTGGCGTTGATGACGCCGCCGCCGGTGGTCCCGAACTCGGCCGAGTACGCCGAGGTCTGCACCGTGAACTCCTGGACCGTCTCCGGGGTGAAACTCACCATGGTGCGCGCCAGGCTGACGCCGGTATTATTGGTGCCGTCCGCCATCATCAGCGTGCTCATCGGCCTTCCGCCGCCCACCACCAGGTTGCAGCCCGGACAAGGCGTCACGCTGGTGATCACCGGGTTTTCGCTGCCCGCGTCGCCCGAGACGTTCGGCAGCGTCATGGCGAGATCCAGGACGCTGCGGTTGAGCAGCGGGACATCCTGAATCTGGCGCTCGTTGACCGTGTTGCTGGCGGTGCCGGACTGCGTATCGATGCTCGTGCTTTCCGCGGTCACGGTCACCTGCGTATCGACGGATCCGGCCTGCAGCGTCACGTTCACGGTCGTGTTGGCCGCGGTGTCTACCTTCACGTCCTGGATGAGCTGTTTCTTGAAGCCCTTCGACTCGACTTCAATGCTGTAGGTAACCGGCTCCAGGTTGGGTACTGTGTATGCGCCGGCTTCCGACGCCGTGACTTTCCGCACTTCATTGGTCCCGAGGTTGGTGACCGTGATGGCCGCGGCGGGAATGACGCCCCCGGTCTGGTCGGTTACTGTGCCGCTGATACTGCCGCGGTTCGTTTGGGCGAAAACGGAGACCGCGCTCAGAAGCGCGATCGCTGCCAGGCGATTCATAGGTCTTAACCCTCTCGACTCCTAAAGCTGTGAACCTTGAAGGATGGTAGGCGAGGTTAAGGAATCTCTCAAGTACTTTCGTCATGCTCGGGGGTGTTTCGCAATAGGAAACAGACGCGACCTGTGAATGTTGCTACGAAGCGCCCGGTTATGTTCGCCTTGCCAATGGGGAGGGATCAGGCTGCGGTGCCTCCGCAGTTCCCGGGAGAGGCTGGTTGTTCTGCAATGCAGATTCAGGAGCAAGACGGAGGAGAGCAAAATGGTATCCTCACACACTAAATGTTTGCTTTCTCAACAAAAACTGTTTCAGAATGTGCATAAGAAAGCGATACTAGAGGGACTAGGCGTGTCGGATTTTCAGACGGCCGGTAATGCCGGTACAAGCCGAGCCAAAAGTCATGAGCCGGGTGCACTTCTGAGGCGGAGCGGAAAACTCGTAGCCGCCTTGCTCGAATCGGCCTCGCAGGGAATCCTCGGCATGGATCAGTCCGGGCGCATCGTCCTGGCCAACCCAAAGGCTCTGGAGATGTTCGGCTATCAGCAGGAAGAACTGCTCGATGCCACGGTGGAGATCCTGATCCCCGAATCGAGACGAACCGCCCACGCCCGCCAGCGCGACGACTTCTTCGCACATCCCAGAACACGTCCCATGGGGATCGGGATGGACCTCTGCGGGCGCCGAAAGGATGGCAAGGAATTCCCGGTGGAGGTGAGCCTCAGTTACGTGCGTACCAGCGAGGGCGTCTTTGCGATCGCTTTCGTAAACGACATCAGCCAGCGAAAGAATCTCGAGGATCAGCTGCTCCAGGCCCAGAAGATGGATGCCATCGGACGACTCGCGGGTGGCGTAGCCCACGACTTCAACAACATGCTGACCGTGGTCGCGGGCTACAACCGGATGATTCTCGACGAGGTTTCCCCGCTCGATCCGATCCGCGAATACGCCGAAGAGATTGAGCGCGCCGCCGAACGCGCCGGGGCGCTGACCAACCAGTTGCTCGCATTCAGCCGGCGGCAGATCATTCAGCCCCGCGTAATGAACCCGAACACGGCAATCGTGCAGACGGAAAAGATGCTCCGGCGGCTGATCGGCGAAGACATCGAACTGGTCCTGAAGCTCTCGCCCGATACCGGCAATATCAAGGCCGACCCGAGCCACATCGAGCAGGCGATCGTGAATCTCGTCGTCAACGCGCGTGATGCGATGCCCCAGGGCGGCCGGATCACGATCGAGACCCAGGATGTCATCCTCGACGACTCCTACGCCAGCACGCACGTCGGCGTGCAGCCCGGTCCCTTCATCATGATCGCGGTGAGCGACACCGGTGTTGGCATGGACGTGGAAACCAGGCGGCGCATCTTTGAGCCCTTTTTCACGACCAAGGAGCGCGGCAAGGGCACTGGCTTGGGCCTGGCTTCGGTTTACGGCATGGTCAAGCAGGTCAACGGCGACATCTGGGTCTACAGCGAGCCCGGCCGCGGCACGACCCTCAAGATGTACTTTCCAAGGGTCGGCGAAGCACCATGCGATCAGGATGAGACCGAGCAGCCGCCTCCCCGGGCTGCGGCCAGCGAGACCATCCTGCTGGTGGAGGACGACAAGGTGTTGCGCGAGCTTACCCTTCGTATTCTCCGCAAACTCGGGTACACGGTTCTGGTGGCCGCCGGAGGAGCCGAGGCCATCGAGATCGCAGGATCGTACACGGGTGAGATCGCGCTCCTCCTGACGGATGTCGTCATGCCGAACATGAGCGGCCGCCAAGTGGCCGATTGCCTGCAATCGCGCCATCCCGGCCTGAAGGTTCTCTATTTCTCGGGGTACACCGACACCATGGTGGTTCATCACGGCGTGCTCGATAACGGCCTGGACTTCCTGCCCAAGCCCTTCACCCGCGAGGCGCTGGCGCAGAAGATCCGCGAGATCCTCTCGCGCCCTTAAGGCAGCTCCGCGGTTCCCTTCAGTTCGGCCAGCAGTTGAAGTCCCAGGGCGCGCCTGCCGCGGTCGAAATCGCTGGACTCGCTGGCGGGCAGATGGGCAGAGATCCAGGCTTCGAGGAGTTCGGTGACGGGCCTGGCCACCGCCTCTTCCGCGCCTGGCTCGAAACGTAGCGGAATCTCGGAGCGGCCGATAGCGCTGAGCAGAAGTTCGTCGAATTTCATGAGAGCCTCGCGTGGTGATTGACCGGGCCGGAGCCCCTGCCGAGTCCCGGGTTGGTGCGGATCGCCTCGTGGATGAATTGCTTGGCGCGCCCCACCGATTCGCCGAGATCCATCCCCGCGGCCAGGCAGGCTGTGATGGCGGCGGAATAGGTGCAGCCCGTGCCGTGGGTGTGCCGTGTTGCCACCCGGCTGGCTGGAAACTCGTGAAATGCCGAACCGTCGTACAGGACGTCGGTGGCGTCCGTTTCCATGTGGCCGCCCTTGATCAGGACGGCGCGCGCGCCGAAGCGGTGAATGCACTCCGCGGCACGGCGCATGTCGTCCAGGCTGCGAATGGTGCCTCCCGTCAGGGCTTCGGCCTCGGGCACGTTCGGCGTCACCAGCGCGGCGCGCGGTACGAGCAGTTCCCGCACGGCGCGGGCAGCCGATTCCGGCAGTAGCGCATGGCCATGCTTGCTCACCATCACGGGATCCACCACCAGGGGAAAATCGAAACCTTCGGCGGCGCGGGCCATCATCGCCACCAGCCCGGCCGAACCGAGTGCGCCGGTCTTGGCGGCGAGCGGCGGGATGTCCTCCAGCACGGCCTCGATCTGCTCCAGTACCAGTGCTGGGTCGAGCACCTCGACACGCGACACACGCACCGTGTTCTGCACCGTTATCAGCGTGACCACGGCTTCGCCGTAGACGCCGAACTGATGGAAGGTCTTCAGGTCCGCCTGTATTCCCGCGCCGCCGGACGGGTCGCTCCCGGCGATGGTAAGCGCAATGGGCGGCATTCCGTCCCAGCATAGCAGGCGCTTACTTGAGCCAAACGGCAACTGCGGGCGCCGCGGCGCCGCCGATGGTGAGCGAGAGAGACGCCTTCCCCGCCGTGAGAAAACCTCCTGGAGTCCGCACGTTGATTTGCATGAGTCCAACCATGCCTGGCGCGCTGCCGGCATAGAGGATTTCGGCTGGCATTCCCGCGATACTCACAGCCACCGCCAGCGCCGGGTGTGAAAAAGGCGCCGAGGCCGGCTGGCCCGCAATGTTCGCGCCGTCGCCCAAGCCCTCGCCGGTGGCGTACAGCGTGAGCACCGTGCCGGGCGGCGCGGGCGCGGAGTCGCTGTTGGTCGAACCGTCCTGATTGATGACGGCCGGCAGGACTCCCGGGACAGCCGCTGCCACGGGCAAATCGATCGATCCGGCTACCGCCCCCTGGTAGCGCATCTCGAGGTGTGTCGCTGCTGTCCCGGCGACCGTGTAGGGTACCTGCAGGTTCACCTGTCCTGACTGAACATAAAACAGCGGCGCCGGAACTCCGTCGAACCGTGCTTCGACACCCGCCACGAGATTGAGCAGAAGGCCGGAGGCGTCCAGCGCGCCCGCCACCCCGCTCTCGGGACCCAGTCCGGTGCCGAAGATGCTGACAATCTCGCCAGGCGCTACCGGCCCTGCCTGCAGGCTGAGCGCGTTGACCGCCGCCGGAGCGGGCGGCACGGTGATGGGATCGGGCGGCAGGACGGAGTCGGGAATCAGGCGGCGCACGCGGTCGTTGCCGGTATCGGCGAAATATAGCGCACCTGAGCCGTCCAGGAACACGCCGCCCGGAGCATTGATGAGGGCGGAGAGCGCCGGGCCCTTGTCGCCGGAGAATCCCGGTGAGCCGCCGCCGGCGATACTGTGGATCACGCCATCGGGCGTGACCTCGCGGATTCGATGATTGCCGCTGTCGGAAATATAGACGTTTCCCGCATCGTCCACCGCGACGCCGCCGGGCTGATTGAGACTCGCCGCGGCCGCGGGGCCTTCGTCAGAGCCGCCCTGCCCGCCCGCTATCGTCGAGATTACGCCGGCGGGGCTCACCTTGCGCACGTGGTTGTTGAGCGTGTCGGCGATATACAGGTTGCCCCGGGAATCGAGCGCGCAGGCGGATGGCTGATTCAGTTGGGCCAGTGGCGCCGGCCCGCCATCTCCGCTGTCGCCGGGCGAGCCGTTGCCCGCCACCGTCTGCACCATCCCGGCGGCCGGCACGCGGAGAACCCGGTGGTTCGACGTGTCGACGATGTAGAGGTTGGCGGCACGGTCGGTGCACACCGCCCGCGGGCCGCGGAGCGCCGTGGCCAGCGGCAGAGCGCCATCCGCTCCCGAGCCGCTCGACCCGGTGCCCGCGATGGTGTGGAGGCGGCGGTCCGCGGTTACCTGGACGATGCGGTGATTGTAGGTGTCCGCGATCAGGATATTGCCGGCTGGATCGGCCGCCACCCCCATCGGAGAGTTCAGCGGGGAGGCGCTGGCGGACGCCCCCTCGCTTCCCGCCCCGGCGGCGCCGGTGCCGGCCAGAGTCGTGACGTTGCCGCCGGGCGTCACTTCGCGCACGCGCTGCGTGCCGGGATCGGCGATGAGCAGGTTGCCCATGGAATCGAGCGCCACGGCGGAGGGGCGGCGGAGGATCGCGGACGTGCCTGCCAGTCCGTCGCCGACCGCGTTCATGTAGCCATCGCCGGCGAAGGTGTGGATGACGCCGGCCGGATCGACAAAGCGGATGCGGACGCCGTCCGCGAGGAACAGGCCTCCGCTGGTTCCCGGCAGGAGGTCGTGGGCCGCCGTGAGAGAGGCGCGGGTAGCCGCTCCGCCATCCCCGCTGAATCCGGGCGCGCCGTTGCCGGCGAAATCGAGCCACCGCCCCGCCGCGCTGTAGGTGCGAACCACCAGGCTGGAATCTGCGACATAGAGGGCGCCCGCCGAATCCACCGCCACCGCAATCGGCCCGCTCAGGGCCGTGGAAGGAGAACCGCCGAGCACGGTGCCGATGGTGCCGCCCGAGTAGATCTTGCGAATGCGGTTGTTGCCCGAATCGGCGATGTAGAGAGAGCCGGAGCGGTCGATCGCCAGCCCCGCGGGATAGCTGAGCAGGGCGGCTGTGGCAGCGGCGCCATCACCGCGGTATCCGGATTGACCCGTGCCGGCCGCGGTCGCGATCCTGCCGTCGGCTCCGATTTTCCTGACCCGGTGGCCCTCGAACTCGGAGATGTAAAGGATCCCCGCGCTATCGACGGCAAGATTGCGGGGCGAGAGCAGGCTGGCCTGCAAGGCAGGAATGCCGTCGGCGGATGCGGCCTTGCGGCCGTCGCCGGCCACGGTCCGGATAGCCCCGTCCGGGGAAACGCAGCGCACCCGCTGATTGCCCAGATCCGCGATGTACAGGTTTCCGCTGAGATCCACCGCAACGCCGTACGGCGTGTTGAGTTGCGCGGCAGTGGCGGCGCCGCCGTCGCCGCCGAAGCCCGGCGCGCCGGTGCCGGCCACGGTGGTGAT
>Ga0335080_10005991_pt1 | contig 12559 bp, 12 predicted proteins | sample Lox_Sample_34_FD_206720 | JGI IMG/M metagenome (GOLD analysis project Ga0335080, IMG submission 206720) | Soil microbial communities from Loxahatchee National Wildlife Refuge, Florida, United States - Lox_Sample_3.4 | ecosystem: Environmental > Terrestrial > Soil > Wetlands | place: USA...
CCAGGCGCCTCCCGCCTACCCGACCGTCCTCTCGACAACGCGATCGCCCAGTGCGCGCAACCGCCAGGATAAGAGCACTTGTCACGCAGCTGCTGGCGGAGGGTCGAGCATCTTGGTCAACGCTTCGCCGATCCGCTCACGCACGACGTTGGCGCTGCGCTGGACGTGCGCGCGCATGAACCCTGCCGCGGTTTCTGAATCGCCGAGGAGCACGGCGCGGACGATCTCGAGGTGTTCGTCGATCGTCGCGGTGATTCGCTCGGGGCTGGTGAAGTCGTAGATCCGCAGGATGCGGATTCGATCGTTGATCTCACCGAGCAGTTCGACGGCGAACTCGTTCGCGGCCGCCTCGGCGAGCCGCTGGTGGAACGACTCGTCGCGGTGTACGAAGGCCGCCCCCGCCGGCTCTAGGCGGCCCGCCCTCTGCCCTATCCCGAGCGCGGTCCATTCCTGCTCGAGGTCTTCCAGCGCGCCGCGGTCACCGGCGCCGGCGGCGCGGCGAACGACGAGCTCCTCGATCGCTACCCGGACGTCGTAGAGATCGCGCATCGCCCGCACGCTGGGGACTCGCGGGCGCATCCCGCCGGTGGCGTCACGCGTGAGGTGGCCGTCGGCCTCGAGCCGTTTCAGCGCCTCGCGAACCGGCGTCCGGCTGGTGCGGAACTCAGCCGCGAGCTGCTGCTCGACGAGGCGGCGCCCGATCGGAATCGCGCCGCGAGTAAGCCGGTCCCGGAGCTGTTCGTAGATCAGGTCAGCGTGGATGGCGCGGGGCGGCACGCCGACAAGGATGCCACGTGCCCGGCGGGCTCACGGCCCACCAGCAGGTCCCGAAATTTGTCCACGGGGCCATATCGGCGGTCGTTGGGCCGGAGGATGCTACGGCGCGTCCACCCATTGTCGACCGCGTTGTATACAACGCTTGGAGAGCGCTTCAATGACAACTCTCAACCCCGGGCCGCCACCCGGGGCCGTGAGCCTCGGCGGGCCCAGGACTGTCGCGGCGCGGCCGTATGCGTTCGCATTCGATCCGTCGCGCACCGCACTGCTGGTTATCGATATGCAGCGGGATTTCCTCGAGCCAGGCGGGTTCGGCGAGCTGCTCGGCAACGATGTCTCGCTGCTGGCACGCGTCGTGGAGCCGCTCTGTGCGGTGCTGGCGGCCGCCCGAGCCGTCGGGATGATGGTGGTGCACACGCGCGAGGGCCACCGGCCCGACCTGACCGACTGCCCACCTAGCAAGCTCGCGCGCGGTCGGCTCGAGGTGGGGATCGGCAGCGCCGGGCCGAAGGGCAGGGTCCTCGTCCGAGGCGAGTACGGCCACGACATCGTCGACGACCTTGCGCCCTCGTCCGGCGAGGTGGTCCTCGACAAGCCCGGCAAGGGCAGCTTCTATGCGACCGATCTCGAATTGCTGCTGCGGAACGCTGGAATCACGAGCCTGATCGTGACCGGCGTGACCACGGAGGTGTGCGTCCACACCACTGTTCGCGAGGCCAACGACCGTGGCTTCGAGTGCCTCGTGCTCGACGACTGCGTCGGCTCCTACTTCCCCGAGTTTCACCGCGTGGCGCTCCAGATGATCGCCGCGCAGGGCGGGATCTTCGGCTGGGTGGCACCGTCCGCCGAGCTGCTGGGCGCGCTGCACGCCGACTCGACAACCCTTCTCATCGGACAGGGAGCATGACCATGTCGTTCGACCTGAAGTCCATCTGGCGCCCGAATGAGTTCAACGCGTTCTCCGGGCTGTTCATCAACCTACTCGTCAACGTCCTGACGATCACGATCCTGTCCGCCGGGGTGGTCCACATCCCGACCTCGACGGTCACGGGCACGATCCTTCCCGCGCTCGGGATCGAACTGCTCGTCGGGAACGTCTTCTACTTCACCCTCGCGCGGCGGCTCGCGCGCCGCGAGGGACGCGACGACGTTACGGCCATGCCGTACGGGCCGAGTGTGCCGCACATGTTCATCGTCACGCTCGTGATCATGCTGCCGACGTATCTGAGTACGCATAGCGCGCTCAAGGCGTGGGAGGCAGGCCTGGCCTGGGCGTTCATCATCGGCGTGATCATCCTGATCGGCGCGTTCGTCGGCCCGATGGTGCGCAGGGTCACGCCCCGGGCGGCCATGCTGGGCGCGCTCGCCGGCATCTCGCTCACGTTCATCGCGATGCAGCCGGCGGCCGAGATGTGGGAAGCGGCCTGGATCGCGCTGCCGGTGCTGATGGTGATCATCGCCGGCTTCGTCGCCGGCGTGCGCCTCCCTCGAAACATCCCGATCGGTCTCGTCGCGCTCGTCCTGGGCACGGCGATCGGCTGGATCGGGGGATACATGCACGGCAGCGACGTCTCGGCGGCGGCCAAGGACATCGCGGTCGGACTGCCGTCGCTGAATCTGAATCTGCTCGGCCACGGCCTGAGTCAGATCTCGCCGCTCCTGGCGACGGCGATCCCTCTCGGCGTCTACAACTTCTGCGAGGCGATGACTAACGTCGAGTCGGCCGCGGCGGCCGGCGACTCATACAACCTCCGGCACGTGCTGCTCGCGGACGGCACCGGCGCGGTCGTCGGCGCTTGTCTCGGCAGCCCGTTCCCCCCGGCGGTCTATATCGGACAGCCCGGCTGGAAGGAAGCGGGCGGCCGGCTCACCTATTCGCTGGCGACGGGCGTCGTGGTCTTCGTGCTGTGCGTGGTCGGAATGTTCCCGCTGCTCGCCGCCGTGCTGCCGATCCCGGCGATCGTGCCTGTGCTCCTCTACATCGGGCTGGTGATCGGCGCGCAGGCGTTCGATGTGGTGCCGCGCGCCCATTACCCGGCGGTGGTGATCGCGATGATCCCGAACATCGCGGCGTGGGGATCGGGGCAGGTCGACAACGCACTGAGCGCCGCCGGCACCTCCGCCTCGCACGTGGGAGAGACGACGCTGGTCAACGCCGGCGTTCACTATCAGGGGCTGCACGCCCTCGGCGCCGGCGCGACGCTCGCAGGCATGGTCCTCGGCGGGATCGCGGTGTTCCTGATCGACCGTCGCTTCTATCGTGCCGCGGGCTTTTGCCTGTTCGGCGCGGCGCTGAGCGTCGTCGGCCTGATCCACGCCGACAAGGTCCACGTGTTCACCGGCGGGAAGGTCGGACTTGGGTACGTGCTGGCGGCGGCGACCTGTGCGTCGTTCGCGCTGCTCAGGCTGCCTGCGCGGGCGCCCGACCCCGCCGACGCGATGGACCTCGAGGCGGCGCGCGAAGCAGGCCGACTGACACCCCAAGCGCTCGCGGACGTGGTGATGCCCACGCCCGCCCAGGAGCCAGCGCCCGCGTGAGCGGCCCGGCGACCGCGACAGCGGCGGCGCGCCCGGCCCCCACGCCCGGCGCGCCGCTCGTCGTGTTGATCCACGGCGTCGGCCTCGGGCCACGGTCGCTGCGGGCGCTGTCGCTCGCCCTGGCGCAGCGGTCCGCGCCGGTGCTCGTCTTCACCCGACGCGGCTACGGACGGCGCGCTCATCTGCCCCCGCCGACAACCGTCACCGAGCACGTGGACGATCTGCTAACCGAGCTCGAGGCTCGCACCGTCGAGCTCCCCGTCCTGGTCGGAGTGAGCGGTGGCGCGACAGTCGCGCTCGAAGCAGCGCTCACGCACCACTCGCGCGTACTCGTAGCGGTCGCGCACGAGCCGGCCGCCGGCAGCCTGGCGCCGGAGCTACGCAACCGGATCCGCCAGGCGCTCGACGACGCCGGCGGCGTTGGACTCGTTCGGTTTCTGGTCGGGGAGGCGACCTGGGCGCGGCTGACGCCCCGCGAGCGCACCACGATCGCCCGTGACCAGGCCCTGATCGAGGCGGACGCGCGCGCCTTCGCCGCCTACGAACCGTCGCTCCCGACCGCGGCGACGGATCCCGTCCCGCTGATCTGCGCGGTTGGGGAGCGATCGGGTCAGATCCGGCGGGAGGTGGCCGAACGTCTCTCCGCTCGTACCGGGGCTCCGATCGTCGTCGTCGCACGCAGCGCGCACCTGCCGCAACTCGATGCCCCGGCGACCTTCGCCGAGGTAATCGTGACTCAGACCGTCCAAGCCGTGACCGAGAGGAGCTCAGTATGACCACGACCGTCGCCACGACCGGCACTGTCGTCGCCGCCGATCCCTACCCCTGGCCGTGGACGGGCTCGCTCGACCTAGCCCACACCGCGCTCGTACTGATCGATTTCCAGACCGACTTCTGCGGCGAGGGCGGCTACGTTGACGCGATGGGCTACGACCTATCGCTGACGCGCGGACCCGTGCCCGCGGTGCGCCGCGTACTCGAATGCTGGCGTCAGCTCGGAGCGCTGGTCGTGCACACCCGAGAGGGCCACAAACCCGACCTGTCGGACTGCCCACCGAATAAGCTATGGCGCTCACAACGGATCGGTGCCGGCATCGGCGACGCCGGACCGTGCGGGCGGATCCTGGTGCGGGGTGAACCGGGATGGGAGCTCATCCCTGAGCTGGCGCCGCTCCCCGGCGAGATCGTGATCGACAAAGCCACCAAGGGCGCTTTCTGTCAAACCGAACTCGACCTCGTGCTTCGAAACAAGCGGATCGACAGTCTCGTCATCACCGGGATCACGACCGACGTCTGCGTCTCGACCACGATGCGCGAAGCCAACGACCTCGGCTACGAATGCCTGGTCCTGTCGGACTGCACCGGTGCAACCGATCCGGGCAACCACACAGCGGCGTTGAAGATGGTGACGATGCAGGGCGGAGTGTTCGGTGCCGTCGCCACCAGCACGGCACTGCTGGGCGTGCTGCGAGCGCCATGACCGAGCTCACGGCATCAGCGGTCGCCACGCCGACCGCACGCGTGCATGCCGCCTACCGCCGACTCGCGCTCGAGGAGCGACCGGAGGCATGGATCCACGTGCGGGACGAGCGCGAGGCGCTCGCCGAAGCGGGCCTTGTGGAGCGACGGCTGGACCGCGGAGAGCCCATGCCGCTTGCGGGCGCCACGGTGGCGGTGAAGGACAACATCGACGTCGCGGGCCTCCCCACAACCGCCGCCTGTCCCGCCTTCGCGTATCTGCCGGACCGCGACGCGGTCGCGGTCGCACGCCTGAGAGCGGCAGGAGCGATCGTCCTCGGCAAGACAAACCTCGACCAGTTCGCGACCGGGCTGGCGGGAACGCGCAGCCCTTACGGCGCCGTCCGAGACGCACGCGACCCCGCTCGCGTCGCCGGCGGCTCCAGCTCCGGCTCGGCAGTCGCCGTCGCCCTCGGAATCGCGGACATCGGGCTCGTGACCGACACGGCCGGCTCGGGCCGCGTGCCCGCCGCCTTTCAGGGCATCGTCGGGATCAAGCCAACACCCGGACTGGTCCCCGCCACCGGGGTCGTGCCCGCGAGCAGGTCGTTCGACTGCGTGGGCGTCCTCGCACGCGATCTCGTCGCCGCTCGCCGAGCAATGAGCGTCCTGTCCGATGCACGTCCACTGGCGCGACGAGCGTCACCGACGGCCAAGGTTTTTCCGCGTCTCGCCGTCGCTTCCCCAGAGCAGCTGACCGCCCTATCGCCCGGGACGGCCGCGGCGCTCGCGCGCCTCGAGCGCCAGCTCGTCGACGAGCTCGGCGCACAGCTCATGACCGTCGATCTCCAGCCCTTCCTCGATGCCGGCGACCTCCTCTACGGCGGAGCACTCGTCGCGGAACGCTACGCCGCAGTCGGTCGCTTCATCGCGGCCAACCGCGCAGCGGTCGATCCATCAGTGGCCGAAATCGTACTCGCCGCCCAGTCGATATCGATCGCCGAACAACGACGCGACCACCGCCGGCTGCGACAGCTTCGCGCGACGGCGACGGAGGCGATCGCCGGCTGCGACGCGTTGCTGCTCCCGACGGCGCCATTCCAGCCGACGATGTCGGAGGTCGCGCGTGACCCGCTCGGCGTCGTGCGACGGCTCGGGACCTACACCACCCACTGCAACGTGCTAGGAATGTGCGCGATAACCCTGCCTGCCGGGGAGGCCGATGGCGGCCGGTTCGGGATAACGCTATACGCGCCGGCCAGCGAAGACGAACCAGTCGCGCGCCTCGCCGCCCGCATCGCGTCTCGGGATCCCGTTCTGCGCGTCGACAGTCGCGTGCGCCCCTGACCTGACGAAGTGAGAAACGCTTGCCGGCGTCGTCGACAGACGGACCGAAGAGGCAAACGAATCGTCCATGGCTCCCGCCCTGCCCCTCTCGGAACGGACCGCCGCCCGGCGCATCCTACGAGTGCTTTCACAGGGGCGCCGGCGCGCAGTGGGCGATCGCGTCGGCTACAAGAGCATCACGCACGGAGAGCGAGCGGCGGTATCGCTTTGCCACGGCTGCGGTAGTAGCGTCGATCGCGTGGCCATGCCCGCCGGCGATTCGCCGAGTTGTACGCACCCCACGATCGGCGGCTGCTGCCGACCGACAGCGTAGTCGCGCGCCGCCCTTCCCCGACGGGGGTCACGCCAACGCCGGGAATCGGGGTGGGCGGTCTTTGCCGCTCCCGCAATAGGGCAAGCCATGGCCGTGACGATTCACGCCACCGTCCTCGAGTCACGGAAGTCGGATGCGTCTGTTGCGGCCGGCGCGGAGGGATGGATGACCGCCCCGCGGCCGCCCCGCAGTTTGATCCCCAAACACGGTCTCGCCTCGCGTAACGTCCAGGACACCACGACACGTTGATCATCGACGAGAGCGCCGAATGCTCCGTCGACCTCGACGGCCATCGGTCAGCCTCCACCTCGACGAGCTCGACCTGGGCGAGCAGGCCGGAGCCCGTCGCCTGATCGAACCTCTGCGCCGAGCGTCCTGTTCCCCAGACTCGCGAGCTCCGCGGCTCGTCTGCCCGCATCCGCACCAACATCAGAAACCTCTCAACGGACCATTCCTCTCGAGCTTGACCGCGAGATTGGCATGGAGTTCGATATGCGCGGTCCGCTCCTGCTCATCCCCGAGCCACACGGCGATGATCGAGGTATTGGAGTTCCCCCGCTTTGACCGACACCTGTGGTTTGCGGTGAGAGTAAGTGTATCGTAGTATTCGAGCCAGTGTCTCTCACTACCGAGCGTAGAGAGCTGTGTAAGTGTGACTGTCACTCGAAGGCATGTGAGCGGGTAGGTATACGTAACTCGCGGCGAGCGGCGATGCAAGCAATCCTCCAATTCGGGCAAGGTCATTTGCGTCACCTTTCAGCGAGGAGTAAGGGGTGCGAGGCATGAGCGAGACAGGGTAGGTGGCCTTCTCCGCGGCTGGGGGTGCTCGTCGCCGACGGGTTCACGCCCGCGGCCGCGCTCGCGGTCTATCGCGCGACGGTCAGCTACGCGCGTGGATATGCGCTGGCCGAGGCGGCCGGGTTCACTGTGGACGCGGCCAGGCCGGACGGCCGCCGGCGGCTCGCTGCGCTGCCTCGCGGGGAGTTTCCGATCCTCGCCGGCCGGGGTCGCGAGCTGGCGGCGCTCGATGCCGATCGCGGGTATGAGGTGGGGTTGAGGGCTCTGCTCAGCGGGTTTGCCGATCCCGACGCGGGCCATCGGACCGGGGGCAAGTCGAGGGGGAGGGTCCCCCGGCCACGCGAGCGCCCCGGGTGATCGGTCGGCGCGGGACCGGCACCAACACGACGATCGCAGGGCAACAACCGATTCGCCGCGTATCCGGGTGGCTTGCGGCGTCGAAGCTGGGCCTGCTCACGATGGCCCTCCTTGTGGGCGCTGGATCGGGATTGGGGGCGGCCGCCTTTCGCGAGTTGATCTACTTCTTCACGTGGCTGTTCACCGGCCACGAGACGTACGGCCAGCAGGGGCACGCCCCGAGCCTGCATCTGGCCTTCCTGGGCATCGTCTTCGTGCTGATCGTGCCACCGATCGCCGGCGCCATCTACGGCCCGTTGATCCAGCGGTTCGCGCGGGAGGCGCGAGGGCACGGCGTCCCCCAGGTGATGCTGTCCGTGGCCGAGAACGGCGGACGGATCCGCCCTCCGGTGTCGCTCGTCAAAGCCCTTGCCTCGGCGTTGTGCATCGGCGGCGGCGGGTCGGTCGGACGCGAGGGGCCGATCGTGCAGATCGGCTCCGCGTTCGCTTCCACGCTCGGAGAGCTGGTTCGGGCGAGCGAAGGGCGACTGCGCGTGATCGTCGCGTGCGGCGCCGCGGGCGGAATCTCCGCCACGTTCAACGCGCCGGTCACCGGGTTCTTCTTTGGGTTCGAGATCGTGCTCAAGGAGTTCTCGCTGGACGCGCTGTCAGCCACGATCGTCTCGGCGGTCACGGCCGACGTGGTAAGCCGCGCGTTCTTCGGCGGCGCGCCGTTCTTCGCAGCGATCCCGCACGACATGGGCGTCTCAAACGACTTCACCTACGTGTTGATCGCCGGACTCGGGATCACCGCCGGCCTGATCGGGGTCGCGTTTCAGAAGACGCTATACAAAGGCGAGGACGCGGCCGACGCCCTCTGGTGTGGGCGACCGGAGTGGCTGCGGCCAGTCGCCGGCGGCCTGCTCCTCGGGCTCCTCCTCCTGGCTCTGCCTCAGATGTATGGGGTTGGCTACCCGGTGATGGACCGGGTGCTGGCAAACCACTACGTCCTGTGGTTCGTGATCCTACTGATGGTGGGCAAGATCGTTGCCGCCAGCCTCACGCTGTGGATCGGCGGATCGGGTGGGGTGTTCGCTCCGTCGCTGTTCACGGGGGCGGCGGCCGGCATGGCGTTCGGGATCATCGTCAATCACCTGTTCGGCCCGCTCGTCGGCCCGCCCGCGCTGTACGGGGTGGTGGCGATGGGGGGCGTGTTCGCCGCTGCCGCGCAAGCGCCCCTTACCGCGATCGCCAGCGTGGCGGAGATGACCGGCAACTTCACGCTAACGCTCCCGATCATGTTGGCGTGCGGGATCGCGGCGCAGCTGGCCAAACGGATCACCTACGGGAGCATCTACACGACCAAACTGTTGCGCCGCGGGATTGATATCGAACGACCCAAGGCGATTGGCGCTCTGCAGGCCCTGACCGTCAAGGACGCCATGCAACCCCTGCACACCAGCGACGGATACCCGCGACTGCTCGGAGCCTCATCCGCGCCCGAGCACCGGGCCGTGGAAGAGTCGCGGTGGGAGCAGCTCGTGGGTCCCGTGACGCTGGTGCGCCGGCCGCAGATGCTGTTCGCCGAAGAGGATCTCGAGGACGCCCGCCGCCAGCTGATCCTCTACGGCCGCGATGGGCTCCCCGTCGTGTCCCGCGACGGCGAGCTGCTCGGCTGGCTAACCCGCGCCGATGTGTTGCGGGCCCTGGCGACCACACTCAGCTCATCCGACACAATCGCTAACGGCGCGGCCGCCGCCGAGTTCGCCGTCCGCGACCTAGCGACAGCGATCCACACGCCGACGATGCCGCTGCCTGGCTACGAGGTCTTGGAGATGCAAATCCCTCCCGACTCGCCGGCCCAGGGGCGCCGCGTTGCCGACATCCAGTGGCCGAGCGACGCCATCGTGGTGGCGGTGACCCACGGTCGCGAGATACATGCCGCCCGCCCCGACCTTCAACTCCACCCCGGCGAGCGAGTAATCGTCCTCACCCCGGCCAACGGACACGGAGAAGACACTGGACCGAAACACGGCCATCGGGGCAAAAGCCACCCCGTTCACACCTCCCAGAACGGCGACGGTGACGACGCCCGATCGAGCGCGGCGCACTCGACATAGCGACCGCACGCCGTCTCGGACCACCTGCGAGGACACTCGCAATCAACGCCCCGATGCCGTTTTCCTCGCTGCGCTCGGCCAAGTATTTGACGAGCAGGCACCGCTGATTGCCGGAAGCGCCAAAAATGAAGCAGGCCGCGGAATCTGATGCACGATCGCGTCAGAGGCCGCGCGCAGCCAGCCGTGGGCGCGCGATCCTGCCGTAGCGAGTAGCCGGGTCTCGCCCCGCTACGCCGCAGACCTTCGGTCTCGAGTTACGCGTCCGTGCGATCGATGATTCGGAATGATGGTCGGAAAAGGCGGTCACGATGCCGGGGTTGTGAGTGAGATGGGCGATCGTGGTCCGTGATGTCGAGATCCGAGGGCCGCTCCCTGGCGATGCGAGGGACGCTTGAGAGGATGGGTCTCGCTGACCGACTGCGCGTCACGCCGTGATGGCGCGCCTACTGTCGGAGAGTCCGGGCCTGGCAGCGGAGGCGTTGTCCGCGCTGCCTTGGCGCGAGACCTGAGCCGGAGCCCGAGGAGGTCACGGATGGGCCCACAGTGCGAGCGTTGCGGCGAGCACGCCGGCGGCGGCGAGCGGTGCGAAGAGGCGGATTTTGAGCTGAGGTGCGGTCGATCCCGCGAGTTGGCTTGCGATCAGGGTGGCGACGGATCCTTGGGGTGTGGCGAGCGAGCCGACCGCGAGTCCGACCGAGGCGGCGTAGGCGGGCGCGCCGGCGGTGAGCAGGCCGGCGGCGCACACGCTCACGGGAAGGTTGTTCGCTAGCGCGGACGCGGCTCCGATCGACGCTGCGATGGCGAGCAGTTCGGGTAGGCCGCCGACGGCCGACGCTCGAACGGTGAGGCCAAGCGCCTGGGTGACGATCAGCAGCCCGCCGACCTGGATTGCGATGCGCCAGGGGACGGTCACGCGCGGGCGCTCGCGGCGAGCGGCCAAGGTGATGACGACGGCCGCGGTGAATGGCCACCATGGCGCGATCCCGAGGGTCGGCGCGGTCCAGGCGACGAGCGCAGCGAGCGTTAGTGAGATCGCGGCGTGTCGTTCTGCGGGCGTGAGCGGCGTCCGTTGGCGCGTGGCTGTGCGTAGCTGTTTCGTGAGCGCTTGTCGCTCGCTGAGCGCGACGCCGGCGGCGCAGATCGCGGCGGCCGCGAGTCCGGGGGCGAGCATGTGCTCGAGGAATGACGTGGCGGATAGACCGAGGCGGTTGATGATCACGAGGTTGGTTGGGTTGCCCTGGGGGACCGCGATCGAGGCGGCGTTGGCGACCACGACCGCACCCAGAAACAGCGGCGCGAACGGAGCGTCGAAGCGTCGAGCGAGGATGACCAACAGCGGGATTATCAGCACGACCGCCCCATCGAGCGACACCGCCGCCGTCGCCACGGCGCAGACGCCGCACACCAATATGTACAGGACGAAGGATTTGCCGTGCGAGGCGGCGGCGAGCGCGCAGGCCGCGCGCTCGGCGAGACCGGAACGCTCGACCAACGACGCCAACGTGAGCGCCGCGGCGAGGAACGCAAGGAGCGGCGCGATCACGGCCGGCACCGGCGCGGCCGGTGCCCTGAGCAGCGCGTCGATCACGGCGACCAGCGCGACCAGGAGCACGGCATACGTGCTCCTGGGTCTGCTCGCGAGTGCTCCGAGTGCGATCGTTGCCAGAATGAGGTGCCTGATAAGCACGGTTATTAGTTAAGCTAGATTATTGATTTTAGTTAAGGTAACTTACCTGTTGCCTCCTGTCAACCGAAACGCCGTCGACGCCGCCGAGGCGCTAGTCGCAGTCGCGCCGCTCGCGACGCGCTGGATCGAGCGCCTCCTCGCCGCCCACGACCCGCCGTTGACCGTGCCGCAGTACCTCACGCTCCGCGCGATCGCCCGCGAAGGAGTGTCCGGTTCCGAACTCGCGAGGCGCACCGGCGTTTCAGGCCCCGCCGTCTCGCAGCTCCTCGCCGGACTCTCCGACGCCGGACTGCTCGATCGGCGAACGACTGTCGATGACCGCCGCCGCCACGCCCTCAGCCTCACGGCCAGCGGCGCCCGCGTGTTTCATTCGGCCGAGAAGCTGTTGCGGGAGGGCCTGGGCACCCTCCTTGGCGACCTGCGGCGGCCCGAGGCCGACGCCCTCTCCCGCCTGCTCCCCCGCGTCGAGGCGGCGCTGTCTGGCACCGCACCCCCGCGTCGACCACCCCCACCCCCTCCCCCGCGACGCCCACCCCGTCCCAAGCCCTGACCGGCGTCGCTCACCGAGGTGCGGAGTCTGGTGCGGCGGTTCTAAGCGACCGCCCAGGAGGTCATCGCTGGCCGCTCTCCTCGGCTCCGCGAGCAACCTGATCGGGTCCCGGCGCGGCTCCCCGGCTACGCATCAACCGCGCCATGATGCAGCGCGCGACGCCGCCCACGGCGATCCTGGCCGGACTGCTCGACATTTCCAAATCCTTGGCGAACGGGCGGTATCGGCTTCGCCGGCCACGGGCGGAAATGACGGGGCGACGAGTGCACCGTCGTCGATCTCTTCCTCGGTCCCTGCGCCGGCCAAGAGGCCGATCATCACTGTCCAAAAGCCGACGCTGCAGGTCATCAGCCACGTCCTTAAGGACCCCAGGAGGGGCGTCCCTCCACCAGAGTGCTGCTCCTCCATCGAATGGGCAGCGTGCGCTCAGCTGCTCGATGCGGCGCGATCGAGTTGCACGACGAGATTGTGCACACGTGAATTGATGTCGTCGCGGATAGTGCGCACGGTCGCGACGGGTTGGTGGGCGGGATCTTCTAGGTCCCAGTCGATGTACTGCTTGCCGGGGATGTACGGGCATGCATCGCCGCAGCCCATCGTGACGACGAGATCTGCTTGTTCTGCAAGCTCGCGGG
>Ga0335080_10005992_pt1 | contig 12559 bp, 10 predicted proteins | sample Lox_Sample_34_FD_206720 | JGI IMG/M metagenome (GOLD analysis project Ga0335080, IMG submission 206720) | Soil microbial communities from Loxahatchee National Wildlife Refuge, Florida, United States - Lox_Sample_3.4 | ecosystem: Environmental > Terrestrial > Soil > Wetlands | place: USA...
TCGTAGAGTGTTCATGTTGAAGCTCTCCTTGCGTAACGATTGCCGGGCGCTCAATCCCCGCTCCTCGCTGGGCAATATTAGGAATGCTCACGGGCAAATGCCCGCGAAACGCGATTTCACCGAACAAGGCTTTGACCGTGCTTACCTCCGAGACCGAGACATTGGAAAACGCACAAACATAATTCTGGACGGCGGGAAAATGCTGCGCCAGATAAGGATTCCCCATGGCCAGAACAATGGTTTTTTCCGCTGCGGAGTTGAGAACCCTCTGCAGCAGGGTTCCCGTGGCGTCGGCCAGGGCAACAGAGTTCGTCAGTCCGTTCGCCCCCTTTATAGCTTTCCCTGCCGTTGGAATCGCATAGACGGCTGCGACCACAGCGTCGGCCTCACTAACGTCTTGCAAAATTTGATCTGTCATCGGGCCTGCGATTCTGGGATCGACGTAAAGCACATTGGCGTCGGGAACGCGAGCTTTGATCTGCCGCTCCAGCACTCGCCCCGCCTCCGTCCGTACATCGTCGGACATCACAATCGCTACCAGCTTGTTATGTACCTCGTCCACTCCTTGATACGGAAGCCCGGTCTTAACAGTTCCGGTTTGTTTCAACGGCAGCAGCTTGCCGTTCTCGCGCACCAGTGTAACTGCTTCATCTGCAACCCGCTGGCCCAGGGCCAGATTGTCGGGCGTGCCTATAACCGTGGTCAGGGCATCAAGATTGACGAGACGGGAGCGATGCAGTCCGAGTGCCGCTTTCGCCTGGAGCAGCTTGAGCACGGAGCTGTCGAGCCGGGCTTGAGTGATTTCGCCGCTCCGAACCCCCGCGAGCAGGGCATCGTAGGCTGCTTCCAGGTCTGGCGGAATGACAATCAGGTCATTTCCCGCTTTGAAAGCATCGACGGCGGCCCGGCCGATGTCATCAGAATAGAGCCGCGTCAGTCCAGCCATATCCATTGCGTCGGTCACGACAAGGCCGCGAAAGCCTAACTGGTCTTTGAGCAGGCCGGTCACAATCGCGGTGGACGTAGTCGCCACCCGGTTCGGATCAGATTCGAACGCTGGCACGGTGACGTGAGCCACCATGACCGAGTCCACACCGGCCTCTATCCCCCGGCGAAACGGAACCAGCTCAACCGATTGCAGCCGAGCCTGGTCGCCGGTAACCGCAGCCAGACTGAGATGGGAATCGGTTGAGGTGTCGCCGTGTCCGGGGAAATGTTTCAGGGTAGTCATCATCCCGTTGGCCCGCGCGCCGCGAATATAGGCGGTCACCATATCGCCCACCTGGTTCGGATCTTCTCCAAAAGAGCGAGTGTTGATGATCGGATTGGCAGGGTTCGAGTTCACGTCTGCATCCGGGAAAAAATTCCAGTGCACCCCAATCGCCCGCGATTCTTGCGCAGTGATGCGGCCGAAGGCCTCGGCGTATTCCGTCTTGCCGGCGGCGCCGAAAGCCATGGCGTGAGGAAACACCGTTGCGCCGTGCAGTCGCATGCTGACGCCTCGCTCAAAGTCTGCCGCCACGAGCAATGGAAGTTTGGAGTCCGCTTGCAGCCGGTTCAGCAAGTCGGCGGCCTCAAAAGGCTGGTTGCGATAAAGAAATGGCGGATCCCAGCGCACTGTCATGACGAAACCGCCGAGATGATACCTCTTCAAGTTTTCTTGCAGTTCCAGGTATTCGGGACTGGCGGCATTGAGGAACTCTGCCCGCACCCAGACCACAAAGAGCTGTCCAACTTTCTCTTCGACTGACAGTTTGCGCAAAGTTTGCTTTGCCCATTTTTCACCGTCACGATCGAGATGAATGGGCCCCGGCTGCGGGTGGGGTTTCTTGGCGGCGAATGCCGAACATGAAAGCAGCAACAGGGCAAGAACTGTGCGGCCTGACATAAAAAGACAATAACAGAAGAGGCTAGAGACGCCGACCTGCGCAAAACGCGACTCAGCGTACCAGCAGAGGCTGCACTTGGCCGATGGCCCTTTTCTGAATTTCGCGTTCCGTGCCGAACCCTTCTAGCCACACCACTTCAGGTTCTCTCCGGAACCACGTCATTTGCCGCTTGGCATAGTTGCGATGAGCTTGTTGCGCGGCTGAGATTGCCGAGTCACGGTCAATCTCTCCTCGGAGAAACTGCACGGCCTGCTTGTATCCCAGCGATTCCAAAGGGCGGGCCGGGTGGCCGTACTTTTGCAACAGGCGCTGGGTCTCTTCCACCAGTCCCGACTCAAACATCCGGGACGCACGCTGGTTGATGCGCGCATACAAATCGTTCCGATCAGGATTGAGCCCGAGCCGCAGGACACGAAATCCGCTTAGCGGATCGCGGCCCTGCTGCCACATTTCGGTCATTTTCCGCCGCGAAGCCAGGCAGACCTCGATGCCCCGGAGCAACTTGGGAGTGTCATTGGGGTGAATGCGCTTCGCAGCCGCAGCGTCGAGTCGCGCCAAAAGGCGATGCAAGTATCCCGAATCCTTCTGCTGCGCCCGGTTCCGCAACCGCTCGCGCAACTCTTCGGACCGTTGTGGCCCGGGGAAAAGGCCCTCCAGCAACGCGCGGAGATACAGTCCAGTGCCGCCCACAACAATCGGCAGGTTTGCGCGCGATCTAATCTCTTCCAGGGTTTGCCGCGCCTGCCGCGCGTATTCGCCCGCGGTGATGTATCCCGTAGGCTCGACGAAATCAAACAGATGGTGGGGGGCGCGGGCGCGTTCTTGAAGACTCGGCTTGGCTGTGCCGATCTCGAACTCGCGATACATGGCGACGGAATCGCAGTTCACGATCTCGCCGCCGAACTGTTCCGCCAGGGCCAGCGAGAGCGCGGTCTTTCCGCTCCCGGTGGGACCCAGAATGGCCACCAGCGGCCGCAACTCAGGCACGATCAGCGAGCACTCCAGTTGATGTAGTGCCAGTAGCGAATCAGGGTGAGCGCCAGAATCATGAGGCCGATAATCAACAGCCCGGTTGCTTCCGCTGAGTAGATGTGAGTCTTCAGGCGGCGCGGGACTGAGGTTGATTCAGCCTGCCGTTGTGGAGCAGATGCCGGCATGGGGACATTGTAGTCCCGTACGCCGGGCCTAAATCAAGTCATTCACAAGTGCTAAACTACGCCTCTCCATGCCTATACCGCCGACCGGTCCGGGCGCCCGGGTGGTCCGCTTCGGAATCTTCGAACTGAACCTTACCGCCGCGGAATTGCGCAAAGGTGGCGTGCGGATTCGCCTGCAAGAGCAACCCTTCCAGGTGCTTTCCCTTCTGCTGCAGCGGCCCGGCGAAGTGGTCACGCGCGAGGAATTGCGCCAGCAACTTTGGCCGGCAGACACGTTTGTCGATTTTGACCACAGCTTGAACACAGCGGTGAACAAGTTGCGGGAGGCGTTGGGCGATTCCGCGTCGGCTCCTCGCTATGTGGAGACTCTGGCCAAACGCGGATACCGTTTTATAGCTCCAGTCGAGACTGGAGCGCCCGAGCCCGCCGACGCGAAGACAGCAATAGGGGGCGCATCGCCGCCTCAGAAGGCAAAAGCCCAGTCTCCAGTGATGCATCCCGAACTGGAAGTTCCACTGCCCAATCGCGACCTCACTCGCGGTCTCTTTGGCCTGATCCAGATTATGTATCTGGCGTTCTATCTTTCGGCGTTGTTCCGGCTGCGCGCCGTCGAGCGGATCACGGATGACTTTTTGCCCGGATGGGGATCCCTTGCCATCTTCATCGCCCTGCTGGTGACGGCCGGGGTCGGAATCCCGCTTCGCTGCTACCTCTTCACCGCCGCGGCGTTCGATTACCGCAGACTGGGTGAGACCTTTACACGCCTGTTCCTTTTCATCCTGGGTCTTGACCAGCTATGGGCGGTCGCGCCTTTTCTGTTGATTCCCAAGATCGGGTTCGGGGCCGCGTTCGCCGCCACCGCTGCTCTGCTATATGTTCCATTCGCCGAAAGAACATTGATTCGAATGGCATATCCCGGACCGGGGAAGTGAGCGGTTCAGGTTCTAAGCATCTTTTGAGGGCTCGGCCTATCCCGGCGGAATGTGGGGAACTTCGCTCACCGATCCCGCGTATCCTCGTCTGAACCTCGGGGATAGGTACGCCCCGGTTGAGGAGAAGCTCTATGCGTAGACTGGCTTTCTTCGCTGTCGTAGCTTGCGGTCTGGCCGTCTCTGTAGCTCGCGCCGATGAATGGTCAAAGACCTACACCTTGCAAGGGAAACCCGACCTGCGCGTGGAAACCTCCGACGCCAGCATCCGCGTGGATACGTGGGAGCAGAACACGATCGAGGCCCGCGTGAACACCGAGAAATGGAAAATCGGCGAAGGCGGCATAAAGATCATCGAGCATCAAACCGGAGACACGGTTGAGCTGACGGTGCGCAATCCGCATGAAAGCTGCATTGTGTGCATTCACATGAACGGAGGCGGCCACCATGTAGAGGTCGTGATTCACATGCCGAAGGAAGGCCGTATCAACCTGCGCACGGGTGACGGTTCCATCCAGCTCAGCAACTTCAAGGGGCCGATGGACCTCCAGACCGGAGATGGCCATGCCGAGATTACGTCTGTAGATGGTGCTTTGCATGCGCATACGGGAGATGGCCACATTCGGGCCGAGGGTCGGTTCGACATTCTGGACCTTCGCACCAGCGATGGTCACATCGATGCGCGAGCGCTGCCCGGTTCCACCATGGGTTCGGGATGGGGCCTGCACACTGGCGACGGCAGTGTTACGCTGGAAGTGCCTGCGGATTTTGCTGCCGATGTGGAGCTCCACACCGGCGACGGCCATATCAGCCTCGATGTGCCGGTAACGGTCCAGGGGCAATTGAGCCATAACGATATCCGCGGAAAGCTTAACGGAGGCGGAAGCCTGCTCACCATCCATACCGGAGACGGCTCGATCCGGTTGCAGAAGTCCTGAGTGGGGAAATACTGAAAACTCGAACCGCCGGGGCTGTGCCCGCGGCGGAGGAGACTCATGCGCAACGCCAACCTCGTCCTGATACTGTTTCTCTTTCTCTGTTCCCCCGTTTTTGCCCAGAGCGTCTCGACCAAGTCTCAACTTGGGATCGACCCCGACGCGATGGACACCAGCGCCGACCCGTGTACTGATTTCTTCACTTACTCCTGCGGCAGTTGGATCAAGAACAACCCCATTCCTCCCGACGAAACAGCGTGGGGCATTTCCCACAAATTGCAGGACGACAATAAGCAGATTCTCCGCCGCATTCTTGAAGCCGCGGCCGCGCCCGATCCGGCCCGCGACGCTACCATGCAGAAAATCGGGGACTACTACGCCGCCTGCATGGACGAGCGCGCGATTGAAGCCGCCGGGGCCGCTCCGCTGAAGAGCGCGCTGGAGCGGATTGCCATGCTGCATTCCAAGCGCGATCTGGCGGGTGTCATGGCTGAGACTTCCGCGTTGTTTGCCGACACGGGACTGGGGCAGAGCGCACTGTTTCTATTTTCCTCCGAACAGGATGCCATAGATTCTTCACAAATCATCGCAGTGGCAGACCAGGGCGGGCTGGGCCTTCCCGACCGCGATTTTTACTTAAACACCGACACAAAATCTGTCGAACTGCGCAAAGCCTACCTGGCCCACGTGCAGCAGATGTTTGAACTGCTGGGCGAGAACCGCGAGGTCGCGGCCAGAGAAGCTCAGACGGTAATGCGCATCGAGACCGCGCTGGCGAAGGGGTCTCTCACTCTTGTGCAGCGCCGTGATCCGCGTACGATCTACCACAAGATGACGCGCCAACAACTTCAGGCTCTGGCTCCGTCGTTTCACTGGAATGAGTATCTGGCTAAAGTCGGGCTGCCCCGTGAAGGCTCGCTGGATGTATCGGCTCCTGAATTCTTCAAAACTTTGAACGCCGAATTGGAAAAGGAAGACCTGCAGAACTGGAAGACTTATCTGCGCTGGCGACTGGTGAACATCAACGCGCCCAATTTGTCTTCCGCGTTCGTTGATGCCGATTTCGATTTTTACGGAAAGACCCTGGGCGGCGCTGAAAAAATAGAGCCGCGGTGGAAACGGTGCGTCGAAAGCGCCGACCAGGACCTGGGCGAGGCGCTTGGACGGGCATACGTGGAAAAGAACTTCACTCCCGAGGCGAAGCAGCAGGTGCTTAAGATTGTCACCCAGATCGAAGCGGCGATGCAGCGTGACATCGAATCGCTTTCCTGGATGACCCCGGCCACCAAAGCCAAAGCTCAGGAGAAGCTACACGCCGTCGCCAACAAAATCGGATATCCCGACAAGTGGCGCGACTACAGCGCTCTTACCGTTGACCGCAACGACCATCTTGGCAACGTGCTGCGGGCGCGGGCTTTTGAGTTTCACCGGCAACTTGGGAAGATCGGCAAGCCGCTGGATCGCGGTGAGTGGGATATGACTCCGCCCACGGTGAATGCTTACTACTCCTCTCAGATGAACGACATTAATTTTCCCGCCGGCATTCTGCAGCCGCCGCTCTTCAATCCGGGCGCGGATGACGCTTCGAACTATGGCGATACCGGAGGCACGATCGGACACGAACTCACCCACGGCTTCGACGATGAAGGCCGCCAGTTCGACTCCCAGGGCAATTTACGGGACTGGTGGACTGCGGCCGACGCGAAGGAGTTTGAACAACGCGCCAGTTGCGTTTCCGATCAGTATTCGCAGTACGTGATTATCGATGACGTCAAAATCAACGGGAAACTCACCCTGGGCGAAGATGTGGCGGATCTTGGGGGACTCATGCTGGCGTATATGGCATGGCAGGGCGAAATCAAAGGGAAGGAGCCCCAGACGATTGGCGGATTCTCGCCCGAGCAGCGCTTTTTTATTGCCTTCGGCCAGGGATGGTGCACCAGCCGGCGTGACGAGGAGATGCGCTTGCGGGCCACCGTCGATCCCCATTCTCCGCCGAACTTCCGGGTCAACGGAGTGGTCTCGAACATGCCTGAATTCCAGCGGGCATTCCAGTGCAAGTCAGGAGCGGCAATGGTCCGGCAGAACAGATGCCGAGTCTGGTAAGGGTCGAACCCGGCAGGATTCTGCTTTACGGCATCTCGTTCTTATCAGGGTTGTAGTAGAAGCGGAACCGCAGCGCGAGATACTGGCCGCCAAATTCATCAGGCAGAGGCGGGAAGGGATTGGATGCCGTGATCCCGGCCCATGCAGCCCGGTCCAACGCCACATCGCCCGAACTTCCACCCTCGGTCACCGACATGCCGCTTACACTGCCGTCTTTCATGATCGCGAACTGGATCGAGACTCTCCCTTTCTTCATCAGGGGCGCGCGAGCTGACTCCGGGATGAGGTTGTACCAATTCTGCCGGACTTCATCGACCACGTGCTTCAAGTAGGGGCCGAAGTCCACTCCCATCGTGTCCGAAAGGATGTCCAGATTGCCGACCGCCTGCGCTGCCTGCCCTTGCCCGAGGCCGTAATTGCCGTCGTCCCCGCCGTATCCTCCCCGATTTGCCAGCGCGGCGCGGGCTGCTTGTTCAATGGCAGATCCCGCGGACATGCCATTGGCAAAGCTCGGCTTGGGCAGCGCGAGGCGCGGAGGTTGCAACTGTGCAACTGAAGGCTTAGGAGCTGGAGGGGGGGCGCTCGGTGGGCCAGGGGGCGCCTGGGCCGCCGTTGGAGCGGGTTCCGAGGGTTGCGGTGTAGGAGAAGGCGGGCCGGCGGGCCCGGGCATTCCCCGCTTGTTGGCATCAAGAATCTTTTTTAGTTCTTCCCGGTCCAGACGCGGCTGCTTGCTCGTCGCAATCCGGTCCTTATCGGAGATGTTATTGGTTTCCGGACGCTTCGTGAGCTTCTGCTCATCGGGAGGAAGCTGCAGGTAGGTAAGCTCCTTCTGCAACATCATGTCGCGCGGAGTAATGGCGACCAGCGGCTTGTGGTTCCATAGGCGGTCAAATTTTTCTGAATTAACCAGGAGAATGATGAGCGTCAAATGTACGACGACTGAAATCCAGAAGGCCTCCCGCTGGCGGGAGCGTGAAAGATCGTCCTGCAATTGCACCAGAAGCGCGGGAACATCGTAGGTTTCCCGGTATGCCGATTCCCAACTGTCTCCATCGTAGAGTTCGGGCGCTTGCGAGCGCGAGGTCTCGGACGGAGTCGCCGGATTTCGCGGCGGGATTTCAGTCGTTGGCATGGAATAGCTGGCTTAGCAACTCACGAAACTGAATGAGCTTTAGATGCCCGGCTGCGGAAATTCAGATACAGGTCTGAACCGCGAGAACCGGAAATGCTCCATCCTGCCCATTGCATCATTCTCGCATCTTTCAGCAAAATCTGTAAAAAGCTGAAGGTGCAGACACTTAGGAACCGTACCTGTGTGGTCAACCAGAGCGTATCGCGTATTTCGGCGAGGGATTGTCAAGAAATGTAAATCGGGCGGCTTTGCGCCTAAGCCAACTGTTCCAGGCTCACCTTGGTTCCATGCCTGCGGATCGCTTCGACGATTTCCAGCGCCAGCCCCAGGGCGCGGCGGCCATCTTCGAGAGAAACCAGAGGCTTATTGCGTGTGCGCACCGAATCGACGAAGGACTTTAACTCGGCATGCAGGGGTTCTTCGGCAGTGACAGGCGGCTTGCGGACCTTGATTTGAGGATTTACGGATGGCGTGCCAAGAGCCGGGCTGCCCGGAGTCGGACTCTCTCCATCCACGGTGAAGACCAGAACATCCTGGCGGCTGTAATCGATCGACACATACTGCCGAGGCTGGAAGAAACGGATCTTACGAACCTGCTCCGTCGAAACCCGGCTCGCTGTGAAGTTGGCGACGCAGCCGGAATCGAACTCGAGGCGCACATTGGCAATGTCGGTCTTGCCTGAAAGAATTGCGAGGCCGACGGCGCGGATTTCCTTTACAGGAGAATTTACGAACGAGAGCACGACGTCGAGATCGTGAATCATGAGATCAAGCACCACATCCACGTCGAGCGACCGGGGAGTAAAAACGCTGAGCCGGTGTACTTCAAAGAACATGGGCTTAGTCATGATGGGCAGCGTCGCGCGGACCGCTGGATTGAACCGCTCGAGGTGGCCGACCTGAGCGATCCGGCCCAGACGTTGCGCCAGATGTACCAGTTCGTCAGCCTCGGCCATTGAAGAAGCCAGGGGCTTCTCGATGAGCACGTCGACTCCGGCTTCCATGAGTGACCGTGCAGCTTGCAGATGGGCGAGCGTGGGAACAACTACCGAGGCAGCCCGCACTTCGCTGTGGGTGGTCGTGAGTTGCTCGATCGATCCGAAAGCGCGGCAGCCGAATTCGCTGGCCAGGGTGTCGGCGCGTTTTAAGTCCGGATCCACCACGCCCACCAGCCGGACCGCGTGGTCCTGCTGAGCAAGCTGGTGATAAACCCGCGCGTGATTGCGTCCGAAGGCGCCCACGCCGACCACGGCTACGTTGATGACTGAGTCAATCGACAGACTTCAATTCCTCGCAGTGATGCAGCCGGATTCAACGGATCTTCTTCAGCAATGCGATCTGTCCTGCATGGTAAAGCTCGTGCTGGACGATTCCGCTGAACAGGTAAAAAAAGTTGTAGTAGTCCTCTGTGTTTCCTGGGACCTGTTCCAGGAGGCGCGCATCCGGAAAGCCGGCCACCGCTTTGACGAGCGCATCATGAGTTCTCCAGAGCTGCTGCAAGGCGCGATCCCACGCTGCCTCGCTGCTGTCCTTGACCTGAGGGAAATTCTCGTCGTCCGTGGGCATGACAGTTGGGCCCGCGATACGGCCGATCGTGTTTCGGTCCCAGGTGGTGATGTGGAGCACCAATTCCCAGATGCTATGCGCGTCAGGAATGGGCCGGGCAGCAGCTTTCGTAGAACTCACGTCGCGCAGGATTTCACGCACCGAATCTCCGTGCCACGCTTCCCCTTCGAAGGCGCGGCGAATCTGGTCGGCAAGACGTTCAGCTTCTGACATAAGGACCTCCGGCTAGAGTAAAGGCCGTTTCAGTTTATTCCGCGACGATCGCGATGCCGCCGTCATTGGCCGCGGCGAAGATTGTATCGCCATCCAGAAGCAAGCAGCGGCCGGCATCGACGGCCAGGCAGGTTGCTCCTGCCTTGCGCATCACTTCAATCGTCTTCACTCCCACCACCGGAACGTCAAAACGCATATCCTGGTCCGGCTTGGCAGTTTTTATCACGGTGAGAGCGCGGCTCAGCGTGGACGCATCTCCGGCCAGCGACTGCATGATCTGTCCTGCGCGTTCGACGGCGGCGTCGGTGCCCTCCATGGCCTCGACCGCGACACATGCGCCTTCTGCCACTACCACGGTCTGGCCAATATCGAACGCGCCCAGTTGGCGCGCCAGACCTCGGCCATAGTCGACGTTCTTCTGCTCTTGTTCGCTGGGAGCGCGCCGCGTAAGGACGCCGCCCTTCGCCAAAAGCGGTTCGAGCAGCGCGGTGGAACTCTCCAATGTAATCCCTTCGTCCGCGAGCACCTTGGCCACAGCCCCCAACAAGGAGTCAGTGTTTCGTGTGCCGAGCGAAAGCAGGAGCTTGGCCAGTTTCCAGTCCGGCTTGATGCTTGAGAATATCTGCTTATGCTTGACCTGTCCCGCCATGATCGCGCGGTGCACGCCTTCGCGCTGAAAAGTCTCAATGAGCTTTGACAATTCGCCCAATGACAGCCAATGGACCGCCGCAGCGCCATGAGATTCGATCTCCGGGAAGGCTTCTTCCTTGATCGCCACAACGATCACCTCAAAGTTCTGGGCACGCGCGGCGTCGAGCACAAGGAAAGGGAACTTTCCGTTGCCGGCAATCACGCCGAGTTTTTCTTTGCCGGGCATTGTGGAGGAGAACAGTGGCCAGTGATTAGTGGCTAGTCGTGAGATCAAAACCCGTTCAGATTTCGCTGACCACTAGCCACTGGCCACTAGCCACTAGCCACTAGTTTTACTTAATCACTCCCCGTTCCGAGCTTTCGACAAAACGAATGAGCATCTCAATATCCTCACCATGATCCGCCTCCGACTTGAGTTTCTCAATCGCCTGCGAAGTATTAAGTTTGGAGGCGAGCAGCAGCTTATAGGCGTGATGAATCTTGCGGATGCGATCTTTGCTGAAGCCTCGCCGCTCCAATCCTATAGCGTTCAAGCCATAGGCGTGCGTACCGCGTTCAGCGGCGGTTTTAGAAAATGGAAGCACATCGCGGGTAACAGTTGTTCCCCCGCCGATGAATGAGTACGCCCCGATGCGAACAAAATGATGCACGGGACAAAGCGCACCGACTGTCGCCCAATCCTCCACGATCACATGGCCGCCCAGAGTGGCTGCATTGGCCAGAATCACGTGATCGCCAATCTTGCAATCATGAGCCACGTGAGTGTAGGCCATAATCAGTGTATGACTGCCCACCCGCGTCAATCCTCCACCCTTCACGGTTCCGCGGTTGATCGTGACAAATTCCCGGATCTGGTTGTGATCGCCGATTTCGAGCCGCGTAGGTTCTCCGGCGTAGCTCAAATCCTGAGGAGCCATTCCGATCGAGCAGAACGGGAAGAATCCATTGTCGGCGCCGATCTTCGTAGGTCCGTCGATGGCGACGTGGGAAACGAGACGGCAATTTTCTCCCAGCTCCACGTCGGGTCCAATCACACAATAAGGCCCGATCTTGCAGGAAGGGTGAACCTTGGCACGTGGATCGAGGATGGCTGTGGGATGAACGTGCATGAGAACGTCAAGCGCCATGATTTTCATCATCCGGGGCCGCATCGTTCTGCACCCGGACTTTGTCGATCAACTGGCAGCTCACGGTTGCTTCGGCAACGCGCTGGCTGTTCACATATGCGGTTCCTTGCATCTTCGCAGCAATCAAGCGCGCCACCGCCCGCCACCCGATCACTCGGACCTCCAGCCTCAACTGGTCGCCGGGTCCGACGGGACGGCGAAACCGGGCGCGCTCGATCCCGGTGAAGACCATCAGCTTGCTGTCCCGGTCTTCGACCTCAGTCAGCAGCAGCGCTCCTCCGGCCTGGGCCATGGCCTCGACGATTAACACGCCCGGCATGATGGGCAGGCCGGGGAAATGTCCGGCAAAAAAAGGTTCGTTGATCGTGACATTCTTGAGGGCCACGATCCGCTCTTTCCGGACAATTTCGGTCACACGATCGATCAGCAGAAACGGATAGCGGTGTGGCAAGATCTGCAGAATGTCGTTAATGTCCAGCGTGGTCTTGGCTGGAGCTTCCGTGGCAGGGTGAGCAGTATCGGTCATCTTCGCGCCGGACGCGTGCATCCGAAACGACGATTATACTGTACGTCGGCGCGTTGGAAACGTTCGCGAGGCGGGATAGGACATCCGGGAAGGCATGGGAGTATGAGATCGGGGCAGAGTCAGGGTGGTGGAAGTGATGTGGTCGATTCCGTGGCTCGCTTAAACTATTTCACCGAAAGACTGGGCGCGCTCACTGAAACCATTCGACATCTGGTCGAAGTAGAATCGCCCAGCGACAATAAAGAAGCCGTGGATCGGCTGGGTGCGCTCCTCGCCGGCCGCTTCGAAGCGCTGGGCGGCCACGCCAAGTTCCATCGCGCTGAAAAAT
>Ga0335080_10005994_pt1 | contig 12558 bp, 8 predicted proteins | sample Lox_Sample_34_FD_206720 | JGI IMG/M metagenome (GOLD analysis project Ga0335080, IMG submission 206720) | Soil microbial communities from Loxahatchee National Wildlife Refuge, Florida, United States - Lox_Sample_3.4 | ecosystem: Environmental > Terrestrial > Soil > Wetlands | place: USA: Florida...
ACTTTTGGAGGCAGATGTGAAAGCCGAGAACGCAATTCACCAATCCGCGAAACAACAGCGTGGGTTTTCCCTGCTTGAGGTGCTCATTTCAATGGTGGTCCTGACCGTCGGCATGGTCAGTCTGCTAGCGGTTTTTGGCGCAGCGATGGCCGCCACGCAGGACTCTCAGGAAGACATGATCGCCAAGCAGTTGGCCTCGGAAGCCATGGAAAGTATTCTCACCGCGCGCGACTCCTCCCAGATCGTGTGGTCGCAAATTAACAATGTGGCGAATGGCGGAATCTTCGTGGATGGCCAGAAACCGATCAATCTGGCCGGCCCCGACGGGCTTGTCGGTACCGCCGACGACGCCGGGTCCGAGATTCTCACCTCACCCGGCCCGGATGGAATCACGGGCACTGCCGATGACCAGCAGATTTCCCTGGCCAACTTCAAGCGCACGATTGTGATTTCTCCCGTAATTAATGGCGGTGCCACTACCCCCGATTTGCGCAACGTGGTCATCACCATCACTTATGTCACCCCCCAGTTCAAGGCGATCAGCAAGAACTACGTGCTGACGAGCTTCATATCGCAATACAGGTAGAGGCAAACCATGCAGCATTGCAAACGCAACTCAACTCGCGGCTTTACCCTGTTGGAACTGATGATCGCGCTTTCCGTAGGGCTGATTGTCATTGGAGGGGCCGTGCAGTTGTTCAGCCGGGCGGTGAATGCCACGTTCATTGTCTCGGAGCGGGCGCAGATGCAACAGGATAGCCGCGCCGCCGAGAACATGATCATTAAGGACATCAGCCAGGCGGGCGCAGGCTTGCAGCCCGGTGGAGTTGGCCTGGCTTCCGGCACCGGCACGGCCCCGACCTATGGTTGCGATCAAGCCAAGTGCTACGTCGGCGGCGGAGCCGTGCCTTCCGGCATTGCGTATCCCAATAAGTACATGAGCTGGATCGTTCCTGGCTACCGGATGGGGCCCATTCTGCAGGCGGGCCAACCCGCAACCGATGTGATCACCGTGGTCTACGCGGACACGTTCTTTTTACTCAACGAGTACGCCGTGACGTTTAACAATCCTGCCGGCACTTCCGTGACATTTTGCCTGCCGGCAACTCCGGCGGTCCCCCCTTGCCCGGCGGGGACTCCGCCGGCCACCCCGCCACAATTGGTAAGTGACCCGGTATATGGACTGAAGACGGGCGACTTGATTCTGCTTCAGAACACCACGGCAGGCTCAACCGCGATGGCCGTCGCTGAAATAACCGCCAACGTGACCGGACTTGGCCCAACTTTCGTCGCCAGCCTGGCGGATCCGGACTCTCTCCATATGAACCAGTCTCTGGCCACCAGCGGAGAAGTCGCGCAAATGACCGCCGGTGCAGGCACCACTGCAACTCGCATATGGGTGGTCACATACTACGTGGACAATACAACTGATCCCAACCACGCACGCCTCATGCGCCAGGTAAACGGCCAGACTCCCGTACCCGTGGCCGACAACGTGTCGGACCTGCGTTTCACCTACGACACCTATGATGACCTCGGCAACCTCCAAACTGGTGTGGGGGATATCGGTGTCACGTCGCCCAACATGATCCGCAAGGTCAACATCGCGCACTTAACTTTCCGCACTTCACTGACGGGCACCACCGGATTCCAGGGCATCGACATTCAAACCTCAGTGAGCGCCCGCAACATGAGCTTCAAGAATCGCTACAACTGAATTAAGAACCCGCAAGACACCGCCATCCCCGGCCTAATTTCACAGGGTCGGGGATTTTTCTTGTCGGAGCAAAGGTTGGCACAGAAAGTGAAGGCGGTTGACGCGCAGGAACAGGCAACTAGAATGGAAGCGGGCCCAGAGGGCGCGTAGCTCAAACGGATAGAGCATCGGATTTCTAATCCGGCGGTTGCAGGTTCGATTCCTGCCGCGCCTACCATCCTTCCGTTCGCGGTATCCTCAACTCTGGAGAAGCTATGGTTCAATCAAGACGCGGATTCCTGGCACGAGCAGCAGCCACCATCGGGACTGTGCCGCTGGCATTGCGCGCGGCGACGAGATCGGTGGCCCCAGAGAAAGCGGACGCTTCTCCCCAGGCGATCTTGTCGCTCTTCAAGTCGCTGCCGGGCGATGTCGCTGTCAAGATCCACGCTCCCGCGGCGAACGGCAAACCCGAGTTTCTGGTCGAATCCAATGCCTCGAAAACCATGTTTGTGGGCAGCGCCATCAAGACTTTCATTCTATGCGAGGCCTTGCGGCAGGCCGATTCTCCGCAAGTGGTCCAGACCCTGAAGGCCGAGCAATTGGCGCTCGACGCCAGTGTGTGGTCGGTGGACAGTGCGACATTCAATCCTCCCAATCTGATTGGCAAAGTCTCCGAGCGCACCGCGATTGAAGCCATGATCCTGCACAGCGACAACACGGGGACAGACATGTGCCTGAAGCACGTTGGCCCGGACAAGGTGCGTGCATTCATCGCTTCGGCCGGGCTGAAGAGTGTCATGATCCCGGAAAGCACGCGCGCATTTTTCGGCTACCTTCTCGGCGCAAAGGACTATGTGAATTTCACCTGGGAGGAGATCGGAGCTGCGGCCAACTCACCCATCGTCAATTCGCCCATGAACCAGGCCCAGTCCCTGGCTGCGTCCGCCGACGATTTCATCTCTTACTATGCGCGCGCCTTGCAGGGAGAGTTTTTCCAGAACAAAGAAAGTCTGAACGAGTTCCGGCGCATTTTGGCGATGAGCGACGCCATCTGGCTTTTGCCGTTGCCGCTGGGTGTAAGCGCTTTCTGCAAAGGCGGAAGCATCGACGTGGCCGGATTCCACGCAGTGTGCGTTCCGGGCGCTATGCTCTTCGACGGCCGCTGGGTCTATTTCTGCCTCACTATCAATTGGTACGCTAAAGCCGAGACCGATGTGGATACGGTCAAAGCCTTTGCGGCGGCCGGAAGCCACGCGCTCACGTTGGTAAAAGAAGCGCTTTCGGCATAAGGGCGCCACTAGCCTTGGGACCGATTCGTTGCGAACTACGCTTGACGGCCCGCCGCTCCAAGGACGAAAATCCTGCCTGCATCGAGCGGGCATAACCGCGACGACTGCCCCAAGTGGGCGGTTGTGCCCGGTTGCCCGGCTCGATAGACTATCGGTCTCCCCTAAAGTCCAGTGAAACGGCCGTCCCGGGTGAAATTCGCGGCGAGGCGAACTTTTCCTGGGGCTTGCGGTCCCGGCCGGCTCCAGACGGCGCGGATGGGTGAAGATGAGCGAACGAGAAATCAGCATGACGGGCCGGGCCTCGCGCCCGGAAGTGATGGTCAGCTACTCCAGCCGGGAACGGCAGCAGGTCCTGCAAATCGTTCAGCGCCTGCGCGCGGCAGGCGTGGCAGTCTGGATCGACCAGAGCGGAATCGATGGCGCCCAGCGCTGGAGTGAGGAAATCGTCAACGCCATCGAAGGCTGCAAAACCATTCTGCTTATGGTTTCGCGCACCTCCATGCAGTCGGAAAATATCTCCAAGGAAGTCTCGATCGGCTGGGAAGGCGGTAAACAATTTCTTCCTCTCTACCTGGAAGACGCGACCATTCCCAAGAGCATGAAGTACCCGCTCTCGGGAATCCAGCACATCAAGCTGTACGAAGGCGATCCCGAAGCCAAGTTTGTTTCCGTCTTGCGCTCGCTGGTCCGGCTGGGGGTGCATGTTTCGCCATACTACATCGCGCTCATCAGCGCCGAGACCGGTGACCGTGAGCAAGCCTTTGAGTGGCTGAACAAAGCCTGCGATGAGCGCTCTGCCGGATTGGCTCACCTGAAGACCGAGGCGCGATTTAGTTCACTGCGCAACGATCCGAGATTCAACGAACTGGTAAAGCGCGCCGATTCGATTGAGCTCGACTCTGAGGATGCTTCCGCGCAGATTCCTGTGGTTCTGCCGCGCCCCGTTCCAGTTCCGACGGCGCCCGTCGGGCCAAGTCCGCTCTGGAAGAAAATTCTCTGGCCCGAAATCTACGACGGCAACTCCGCCCGCCAGGCCGCTGCTCTGGGAATCGGAGCGGCGGTATTTGTGGTTGCGGCCAGCATCTTGGCACCGATTTTGCTGGCGCTTTTCGTGGGCAAACTTCCGGCCATAGTCGTGGCCTGGAATAATCCAGTGCTGTATATCGTGATATTTGGTCCCATCGCTTTCGGCGTTCAGAAAATGGGAAGGCCCGCAGCCATCGTTGGCCTGGTTCTTTGTTCCATGGGGGCTGTCCTAAACCTGTTCGGTGTAATCGCGATGCAGACCGCGGTGAGCGCCTATTCGCAATACTCCTCGCAGTACGGCACGCCGAATCCGTATCTGGCGCAGTACTACGGCAATTGGTTTGGTTTGATCGTAGGGGCGACCTGCGTTCTCGGATTCGCCAATGCGACGCGGGGGACCTTCGCCTACCACCAGATGGTGCTGGCCCGGCAAACCGAAGATAAACAGGTTGCCATTACCTCAGAAGAATTTGGGGCAATCAAAGGGGCACTGCTCGCAATCGTGAAGAAACTGCGCGGCGCGGCCGGGACAAAAACGAAGGCCGCAAGCGTCGCCCTTCCAAGAATACCGGCGCCAGCTCCACCACAACCCGGGATGGCCCCGGCGGCCGCAAGTGCTGTTCCTCCGGCAATCGCAGTGCAGCAACCGAGCGAACCTCTTCCTTCGCCCGCGCCGGTGGCGACGCCAGCCATCCAGCGGCCAGCCTTGGGCGTTGCCACCGAAACGACCAGCTTTGCCGAGTTGATCGGATCACAAGGCCACTCCTTCCGCTGGCTGCGAGCTGCCGCCTTTGTCTTCGCCAACGTCATCTCCGGCCTGACCTATATCCTGTGGCTCTCCGCCACCAGCAGAAATTCAATTGCCGGTGTGTACTGGGAATTCAATATCGTTCAGAAGATCGTGTTTTCATTTGCCGCGATCATCGTGTTCCGGAAAATCCATGTGCCTTGGAAAGCCGCTGCTGTCGCGGGTGCGATTGCAGCCGTCGTTGCCCTCCCTTTTTGTTCTCTGTTACCCACTTTCGTTTGGGGCGACATCATTTACCGCGAACAGTTCCAGCAATTCGTCCTGCTGCCCTTCTTCAACAATTTCGTTCTGTTGCTGGGACTCGGCTGGGCTGTTCCTCGCGTTAAGCCCACGCCCCTGGCACTCTGGGTCGGGGCCATGGGCGCGGAGGTCATCACTCCACTCATCGCCAATATTTTGCGCATGTTCGGCGCGGGGCAGCCTCCAGACCAGATGTTGGCCGGCACCTCGGTCGTATTTGCCGTAATACGCAGCCTGATTTTTGCCGGCGTGTTCTGGGGCTTGTTGAGCGCCACCCATCAGAACAAAACGTTCGAGCGGCCGAGTGCAACGTGAAAGCAGAGATGAAGATGAATCCGGCGCCCTACGAGCCGAAGCCGATCGACACTTCCAAGGTGCGCCTGCCCCGTGAGGTCGAAGAGATTGCCGAACAGTTGGCGCGCAACAATCACGAGGTGTGGGCCCGGGAACGCCGCCAGCAGGGATGGCAGCACGGTCCAGAGCGTAACGACGAGAGAAAAGAGCACCCAGGCCTGGTTCCCTATGACGAACTCAGCGAAGACGAAAAAGAGGTGGATCGCGCGACCGTCGAGCAAACTCTGAAGGCGGCCGTCGCCCTGGGCTGCAAAATCAAGGTTGTGTCGCCAGAAGTTTCGGGTCAAGCTGAATCAGGCAGCTTCGCTGACGACATGGAAGTTTGGCCGGACCTGCCCGCGGGATTTGAATCGCCTAAAGAGAACCTCCTGCGGATCTACCGGCACTCAGACCACGAGGCCAAACGGCGTTTGCGTCTTCACCGTCCCATCGTTTGGATTGCCGCGCTGTGCGGTTCCTTTGCCGTGGGTGCCGCTATCTGGGAGCTCTTCCAGCACCAGGAAAGCACATTAGACGTCCGGATCGAATTCGCATTCGCATCGCTTGCCCTGCTCGCGGTGGTGTCGGGCGCGTCCCTTCACCTTATGCGCCAATGGTTGATGGAGCGTCATCGGGCCGAACGCTGCCGTTTCGCCAAGTACCAGATTCTGCTGCAACTCGCCGCCGCGGGCGGAGACCGTGAGGTTGTTCAGCGGTGCCTGGAGGACTTCACGCAGCAGACGGGAGCAATTGCTGGCCTGGACAGGGACGACTTGGAGCAGTTCATCGAGGAGGACCCGGTTCCGGAAGCGCCGCCCGAGGTCCAGCGCGGCTCTGGTAAGTCGCTCTACGAGTTAACCGATCACTACGTCAAACAGCGCTTGAGCAACCAAGCCAAGTATTTTCTGACACAGTCGCGGAAGAAAAACGCCATAGACGGCCCTTTGCGCGTGCTTCCCCCGCTCTTCTTTTTCGCCAGCATTTTCTGCGCCTTCGTCCACTTTGCGCCTTCTGTGGGCGGTCTCGACAAGGTCTTCGGGGCAATTCATCCATATAGCCCGTGGTGGATTTTCTTTGCTGCGGTGCTGCCGGTCGCAGGAGCCGGAATCCGTTTGTTGCGTTCGGCGTTCGAATACTCCCGCAACACAGCCCGCTTCCGCGCCAAGTACCGGGCGCTCGAGCAGCTTATGGCAAAATTGCAGAGCGAGTTGGACCCACGCAAGACCATTGCACCCGCGGAAGTGGTTTGCGATATGTGGAGAGGTGAACTGATACTCGAGCAGGAACATCGCGAGTGGCTGCGCCTGATGAAAGAAGCGGAGTGGTTCGGCTAGTGGACTCGTCAGGCGTCAGCCCGCGTCTCGCCAACATTCGGCTGCATCCCATCAAGTCCCTGGACCCAGTCTCTGTCAGCCAGGCGCGTATTAATCCCTCAGGTGGGTTGGAATACGATCGCGCATGGGCCCTTTATTCAGTCGACGGGAAATGGGTGAATGGGAAGCGGACAGCCGCGATTCACACCATTCGTGCCAAATTTGCCGATGATCTTGGCAGCGTCACGATTTCTGCGCCGACCGATGCGCGAAACCTCCCCATACGGACTTTCGCGTTTCCCGATGCCCACGAGGACGCCGCCGAATGGTTCAGCGTTTTCTTTCAGCAGAGAATTCTGGTTCGACATTCCATCCACGGCTTTCCTGATGACACCATCGCCAACGGGCCGACTATCGTGTCTAAGGCCTCGCTGCAAGCCATATGCGAATGGTTTGCCGGAGTAACGCTCGACGAGGCGCGGCGCCGTTTCCGCACCTCTCTCGAAATCGACGGCGTGCCAGCCTTTTGGGAAGATCAGTTGTTCGGGGAAAGCCGTCAGGAAATCGTGCGTTTCCGGATTGGCGAAGTCAGCTTCGAGGGCAGTAACCCCTGCGAACGCTGCCCGGTACCCCCGCGAAATCCCTTTACAGGTGAGACCAGGGATGGCTTTCAAAAGCGATTCGCGCAACTCCGTGAAACCAACCTCCCACCATGGGCGCCCCGCCGAGCGTTCGACCACTTCTACCGCTTTACCACCAACACCCGTGTGCCCCCTTCCGAAACAGGGAAGCTCCTTCGCGCGGGCGACGTTATAACGCGGCAGCATTAGGTGGGTGGTTGGGCAGAGCCGGAGTGGGAGCCTGTCCTGAGCGTTAGCCAAAGGAACCGGCCGGACGGGTCAAAGACCCCCCACGTGTCGCCAGCGAATTCCGAGAGAGTGTGGATTGCAAGCCTTGCTTGAAGCGGCTGGGCCGAGCGTGCTAGTCCTGCAGCGGCACCATAGGCCGATTGCCCTGGCAGAACGTGGCTACGCGTTCGATACTGCCTTCCGGCTGGACTACGAACTTTACCGGGCCGTAACAATAGACAGCGTGTCCAGTTTTCGCGAAGTACCAGCGTCCACCCTTGCGCGCAGGTTGAATGGAATGTCCGGACGGTGGGCGGAGTGGGGGAATAGCATGGGGGCTAGGCACGGCCAGCGACAAAAATAAGACCGCCAGAGTTCGCATGGTCTTTCCTTGCTTGCACGAGCTAGATCGTAATCAAGGCTCTGCGTTCGTCCGCGTCGTCAGAAGTGTCTTTCGGCGGCTTCAGCGGAGCCGGCTTCTTGAGCTTGCCTGCGCTGCGTTCGTTCTTGGCGCCGGCCCGTGGATTTGCCTGGGATGACGGAGTCTGCGCCTGGGAGTCCTGCGTTTTTGCCTGGGTTGACGGGGCCTGCGTCTTTGCTTTTGCCTGAGCCTCGGCATACTGCTTCTGTGCCGCTTTCCCCTTCATAGCGCTAAGCTGAGCGCTATCGTCGAATAGCACATGGATCAGGTTGCTCTGCATGTTGATGGTGCGGGCCTGTTCTACGATGAGCAAAAGCATCATTCCGTAAGCCACCAGGAACAACAGGGTCAGGCTTGCAACCATGGAATGCTTCGGTTTTGATTCCGCGCCCTCACCCGTCCAGGTCAGCAAAGTGGCTCTCCGATCGGTGCGCCGTGACAGCCGGCTTGCGATGGAGAATGCAGCTTGTCCACCAACGATGAAGGCCTTTGTAAGATATTTAAAACAAATGGATTAGTGGGAGATGGCAAGACTTGGGCTGCGTCCGACACTGCAACTTGCTGCACATTATGAGTAACCAGAATGCTGATTACTGAGGTCAGGTACGAACCGCTTTCGCGGGCTGACCCGTTAATCCCGCTCGTACCGGGCTGCCATGGCGGGCTTGGCCGCTGCCCCACCGGCCTGTTGCTTCTGCCAGTCCTGTTCGCTCGGCACCACGATCGGCGGAAGTTTCTTCTTCGCCAGGCCGCGATTGATCGCGGGCAGTTGGCTGTCAGTGAGCTTGTGGAAGTCCGTGATCACATCTTCCAGTTCACGGGCCAACGCGGCGGCTCGTGCTGCCTGATAATCCCCGGGCCGCCCTTCATAGTTGTTCACGGCGCCATAGAGCTGGCCTAGCAGCTCCCGGAGCCGTTCTTCCCCGGTAATCATGCCGCCTTCTTTGGTGGCTACAATCTTCGAGCGGAGCTTGTCGGATTCTTCGGCCAATTGCTGCAAGCTGCTGCGCAGGGAATCCTTCTCACCTATTTTCGCTTCGTCTGCCGTTGCGGCATCGCGCACCGACTCGATGGCGGCGGTGGCGTAGCTCATGTGGCCGAACATGTGATAGAGCTTCATGATCAGTTCGTATTGAGCTTTGCGGTCTTCCAGGGTGAACTTGGCGCGAGGATCGAGCACTGCATTGATCGCCCCGGTGTAAACCTGGTCGCCCTTGGTCATTTTGACCGTGTAGGTTCCGGGCAGAACGCGCGGTCCAGTCGCGGCCTCAAAAATCGCTGCCGCCGCCGGCGGTACCATCGGAGCGCTCAGCCGCATGGACCAAGTGGCGCGGTTCAAACCACGGTGCTTGCTGCCCGCGATCGTATCCAGCAGCGTTCCATCGGGAGCAAAAATCTCGATCTTCAAATCTCCGAAAATATGCCGGTGCTTCTGATAGTAGGTGATGAATGCGTCTGTCGGTCGGCTGGGACCGTTGAAAGTCTCGTCCCCCTCGGGCCATCCTCCCTGAGCGTTGAAGTATTGGATTGCCGGCGGACCGGGGACCAGCGCCGCGTCTTTTTCCATGAGTGACGGTTTTAGCGCACGCAGGGGTGTGATGTCGTCGATGATCCAGATGCCCCGCCCATGGGTCGCCATCACCAGGTCCGAGTCCCGAGCCTGCACTACTAAGTCCCGCACGGCTACCGCAGGGAAGTTGCTGCCTTTGTATTGCGCCCAGCGTTGGCCGCCGTCGGTCGAGATCCACAAACCAAATTCGGTTCCCAGGAAAAGCAGGTTCGGATCGACGGTGTCTTCCTTGATGACGTGCGCATAGCCGCGGGCACCGCCACTTTCCCGGACCGGCAATGCGGTCCACGTCTTTCCGTAATCAGTCGTCTTATAGACGTATGAGTTCATGTCCCCAAAGGTGTGACGGTCGAAAGTGGCGTACGCTGTTCCCTCGTTGAAGCGGCTGGCTTCTACCCACGAGACCCACGAAAACTTGGGCAAATTGGGAACATTTCCCACCACGTTGGTCCAGGTCTTGGCGCCATCGCGGGTGATCTGCAGATTCCCGTCGTCCGTTCCGACCCAGATGATCTGTCCGTTCTTCGGCGATTCCGAAATCGAGTAAATCGAGGTATGCATCTCGGCGGCCGAGTTGTCGATGGTTACTCCGCCAGATTCTTCCTGTTTCTGTTTCTCCGGATCGTTGGTGGTCAGGTCCGGCGAAATGCGGTCCCAGGTCTGCCCATGATCGCGCGAGCGGAACAGGAACTGCGCTCCGATGTAAATGGTCCCTTTTTCATTGGGGCTCATGTGAATCGGAGTGTTCCAATTGAAGCGGAGCTTCTTTTCGCCGTATTCGGGCAAGGGCTGGATGAAACGGATTTCATGGGTAAACCGGTTGACCCGCCCGACGAGGCCTCCCTGGAGTTCGCTGTAGATGTAGGCCGGATCAGCCGGGTCTTCGAACATCCAGAAGCCGTCGCCGAAATACATATTTTCCCAGCGCGAATTGGTCACTCCACCGGGGTAGGAAGAATCTCCCACCCAGTCGCTGTTGTCCTGCAATCCTCCGTACACGCGGTAGGGATCATAATTGTCGGTGCTCACGTGGTAGAACTGCGAGACCGGCAGGTTCATCTGGTGTTTCCAGCGGGTCCCGCCGTCTTCGCTGCGCCACAGGCCGCCATCATCTCCCGCATAGACAACATTCGTGTCGAGCGGGCTGATCCACACATCGTGGAAATCGCCGTGGGCGCTGTTGGAAACGATGCTGAAGCTGCGTCCGCCGTTCACGCTCAGCAGAAGCACGGCATCGGGCTTAAATATCTTGTTCTCGTCTTTGGGATCGACGATCAGATTGCCGAAATAGAACGGTCGCCAGATCATGAACCTGCCAGCGTCGAGCCGCGTCCAGTTTTTTCCGCCGTCATCTGACCGGTACAGCGCGCTGTGTTTCGATTCGATGTTGGCATAAACCACTTGCGGTTTCGACGGCGCCACCGCGACGGCTACCCGTCCCCAGGGCTTGTCGGGGAGGCCTTTACTGTTGGTCTCATTGACTTCGGTCCAGTGCTCGCCTCCATCGGTCGAGCGAAAAAGTCCGCTGCCCGGGCCGCCGGAACGGAACGTCCAGCCCTGGCGGCGGAAGTCCCAGAGGGAAGCGTAGATGGTTTCGGGTTCAAGCAAGCTTCGCGAGATCAGCCCGCAACCGGTGGAGGGGTTGGCACCACCCAGAACTTTTCGCCAGCTTTTCCCGCCGTCCGAGGTCTTGTAAACTCCCCGCTCATCGCTGTCGCTCCACAGCGGGCCGGTGGCACAGGCCAGCACCGTGTTGCCCTCTTTGTCTTTGGGATCGATCAGGATCTTCGAAATATGCTCGGAGCCGCGCAGCCCCATGTTCGTCCAGTTCTCGCCACCGTCGGTGGACTTATAGATTCCGTCGCCGACCGAGACACTATTTCGCACCCAGGACTCACCGGAACCGACCCAAACCTTTTTGGAATCCGACGGATCAATCGCGATTGAGCCAATTGACTGCACTGCCTCACGGTCAAACACCGGCTTGAACGTCGTGCCGCCGTTCACCGACTTCCATACTCCGCCGCTCGCCGACGCCGCGAACAAAGTGAGACGGCCATCCTCGTTGACGGCGTCGATCGCTGCGATGCGGCCACTCATAGTTGCTGAGCCGATATTGCGGGCCGGTAAGCCGGAGATGGTCGCCGAATCGAACTTGACCGGCTGCTGAGCTAAAACCGCCAGTGACAGGAAAACCGGTCCTAGGCCGCCGAGCCAGGAACCGAGAAGATAGCGTGAACCGCGCGCGCGAGACATCATCATCGAATCCTCTTTCGAAACAAGGACCTGAACTTACGGGGAATTTCAGTTCTTTTTCGGAGCTTCTCTCAACATCGCCGGCACGGCAAACTCCGACTCTGCCAGTGGCACATTTACTTCGATCTTGTCGTAGGTGATGCTCTGTACCTGCGTGGGGTCGCCCTTGGGGCCGCTGCTTACCGAGAAAGGAAACATCACACCGCTGACCGCCTTGTACGAACCCAGATCGGCCACATTCTCCCGCACCGAACCGCGCACAAATTCTTGCCGTTCCGTCCGGATTTCCAGAAATGTATCGGGATCGAGGTAGTAGTAGACGATGTCGCCGTTCTTGAGCGTGACCTTGAGCCGCAGGGCATCGTCGCCATCGACAATATCGTGCCCGAGGAATTCCACGGTATTGCCCTTGGCCTTGTAGTTGACCAGCGGGCCATCGAAATCGGCATCAATCAGCAGGTCTCGAACATCATCTTCGCCCATCAGTTCGGGATCCTTCTTGCCACCAAACGGCTGGATTTGCCAGCCGGTCGTGCCGTCGTAGGCCTGCACTGCGGTCATCCCCTGGAGAGTAAAGGTTTCGCGGACCAGATTGGGGCGCTTGTTCTCCTGAGTCACCACGCCGTTGAAGGCTCCCGGCAACTCTACCCGGCCGGTCATACGAATCGTATTCATGGCCTTGATCTTTTCCGCGCCGCCCTTGGCCTCAATATTCTTGGCGACTAATTCTTCGGGGGTTTGGGAGAAGGCAGGCA
>Ga0335080_10005997_pt1 | contig 12555 bp, 3 predicted proteins | sample Lox_Sample_34_FD_206720 | JGI IMG/M metagenome (GOLD analysis project Ga0335080, IMG submission 206720) | Soil microbial communities from Loxahatchee National Wildlife Refuge, Florida, United States - Lox_Sample_3.4 | ecosystem: Environmental > Terrestrial > Soil > Wetlands | place: USA: Florida...
GCCGTGGTGCCCGCACTGTTGGCGCCCAGCGCGATGGCGCTGCCATCGACTACGATCTTTTCGTTGGCCCCATCTTGCAGCCCGCTCACCGTGAAGTTGAGCCCGATGATGTTCTGCCCCGCCTCGATGGTGCTGTCGGCCGCTCCGCTGAACACCGCCACCGGCGCCGCCTGCGCGCCCAGTCCCGGCGCTTCGGTGAACGTCGGGTTGCTTGCCGTGACATTCAGCGTCGGCGTCTGATTGGCCTGCACGGTAAGGTTCACCGTGCTGTTGGCGGTGAGCGGCCCACCGCTGCCGCTGTTGCCCAGATCGTTGCTACTAACGCTCAGTGTGTCCGTACCCGTGTAATTGAGATTAGGCGTGTAAGTGAGGTCATTCAACGCGGCATTGAGATTGGTCAGCGTGCCGCTAAAAGACATCGTCGCGCTAGCGTTCGCCCCGCTGCTGAAGGTCAAGCCGCTAACGCTGCCCAGGACGAGTGTGCCGTTGCCAACTGTCAGCGTGATCTGTTCCTGCCCGCCGCTTGCGTCCACGTCGGCCACGCTGATCAGATTAGCGCCGTTGAAGACGATGGGCGCGTTCATCGCCACAGTCTGGGCCCCTGGCACGGTATTTACCGGCGCATCGTTGACCGCGGTGATGTTGATGGTGCTGGCGGTGTTGGCCGTTTGCGCCCCACCTGTGCCCGTGTTGCCGTTGTCGTTGATGCTCAGCGTGAGCGTGTCAGTGGCCGGCGGAGTGTCGGAGTTGTTGATGTAGCTCAGCGTGGAGCTCAACGCTCCGTTGAGCAGGTTGCTCAGCTGCGCGGTGGTGCCGCTTAGCGTAAGTGTGTTGGTGCCCGTGCCCACCACGCCCACCCCGGTGGTGCCGGCCGTGGCGTTGAGCACCCCGCTCGCCACGCTCAAGGTCAGCGTCTCGCTGCCCGCGCCGCCATCGACATCGCCCACCGTCAGGCCGGTGCCCGCCAGGTTAAGCAGCGTCTGCTCGGTGGCCGCGTAGGAAACCGGGGCCGCCACCGTGGGCGCATCGTTGACCGCTACCACGTTCACGGTAGAGGCCACCGCCAGTGCGCTGGTGTCGATTCCACCGTTGGCCGTTCCGCCGCTGTCCTGGATCTGGGTCAGCGTGAACACGCGGTTGCCCGCAGTGGGATTGTCCGTGTTGGTGTTCTGATAGCTAATAGCGTTGATCAGCGTGGCGATGTTGGCCGTGCTCGCCCCCCCCGCACTGATCAAGCTCACCGTGGCGGTACCCGCCACAATGTTCACCGTGTAGCCCATCGCGTTGGTCGCCGTGGTGCCCGCACTGTTGGCGCCCAGCGTGATGGCGCTGCCATCGACTACGATCTTTTCGTTGGCCCCATCTTGCAGCCCGCTCACCGTGAAGTTGAGCCCGATGATGTTCTGCCCCGCCTCGATGGTGCTTGTTCCGGCCGCACCGCTGAATACCTTGACCGCCGCCGCCTGTGCCCCTAGCCCCGCAGCTTCTTGCAAGGTGGGATTGAGCGCGGTGGCCACAGCCGTGGGCGGATCGTTGACTGCCACTACATTCACCGTGGAGGTAACCGCCAATGCGGTGGTGTCGAGCCCGCCGTTGGCGGTGCCCCCGCTGTCCTGGATCTGGGTCAGCGTGAACACGCGGTTGCCCGCAGTGGGATTGTCGGTGTTAGTGTTCTGGTAGGTAATGCCGTTTATCAGAGCTGCGACGTCTGCAGTGCTCAGGCCAACAGCACTGCTCAGGCTGACTGTGGCCAGGGTAGTGCCGCTGAGAGTCACGCTGTAGCTCATGCCGTTGTTGGCAGTGATGCCCGAACTCGCAGTCCCCAACGTGAGTGTGCTGCCGTCGATCCCGATGGATTCGTTCGCTCCGTCGCGGAGTCCGTCTACCTTAAAAGTCAGCCCGATGATGTTCTGCCCCGCCTCGACGGTGCTGTCGGCGGCACCACTGAACACCGCCACCGGCGCTGCTTGCGTGCCCAGCCCTGCGGCTTCCTGGAAGATTGGGTTGAGCGCCGTGGCCGAAGCCGTGGGCGCATCGTTGACCGGAGTCACCGTGATCGTTCGCGTCGCAGCGGGGCTGCTGAGCACCCCGTCGCTTACGGTGACCGTCACGGTGCGGGTAGCGGCACTCGGATTCTCGCTGGTATTCTGATACGTCACCGCCTGCAGGGCCGCCTGCCACTGGGCAACGGTAGCGGTGGCGCCCGCTGAGGTGAGCAACATTACTCCCGTACTTGGGCTGTAGAGCCCGGCAATGTTGCCCATAGTGGCGGGGTTATTCGCGAACCCCATCACGTCCTCGCCAGCAGCGAAATTGCCCGAAATCTGCAACGTCGCACTTGCGAGGCCGCTGATACCAGGATCGGAGACTGTGATACCCGAGTCGAGGATGCGTGCCCCGTCGTCTTCGACGTAGCCCAGCGAGCCGCTAGTCGTGGTTACGCTCGGCGCGATGGTAAAAACAGCAGCAAATCCGTCGGTTTGATTCGGAAGTGGGAACGCACTAGCGAAGGTCGAATCGTAGCTGCCGCTGGTGGCAATGCCGGAGGAGAGAGTATCTCCCACCAAGTAAAACTTGCCGTTGCTATAGGCGGCGTTGTCACCGTGGTCCGAATTTGCGCCCCCGAAATACGTTCCATAAACGAGCTTTCCGGCCCCGCTAGCAAGCGGGTTGATGATGACGAAGAACGCGTCTTCCCCGCCGAGTGCGGAGAGTTTATAGGCGCCAGCCGTGGTGGGAAAGTCGGTCGAATCGGTCCGCCCACCGACATACACCCGCCCTCCAGCATCGACCCCGATTCCCAGGCCTGCTTCGTTGTCGGTGCCATTGTTAGTGTTACTGCTTCCTCCGAGATAGGTTGAATAGACGAGAGACGCAGAGCCGATTTTGCTCGGATCGATAATCGAGACGAAGGCGTCGGTCGCGCCAGTCAGAGTAGTACTAAGCGCATTTCCTGCCGTCTTGAAATTCGAAGACGCAGTCTCACCCGTGACGTAGATCTTCCCCGAGCTATCCAACGCCACGTTATATGCGAGATCAGCTTTGCTGCCCCCCAGATAGGAACTGTATGTGGCGCTGCCCGCTGTGTTTAGTTTGACGACGAAACCGTCGATCGCGTTGGATCCTCCACCGCCGCCGAAACCTGGCTGAAATGCATTGGCCGTGGTCGGGAAATCGCTGGAACTCGTTTCGCCGACGGCCACGGCGTTCCCAGCGGGATCGACTGCGATGCCGTAGGCGGTCTCTTCGTTGGAACCACCTATGAAGGTCGAGTACACCAGGGCGCCGGTCCCACTCAGCTTGGCGACGAAGGCATCGCCGACTCCGCCGTATGCTGGCCCGATGGTGGTTGGAAAGCTTGCCGCAGACGCGGTTCCCGTCACGTAGGCATTGCCGGCAGCGTCGGTGCCGATCGCCCAGGCAATGTCGTTGTTGCCGCTCCCACCCAGATAGGTCGAGTAGACAAGGCTATTGCCTGCGGCGTTCAGCTTGAACACGAACGCGTCCTGGGTGCCGCTCAGCGCGCCTTGGTAAGCAGATACGGTGGGGAATGGGCCGAGCGGTCCGGACTGCGTGAGCCCAGTAACGTAGGCGTTGCCGCTGGCATCGACAGCGATGGAGGTGCCCTGGTCGAAGCCGCTACCACCGACGTCGGTCGAATAGATCAACGAACCCGTCGGCGAGAACTTCGCGACGAACACGTCTCCCGGATCTGAACCAAGAGGCAGCAGTCCGCCAAGTAGACCAGCAGACGCGGTATAGCCAGTGATGTAGAAGTTGCCAGCAGGATCTACCGCAACGCCGTCTGCTACCTCGCTGCCGGTCCCACCAAAATATGTGGCGTACGACAGCACGGGATCGATGACAAGCTGCCGACTCGCGTCGTACGAGCCCACGTCGAATCCGACGGTCCCATCGGGATTGATCGTATAGTGGCTTGTGACAGCCTCGCGTCCGTTCGGACCATCCTGGTAGGCGACGGGCGCTTTGAAGGTGATTGTGTGCCCCGCGCTATCGAGCGTAAGCACGAGGTCGCCATTGTCAGCGACCGACGCACTCTGGACACCGTCGAACTTGAACTGAATGTCACCGACTTTCGCACCCGGATTGACCTGGAAGTCGTACTCGAGCTGTTTCTGGTTGCCGTAATAGCGCAGGTCAATTCCGTTGTAGATATTGTCGTAGCGTACTGCGCCAAAGTTCGCGACATCCGCATGCCACTGGTCCTGGCTGCCGACGAGATAGTTGCTCTTCGATTGCTGCAAGTCCTCGCCCGTCGCCGTGGCGCCCGCATTCTTGCCGACGATCTCGAGGCGCACCGCCTGGCCCGCGGTCCCATCCTGCAGAGCAAGAACCGCATCTCCGCCGGCCAACACGACCACGTAGCCGTCCCCGCGTGCGAGATAGTCCACTTGCGAGGAAGCTTGTCCGACGTTTGGTTCAAATGCCAGCGGGGTCGAAGCGATCGATACCTGTGCCGCAGATGCGGACTCTGTCCCTGGCACTGCGACGGAAGGCGCTTGCGAGTTCGTTTCCGTCGAAGGAGCAATTGCTGCACTGGTGGTATCGGTTTGTGCGGACTTCGTCGGAGCGGGACTGGTGGAACTCGTCGGCGTAGCGTCGAGGATCCCCATCCAGGTCGCTCGCTCGCTCGCGCTGAGGGCCAATTGCGTATCAATGTGGCCGTCCTGATATTCGAGTGTCCAGTCGCCACCTTTGGAGGTTGCGCCCGTCAGGTTCTCGCTTGCGGCCACATTGCTACCGGTTAGACGCGACAAAGCGTCGACCAGCGCCTTGCCGTCAGCGTCTTCTGCCACATCGCAACCGTAAATGAGCAAGTCTGCCCCAGGGGCCAGCGCGTTGCTCCAGCCCTTGATCTGAGCTGCATTCTTCAGCAGGGAATCGAAGTTGAGAGTCGCTGCACCGAGGTCCACTTCCCCGTCTGCACCATGAGAGATGATGTGGACAGCACTGATATCATGCATCCCCGCCAGTGTCTGAGTGATCTGTTTGATGCCGTCGGCACCTGAATCGATCAGAACGACGTCGTACTGGTGCTGAGCGTTGCTGTTGGCAGTAACGTCCTGGACCAGCTTCTGATACTCGGGTACAGCCGTGTCCACGAACACAACCTCGTGATGTGACGCTTCTAACGCAGGCGTACTCTGGTCTACAAAATCGCCCGCCGCGTCCACTACACGATGTTCAGCTGCCGGGACCGTGGTATGCGGATCCAAGACTGCAGGGGCAATGTCAGCCGAGTACAGAATCCGAGGCTCGATCTCTTCGATGACCGGGCGACGCCGGGGGACTACGCGTACCTCCCTCGCCGCTTGATCGCTTGTCTTCTTCCTGCGATGGGGCAGCTTCATTCTGCGCGCCCCGCAAACGAGAGTCGGCGTTCGAGCTGCTGGTCGTGCTGCAACAATAACTTACGTTCGCTGCGCTGGCGTCGCTCTTCGCGTTTCTGCGGCAGCCATGCAACCAATCTAGCGATCGAGCCGGGCAACCCGGTAAGGCTGGCCGCGTGCCTCCGCAGCGCGGAACGGAGCCATCCGGGCCACGACTGAACGATAAGCGGATCCTCGAGCGAGAGGATCGTCTCAACGCTGCCCGGATCTCCCTGTCGCGCACAGCGTCCTTGCAACTGTCGATCGATGCGAGCCGACGCGTTGTGCTGGCAACAGATCACATGCAGGCCACCGCGTTCGGTCACACCGGGTCCGAGCGGAATATCCGTCCCGCGACCGGCCATATTTGTCGTGACCGTGATGCGCTCGGCAAGCCCGGCCCGAGCAACGATCTCGGCTTCCTCTCGATCGTTGCGGGCGTTGAGGACGACGTGATTGAGGCATTGTGCGGCGAGGCGAAAGCTCAACTGGTCGGTATCCGTGACCGAGTCCGTACCGATCAGCACCGGTCGTCCCTCGGAGATGAGCGCGCGTGCCCGCTCGATCACCGCATCCCACTTTTGCTCGCGCCACGCGAAAACGCGCAACCCAAGCGTCTTCCGACGGGAGGGCCTACGCAGAGGTACGCGGGAGATGGACAGACCATACACGGATCTCAATTCGTCGGCCGCTTCGGTGAGCGTCCCGCTCATGCCGCACAAGCGCAAATAACGAGGAAAGAAACGCTGATATGTGATCTGAGCGATAGTTTCCATCTCGCCTGTGGGCGGACACCCTTCTTTAACCTCCAGCAGCTGATGCAAGCCTTTGGACCAGACCCGGCCGGGGGCAACGCGACCAGTGGTCTGATCGATGATCAGAATCTTACCGTCTCGCACTAGGTAGTCGCGGTCGCGAGCGAAGAGATGATGGGCTGCTAGTGCCTGGGTGATGACCTCTTCCCGATGCCTGCGGTCCTGCCACAATCCGCGGACCGCGGCCGCGGTGTGCGTAAGAGCCGTGCGTCCGCCATCGGTCAGCATCGCCTGCCGAGCGCTTGGGTCGAGACGGAAATCCAAGCCCAGCCGTAGCCGCATGGCGATCCGCAGCGCTTCCTTGAAGTAAATCTGTTGCTGCTCATTCACGCGCGCTTGAGACAAGATAAGCGGCGTGCGCGCTTCATCGATCAGGATGCTGTCTGCCTCGTCTATGAGTGCCATCGATAGACCTCGGAGAAGCAGTTTCGAGGGTTGTGCAGAGCCGCCGTCCAGTTGCCTGACTCGCTCGTGCAGATGGCTAGACACCTCGCGCCGGACAAGCCGGTCGCGCAAATAGTCGAAAACCAGCTCCTTGGCAGTGCAGTAAGTGATATTGCAGGCGTACGCTGCGCGGCGAGCAGCCTGATCCAGCGGCTGGGTCACCGCCCCGACTGTCAGACCCAGGTAATCGTAAATGGGACCAAGCGTCTGCGCATCCCGCGCGACCAGATAGTCATTGGCGGTAAGCACATGCACGGGAACACCCGCCAGCGCGGCCGTCGCCGCAGTGAGCGCAGCCGTGAGCGTCTTCCCTTCACCCGTCGCCATCTCGGCCAGTCGATTGTTCAGCATGATGCGACCGGCGACGATCTGCGTGTCGAAGTGTGGCGTTCCGAGCTGCCTGCGGGTGGCCTCACGCACGAGTGCGAACGCCTCGGCAGTTGCTTCTATCGTGAAACCCGACGCCGCCAACCTTGCGCGCAGATCTCGCAACTGCGCATCCCAGGCACTTCGCGCCAGGGAGCGCAACGTCTTGTCGTAGGCTTGAACACGGGCGAGGAAGCGTCCTTCCCGATGTCGCTCTATCCGCGCAGGTACGCGCAACGACGACAAAGCGAACACTACCCCTGAGCGATGCGCTTCAATGCGCTCCGGGTACGGCGCCGAGGTCATGCCTGGGACTGAGAGGGCTCCGGATCTCATCGCAAAACGCATGGCCGGTGGGTCTAGCCCTCCGGGTTGAACTGCTTGAGGAAAAGTTGTTGCATCCGGCGCTGCCATTGGAATGCAAGCGGCCGGGCACCATGGTCGAAGCGCAACCATGCACGTCCACCCACTCGCTCCAGCATCTTCGAAGTCAGGCGCAGATCCAACAGGAATACCGGTTCGAGCGTTTTCACACCATCCTTGTCTGCCGGGTCGGTCACGAACGGGCCGCCGGCACGATCACCCAGTGCGGCAGTGGGCAGTTGATTGGTCGCACCTGGAACCTCGGTGGTGAGATGGCCTTCCAGGCTCGGCCCCGGCACGTCGGCCAGCTTGACCTCCACAGTGCGGGTGTCGCTTCGGATCAAGCCCGCATCCTCCTGCGGGACGGCAACTTTGACGCTGATCAATTCGGGACGTAGCACGTTGGCGAGCGCCGTCCCTTTGGCCACGAACGTGCCCGGCAGGTCCTCCGCCCGCGGCATCACCAGAGTGCCGTCCGTCTGACTAACCACGCGCAGGTTTGCGAGCCGCTCTTCGACGTGTGCAAGTTCCGCTCGCTTGGCTGCTGCATCCTCGGAGATCGATTTGGCACGCGACGTGTTGCGTGCCACCTCGCGCGTGAACTCGACTTCCAGTCCCATGACCGCAGCCTGCAATCTCTGCCGTTCGACGATCAGGTCTGGATCCGACAGTACGAGAATGGGATCCCCTGTCTTCACCTCCTGCCCGTCCTTGGCAAGCACTTCCGTCACGAAACCATCCGTCATAGCCCGGATGCGGGCCTGCTCTGGCAGCCAGACTACGCCCTGAGCACTGGTCGCGAAGGGGAATGGAATTACGCACAGGAGTACGAGTAGCGCTGCGGCAACGCCACCGGCAATGGTCATGCTGCGGGTGCGTGTCCGTGCGATCTGTGGTGCGCTGGTGAGAAATCGCCACAGACCGTTCAGAGGCTTGAGTAACATCGTGACCGCGACGACGGCCCCCGCCAGCAAGCCAGTCCACAGGGAGAAGCGGCCAGCCCACAGAATAATCAGACCGGCGATGAACCAGCGATATGCGTAGGCCAGAACCGCGTACCCGAACAGCACCGGGCCCTCACCCGGAGCCGTCACTGGCGAAGTGGCGCTCTTCACACCGAGTAGCCGACGCTGAGCCAGGTATCCAACATACGCGTTGGCGCGCGGCCCCAAGTTCGGGACGTCGAGTAGATCCGATAATACGTAGTAGCCGTCAAAACGTAGCAACGGGTTGCCATTGAACAGCACAGTCGACATCCCGCCGATGAGCATGGTGACGAAAGCGATGTCGCGTATGGTTCCGTCTTGCACGTGGAGCCAGACAAACGCGGCCAACGCCGCGAGGAACAGCTCGACCATGATCCCGGCAGCACCGACGACAACGCGGCGTTCTTTCTCCGGGAAGGCGGAAGCCGCGGAGGCATCCACGAACGGAACCGGCATGAGCAACAAGAGGCTCAAGCCCATTTCGCGCACATCTCCGCCCCAGGCCTTGACCGCCAGACCGTGGCCGAGTTCGTGCAGGACCTTGATCACCGGATAGCACAGCCACAGCAGCAACAAATAGCGCGGCGTGAGCATGTGAATCACGGCAAAGGAGCGCACGGCATCCCAGTTGGAAAGGACCGAGAGCAGCGCCACAAGCACTATGAGTCCCCATAGGACGGCCACCGCGGGGCGAAACAGGAATCGCGCCGCGGGAGCCAACCGATTCAAGAGAGCGTCGGGATCGAACAGAGGAACGCGGAAAGACAGCGGGTTCAGCATTGACATACGCTTCTTCTTTCCGCGCGCGAGACTGCGGCGAAAGAGTTCTGCGACGTCCGGTGTAATCTCGCACTGAAGCAAGCCAGCGTCGCTGAGCTGGCAAAGAATCTCGATCGTTTCGTCCTGTGTAGGCGCGCGTTCGCCGAGCGAGTTCAGCAGCGCGTGCCAGATCTCGTCAACCGCTCGTTGACCATCCATCCTTCCGATGAAATGGAACGCGTTTTCGTCGACGCGGTGGTGACGACCCGAGCTAGTGTCCTGAAGGAGGTACCAGACCTGGCCGCGATAGATGTGGCGCGATACGCGCACGTGTCCGCGCAGCCGCGGATGCAGGCCCGCGACGCGATACCAGCGGGAGCTGAAGAGGGAATCCATGGCCTATCCGATCCATGACCACAGGGTCAGGCGCGCCCAGTCCGAGATGCGATGCGTCCAGATCCACAGCAGAGAGCGCGAGCCGGACTCGACCTTTCCTACCCCTAGCAAACCCGGCCGCAATTGCTCGGCCTTGCCTTTGAGTTTCGCCTCGACCTCGAAATAGTTCCGACCTGGACCGGTAGTAGCCACAGGGGTAATGCGATTGACTTCGAGCGGGAAAGTATCGCCAGGCAGCGCCGACAAGGCGAGCGACCCGACCTTGCCCAGCCTCACGTCGGCGATATCGCGCTCGTCCACTTCGAGGATGACTCTGAAATCATGCTCCGGGGCAATCGTCATCAGCGATTCGCCTTTTTTCACTGGAGCGCCGAGGGACTGCGTCAGATCGCCCGTGATCACGATTCCGTCGAATGGTGCCTGCACTTGTGTGCGTTGCAGACGTGCCTGAGCCAGCTCGAGCTGCGCCCTGGCTTCCTCCAGCTTGGCTCCAAGTATCGCCACCTCGGCACGATCCTGTTTCACCAGCGCCGTCCCATACGAATTCTCCAGCTGGGAAACCTCGCTTTCCGCTTTCCGCTGCTCGAGCTTGAGATCCTCGTCGGCGAGTTCGGCAACCAGCTGACCCTCTTTGACGTGGTCGCCGGGACGCACGTGGGTTTGTTTGAGGTAGCCGTCGGCCGGCGCTGCGAGCACGCGCTGGACCGCGCCTTCCAGCCGTGCCGGTGCGCTGACCCGATAGTCGGTCGTGATAAACATTGCGCCGAGAAGTGCAGCCAAGACTGTGCCGCCGCCGACCTTCACAGCTAGATGCCCGGGTCCGAACAAGGGGGCTACAGCCTGAGAGAGCGCGTCAGCCAACTTCGCCGGCCAAGGTTTGTCCATCGTTCGCTTCATGTCGAGCAAGGGCCCTAACAGTGCGGCGATGTTTTCGCAGAGCGTGAGATCAGCTCGACCGAGCGGTTCCGCCTTGCTGCGCTCGAGCGTGATGGCACCGCAGGGGTGGCCGGACTTGACCAAGGGGACGGTGGCGATCCAGGCCGATCCGTGGCGCTGCGCCAGATCGGCGTGCGCGCGGTCCACGCGCGGTTGAGCTCCCTCCGGCAGAGGATGGATCAGGGTTGCACCCTGCCAGACGGCCTCTTCCATTGCAGCACCGATATCGCGCAACAGTCCTTGATTCGCGCGGAACTCCGCCGCGTGCGACAGGGCTTCGACCTTGACGTGACGTCGGCCCGAGAGACCGACGCTCACGCGCTCGCAAGCAAACGTGGTCGCCAGGTCTGTTGCGAATGCGGTCGCGGCCTCGGTGAAATGCTCGTGCGCCTCGACCGTGGCCAACAGCTGCAGGATGCGAGCTGAATTCGAACCGGGCAGCTCGGTGGTTCGTTCTCCCACTTCGTTGCGTAAGGTGGGAATGGGCGAAGCCACAGTCGGGGGGCGAATCGCATCGGGAGCCGTCACGACCGCACCTGGCCCAGGTTGCGTGCGCGTCATGTCCTGTGGCACGAAGCCGGCCGAAACGTTGGCAGGCGTCGCTGCCACGGGTCGTTGGGCGGGCGTCGGGATCTGGCGCATGAAGCCTTCGAAACTTCCAGCTCCGCGCTTGATGCCATCGATCACGGCCTGAGGCGGCAATGAGACGTTCGCGTCGAAGCCAACCGCTATCGCACCTACGGTATGGCCTTTCACTTCGATCGGACATGAAATCATCGGGCCAAGCGGGATAGGCCGCTCCGCGCCGTTGAGGCGGGGCTGCGACAAAGGCTCGCGCTGCTCGTACGCAGACTTGGCTGCTGCCGCCAGGCCTTCGCCCGGCAGCCCACCAGCTGGCCAGTGCGCCGCCGGTACCAACGACGCGCTGTTGCGCGGCAAGACTAGAACCACGGCGCCAATCGCACCGTCGATCTGTCTGCATTGCTCGTCGAGCCAGGCTTGAATGTTGGCTTGCATGGACCGCGTTTCCTGGGGCTCCGTTGTTAGTGAGGCCCGTTCCCGGGCCTTTTCGGAGCGGTCCGACGGGCAGCGGCCCGATTGGTCGAAGCGCTTTCCTCATGTAGAGATGGCTTCGACAGACCCTCCGGCTGGATACGACCGCAAGCTTTGTGCCGGAGGGGAAGGCAATAAGGCGTTAGCTTCTCACGATCACGTCAATCCGCTCGGCACGCGATGCAGATGGACTTTGGATGGACTGAAATCGACCGACGGGAGGGAAGCCGCTATGCGTCAGACGGAGTCGAAACCTTTCGCGAAGATTTCGCCGGAACGTGAAATCGAATTACACATTTGGCATTCTGTTCACTGTGCGCACCACCCACCATCGATCAGGACATCGTTGCCGGTCATGAATGCCGCCGCGTCCGAGCAGATGTACAGCGCGAGAGCAGCTATCTCCTGCGGTTGACCCCAGCGCTTGAGCGGCGTTTGCGCCATCAAGGCGGCATTCTTCGCCGGATCGGCACGCAATGGCGCTGTAAGGTCTGTGGCTATGAAGCCAGGGCTGATCGCGACGGCCGTGATGCCGTCGTCGATCAGTTCGAGTGCGAGCCCGCGCGTGAGTCCGAGCAATCCGTGCTTGCTGGTCGAGTAGATACCGCGCCCGTCGCTCGACACGTGTGCCATGATCGACGTGATGTTGATGATCCGGCCATAACCACGTCCCTTCATGTAGGGGATGAAGTATCGGCACATGAGCCACGCGCCGGTGAGATTGGTGTCCATCACCGCACGCCATTCCTCCAGAGTGAACTCGTGAATCTTCTTGCGAATCGCGGTCCCGGCGTTGTTGACCAGGATATGGGCAGCACCGAAGCGCTTGACCACATTGTCCGCGAGCGCTTTCACTTGCATCTCTTCCCGCACGTCGCAGATGAAAGTCTCAGCCTCGGCACCCACTTCTCGCGCCAGCCGCTGCGTTTCACTCAGCCTGTCTTGTGCACGTCCCGCCAGCGCGAGCTTTGCTCCAGCGCCGCCCAGAGCCAGCGCGATGGCCCGTCCGATACCGCGGCTCGCGCCGGTAATGACAGCAACTCGTCC
>Ga0335080_10005998_pt1 | contig 12554 bp, 10 predicted proteins | sample Lox_Sample_34_FD_206720 | JGI IMG/M metagenome (GOLD analysis project Ga0335080, IMG submission 206720) | Soil microbial communities from Loxahatchee National Wildlife Refuge, Florida, United States - Lox_Sample_3.4 | ecosystem: Environmental > Terrestrial > Soil > Wetlands | place: USA...
TCTTCGACAGCGGCGCCAACCGAAGGCTGATTCATCTCACACCACTGCGCGTGATAGACCTGCGGCATCTCTTCCGCAGACTCAAAACGGCGGGCCAAAGCCCGATCCACGAAGTGCATTGGATAGTCCTTTCTGTTGTCGGAGACGGGAGTCGAGGCGAACGCGCAGACCGGTGCGCGAAAATCGCCAGAACAACAGAGGCCGGATTAGCGGGCGACGGTCATAAGCAGGAAAACAGCATACGACATTCCTGAGGGAAACTCACGCCAGAGTTTCGCGCCCCAGAGTGGGCGGCTGATAGTGCTCTCGCCGAAAGCTCTCTATAATTGCGCCGTCAAAGGTCACGGTTCCGACTGAGGGCCAATGTATGGCAACCAAACTTTGGAGTCGGCGTAGACTGATCCATGGGAGCATGAAACTGGCCGCGGGCGCGGCGCTTGCAGGCGCAGCGGGCGAATGGGTCGCCGTAGCACAGTTGCCTCCTCCTGAGCCACTGAAGGACGATCGGCTCACATTTGTAGCCACGACTGAAGCCGCCGCCTGGCAGAACGGCGCGATCTTTAAACCGGCGTTCAGCTTCTACACGCTCAACCTCAACCTCGATCCCGCCCGGACGGTGGAATCATCCGGGCAAGGCATGGAGGGCTTTGGCGGATGCTTTAACGAACGCGGCTGGACGTCTCTCCAGGCACTCAGCGAAGCCGACCGCGAAAGCGTTTTGCACGAACTGTTTGACCCCGCTGCCGGAGCGCGCTTTACCTACTGCCGCATGCCGATCGGCGCGAACGATTTTGCCACCGAAGCCTACACACACGACGAAACCGACGGCGACTTCGAACTGAAACACTTCAGCATTGAGCATGATCGGAAGACGCTGATCCCGTTTATTCAGGCGGCTTTGCGACACCAACCGAAATTGCGTATCTGGGCCTCTCCATGGAGCCCTCCGAGTTGGATGAAGCGGAATCACTTCTACGCGGAACGAGACGCGTATCCAGGTCAGAAGGAGAACGGAATTCGTCCCGACCAGATTGGCCACGAAGGCGAGGACATGTTCATCCAGGAGTCCCGTTACTTCGAGTCCTACGCGAAGTATTTTGCCCGGTTTATCGAAGCCTATCGGGCGGAAGGAATCCGCGTGGGCATGGTGATGCCGCAGAATGAGTTCAACTCCGCGCAGAGCTTCCCCAGTTGCACCTGGACGCCGCAAGGCCTCGCCCGTTTCCTTCGCTACCTTGGTCCGGAAATGGAAAAGCTCGGAGTGGATGTTTTCTTCGGCACGCTGGAGCGTGGAAACCCGCAAATGCTTAAGACCGTCATGGACGATAAAGAGGCCGCGCGCTATGTCAAAGGCGTTGGCGTGCAGTGGGCGGGCAAGAACGCCTTGCCGGCACTCCATCGTGAATTCCCGGCTCTGCCGATTTTCCAATCGGAGCAGGAGTGCGGCGACGGTTCCAACAGCTGGACCTACACGGGCTACTGCTGGCAATTGATGAAGCACTATTTTCGCAGCGGCGTGCGCGCCTACCTGTACTGGAATATCTCCACCGAAAAAGGCGGGATGAGTACCTGGGGATGGGCGCAGAACTCATTGGTCAGCGTGGATACCGAGGCCAAGACGTTTCGCTACAATCCCGACTACTACCTGCTCAAACACCTGACGCACTTCGTGGATGTGGGCGCCAAACGTCTCGAGACGGCTGGCACCTGCGACGACGCGCTGGCGTTCCTCAACCCCGACGGTACGGTGGTGGTCCTGGTACGAAACGAACTGCCACACGCGCAGATGGTCCAGGTGCAACTGCCGGATCGAGCAGCAACGATAGAACTGCCTCCGGACTCGTTCGGAACACTCGCGTCGCGCACGGGTTAGAATACTGAAGTGAGCCTGCAGTCAAGGTGCGCCTGCGGCGAGGATAGTAGGAGAAACGGTCGTCCCTAAGCAGACGATTTTCGAACTCTCGCAAACTGACGGGCGTAGGGTACCCCGCAGCCCCCACAGGCTGCCCGCTTCTTGCCTTGCCACACCCGCTTCGTGCCGCAGCGGTTGCAGGTTAGCAACCTGTTGATGGTCGCTCCGCAGTGCTGGCATGAGTATTTACGTCTGCCACCTCTGGCAGTTTTCTCGATAGGTGCACCGCATAGCGGACATGCCTTGTGGTCGTGTCTCATCGCGTGAGTCAGTAAGTGTAACGGCTTCCTGCATACGGGGGCCACTCAGTATGCGTTGCATCACTGACTCGGATGCGGGCAATCGTGTTAAGTAGGGCTCATGAAGCGCGCTTGGATGCTCGGCCTGAAGCTGGCGGGCATCGCCGTCGTCTGGTGTTGCTGGCTGTTGACCGCCCATCGGAACTTCTCGTTCTTCTGGTCGATCGTAGTGGTATGGGTAGGCATCGCATTAGTTCCACTCGTCGCGCTTTGCGGGCGAAGGCTGCTCGACCGTGGTCCGACCATCGAGCGGGCCGCTGCGGTGTCCCTCATGGTTCACTTCGCGGAAGCTGTCCTGCTGGGATGCGGGCTCATTGTCGCTTTCCGCTTCACGCAAGCCTATCCGATTGTTCGTATTCCATTCCCGAAAGAGATCAGTCTCCTCGCGGTCCGAATCACGGGGGCTCTGGCGACGTTGACGGTGGTCAATTTGGCATTCGGAGGTCTCGGGCTGCCTTTCGCGGCGGCGCAGAGCAGGAAAGTCGCCACTCATTGGCTTTACTCACGGTGCCGGAACCCTATGGGGTTTTATGGATTGCTGTGCGCTATCGCCGGCGCCGTGTGGCTCCAATCGCTGCATGCGCTTCTGTGGACAATCCTATGGCTCGCACCGGCCTGGGTCCTTTTCGTGCGCTTCTATGAAGAACGCGAGCTGGAAATCCGGTTCGGCGAGTCTTACTTGCAGTACAAAGTTCGAACCCCATTCTTCGGATTCTGAGCCGTTGACGGGCAATCCGGGAGTTGACTGTCGTTAGCAGGCGGAAATCCAAGCAGCACGAGCACGCGAGTGTATGGCTGGGAGGCCAGCAGGACAGCATCGCATCAACTCGCTTGAGTGCTGTGTTTAGAATGGTCGGGACGGCGAGATTTGAACTCGCGACCCCTTGCACCCCAAGCAAGTGCGCTACCAGGCTGCGCTACGTCCCGATCGGAACCGCTGCCGAGCGGCAGCGTGGGGTTGACTCTCAGATTCTACACCAGTCACACCGCAGCAGCATTACCCTCAGGAACGCATCCCTCCACCCTCAGCCAACTTCTCTCGGCTCTTCCGCCGCTTCGGGTTCGTCGCCCGGCATGAGCCCGAACTTTTTCAGCTTGTAGCGCAGGGCGTCGCGGCTGATGTCGAGTAATCGGGCGGCATGGGTTTGTTTATTGTTGGCCTGCTTCATGGCCAGTTCCACCATCGCACGTTCCACTTCTTCTAGCGACGTGCCGCCTTCGGGGATGTACAGGCGGGGCAGGAACCGGCCGTTCGACAACGCCTGTCCATTATCGTGCGCAGCCGTGCGTTCGAACGCAGTCAGGCCGGCGTTTGCCTCGCTCACAGAGAACGGCAGGTACACCGGACGCAACAAGGGTTCGTCCTCGAGAATCATCGCGCGCTCAATCGAGTTCTTGAGTTCCCGGACATTTCCGGGCCAGTCGTGCTGTTGCAGAAGACGGCGGGTTTCGTCCGTAATACCGCGCACTGCCTTGCGAAAGCGCTGGTTGTAGCGCTCGATGAAGAAGCTGACCAGGGGAAGAATGTCTTCCTTTCGCTCCCGCAGCGCCGGAATGAAAATCGCGATGATCGCCAGGCGATAGTACAGGTCCTGCCGGAAGTGTCCCTCGCGAACCGCCTTCTCCAGGTCGCGGTTTGACGCGGCAATGACTCGCACGTTCACCTGCATGTCGCGCACTCCGCCGACCCGGCGGATCACCTGGTCTTCGAGCACGCGCAACAGCTTGGCCTGCAGCAGAGGCGAGAGTTCGCCGATTTCATCGAGGAACAGCGTTCCCCCATCCGCCATCTCGAACAGGCCCTTCTTCATCTGCTTGGCGTCCGTGAAGGCGCCCTTCTCGTGGCCAAAGAGCTCGGCTTCCATTAGGGTTTCCGGAATCGCGGAGCAGTTGATGGCCACGAAAGGCCGCTCCTGGCGAGTGCTTTCGTAGTGAATGGCTTTGGCGATCAGGTCCTTGCCGGTGCCGCTCTCTCCCTGGATCAGGATGGTGGTCGCTTCGCTCGACGCCACCTTGCGCACAAAATTCATCAGCTCGGTCATCTTCGGCGAGCTGGAAACAATCTCGTGGTAGCCGGCGCCCCGCCGCACTTCGCCGCGGAGTGACTTCACCTCAGAACGCAGCTTCGACGTCTCCAGGGCGTTCTTGATGGTGACGTGCAGTTCCTCAAAATCGAGCGGCTTGCCGACGAAGTCATACGCGCCCAGCTTGAGCGCGACTTTGACGTCGTCGAGCTGCGGGTCGGCGGTAATCATGATCACGGCGCGGGCGTCACCGCTCTTCTTCAGTTGCTCGAGAACCTGCAGTCCGCTGATGTCGGGCAGGCGCACGTCGAGAAGCACCAAGTCGGGCGACTCGTGCTGGGCCAGTTTCAGGCCAGGCTCTCCGGCCTCCGCTTCCATGACCTGATAGCCCCATTCTTCGCATTTCTGGCGCAGGGACCAGCGCACCAGACGCTCGTCATCCACGACCAGAATCTTGTCGGCAGGCATGCAGAATGCCTCTATTTTAGCGCATCGGGCACCGCGAACCGCGGCTGCCCCCTGGCCCGCTGCTTGCCAGAACATGTTTCGATCCGATCAAATGGATCAGACGTCAGTCGTTCGTCGACCCAAATATCTGAGGGGCAGGAAAAACTTGGCCATCCTGGTAGTAGGCGGAGCGGGTTACATCGGCAGTCATGCGGCGCGCGCACTGCGGCGCTCCGGATACGAAGTCATCGTTTACGATAATCTCTGCACCGGTCATCGCCGTCTGGCGCGGGGATTTGAGCTGGTCGAAGGCGATATGGGCGATTCCGCCAGACTGAAGCCGGCCCTCGCGCGCGTCGATGCGGTCATGCACTTCGCGGCTCACGCGTATGTCGGAGAGTCGGTCCAGAATCCGCGCAAGTATTTTCGGAACAACGTCGAGGCCGGTCTCAACCTGCTGAATGCCACGCTCGAAGCCGGCATTCGCCGTTTCGTCTTCTCGTCGACTTGCGCCGTGTACGGCGAACCGCAGAGGGTTCCGATCACGGAAGATAATCCGCGCCAGCCCGTGAATCCATATGGATCTTCAAAACTGTTTTTCGAGTACGCCCTCGAGGCCTACGACCGCGCTTACGGTCTGCGCTCCGCCCGCCTGCGCTACTTCAATGCCGCTGGCGCCGATGACAGCGGCGAGATCGGCGAATTGCACGATCCGGAAACGCATTTGATCCCGCTTGCGCTCGCGGCCACGCAAGCGGGCCCCGAACTCAACGTCTTCGGCACCGACTATTCCACGCCCGATGGCACCTGCGTGCGCGACTACATCCACGTCAACGATCTCGCCGATGCCCACGTGCGTGCCCTGCAGCACTTAGAGAAGGGTGGAGACTCCCTCGCTCTTAATCTCGGCACGGGCACCGGTAATTCGGTGATGGAGGTCATCCAGGCGGCCGAAAAGACCACGGGCCGCCCGGTGAGGAGAAAGATCGCACCTCGGCGTCCCGGAGATCCACCGGCGCTAGTGGCCGACCCGGCGCGAGCTCAGCAGGTCTTGGGGTGGAAAGCCACGCGCGATCTGACAAATATCGTGTCAAGCGCATGGAACTGGATGCAGAAATCGCAGAAGTAGCTTCGAAAGCAGCGCCGGTTCTCTTCGGCGAAACAATCTATCCCAGCGATCCCCGCTGCCGAGCGGCATCGTTGGCCAAGCGGTTGGCTTCAGCGTTGTTCTCGCGCGGCACGTGATGGATGGAGAACCTCAGCGACCGGGCCAGCTTACGACAGATCCAATGCAGCGAATACAGGCGCGGACTGCGGCATTGGTACTCCCCGCGCATCTGTCGCACCACCACCTGCGAATCCGAGTACACCTGCAAAGCTTCTGCATTGAGGTTCAACGCGCACTGTAGCGCCTCCAGCAACGCAATGTACTCCGCCACATTGTTGTCTTGATGTCCGATCCACTTGGAGATCCGGATCGGCGTGCCTTCCGGGGGGGCAATCACGATTCCAATACCCGACGGCCCTGGATTGCCCAGCGAACCGCCGTCTACATGAGCTACGAATACTGACATCGCCAAAGTTGTTTCCTACACCATGCGGGAGCAGAGCCAACCGCGTCAAGAAGATTACTTTCCACAGAACATCGGCCGTAACCTCCCTGAGCAGTCTGTGCAAGATGCTGTGCAAAACCGGGCCGAAATTCTTTGCCCACGGAGCAACCATTTGCAATTCATGAACTTGTAACATTCATCGGCAAGTCTATTATTTTCTTCAATTGCACCGAAATGCGGCATTGACATTTATGCCCGATGCGCTTAGGGTTGCTCGCGTCGATGGCTGAAAGGGTTGGCCAAAATAAAACGTGGCCGGTCCGAAGTAAGCTGAGCGATGGGTGAGCCGGGGCAACTCGGCGAACTGCCGGACCTGAAAAAACCGACTGTCCTGCGAGGGTAAGCCGGGGTTCGGAACTGCGAAAGCAGTGGTCGCATCGGGGGCTGTGACGGTGCATGTCTCCACGCTGTTGGCTTCCTCGCAGAAGCTGGCAGCTAGAGCATAACCAATGTCACGGCCCTTTAAATTTTTCCCGCCGCTTTCTGTTGTGCCCCTCCACTCCCGTCCCAAGCGGCCTCAGGAACTCGCGACGATCTGTGCTCGCCCGTCTTCGATGTGATCGCCATCACATGCCCTCGTGACATGGAATGCTGCCCCTCCTTTTCCATTGCCTTTAGGATAACTTGGCAAGGGCAGAGCGGGTCGAACCGCTTTCCCCGGGGACCGCGTTGTCCGGAACTTGACGTTCCGCGGGCGGATCAAGCGCATTCCAAACAGGGGGATCGGGCAATGGCGAATGAGCCCATCGCAGGACCAACGGCGAGGTCCGTCTGGAAGGCAAAGCAAGTCTATGCCATGGCCGTCATCTGCCTTGTCGTAGGAACGGCGGTCGGCTATCTGTTTCGCGGATCGCAATCCCCGGCGACGCCCGCGTCGCCTGCCGCGAACGCCCAGCCGTCCACCCCGGCAGTCCATATCAGGCCGAGCCTGGAACAAATGAAGCAGATGGCAGACCAGAAGGCGGCGCCACTGCTGGAAAAACTGAAGGGCGATCCCAACAACAGCGCTCTGCTGAACCAGATCGGTACCATTTATCGGGCGACTCACCAGTTCAAGGAAGCGGCTGCGTACTACGACAAGGCGCTGCAGGCAGATCCCAAGAACGTCGCCGTCCGTACTGACCTGGCTTCGTGCCTGTACTACGAAGGCGATGTGGACGGCGCCATCAGTCAACTGCAACAGTCGCTGCAATACAACCCCAAAGACGCCAACTCTCTGTTCAACCTGGGCATGATCAAGTGGCAGGGGAAACAGGATGGCAAGGGAGCGCTCGCCGCCTGGCAACAGTTGCTGAAGTCCAACCCGCAATTGAGCGCCGACCGCAAGGCGGCAGTGCAGAAGTTGATTGCCGACGTCGGCAAGCAGGGCAAGAGTTAGCGGCGGCCGGCCGAATCGAGATTGGAAGGAGTGCGGAGTAATGACGGATACGAATCGAACTTCGATCGAGCAATGGACAAGCGTGCAGGCATACACATTGGCGGTCATCTGCCTGCTGGTGGGAATTGCCGGGGGCTGGTTCATTCGCGGATCGCAGAGTCCAGCCACAGCCGGTCCGGACTCGGCCAGCGCATCAGCGCCTGCCCCGGCGGGTGCCAGTACAGCGCAGGCACCATCCCCGGCCGACTTGCGTAAGATGGCCGATACCCAGGCCGCTCCGCTGATCGACAAGCTCAAGTCGGACCCGACCAACCCGGAACTGCTGGTCAATGTCGGCAACTTCTACTACGACGCGCAGCAATATCCGGTCGCCGTGGAGTACTACGCCCGCGCGCTCAAAACCAAACCCGCCGACGCCAACGTACGCACCGATATGGCGACCGCATACTGGTACATGGGCGACGCCGACACCGCGATTGCCGAGTTCAACAAGGCGTTGAGCGACGAACCGAACAAGCCCAATACCCTCTTCAACCGGGGTCTTGTGAAGTGGCAAGCAAAGATGGATATCGAGGGCGCGGTAGCAGATTGGGAAAAACTCCTGGCTACCAACCCGAACTATGAAGGCAAGGAAAAAGTCGAGCAGATGATCGCCGAGGCAAAAAAGCACACAACGGTCAAGCCGGGAACGCAGGCGAAACCCCTCTCGCAGTAGGGATTCGGAACCAAATCCGCATGCCACCGCCCCAAGGCAACGCCACGGGCACCTAGGGGGGATGACAAGCGTAACGCGCTGGATGGCCGCAGGCCTAAAGTTCTGCACAAAGGGCCGATCTACCCTTTGTGGCAAGAATCTTCGGAAAAGTCCCGTGGCGCCTCCTCCGACTCCCAATCTACTGCCTTGGCTCCGCTTGCGCCGTATTTTCGCAAACCCATGACAGCCCAGGAACCTTGACGATCCGTTCCAAGGTTGCCGAAGTGCGGATCAACTTTTCTGCCGTCGACCAGCACAACAATGTCGCGGCTGTACGGCCGGACGATTTCGCGATCGTGGACCGGGATCTGGTCGTCCGCAACTTCCGCAGCTTCAGCCGCTCCGACTACGCTCGCCTTGAGATCGCCGTGCTGGTGGATGTGAGCACCTCGGTGGCCACCGAATTTCGGCAGGAACTGGCTGGTGTCGATCAACTCGTGAACCGGACAACTGGCGTCCCGGACGAGGGCTTTTCTGTCGTCTCCTTTCAGGATGCGAAGCCGACCGCGGTATGCGAGGACAACTGCCGCTCCATGAATGCAGAGACGCGTTTCCCCGTGGCCCCAAGGGGCGGTGTCACTCCTCTGTACGACAGCATCGCTTTCGCGTCGAATCTGCTGGCACGTCGCGGCGACGTGCACACCCGAAAGATTCTGATTCTTTTTTCCGACGGCGCGGATACCATCAGCTTGAAGTCCCTGTCTGACGCGACGCAGTCCGCCTTGGCGCAGGAAATCGCCATCTACAGCGTGGACCTCAGCCCGCAGCCGCATTCTTCTCCCGGCACCCTGGTGCTGCGCGGCCTGGCCGCAAACACCGGAGGACGCTACTTTCCCGTCGAGGCGGGATTGGCCCGGTTACTCCAGGCGGTTGTGGAGGACTTTCACGCGACTTATACGGTTACCTACAAGCTGCCCAACCACGCGGCCGGGTTTCATCCGGTCCGCATTCTTCCCACTCACGATCTCAGCCTGCAGTTCCATTGCCGGTGTGGATACTATTACCCCACCAACCCCGAGGAATGAACGCAATGAAACGATTCCTGCTGCTTGTTCTTGTCTGTGTGCTCCCGGTTGCGCTGTCCGCTGAAAGTAAGGCTCGAGACCAGGGCACCATCGTCCGCATGCGGATGGCCGACTGCATTGGCTCGCCGCACCCGTTGATGGACGCCCTATCCGGCACCAACCGCGCCCCGACTGGCGAACTCTGCCCCGAATACGTTCTGGTTGCGGACACGGTCGTGTATGTGATCATCGGCAGGAACGCGGACCAACTTGTGCCGCTGGCGGAAACCACGCGCTTTCATTTCCGCAACAACGAGTTGCTGATCCGCGTGGACGACGCGCGCCGCGAATCGCGTTTCCGCGTCAAGGCCATGGTGCTGCGGCAGGAGTGGGACCGTTCCCAGCAGATCCAGGAAGCCGCGGCCGTATCTGCTGCACACCACCTCGACGAGGCCAGCGTCGTGCAGGCGCACCAGTAGCTCAGGTTTGCCCTGAAAAAAACCGTTCTCCGGAGCACCAGGGCAGCTTTGTGACTGCCCTCACAATCTTCGGCCGCTTTTTCTGGGATACTACCAAGACTCCCGGTCCGGGAGTCGACATGAGCACGGAGACCAATGATCACCCGACTGTAGCCGAGAAGTACGCAGCCGCTGCGGAGGCCACAACGCCGCTGCTGCTATTCGCGGCGACTTCTTTCCTCAGCGCCTTTCTCCTTTTTCAGGTCCAGCTCATCGTCAACAAGCACATCCTGCCGTGGTTCGGTGGCTCGGCTGCGGTTTGGACGACCAGCATGCTCGTTTTCCAACTGCTGCTGCTCGCGGGATATGTCTATTCCCATCTGGTCACAACGCGTCTTCCGCTATCCCGGCAGTTCATCTTGCATGTGGGCCTGCTGTCGGCGGCCGTCGTCTTGATCATCGTACTATCCATCGCTTGGCCGTCTGCCATCACCCCGAGCGCAGCATGGAAGCCGTCGCAAACTGCTCACCAGGCCGCGAGCGTATGTTGGATCATCCTGGTCTCAACCGCACTGCCTTTTTTCGTTCTGTCCACCTCAGCCCCGCTGCTGCAATCCTGGTTTAGCCGGCTCGGCTACGGCAACAAGGCTTATCGCCTGTATGCGCTCTCCAACCTCGGGTCCCTGTTAGGTCTCTTGACGTTTCCATTCTTTCTGGAGCCGGCTCTCCGGTTGAAGACGCAAGGTCAATTGTGGGCTTCTTTGTTCTGCGCATTCGCCGTGGCCTGTCTGCTGTGCGGTCGACGAGCCCGGAACTACGGCACGACGGCCCCTGCCGAAGCACAGGATGGCGCGCGTCGGGATGCAGAACCAGTGCGGCGTCGCCCGATCCACTACGTGCTCTGGTTCTTGTTGGCTGCCTGCGCCTCTTCGCTGCTATTAGCCACGACGAATCTGCTATGTCAGGAAGTGATTACCGTCCCGCTTCTCTGGGTGGTGCCTCTGTCCATTTACTTATTCAGTTTTATTGTCTGCTTCGATCATCCTCGCTGGTACCAGAGAGCCATCTTTCATCCTTTATTCATCATCGCGCTTTTCCTGACTTGCGCTGCGCTGCATTCGAATCAGAGCTTCCTCGCCCGTTTGATCTCTCCTCTTCTGGTTCTCTTTGCAGCCTGCATGATCTGCCACGGCGAACTGGTCCGGCTGAAGCCTGGAGTCCAGCATCTCACTTCTTTCTACCTGGCGATTTCGGCGGGAGGAGCGGCCGGTGGTTTCTTCGTGGCATTGGTAGCCCCGCACATTTTTACCTCGTTTGCCGAATTCGAGCTGTCGCTCGCCCTCGCCGTCGTCTTGCTGGTAGCTACTCTCTTTCTCGACCGGCAATCGTGGGCCTTCTCTCTGAGCTTCATACTGCCAGTGGTGATAGTTGCTGCGGGAATCGCCATCGCGTACGGAATGGGCCTCTGGTTCCCGGACGTTGCGGTCGCTCTCAATACGATAAGGTTTTATCCGATCGCTTTGCTGATCGGAACCCTGGTGGGAATGGGCGCACTCATCTTCGGACGGTCCTCCCCTCCTGACGGCTCACCGTTCCGCTTTGTGCAGATTCTCGTCGCGGCGGTGGCTTTGGGATCGTTCGCAGCCCTTTACTTCAACGCACAGCCCAAGCCCGGAATGGTGTCGAGTACCCGCAACTTCTACGGCGTGGTTCGGGTGTTTCGCGACGGCAATGCCAAGGTGCTGATTCACGGCCAGACCACGCATGGCGCGCAACTCGATCCGCCCGATCAGCGTGTCCCATTGACCTACTACGGCCCGGACAGCGGTATCGGCGTGCTCTTGCGGAATCACCCAAAGCGATCGAATTGGGGCAACGCGTTGCGGATCGGTGTGGTCGGTCTGGGTGTCGGCACTCTCGCGGCCTACGGACATCCCGGAGATTCCCTTCGCTTTTACGAACTCGACCCCGATGTGATTGCCTTATCCTCCGGCGAGCAACCCACGTTCACTTATCAGCGCGACTCACGCGCATCCGTGACCAACGTTGTTGGAGATGGGCGTCTTTCGCTGGAGCGCGAGGAAGCGCAAAACAAGACCCGCCAATTCGACATCCTCGTGCTCGACGCTTTCTCCGGCGACGCAATTCCCGTTCACTTGCTGACCAGGGAAGCCTTCGAAACCTACTGGAAGCAATTGGAGTCTGACCAGGGAATCATTGCCGTTCACATCACCAGCAGACACGTGAATCTCGTTCCCGTGCTGTTGGGTGCGGCGCAGCATTTTCAAGCCAAATCCGTGATGACGATCAGTCGCGGCCAGGGCCTCATCTTTGACAGTGGCTGGTTTCTGATGTCGAAAGACCCTGATTCTCTGAACATTCCGGGGCTTGAACCGATCACCGTTCACTACGTTCATAGTGTCGGTCCGCGGCTGTGGACCGACGATTACAGCGATGTCTTCCGCCTGATTTACTAAAGACTCGAGACGTGCATTGTCGCGAACGGATGGAGGCGTCAATGTGCCTTGTTGTGACAAACCAGGCTGCAGGAATTCTTTGCCCGGTTGTAGGAGATGGGAACTCCGCCGTTTGAGGCAACCACACCCGCGTCGAAATTCACCAATCGTTCTCCGCTGACTGAACCGGAGACCGCGCCCATCCCGTG
>Ga0335080_10005999_pt1 | contig 12553 bp, 11 predicted proteins | sample Lox_Sample_34_FD_206720 | JGI IMG/M metagenome (GOLD analysis project Ga0335080, IMG submission 206720) | Soil microbial communities from Loxahatchee National Wildlife Refuge, Florida, United States - Lox_Sample_3.4 | ecosystem: Environmental > Terrestrial > Soil > Wetlands | place: USA...
GAAGCGCCAAACCAGCCGCACAAATGCGGATGAATTCATAAACGAATCTTACTAAACTCCTTGTCCGAGTCGCGTGATCCGAAATCCTGCAACATGCAAAGGCGGAACACGCCTCGCACTTCCCATTCACAATTCAAATCTTGAAGATTGCTTAAGGCTCGGATTAGAAAGTATCCGGCGGGCGACAAGAATGTCAACAGGAACTATTCGAGCCCGTGGTGCCAGACGCCAGTGTGCGCCTCGCAACCGATCCGGTCCAGCACGCATTCCACTATCCGGGCAGGACCCAGGCTCCAGGTCGCGTCCGGATGGGCGGCCGTACGCTGGGTGCACACGGCGTCGCGTCTTCGTCGAACAGCGCCCGGCCGGCGTACTTTGTCGGTGGTGTTCTCAATGCCGTAGCGCCGCGGATCGCGCAGCACGTGATCGAAATACGATCCGCTCATCGCAATTTCGGCGCTCATCAGCCGGGTCAAGGCGAAGCGCGTGGAGTTCGCCCCCGCACCACGCTGTCCTCGAAACGCCGCATACCGCGCAATTGAGGCTGTCCGGGCCAGAGGCCGACGCCACTTGCGAACACCAGCGTAATCGAGCCGACGAAGCTGTGCTGATAGGATTGAACCTCGGGGCGGGCGAGCATCTGCTTCGAGATTCAATTTCGGATACCTTATGTGATGAGAGAGTGGACCGGTTCCAGACGCGAGTAGGTACTGGTGGCGAAAAGGAGAGGAAATGTCTACAAAAGAAAACGCAATTGGGCGGCGTTCGCTTCTGAGCACGGGCGCGGCAGCCGCGGGGCTTGGCCTCTTGGCTGACCTCGAAGCGTATCCCCAGAATGTCAACCGGAATTCGATTCCGTCGGACTTGAAAGTCACTGACATGCGTATCGCCGTTCTCAGAGGGCCGGGAGGCCAGGCGGGCGAGGGTCGGGCGGGCGCACGCGGCGGCAGGGCACCGCTGCCTCCTGCCACTCCCGGCACGGGAGGCGCATCGGGCGGCACGATCGTCGTCCGAATCGATACCAATCAGGGAATTTCGGGTTACGGCCAGACGATTGGGGACGGCCCCCAGCCGAACTACGTGCTGACGCATAAGACCCGAGTGCTCGGCGAGAATCCCTGCAACGTTGACAAGATCTTCCGCAAGATCAAGATCCATGGCGCGTACAACCGTCGGGGAAGCGGCGTCAACGCGATTGAGAACGCGTTGTGGGATCTGGCCGGCAAAGCTTATGGCGTGCCCATCTATCAAATGCTTGGCGGGAAATTTCGCGACAAGGTCCGCATGTACAGCGAGGGTGACCCGCGCTCGAACGACATCAAAGACATCGCCGAAGATTATAAGGAGCGCGTCGCCGCGGGGTTTACGATGCTCAAGTATGATCTGGGCGTAGCTCGCGTTCTCCAAGGCAAGCGGGGCACGATGTTTGCGCCGGCAGGCTACAACGGGGAACCGGGGGAGAACCCTGAGAACTATTACCAGGGATTCGAGATCAGCGCCAAGGGAGCTGAACTCGTTGCCGACCATGTCGCTGCCATTAAGGAGGCCATGGGCGACGCCGCCGACATCCCCATGGCGCACGACCATTTCGGGCACCTCACCGTGAAAAGTTGCATCAAGCTGGCCAAGGCGCTGGAGAGGGTCACCCCCTCTATGTTGGAAGACATGGTCCCGTGGTTCCGGGTGGAGGAGTGGAAGCTCATCACCGATTCGATCGATGTGCCCACCTTGACCGGCGAAGACGCCTACCTGGTGGAATCGCTTGAGCCGCTTTGCCAGGCCCGCGCAGTCGATTATATCCACCCGGATCACCTCGTTATCGGCGGCTGTCTCGAATTGAAGAAGACCGCCGACATGGCAGCCAAATATTCGGTGGGAATGATGGTCCACAGCAACGCTACCCCGATCGGCTACGCAGCCGGCGTGCACGCGATAGCCGCCTGCCAAAACTTCCTCGCCATGGAATGGCACCAGCCGCAGCCGGCCTGGCACAAAGACATAACCGACGCAGGGGACCTCGTGGTTAAGGGTTACATCCCCGTTCCGACGGGGCCGGGCCTGGGCATCAAAGTCAATGAAGAAGCGATACGCCCCCTCTGCAGGCAGGGTGAGTTCTTCACCGACCCTACGACGTATTGGGATTCGCAGATCGGCGGAGACAAGACGTATACGTAAAGGGAGGACGTCGAGGCGAGCCTTACACCTTCCGATGATGACTGAGGTTCGTCTGAAGAATTCGTGGGTCGATTCCGGCTCAGGTAATTTGCCAAGTGAGTGATAGAGCGCAAGTTCGAGGCAGCGGAAGGTGCGGAAACCGTAGGATTTTCTCATGGTGACTTTAGCCTTGTTGTTCAGACCCTCAACGACTCCGCTGGAAAGCAGCTTCTGAGCGCGGAAATAATTGAGGATCAGTTCGCGGTGCTGGCGGAGTGACCGGGCGATCTTCTTCATGGGCTCGATGCGTGAGCGCATCACTTGCCGACACCAGCCATCGAGGAACTTTCCGGCCCATGCGGGCGAGTTGTAATCCCAGAGCTGCTGAAAGGCTTCCTTAAGAAGGTAAGCACGTACGGTCTTCAGGTTGTAACGGAGCAGATCGCGCAACCGGAAGCGCTGTTCCGTCTTCAGATTCTCTTCGCGTTTGAGCAGCAGCCATCGCGACTTCCTCAGCACCGGCACGCGGCCCTCGGTCGCCATGCGGCGCGATTCTCCGGCACGGGCTTCGTCTAGCGCCTTGTTCATTTTCGCCACGATGTGAAAACGATCGAGGATGTGAAGCGCCTCGGAGCATTTCTCGCCATTCACTTTCAGATAGGGCTCCCACATATCGGGCAAACGAACACAATCTTTGAAGTCAGTTCGTCGCCGATGACAGCGAAGAACCACCGAAAGGATTCGATGGTTCTTTCGCGGCCCACCCAAAGCAGGCGCATGGCGTCGAGATCGATTTGATAAACCAGAGTCAAGTACTTGTGGCCTTTGGCATATTGGATCTCATCGACGCCGATCGGATCGATTTGGCCAGCATCCGGTGCTCCAGCCCGAAGGTGACAACGTGTTCCACCGCGTCGAAGACCTTATCCCAGGAGGTGCGAAAGGCTTCCGCCGTCTCTTTCTCCATGACAGTCGCCACGCCCAACGGGCTAAGAAGAGCATGTAGGCTTTGGTCTGTGTGCGTTTGCCGTCGCACCAGGGAACTTCTTCGACAGCCACAATGCCGCAGCGGCGACAGTTGACGCGCCGCATGGTGTACTGAAGGAAGACGAGAAACCCCCACAGGGGAATGAACTCAAAGCGCGTTCGGCGAGCTGGTCGTAACGGGGCGCCGGCAAATGGCAGCGCGAGCAGACTGCGGCCGATCCCTTGCGCGGTCGCACGGCCACTTCGATACTCTTCTTGTCGGCACTGAAGTGGGCGTGCTGGTAGACAAAACCTCGGAAACAATGGCAGCGGTTTAGAATCGTGATCAGTTCCATGGCGCGGAAGCGGGCGACGGCGACCCTCTACCATAAGCCGCTCCAGACCCGTGAGCCGCTGGATCGATAAGCGTTGCGCGACCAGGCAGGATCGATTCACCCCTGGCGTTCTACTGTCTGCGCAGGGCGCGGATCGGATCAGCCTGAGCGGCTCTTAGAGCGGGAACCACACAGGCCAGGAAGGAGGCCGCCAAAACGGTCAGAGCGGCCGATACGAAACTCCACCGATCGAGGCGGCTCACGCCATAGAGCAGGCTTGTCAAGGCACGGGTCAGCAGTAGCGCTGCCGCCAAGCCTCCTGCTATGCCGACCAGCGCCCGCCTCATGCCCTGGCGCACGACCAGCGACAGAATTTCCGGCTGGCGCGCGCCGAGCGCCATTCGGATGCCGATCTCGCCTAGCCGTTCACCCACCATACAGGACATGACACCATAGATTCCCACAGCAGACAGAACCAGCGCCAACACGGCGAGCAGACCCATGAGCAGCGTATGGAAACGCCGAGTCGCAATCGACTCCGCCACCACTTCCGCCATCGGCTGCACATTGTATACCGGCATATTGCTGTCGATGCGGCGCAATGCGGCGCGCGCACTGTGGGCGGTGGTCGACAGCGGTAGGGTAGTACGCAGCACCAGTGTCATGGTGGTGGATCGCGCTTCTTGCAACACGGGAATGTAGATCTGCGGAGCCGGCTCCATATCCAGCCCGAGCAATCGTACCTCTTGGGCCACACCGACGATTTCTCGCGGCACCGATGGCGCGTAGCTCAGACGCACAAATTTGCCCACCGGATTCTCACCGGGGAAGTAGCGCCGCGCCAACATGGAGTCAATGACGACCACGGGCACCCCGCTCTCGCGGTCAGCATCGGAAAAATCCCGGCCCCGCAGCAGCGGAATAGCCATGGTGCGCAGATAGCCCCGCGTGATCCAGCGGCCGTAAAAGCGGTGGTTCTCGGTGGGGGTGGGGTCCTCTTTGCCCTCGATTGTGAACCCAAATCGGTTGAAGCCTTCACCGCCGGTGAGTGGCAGATTGCTGATCAACCCGGCCTCTTCGACACCCGGCAGCGCCCGCACGCGAGCGGCGGCCTCCTCGATCAGAGCGGAACGCTGCCGGGCGTCGGGGTAACGCCCGCGCGGAATGTCGAGAGTCAGGGTCACGACTCCGTGGGGGTCGAACCCAGGATCGAGCCGTTGCAAGTGGAGAAAGGTCCGAATCAGGAGCCCCGCGCCGAGGGTCAGGAGAGTGGCCAGGGCGACCTCGAAGATAATCAGAAGTCCACGAGATCGGTCGTGGGCAAAGCTCCTGCGATGCAGCCCGCCTTCCTTCAGTCCGGCATTCGGGTCCGTCTGCGAGATACGCCAGGATGGAACCAGCCCACATGCCAAGCCGGTAATCAGCGACAAGGCGAAGGTGAAACCTACGACCCAACCATTAACGCTCACCTCCTCCAGCCTTGGAATGTTGGCCGGATGAAGAGCCTTCAATCCCGCCACGCCCGCGACGGCGAGCAGCAAGCCGGCCGCACCACCGAGCAGGGCGAGCAACACGCTCTCGGTGATCATCTGGCGGGCTAACCGCGCGGCGCTGGCTCCCAGCGCGGTTCGCACCGCCAATTCACCTTCCCTGCTTGTACCTTGTGCCAGGAGGAGGTTGGCGATATTGGCGCAAGCGATCAGCAGGACAAAGCTAACGGCGCCCAGGATCAGCAGTAAGGATCTCCGCACCGGACCAACCACCTGTTCCCGAAGTGGCAGCGACGTGACACCCCAGCCACTATTCGACGCTGGATTCGCGCGCGCCATTGCGGCGGCCACAACCTCAAGTTCGGCGCGCGCCTGCCCGAAAGCGATTCCCGGCTTCAGCCTGCCGATGACTCCCAGAAAGTGTGCCTGCCGGCTGAAACCGGCGGGGTCGAAGGGCATAGTAGTCCAGAGAGCCGTCTCGCGCGAGGGAAAGCGGAAATCCGGGGGCATCACGCCGCGAATCTCATATTCGCGGCCATCGATGCGCAATGTGGCGCCGATTGCGCCGGGGTCGCCGCCGAAGCGACGCATCCACAACTCATGGCCCAGAACCGCGCCGGGAGAGGACGGTTCGGCATTCAGGCCGGCTCCCAATAACGGCTGGACGCCGAGCACATCGAAGAATTCCCGCGAAACCACGTAACTCGTCACGTGCTCCGGCCCACCGGATCCCAGGAGGTTGGCGCCGGCCTCATAAAAGGCGGCGACCCCAGAGAAGGATCGGGCACCAGCGCGATAGTCGACGAAGTTGGGCGGGGAGACACTGTTGCGCTCGATCCCCTTTGGGTTCCTGTCCCAAATCATCAGCAGCCGGTCAGCATCCGGAAACGACAGTGGCCGGAGCAGGATGCCATTCACGAGGCTGAAGATGGCGCTGTTGGCGCCGATTCCCAGGGCCAAAGCGGCGATCGCAGCTAAAGTGAATCCCGCAGAACTGCCGAGCATGCGCCAGCCAAAACGCAGGTCCTGCCGTAAAATCTCCATGTGAACTCCCGGCGCAGATCGCGCCACGTCGACACACGTCCGAAGCCCGAGCAAAAGCAGACCCACCGGACCAAGGCTACGTAAAGTCCGGCTGCAATCATCACGAAAGAACTGCATCATCTCAGCGCCGAATTCGTCCCGAAATTCCGCCGGATACAAGAGGAGCGCCTTTCCGTAGCAGCGACCCAAGAGACCGGAAAGCCATTCGACAGCCGCCGGCATCAGACGGTTCTCGGCTTGGCCAGAATCGCCTTGGCCCGGGCCACCTGGACCAGGCTCTCGAGTCTCTCGGCCTCGGCCGCGGCCAATCGGCGGCCTAATTTGGTTAGGCGATAATAGCGACGGCGCTCGCCTTCGGCGTCGGGCCGCTCGCCACACTCTTCGATGAATTCATCGGCCAACATCCGCTGCAACGTGCCGTAAAGCGTCCCAGGCCCGAGCGACACAATGCCACCCGTACGGAATTCCACTTCCCGTTTGATTCCGTAGCCGTGCTTTTCGCCATCGGCCAGAGCCAGCATGATGTGGAACACCGCGGGAAGCAGCGGCAGCTTTTTCCGAATCTCCGCATGGTCAGTCAAGTTTTGATATACCGGTACCATTTATATCAAGAGTTGATCATCGGCGCAACAGCGTCGTATCCCGTTTCGTATCCGGTAATCTCGGCCTTGCAACCTCAGATTCGCGGGCTGCGCGAGCCGAGCTTTCAGCGCGCCCGTTGGAGCGTATCGGTGACCCACAGATTTCTCCGACGAGGGATGACTGAAGGTATATAGGCTTAATTAGCCTGTTGGGCCCGGCGGGCCGGAATGCCGCACAATTCCCGATCGCCGGGCACCTTCGCGGCGCCATGCCCGTATAACTGACCACTCACGAAAAACCTGAAACGCCACTCTGCGTTTTGGCCTGCTCCATTCCTCAATGCAGCTCTGAAGGCGCGTTCACGAAACAAGCGAAGCGATGTGGATAATTACAAAACGGTCGCGATGGGGACCCCAAGAGTTCATAGCGCCATTAATCGTTGGCCTGGACCGCGATGGTCGCGCCACCAGCAGACTTGCGGCACGGTTTCTGCGCGGATCGCCGCATGAGCCGGACTCCCCGTGTCACAGGCTCCGAACTCATTGCCGCTCTCGCCAAGATTGGTTTCGGCGTTCTGCGCGTCAAAGGCAGTCCTCATTTCCTCCGGCGTCTGGACGGGTGCGCGCATTCCGGCGAGACCATCGGTCCGGGCTTCCTCCACAAGATCCCTCCGGATTACCAATCACGGCCGGGCTGCTCTCAGAACTGTAGAGGCCATTCCTCCCGGGAACCACCCTGCTCCTGCTGAGTCGGGCGGAAGCGGACCGTGGGGAATCATTGTTACTTGTGGCTGAGGAAACCGATGCAGGCAATTGGCCACGAATAAAACACGGAATCAACGTCCAGTCAGAATAGGCGCTCGCGCAGAGCTCGGGCGACGGCAGCGGACTTGGAATGAACCTGGAGTTTTTCGTAGACGCTGCGGATATAGCTCCGCACCGTGTTGATGCTGACGCCAAGCTCCACACCGGCGGATTGGTAGCTATGTCCGTCGGCAAGGAACTTTACCAGCAGGATTTCGTGCGGCGTCAGACCGTGTGAAGCTCCCGCCGGAGGCGCCAGTCTGCGAAAGAGCGTCACTACCCTGCGAGCCACCTCCGGCGACATCGGCGACCCGCCCTCAACCGCTTCCCGCACGCTCTCCAGCAGGCGCGCCGGCGACGTCTTCTTCAGAAGATAGCCGCAGGCGCCCGCGCAGAGCGCCTCGAAGATTCGCCGGTCGTCATTGTAGACCGTCAGCACCAGGAGCGCCGCACCCGGGAAACGCTCGCGCAAGAGACGCATACCCTCGATCCCGGACATGCCGGGCAAGCCGATATCGATGAGGACCGCGTCGGGTAACGTTCCGGCAAGGCCTGGCAGCGCTGCTTCCATCGAGTCGAATCCGCCCGCACAACGGAAACCAGGAGTCCCGTCGATGAGCATTGCCAGGCCCCCGCGAATCCGCGTGTCGTCTTCGATTATCGCGATTCGGATCGGGGGCGTCTCCACAGGTTCCACCTCAGTTTAGAAGCCGTGCGGAAGAAACGCATCGCATGTTCATGCGGTCTGACCTGCCCATCTCCCCGATTCTCGGGCGGTACGCGGCCCTGAGCGGCGCGAAGGGGCGCCCCGAATCGCAGGGAAGTTCCAGCCGGACCCGATTGCCAGTCGATTACGCCATCCAGCCGCCGCGCCCGCTCTCGCATGCTCTTCAGCCCGCGACCGTTCGTGCTCGATGCCGGGTCGAAACCGCGTCCGTTGTCGGATATCGTCAGATGGACTGCGTGCTGCTCGATCCGGAACTCCACGGCTGCATGCGTGCAGCCGGAGTGGCGAACCGCATTGTTGAGGCCCTCCTTCAAAATCAGATACAACTCCCGGCGGAGGTAAGCGTCCGCCGCCATGCTGCCGCGTTCCGGCGCGCGAAACGTAAGTGTGATATTACGCGCGCCGCACAAGTCCTCGGCAAAGCGTCGCATTCGGTGGCTCAGATCGTCGATCCGATCGTGGCCCGGATCTATCGCCCACACTACATCGTCCATCGAATCAACCAGTTCGCGCGCTGTCCGCGCGATGTTCAGGAGGTTCTCCGGCAAATGGTTCGCGCCCTCGCGATGCGCGACTTCACTCAGAATGGCGATTTGCGAAAGGCCCGACCCCACGTCGTCATGCAGATCGGTCGCGATCCGCGTCCGGATGCGCTCGAACTCCAGAGCCCGGCTCAACCGGCGCCGATGCAGCGACCAGGCGGCAGCCAACGCAAGCCACGATGTCAGGAAGATGAACCACCAGCGGGCCCAGATCGGCGGCAGAATTAGGAATTCCGCGGTCGCGGGGACAGCGCTTTCGCGTCCATCGCCAGCCACGGCTTTGACTTCGAACCGGTAGGTTCCCGGTTCGAGGCCTACCAGGTTCACCACGCGGTCTGTGGTGGCCGCGACCCATTCGCCACGGTGCGCGTTCAGGCGATATCGGAAGCTCGGGAACGCGCCGGAGCCCGCGCCAATCGAACTCAGACTGATTTCCAGATGGTTCTCCGAGCAATTCAGCGTGAACCTCGGAATTGTCCTCTCACCAAGCTCTGAAACCGGATAACGTTTTCCGCAAACGCGTATTCCGTTGATCAGAACATACAAAGGAGCGACTTCGTCATCGGCCGCCGGCACCAGCTCCGACGCGCCCTGGGTTGTGCCGAACCAGAGGTGGCCCTGACGGTCGCGATACGCCGCGCGCACGAAGCCGTGGGCAAGCCCTTCCGCATGTCCATAGGCGCGAATTTGACCGGTTTGGGAAGACAGGCGGTCCAAGCCGCGGGAAGTCGCGACATAGATCCAGCCCGACCGGTCTTCAACCAGCGATTCAATCGAATTGCTGGACAAGTGATCCGCCGTCGAGTACATTTGGATCCGCCATTGGGCCGCGCCCGGCCGATCCACCCTTCCGATACCATCTTTCTCCGTACCGAACCACAGCCTGCCGGAACTGTCGATCAGTATGCAAGTCATGGCGGACGCAGGCAGCCCCTGCTCCCGGCCCAAGAACTCAAATTTCTTCTCCCGATAGACAGCCAACCCGTCTCGCATCGAAATCCACAGATTGCCCTCCTGGTCCTCCGCGAAGCCGTTGACTTGCGTTGCCTCCAATCGTCGTACCGAAGCGAAATGGCGCAGCGACTTCTTGTGACGTTCCCATTTGCTCAAACCAGCCGGAGACGTTGCGACCCAGATGTCGCCTGTCGAGTCTTCAAAGACACGGAAAATCCTATGGCTCGGGAGGCCTTGCCCTTCGGTGTAAATCTCGGCGGGTGCGTGGTCTCGCAGGTCCTCTATACTGCTCGCTCCCGTAAATCGATAGAGGCCGTTGAACGTCGCAATCCACCAATCGCCGGCGTGATCCTGAAAAGCGATTTGTCCACGCCGCATCCCCAAATTCGTGATCTCTGCACCGTACCTGGGCTGCGCTGAGACGAACGCGCCGTCTTCGAAGCGGCTGATTACCTGCGATCGGCCGTTCACTGCATGCAATCTTCCCTTCAAGTCTTCAAAAAAACCCAGAACGGGACTACCTCCCAAGCCATCCAGTTGGGAGTACGACTGGAATCCGCTGTGAAGCACTTTCATGGCGCCGGACTGAAACGTGCCAAGCCAGAGGTTGTGAAACGGATCCTCGGCGACCGAGTAAATGATCTCGCCTCTCAGGTTGGCGCGTCCTTCAAACGAACGGATCTCCGGGGCGCGCCCGTCCATCGATGGAAACACCTCTGATAGGCCGTTGAAACCGGCCGCCCAAATGGGGCCGTCGTGGCTTTGGTGGAGCGCCAACACGCGCGTGCCTGCAAGTCCGTCCCGCCGTTTTAGCACGTGGAGCAGACGATAGCCTTCCGCGGACGCGGACATCACACAGAGTCCGTCCTCGGTTGCGGCCCAAACCCGCTGTTGCGCATCGATCACCAACGCCGTAACGGGCCGCGGCGGCAAGCCCTCCGTCACACCATAATTTTGCAGCGCCCCGCTCGATGTTCGTCGAATGATTCCCTGAGCGGCTCCGATCCACAGAGACCCGTCCGCGCCCTGCGTCAGACACAGTGCCGCGATTCCTCGCAGCGGTTCGATCGCTTCCAATTTGTCGGCAACACCCGTTTCGGGATTCCTCATTCGGTAAACCCCGCTCGTTGTCGCGACCCACATTGCCCCGTCCTTATCCTGGAAAAGGCTGTTGACTTGCTGCAGTTGGATATCCGGCGCACGATAGGTCAGAAATCTCGAGGAGCCCTGGGCAGTAGGTTCGAACCGTGCGAGCCCCGCGCTCGTGGCGACCCAGTATCTGCCGGAGCGTGTGATCAGGAGGTCGTTCACCTGCGCGGCCGGGAGTCCATCAGCCATGCCGTAGTTGGTGAAGTAAGAGCCGTCGAATCGTGACAGCCCCTCCGGAGTGCAAAACCAAACCAGCCCCCGTGGATCGGCGATCACACGACGGACAGTGTTCCGAGGCAATCCGTCCTCGGTCGAGTAGATCTTGATCGGTAGCTTCGCCGTGGCGCTTGTCGTGCCCAACAACAGCAGCAACGAGCGGTAAGTCCATGAACGGCGAGAGCCCATAACTGGCCTGCGACCGTATCATCATACACCGTGACCATGGAAAGGTATGCTTCGCGCCCATTTGCGCGAGCCCTAGGCTGGCGCGGGCGGGAACGATTTTCGCATATTCGTGCGATGACTCCCTTCGATCGTTCGCTTATGCTCTCGTGTCATGCGCACCGGATTGAAATTCAAATCCATCTCGAGCACGCTGGGGATTGCTGTCGCTTTGCTCCACCCGGGGATCGGCTTCGCAGATATCATTATTCAGAATGTTACGGCTGTCACGGACATGGGATCACTCAATTCAAACACCACCCCGGACAAGATGGTGGACGGCAGCGGCCTGACCGGCGGAAGTCTCGATTCCTTTGCCGGACTACATGACGACGCGGACTCCACCGGCTGGAAATCGCTCACCACCAAGGGAACGATTACGTTCAACCTCGGAGCGCTGTATGTGCTCGATGCATTCGGGGTCTGGAACCACGCGCAATTGGACGGCGACCGCGGGGTGCGCGACGTGCTCGTCGAAATCTCGGCGGATGGCGTGAATTTTTCGCCTCTCGTCGGCGGCCCTACACAGTTCGCCCGCGCACCCTCGGCTCCGGTGTCCGCGGAGGTCTTCACTTTCCCGGACGTTTCCGCCGCGTATGTTCGTTTCGACGTGTTCGATGGGTACGGGGCTATTAATACCGGGATCGCTGAGGTGCGTTTCCGCGCAACTGCCGCCGCCGTTCCCGAACCCGATGCCTTCAGCCTGCTGTTCACTTCCCTGTGTTTAGCGAGCCTGCTGTTATGGCGGCGTCGAAGAGCAATATTGGCCGCGCGTCTTCCCCGTGGTTAGGAATCGCGACTCTACACGAATAACAAATTGACGCCTGCGGACGTTCCGGTCCCACCTGCCCTCCGAGCTCGCGGTGCCGCGAAACGGAGCAAACCTTTTTCAATCACCGGAGATTCCATCTTTCTTGATCTGATCGCAAAGCACTTATCCCGCATCCAGCCCCCGGCCCCGACCTCCCGATGCTACCGTCGCCTCAGGAGGACCCATGCGCCAGACGATTCTTGGAAAACTTTCTGCGTGTCCGCCGCCGTTACCTGGCTCGCGCCGCATCTGCGCCAGGCAAAACTGGGAACGATAAACGCCATGACCCAATCGGACGTGCCCCGGCGTGCAAAATCCGCGTTTTGCTACGATGGCCTCCATCGGGCACTCTCGATTACGACTTGTCGGTACGAATCGGGCTTTGTACGAGTAGGTGTCGATCCGCGGCACTCTGGGCGTGGGCCCTGCGGTCTGCGCGTTGATGCACCTGGCCCTCGAAGGCCTACCAGGAGTGCTTACGCCAATTGATTTTGGGCAATTTGGTCATAGGAGGTGGCGGCTCCACCAGCGGCTCGGACGCCGACTCCACACCGC
>Ga0335080_10006000_pt1 | contig 12552 bp, 9 predicted proteins | sample Lox_Sample_34_FD_206720 | JGI IMG/M metagenome (GOLD analysis project Ga0335080, IMG submission 206720) | Soil microbial communities from Loxahatchee National Wildlife Refuge, Florida, United States - Lox_Sample_3.4 | ecosystem: Environmental > Terrestrial > Soil > Wetlands | place: USA: Florida...
CGCGTTCGCGCACGAGAGCCTCGAGGCCAGCCTTCCGTGCTGGTCGTCGACCGATCCGCTGACGCGGTCGGCGGGTATCTCGAGGACGCCGCGCATTTCACCGGCGGTCGCGCCGACGCCATCGCGCGGCCGCGCACCGAAGCGGACGTCGCCGCACTGGTGGCAGCCGCCGGCCGCGTGCTCGCGATCGGCGCGCAGTCCTCCGTCACCGGCGGCGCGACTCCCGCCGGCGGCCTCGTGCTCTCAACCGAACGATTGACGACGATTCACGAAGCGGGCCAGGACAAAATCCGCGTGGGCGCGGGCGTTCCGCTCGAAACGTTGCAGAAACTGCTGCACGGGCAGGGTCGCTGGTACGCGCCCGTGCCGACATTCACGGGTGCGTTCGTCGGCGGCGTCGTCGCGACCAACGCCGCCGGCGCGGCGACCTTCAAGTACGGGACGACGCGCCGCTGGGTCGAGGGACTGACGGTCGTGCTGGCGTGCGGTCACGTGCTCGAGATCGAGCGCGGCCACACGCGCGCCCATCCGCAGGACGGCTTCGAGATCGTCTGTCCCTGCGGCGCGCGCCGGGTCTCGCCCGGCTCGTATCGCATGCCCGCCGTGCCGAAATGTTCGGCCGGGTACTTCGCCGCGCCGGACATGGATCTCATCGATCTATTCGTCGGCTCGGAAGGCACCCTCGGCGTCATCGTCGACGCGACGCTCAGGGTCTTGCCGGAGCCGCCGGCGGTCGCGCTTGCCCTCGTGCCGGTGGAGACCGAGGCAGCGTCGCTGGCGCTCGTCGACGATCTGCGCCGCGCGTCCGCTGAAACCTGGCGGACGCGCGATCCGCGGGGGATCGACATCGCCGCGATCGAGCACGTGGACCGGCGATGCCTCGAGATCGTTCGCGAGGACGGCGCCGATCGGCGCAACGAGCTCGCGATTCGCCAGGGGGCCGAGGTCGTGTTGATTGTCCAGATCGAGCTGCCGCCGGACACGACCGCGACGTCGGCGTTTGCCGATGTCGCCGCCTCGCTCGGGCCGGACGCGCCCGACAGCGCGCTCGTGCGATTCTGCCGCGCGCTCGATCGGCGAGGCGTGTTCGACGACACCGAGCTCGCGATGCCGGGCGACGAGCGGCGCGCCGCGCAGTTTCTCGCGTTTCGCGAGGCCGTGCCGACCGGCGTCAATCGCCGCGTCGGCGAAGCGAAGCGGCTCGTCGACGCGCGGATCGAGAAGACCGCGGCCGACATGATCGTGCCGTTCGATCGCTTCGGCGGGATGATGCAGCACTACCGCGACGGGTACGCGCGCCGCGGCCTCGACTACGCCATCTGGGGCCACATCTCGGACGGCAACGTGCACCCCAACGTGATTCCGACGACCTACGCGGACGTGATCGCCGGCCGTGACGCGATTCTGGAGTTCGGGCGCGACGTCGCGCGCCTCGGCGGCTGCCCGCTCGCCGAGCACGGCGTCGGCCGCAGCGCACTGAAGCAGACGCTGCTGCGCCAGCTGTACGGCGCGCAGGCACTCGAAGACATGCGCGCGATCAAGCGCGTGCTCGATCCGGAGTGGAAGCTCGCGCCGGGCGTCATCTTCGAACGGTGATTCGTCGCGGCACACCTCGGATGGCGTACCATTCCCCCATGGCGTGGCCACTTCTGAGGCAACTCTTCGGCGGCGATGCGACCGGAGACGCCGCGACGTCGGCGAGCACCAGGGCGCTCGCGCCCCGGCTGCGCGGCGCGTCCGTCGCGCGATCGATCTGTCCGTACTGCGCGGTCGGCTGCGGCCAGCTCGTCTACCATCGCGACGGCAGGCTCGTGGCGATCGAGGGCGATCCGGCGTCGCCGATTTCCGAAGGGCGCCTGTGCCCGAAAGGCGCGGCGAGCTTCGAGCTGCTGACCCACGCCGGACGTGAGACGCGCGTGAAGTACCGCGCGCCGTTCTCGGCCGAGTGGCAGCTGCTCGATCCCGGGGCCGCGCTCGACATGATTGCGGAGCGCGTGTGGAGCGCGCGCGCGCAGTCGTTCGTCGCCGAGCGCGACGGCCTGCCGCTCATGCAGTGCCCGACGATCGCGCATCTCGGCGGCGCGACGCTCTCGAACGAAGAGAACTACCTGATCAAGAAGCTGTTCGCGGGCGGCCTCGGGATGGTCGCGATCAGCAATCAGGCCCGCATATGACACAGCTCGACGGTGCCCGGTCTGGGCACCTCGTTCGGGCGCGGGGGCGCGACGACGGCCCAGCAGGATCTCGTCAACGCGGACGCGATTCTCATCGTCGGGTCGTCGATGGCCGAAGCGCATCCCGTGGGATTTCGCTGGGTGGTCAAGGCGCGGGAGCGCGGCGCCGTCGTCATTCACGTCGATCCGCGGTTCAGCCGCACGTCGGCGCACGCCGATCTGTGGGCGCCGATCCGCGCGGGGTCCGACATCGCGTTCTTCGGCGGCCTGATCAATTTCGCGCTGGCGCGCGATCGCGTCTTCCGCGACTACGTCGTCGCGCACACGAACGCGTCGCTGCTGGTGCGCGAGGATTTCCACGGCCCTGAAGAGCTCGGCGGACTGTTCTCCGGCTGGCGGCCGGAGTCGGGCACCTATGACACGACGTCGTGGCAGTACGATCGCGACGACCACGATCAGCCGCGCCGCGACCCGACGCTCGCGCACCCGCGCACGATCTATCAGCAGCTCGTCCGGCACTTCGCGCGGTACACGCCAGAGATGGTCGAGCGCGCGTGCGGCATCGCGCGCGATCGGTTCCTCGAGATCGCCGATCGCTACACGTCGTGCTCGGGCGCCGACAAGACGGGAACGATTTGCTACGCCGTCGGGCTGACGCAGCATTCGATCGGCGTGCAGATCATTCGATCCGCGGCGATTCTGCAGCTGCTGCTCGGCAACGTCGGCCGGCCCGGCGGCGGCATCCTCGCGCTGCGCGGCCACGCGTCGATTCAGGGATCGACCGACATCCCGACGCTGTACGATCTGCTGCCGGGGTATCTGCCGATGCCCGCGTTCGGCGCCGAAAGCGCGACGCTGGCGCGGTACGTGACCAAGAATCGCCAGCCGAAGGGCGCGTGGTCGAGCTTCGACGCGTACGCCGTGAGCCTCTTGAAGGCGTGGTACGGCGAGGCCGCCCGCCGCGAGAACGACTTCGGCTTCGGCTGGCTGCCGCGAATTTCCGGCGACCACTCCCATCAGGGCTACTGGCTGGACATGGCCGACGGCAAGATGGACGGCTTGTTCGTGATGGGCCAGAACCCGGCCGTCGGCGCGCCCAACTCCGCGCTGGAGCGGCGCGCGCTCGCGAAGCTCAAATGGCTCGTCGTGCGCGACCTCGTCGAGATCGAAACCGCGTCGTTCTGGAAAGACTCGCCGGAGGTCGCGTCCGGGGCGCTCGATCCCCGGACGATCGGCACCGAAGTCTTTTTCTTTCCGGCCGCCGGACACGCGGAAAAATCCGGCACGATGACCAACACGCAGCGCCTGCTCCAGTGGCATGAGCACGCGGTCGACGCGCCCGGCGAGTGCCGCAGCGACGAGTGGTTCGTCGTGCATCTCGGACGGCGATTGAAGAAGATGGCCGCGGCCGATCGATCGGCGTACAACGACGGCCTGCGCGCGCTCACCTGGGGCTATCCGACGCGCGGAGCGCACGATGAGCCGGTGACGGACGTCGTCTCGCAGGAAATCAACGGCCGGCGAACGGAGGACGGAGCCTTGCTGTCTGGATTTGCCGATCTCGCCGCGGACGGATCGACGTCGTGCGGGTGCTGGATCTACTCGGGCGTGTTTCCGTCCGAGGATCGCAACCGCGCCGACGAGCGCGACGCGCGTGGGCCGTACGGACACGGCTGGGGCTACGCGTGGCCGTCGGATCGACGCATCCTCTATAACCGCGCGTCGGCGCGGCCGGACGGCCGGCCCTGGAGCGACCGCAAGAAACTGGTCTGGTGGGACGAGGCGAATCGCGAGTGGACCGGAATCGATACGCCGGATGTGCCGCGACAGACGCCGCCGTCCGACGCACCCGCATTCATCATGCACGCCGATGGGCTCGGCTGGCTCTGGGCGCCGACCGGACTCAAAGATGGACCGCTGCCGGCGCACTACGAGCCGCTCGAGTCGCCCGTCGCCAATCCGATCTACCCGCAGCAAGCCAGTCCGCTCGCGGACCGGCGCGTGCGGCCGGACAATCCCTGGGCGACGTCGCCCGACGATCGCTTTCCTCACGTGCTGACGACGTACCGGCTGACGGAGCATCACACGGCGGGCGGCATGTCGCGCACGCTCTCGCATCTTGCGGAGCTGCAGCCGGCGCTCTTCGTCGAGATGTCGATCGAGCTGGCACAAGAGGCGGGCGTTCGAAACGCCGACCGCGTGCGCGTGACGACGGCGCGCGGGAGCGTCGAGGCGTTCGCGCTGGTCACGCCTCGCATCAAGCCGCTCGTGATCGACGGGCGCATCGTCCATCAGGTCGCGATGCCGTTTCATTTCGGGCAGCGCGGGCTGGTGACGGGCGACTCGGTCAACGATCTGATCGCCATCTCGGAAGAGCCGAACGTGCGCATCATGGAAGCCAAAGCGCTGCTCTGCCGAGTCGAGCCGTGCCGGCGCCCGTCCGGCGCGGCCAAGGCGGGCCCGCGATGAGCACGACAGGATTCTTCACGGACGCGACGGTCTGCATCGGCTGCAAAGCGTGTGAGGTCGCGTGCAAGGAATGGAACCAGGTGCCGGCCGACGGCTTCACGTGGACCGGCGCGTCGTACGACAACACGGGCGCGCTCGGCCATTCGACGTGGCGGCACGTGAAGTTCGTCGAGAAAGTGCGCGAGGGGACGCCGGCGTGGGAATTTTCGTCCGACGTCTGCAAGCACTGCGAGCACGCGGGATGTCTCGAAGCGTGCCCGACGGGCGCGATCGTCCGCACGGAATTCGGCGGCGTGTTCGTGCAGCCGGACATCTGCAATGGCTGCGGCTATTGCATCGTGACGTGCCCGTTCGGCGTCATCGATCGGCGGCCCGGCGACGGCCGCGCGTTCAAGTGCACGTTCTGCTACGACCGGCAGAAGGACGGGCTCACGCCAGCGTGCGCGCAGGCGTGCCCGACCGACTCGATTCAGTTCGGCGATCTCGACGAGCTGCGCGCGCGGGCGGCGGCGCGCGTGGCCGAGCTCGCGGCGCGCGGCGTGACGGACGCCACGATTTACGATCCGCGGCACACGAGCGTGGGCGGCACGCACGCGATCTTTCTCGTGCGTGGCGACGTGCGCGCGTTCAACCTCGCGCCGAATCCGACGGTGCCGACCGCGCTGCTCGGCCGGGCCTGGCGCTCCGCCGCCCTGGCCGCGGTGTTGATGATGGTGTGGGTGTGGGTGTGCTGGGGACGGGGGATTTTTCCACAGGTTTAGGCAAAATGGGGACGGAGGTCGCGGGGGCATCTGCCCTAGCGACCTCCGTCCCCAAAATGCCTGAACCTGTGGAAAAATCCCCCGTCCCCCTCAAACCTCCCGTCTGGACCTGGGAAATTCCGATCTATTTCTTTGTCGGCGGCGCGGCCGGGGCGGCGGCCCTCATCGCCGCCGCCGCCGAGCTCGCCGGCGGCGACCCGACGCTCGCGCGCGACGCTCGCGCCCTCGCGGCCGCCGGCGCGCTGCTGTCGCCCGTCCTCCTCATTTCCGATCTCGGCCGCCCGTCGCGCTTCCTGAACATGCTTCGCGTGTTCAAGTGGCAGAGCCCCATGTCGGTCGGCGCGTGGACGCTCGTCGCGTTCTCGACGGCGATCTTCACCGCCATCGCGCTCCGTTGGCTGCCGGCTCACGTGACCACGCTCGCCGTCGCCGCCGACGTCGCCGCCGCGGCGACCGGCGCGTTGCTCGCGACCTACACCGGCGTCCTCATCGGCGCGACGGTCATTCCGGTCTGGGCGCGCCACGTCTCGTCGCTTCCGCTCCATTTCGGCGCCTCGGCGCTCGGCGCGGCGGCGTCCCTGCTCGAGCTCGCCGGCCATCGCGCGGCCGCGCTCAATCGCATCGGCCTCGGCACGGCCGCATTCGAAGCGCTGCTGCTCGTTCACCTCGAATGGCCACGAGATCGCGTCGCGCGATCGCTCTTCGCCGGCGGCAGCGGCCTGCTGGTCCGCGCGGGCGCCTGGCTGACGGGCCCAATCCCGTTGGTCCTTCGACTCACGGCCACCGCGGCGCCCGGCCTTCGCGTAATCGCGGCCGTCTCAATGACCGTCGGATCACTCGTGACACGATTCGGCTGGATCGCCGCGGGCCGCCGGTCGGCCGGAGATCGCGCGGCCGTGCTGGAGCTCGAGCCATGACGACGAGCTGGCGTCGAATCGCACGCGGCCTCACGCCCCTCGCGATCGCCATGGGACTCGCGACCGCGTTCGCGTCTCGATCGCCGGGCCGCCTGGATGTCTCCACGAAAGCGCTGACCGCGCGCGCCGCGGCGTACGTCGCCGACTATCAAGTCAAGTTCGCGTTCCTCGTCGGCAAAGAGCACTACGCGCAGACCGTGACGCGTGGCGCCAACGTCCAACGACGCGCGATGACCGGCGATCTCTTTCTCGTCTTCATGCCGACCGATCGCGACTGGATTGCGGTGCACGACGTCGCCGAAGTCGACGGCCAGCCCGTGCCGGACCGCGACAATCTCCAGACGCTGCTGCACCTCGGCGAGGTCACCCGCGTCGCGCAGCAGGTCGCGAACCGCAACGCGACGTTCAACATCGGCAGCGTCGGACGCAACTTCAACGAACCGACGCTCCCGCTCCTCGTATTCGAACCGAAGCGGATCGGGCAATTCCGGTTCGATCGGCGCGGAATCATCGAACAGCAGGGCGTTCAGCTCGCGACGCTCGCCTTCACAGAACACGATCGGCCCACGCTCATCCACGGCATGAACGGCGAGCCGGTGTACTCGAAGGGAGAAGTCGTCATCGAAACAGAAACCGGCCGCGTTCGGCGCACGGTCATCAATTTCGATGACAAGGCCGTCCAGGCCAGTCTGATCACCAACTACGTTCCGGACGATCGCCTTGGCCTCTGGGTCCCCGGCTCGTTCAGCGAACGGTACGAGCTGACCAAGGGCAGCCAGCAAGAGACGACGACCTGCGAGGCGACGTACTCGGACTATCGACGATTCGAAGTGACGGGGCGGATCAAATGACTCAACGGGTCGCTGGGCCGTTGGGATGACGCGTGATCGCGTCGCTGGCGCGAGCGCGCTACTTGACGCGCGTCCCGAGCCACGCCTCGCGCATCGCCTTCTGCGCGTCGGTCAACGTGCCGCCTGCCTGCTCGATCGGCAGCACGCGCAGCGCCGGGTCGGCGACGAGCGTCGCAGAGGTCGTGACCAACTTGCCGTCGCGTCGCTTGACGACGAGCGCGACCGAGTCGCCCGGGCGCTTCTGCGCGATGGCGCGCCACGCGGCGAGCGTCGGCGCCTGACCGTCGATCCGCGTGATCACATCGTCCTCGTCCACGCCTGCGCGATAGAGCGGCGTGTCGAACGCGACGGGCACGCGCGTCTCGTCGCCGCCTTGATTGATCACGCCGACGCGAAGACCGTCGGCGACCTCGGTCACCTGCGCGTTGCCGATGTACGCCGCGTCGGGCCGCGCCGGCCGCAGTACGAAGCCGACGCTCTTGAGCAGCCGCGCGTAGTCGGCGACGTCGCGGCCTTCGATGTACTTGTCGAAGAAGTCGTTCGCGAACTGACGATTGTTCGTCAGCTCCGCGAGAGCGTCGCGAATGTCCTTGAGCGTGTAGGGCTTGCCGACGAGACCCGGCGCCGGACCGCCGGGCTTGCCGTAGCGCTGCCACAGCAGGCGCATGTAATCGTCGAGCGTGATCTTGCCCGACGACATGTCGCGCAGCGAGAGATCGAGCGCGAGCGCGATGCCGGCGCCGTAGCTGTAGTACGAGATGAACGTGCGCGCGCGATCGGTCTCGTCGACCGACCGCGCCGCGTCTGCACGGCGGAGCGCACCGATCGGCCCGCGCCGTTGATGATCGCGAGACCCGCGCCGACGGGCGGACTCTGCGAGAAGCCCGCGCGCACGAGCAGCAGCGGCTGGTAGTACTGCGTGAATCCCTCCGCCAGCCAGAGGCAGCACGTGATGTTCTCGCGCGTGAAGTTGAACGGCTCGAGGCCCGCCGGCCGGATGCGCTCGACGTTCCAGTTGTGAAAGAACTCGTGCGAGACGACGCTGAGCGCCGACTGGCGGCCCTGCGCGGTGCGCATCGACAGCCCCGGGCTCTCGATCGACGTGCTGTTGCGATGCTCCATGCCGTCGCCGTCGCCCCACGGCGAAAAATCGAGCAGGAACGTGTAGTAGCCCGGCTCGTATTTCGGGAACTCGCCGTAGACCGCCATCTCCTCGCGCACGAGCCGCGAGATCATCTTCGCCAGATCGTCGATGTCCGCCTGCGATCCGTCGCCGTGTACGACGACGCGAAATTCAGCGGGCGTGCCGTCGGCGTTGGGCACCGAGAACGTGCTCATGACGAAATCCGACAGCTCGGTCGGACTGTCCATGAAGTACTGCAGATTCGGCGCCGTGAACGTGAACGGATCTGAGGTCGCGTACAGCTGCGTGCCGACCTTCCAGTTCGATCCGGCCGGCGGCGCGAACGTGATCCGCATCGGATCGTTGTCGTGCCCCACGGCCCACATGAACGCCGCGGGCATGTTCATGTGCGCGTGCGTCGTGTCCACGCCGAGGTACGTGCCGTCGGCGTAGTCGCCGAAGATCTTGTAGACGATGCGCACGGTACCGTCGTGGCCGGCGACGTCCCACTCGTCGACGTTCGGCCGCGTGTAGGCGACCGAGCGGCCCTTGCCGTCGTACGCTTCGACCCAGAACACGTTCTTCGCGAATTCGTGCACGGCGTAGCGGCCCGGCGACGATCGGCTCATGCGCGCCTGAAGCGGCGCCGTGCCCAGACCCGTCCACGTGACCTCGACTTGCATCCAGTGATGCTCGGCGGCCGGAAACGTCACGCGGTACGCGATTGGCGCCGGCGCGTTCGGCTGGCGCGCGCCGACCGGCACGGCCACCGCCATCACGACTGCCACCGCCCAGAGCCGCCACACGCGTCGCATACTCACTCCTGCGCCGGCGCACTCGCCCGCCGCGCGTTGAATTTGTCCCGCGCCACCCGCCAGATCGTGCCGGGGAACGTGAAGATCACCCGGCGCCTCAACGATCCATACGACATCGCGCCCGTGACGTAACCGAGCAGCAGATCGACCAGCGCCGGCGCTGCGGCGGCGCCCCGCACGAGGCGCGCCACGCGCTCGTGGCTCGAAAAAAGATAGCGCTGAAAGAGCACCGCGTCATCGAGCTCGGTGCCGATTTCCGTGCGCCAGAGCCGCTCGTACACCGGGCCGGCATCGACCGCGCGATCGCGGCCGATGGCGAGCGCGCGGCCCGCGAGCTCCCCCGACACCATCGCGTAGTAGATGCCCTCGGCGGTGATCGCGTTGACGAATCCGCCGGCGTCGCCCGCAAACAGCACCCGGCCGCGATACGCCGGCCGCAGCGGACCGCCGATCGGAATCAGGAACGGCGTGAACTGCTTGCGATCGGATCGGCCGCTGAGCGCGCCCGACGCGACGAGCGCGCCGACGAAGCGCTGCTGGAGCTCGTACGGCGCGGCGTCAACCTCCCGTTTGAAGTGCGGAAGCAGACAGCCGATGCCGACGTTGACGTGACGCGTCTTCGGAAAAATGTACGCGTAGCCGTCCAGCCCTTGATAGGCGTACGCGACCCAGAGGACGTCCGGCTCGGCGGCGGCGAGCGTCTCGATCGGCGTCTCTTCCATCATGTCGATCGCGAGGCGCGCCTCGGGCCATGACGGCTGGACGCCGAGCCGCTTCGACGTCACGCTGTGCACGCCGTCGGCGGCGACGACTCGCGGCGCGCGGAGCGTGCGCCCGTCGCGCGCCGTGAACGTGACGCCCGACGCGTCGCTTGCGGCTTGCGTGATCTCGAAGCGCTCGACGAGCGTCGCGCCCGCGGCGACGGCGCCGCGCACGAGCGCGTGATCGAACTCGACGCGGCGCACGAGGAGCACGCTCGGATCGTCGCTCCGAATGTCGACGGCCGAGCCGCCGGGCCCTTCGAGGTGCAGTTTCTTGATGGGGTGGACGTCGATCCCGGCGATCGCCTGATCGAGCCACGGAAAGCGGCGCAGAGCGCGCGTGCTGACGCCGCCGCCGCACGGCTTGTTGCGCGGAAACGCCGCGCGATCGACGAGCAGCGTTCGAAATCCGCTCGCCGCGAGCGTCCGGGCCGCGACCGCGCCCGCCGGCCCCGCGCCGGCGACGATGACGTCGGCGTCCGCGCTCAGGCCCGAATCCACTTCAGGAGCTCCGGCAGATTCGGCGGCTTGCCTTGCATGAGCAGACCGACGCGGAAGATGCGCGCCGCGGCCCAGATGAAGAGCGCCGTCGTCGCAAGCGTGAGGACGACGGACAAGACGACCTGCCAGATCGGCGGCGGCGGCGACATCGCGAGGCGGATCAGCATCAGAAACGGCGAGGCCGTCGGAAACAGCGACGCGACGGTCGAGATCATCGAGTTCGGCTGGCGCATCACGATCGCCGACATGAACATCGGCAGCAGCATGAACACCATGACCGGCTGCATCATGCTCTGCGAGTCCTTGAGATCCGAGCACGCCGCGCCAATCGCGACGAACACCGATCCGAACATCAGCACCGCGCACAGCAGAAACACCACGAACCAGGCGAGCAGCCCGGGCCGCACGAGCTCCAGCTGGCCGCTCTGCAGGAGCGCGTACACGCCGCCGCCGAGATAGATCAGCGCGAGCAGCACCGCCACGCCGGCGACGCCCAGCAGCTTGCCGAGCATCAGCTGCGTCGGCGTGATCGACGAAATCAGCACCTCGCTGATGCGCGACATCTTCTCTTCGACGACGGCCGTCAGCAGCGGCGCCGCGCTCGACATCAACGCGATGAAGAGCAGATACATCATCCCGAACGGCAGCGCGAACGTCGCGATCTCGTTCACGCGCTTCGCCTGGCTCACCGTGCCGTCCGCCTTCCGCTCGACCAACCCGAGCGTCGTCACGCGCGCCGGCCGCGTCAGCTGCGCCACGAGGTTGCGATCGACCGACGCCGTCGCAAATCGCCGTCCGGTAATCTCCTTCTGCAGGACCTGATTCAGCCAGCTCGGCAGCGAATCGTACGACGGCGTCTCGGTGTAGTAATCGATCTGGTCCGCGTCGGTCTGCGTCACGTCGAGCACGCTCGCGGGAATCTCGACGAAGCCAAACAGCTGCTTCTTCCGCACGCTCGCTGACAGATCGGCGCGGACGCTGGCCGGATCGCCCGCGCTGGCGTCGATTTGATTCGGCAGGAAATACGGGCCCGTTCGCGCGGCGCCTGCGCCCGACTTCTCGTTGTGCGCCTGCGCCGCCTCCGCGATTGCCGCATAGAGCGTGCCCGTATGATCGATCACCGCGAACTTGTAGTCGTCGAGGTCCGCGTGCCTGGCGGCGAAGATCTGAAAGCCGAACGACAGCCCGAGCATCACCGGCAGCATCAGAATGCCGATGATGAACGCCTTCGTCTTGACCAGCGTCAAAAACTCCGTGGTGGCGACGACGAGAATGCGGCTCATCTCAGCGGACTCCTGACGTCTCGCGCATGTCCTCGGCCGTCGGCCTGGCGATCCGCACGAAGATATCGTGCAGCGACGGCGTCTTGAGCTCGAAATGGTACACGGCCGTCTTGTCCGAGAGCGCGCGCAAGAACGCCTGCGCGTTGCCCTTGAGCTTCACGTCCTGATAGTTGCCGACGTCCGAGAACGTTTCGACCTCGGCGAGTCCGGCGAGCGCGGCCGCGCCCTTCTCCGTCCGGACGCGCACGGTGTCCTGCCCGTATCGCGACTGAATGTCGTCGAGCGTCCCGTCAAGCACCTTGTTGCCCTTGAAGATCATGAAGATGCGATCGCAGAGCTTCTCGGCTGCCGACATGTCGTGCGTCGAGAAAACGACCGTCACGCCCTGGCGGCGAAGATCGAGCACGGCGTCGCGCAGCACGTCGGCGTTGACGGGGTCGAGGCCCGAGAACGGCTCGTCGAGGATGAGCAGCTTCGGCTCGGCGATGATGGTCGAGATGAACTGCACCTTCTGCGACATGCCCTTGGAGAGCGCCTGCACTCTCTTGTCCGCCCACTCGGAGAGCTGCAGCCGGTCGAGCCACTTTTTGATCAGCGGATCGAGCTGGCTGGTCGTCCGGCCTTTGAGCTGCCCGTAGTAGCGGAGGACCTGACGCACGGTCATCCGTTTATAGAGGCCGCGCTCTTCGGGCAAGTACCCCACCTGGTCGCGGACGGCCGACGTGCTCGAGTGCTCCAGGACGTGGATCTGTCCAGAGTCGGGCACGAGGATGTTCATGATCATCCGGATCGTGGTCGTCTTGCCGGATCCGTTGGGGCCGATGAACCCGTAGATGGAACCGGGCGGGACGGTCAGCGTGAGGTGGTTGACCGCGACCACTTGATCGAACTGTTTCG
>Ga0335080_10006002_pt1 | contig 12550 bp, 12 predicted proteins | sample Lox_Sample_34_FD_206720 | JGI IMG/M metagenome (GOLD analysis project Ga0335080, IMG submission 206720) | Soil microbial communities from Loxahatchee National Wildlife Refuge, Florida, United States - Lox_Sample_3.4 | ecosystem: Environmental > Terrestrial > Soil > Wetlands | place: USA...
CGTCCTGCACCATCTGGCCGAGGTTGCGATTGGTGGCGGCGATGATCCGCACGTCGACTTTGATCGCGCGCGTGCCGCCGAGCCGCTCGAATTCCTGCTCCTGGAGCACGCGCAGGATCTTCGCCTGCGTGCTCGGGCTCATGTCGCCGACTTCGTCGAGAAAGAGCGTGCCGCCGTCGGCCTGCTCGAAGCGGCCGATGCGGAGCCGATCCGCGCCGGTGAACGCGCCCTTCTCGTGACCGAACAGCTCCGACTCGAGCAGGTTTTCCTGCAGCGCGGCCGAGTTCACCTTGACGAACGCGCGATCCGCGCGCGGGGAGCCGTAGTGAATGGCGCCGGCGACGAGCTCCTTGCCCGTGCCCGTCTCGCCGCGAATCAAGACCGTCGAATTGCTGTGCGCGACCTTCTTGACGATCTTGAGGACGTGCTTCAGCGCGCCGCTCGATCCGATGATGCGGCTGATGTCATACCGAGTGGGATCGGCCGGCGGCGCCGGTTCCGTCGACTCGGACGGCTGGCGGAACTCGACGGCGTCTCCGAACTTGAGCGGCGGCATCAGGGTCTCGTGGGCTCCATGCGGTCGTCATCACGCACCGCGACATCGGCTAACTGCTCGGCACCGCTTCGATCATCGCGCGCCGGCTGCGCGGGATCTCGATGTTGAGGATCTTGATCTTGTAGTTCATCACGCGCGGGCTGATCCCCAGCAGCTCGGCCGCGTCCTTCTGCACCCAGTTCGACATCCTGAGGGCCTCGACGACGGCCTGGCGCTCGATCTCCTCGAGCGGAATGCCCGTCGGCGGAATCTTCACCGCCGGCGCGCGATCGCCGCTCGCGGACGGCGCCGCCTGGTGCTCGCCGATCTGCAGATCGTCGACGCCCACCACGCCGCCGTCGGCCAGCAGCACCGAGCGCTCGAGCACGTTCTCGAGCTCGCGGATGTTGCCCGGCCAGTTGTGGCGCATCAGCACTTTCAGCGCCTCCGGGTTGATGCCCTCGACCTTCTTCTTCAGCTCGGTCGCGAAGCGCCGCACGAAGAATTCCGACAGCGCCGGGATGTCTTCCTTGCGATCGCGCAGCCCCGGCATGTCGACCGAGACGACGTTCAAGCGGTAGAAGAGGTCCTCGCGGAACCGGCCGTCCGCCACCATCTGCGTGAGGTTGCGGTTGGTCGCCGCGATGATGCGGACGTCGACGCGCAGCGTGCGCGTGCCGCCGAGCCGCTCGAACTCGTGCTCCTGGAGCACGCGCAAGATCTTCGCCTGCGTGCTGGCGCTCATGTCGCCGACTTCGTCGAGGAAGAGCGTGCCGCCGTCGGCCTGCTCGAACCGGCCGATGCGCTGCTTGTCGGCGCCCGTGAACGCGCCCTTCTCGTGGCCGAACAGTTCCGACTCGAGCAGGTTCTCCTGCAGTGCCGCGCAGTTGACCTTGACGAACGCGCGGCTCGCGCGCAGCGAGTTGTGGTGAATCGCGCCGGCGATGAGCTCCTTGCCCGTGCCCGTTTCGCCGCGGATCAGGATCGTCGAGTTGCTGCGCGCCACCTTCTTGACGATGCTGAGCACCTGTTGCAGCGCGCCGCTCGCGCCCACGATGCGATCGAAGTTGTAGATGTCCTGCTGCTCGTGGCGCAGGTAGTCGACCTGGTACTTCAGGTGACGCAGCTCGATCGCCTTCTCGATCTTGAGCTCCATCTCCTCGATTTCGAACGGCTTCTGGACGAAGTCGAAGGCGCCGATCTTCATCGCCTCGACCGCCGTGTGGATCGATCCGAACGCCGTCATGAGGATCACGGCCGCGCTCGGCTGGATCGACCGCGTCGTGCGCAGCACGTCCATGCCGTCGGCGCCGCCCATGCGCAAGTCGGTCAGCACCACGTCGAACTGGCTGTCCTGCAGCCGCTCGATCGCGACGGTGCCGTTCGGGGCCTCTTCCACGTCGTGGCCGGCATTGGCCAGCGCGCGGACCAGGCCCTTGCGCAGCGAATCATGATCGTCAACCACCAGAATGCGTCCCATCCGTCATCTCCCTAGAGTGCGTTCGGTCGGCACCACCGGCAGCGTGACGCGAAACGTCGCGCCGCGTCCGGGGGCGGAAATAGCATCGATGTGTCCGTCGTGCGCGTCGACGACCTTGCGCACGATCGCGAGGCCCAGCCCCGTGCCCTGCGGCTTGGTCGTGAAGAACGGACTGAAAATGCGCTCGAGATCGTCCGGCGCGATGCCGGGCCCCGTGTCTCGCACCTCGACGACGATTTGCGGCACCGGCGGCTCGATCGCCGCCGTCGCTTCGTCGTCGCCGGGGAGCACGCCGGCGCGAATCGACACGTGGCCCTCACCGCCGAGCGCCTCGAATGCATTGGCCATCAAGTTCGAAAACAACTGCCGCAGCTGATGTGGGTCGGCGAGCAGCTCCGGCACGTCGGCCGCGATGTCCATGTCGATCGACACGGCCCCGCGCGCCGGCTTGCCTTCGGCCAGCGTAATCGCGTCCTTGAGCGCCTCGTCGAGCGCCACGCGCTCGACCTGCAGCTGAATCGGGCGCACGAACTCCAGCACTTCGACGACGATGGCGTTGGCCATCTTCGCTTCTTTGATGATGTCGTCGAGCGTCTCGACGTAGTCGGACTCGGGCGGCAGCTGCCGCTTGAGCACGCCGGCCGCGACCTCGATGCTCGCGAGCGGATTCTTGACCTCGTGCGCGATCGCGGCGGCCATCTCGCCGAGCGCCGCGAGCCGATCGCGCAGCCGCTCGCGTTCCTCGAGCTGCTCGACGCGCGTCAGGTCCTTGAAAAACAGCGTCGCGCCGATCTTCTGGCCTTCGTCGTCCAGGATCGGCGAGAGCGAGTAGCCCATGGCGCGGCCCGTCTTGCGCAGCCGCATCTCGGCGCGGTTGGGGAGGTCGTCGCTGTCAAACCCCTGCTGCAGGACGCGCGCGACTTCCGGACAGTCGTGCAGCACCTCGGCAAACGGCCGGCCGATGTCGCCGGCGCGCGCCGACAGGCCCAGCACCCGGTAGGCAATGTCGTTCATCGCCGCGACGCGCCCGTCGCGGGTGATGGCGAGCACACCCGTCCGTAGGTTGAACACCAGGTGACGGAAGAAGCGGTCGGACAGCGAATCATCGGTCGGTCGCCGTGAGGCGTCCGTCCGAGCCAGCCGTCGATCGCCGAGTGTCACCTTGACTGAAGTGGGTCGCGCCGTCTCCATCCTGCGTGTGCTCCGCGCACGTCATCCACACAAAGGCAAGGGCTGTACCCGGTCTCCAAGCCCCTTTGCGCACGAAAATGTGGGTGGCGCGGCCCCGTCCGGGGCTCCGTGTTCGCCGGGATAATTACAGAAATCTCGCTGGCTTACAAATCTGTAACGAAAACGCTCGTTTTCAGCCGTTTTCCGCCTGAAGGGCTTCCCACTGGTTCATCAGGTCACCGACCTCCCACATGAGCGTTTGGTGTTCTCTGATGACAGTTTCGGCACGAGCGCGATCTTCATAAAAGGACGGAAGGGCCATTTCGGCCTCGAGGGTCTTGACGCGCTGTTCCCGCTCCGCAATGCGGCCCTCGAGCTCGCTGACCCGGGCGGCCCGGTCCTGGGCGGCGCGCTGGCGGCGCCGCGCCTCGGCGTCAGACCGCTTCTTCTCCTCGTAGCTGGGCGCCGGGGCCGGCCGGGAACCGGCGGGGGGCTTGGCGGTGGGGGGCGGGGTCTTCCGGTTCCCCGCGGGTTGACGCGCGGGGGCCGGAGCGGCGGCGGGCACGGATGCGGCGGCGCGCTGGGCCTTGCTCCAGTGGAACTCCTCGTAGGTCCCGGGATAGACCTCCACGGCCCCGTGCCCGACCTCGATGATTTTTGTCGCGAGCCGGTCGACGAAATAGCGGTCGTGCGAGACGAAGATCAGCGTGCCGCCGAAGTCTTCGAGCGCGTCGAGCAGGACGTCCTTTGAATCGAGGTCGAGATGGTTGGTCGGCTCGTCGAGGAGCAGCGTGTTGGCGGGCCGCAGGAGCATGCGCGCGACCGCCAGCCGCGTGCGCTCGCCGCCCGACAGCACGCCCGCGCGCTTGTAGATGTCGTCGCCCGTGAAGAGGAAGCCGCCCAGGATGTTGCGAATCATCGGCACCATGCCGACCGGCGAGTCCGCCTCCATCGTCTCGTAGACGGTCTTGACGGGATCGAGGCGGTTCGCCTCGTCCTGGGCGAAGTACTGCATCACGACCTGGTGGCCTTCGCGGCGCGTGCCCGAATCGGGCGTCTCGCTGCCCGACAGCAGCCGCATGAGCGTCGACTTGCCGGCCCCGTTGGGGGCGACGAGCGCGATGCGGTCGCCGCGCTCCACGTGCAGCGTGACGCGATCGAGCACCGTGAGGTCGGCATAGCGCTTCGTCGCGCGCTCGATCTCGATCACCATCCGCCCGCTCTTCGGGCACGACGGGAACGTGAAGTGCACGCGCTTGCGCTCGGGCGGCACTTCGATCGGCACGATCTTCTCGAGCATCTTGATCCGGCTTTGCACCTGCGCGGCTTTCGTCGCCTGATAGCGAAAGCGATCGATGAACGCCCGCATGCGCGCGACTTCTTCGTCCTGCTCGTGCTTGGCCTTGCGGAGCTGCTCGAGCCGCGCGTCGCGCTCGACGAGAAATTGGGAGTAGGTGCCGACGTAATCGGTCACCGTGCGCAGCGAGATCTCGGAAATGCGGGTGACGACGGCGTCAAGGAAGAAGCGATCGTGCGAGACCAGAATGACGGCGTGCGGGTAGCTCGAGAGGTACTCTTCGAGCCAGTTGCGCGCGTCGAGATCGAGATGGTTGGTCGGCTCGTCGAGCAGGAGCAGCGTCGGCCGTCCGAGCAGCAGCTTGGCGAGCGCGATGCGCATCTGCCAGCCGCCGGAAAACGTTTCGGTGCGCTTCTCGAAATCGGCGCGCGAAAACCCGAGCCCTTCGAGCACCTGGGCGACGCGCAGCTCGAGGCTGTGGCCTCCCTCCTGGCGGAACAAATCGGTGAGCTCGTGGTAGCGCACGAGCATCTTCTCGTGCTCGCCGTCGGGCAGCGCGGGATCGGCCAGCGCGTGCTCGATGCGATCGATCTCCGTGCGCGCGTCGATGAGCGGTTGAAAGACGGTCGACACCTCGCCGAAGAGCGTCAAGCCGGCGTGCTCGAGCCCGTCCTGCGGCAGATAGCCGACGGTGAGCCGCGCGGGTTTCACGACCTGGCCGCGATCGGGCTCGTCGAGTCCCGCCAGCACGCGCAGCAGCGTCGTCTTGCCCGCGCCGTTGGGGCCGCAGAGACCGACGCGATCGCCGTCGGTCACTTGCCAGGTTACGTTCTCGAAGAGGATGCGCTCGCCGAACGACTTGGTGACGCCCGAAAGTTGAATCACGGAGTCGACGGCGCTTCGGCTTCGGTCTCGTCCGATTCGACGGGGAGGCCGACGAAGCGATGCGCCATATCGACCATCTTGTCCACGCTGAACGGTTTGGTCAGGTAGCCCGTCACGCCGAGGTTCAGCGCTTCGATGGCGTAGGCCTCGGTCGAGTACGCGGTGAGCACGATGACCGGCATCCGCGAGGTCTTGCGCAGCGCGCGGATCACCTTCATGCCATCGGTCCCCGGCATGCGGAGATCGGTGATGAGCAGGTCGAAGTCAGCGGCCTGAAGGCTCGCGATCGCGGCCTCGCCGTCGGGCACCGCTTCGATCTCGCATTCCTTGGCGAGCGCCTTGACCACCAAATTGCGGATCGATTCCTCGTCGTCGACGACGAGCACGCGCGGGCGCTCGGCGAGGTCGGTGGCGCTGTGGCGCAGGAGCCGGCGGTTGGCGGTCTCCCAAATCGCGACGTCGCGGCGCAGGAAACGGAACTGATGGCCGACGCGAATCGCGGGAATCTTGCCGGTGCGCGCGAGGCGATAGACCGTCCGGCGAGTGAGACGGAGGTACTCGATGACTTCGTCGGTCGTCAAGTAGTCGTCGAGCATAGGCGGTGCCACCGGAGCGCTGGGTACCAGAGCGCCGTCAGGGCAGAAGTGTACCACGCTGTGCAAGTACCACGCGTACAAGGCGTTGGGTCACGTGCCCGCGGGCGCGGCCGGGCGGGGCGGCGGCGCTATACTGAACGCACGCCTGCCGGCCGGAGCGCGTACAGACTGCCGCCCCCGGCGGGCCGTCTAACTCGGCAGGACGCGCCTCCGGAGATGCCCGCTGGAGCGCGGTCAGGCGCCCTGATGACCCTGACGGATGAGGAGCTGGTCGCCCGCGCCAAGGCGGGGGATCTGGACGGCTTTAACCAGCTGGTGTCCCGCTGGGAGCGGCCCATCTACGCGTTGGCGTACCGCACGCTCGGTCGCGAAGAGGAAGCGCGCGACGTCGTGCAGGAGGCGTTCCTGCGCGCCTATCGAGGGTTGCGAGGCTTCAAAGGCGAAGCGAAGTTCTCGTCCTGGCTCTACCGGATCACGCTCAACCTCTGCCGTGACTGGAGCCGGCGGGAGCGCCGGGCGCCGATCGTTCAGGTGCCCGAAGGCACGGATCCCATGGACCTGGCCGACGAGCACGTCCAACCGGCGGAGTCAGTCGAGGATCTGGTCGCGCGCCGCGAGATGTCGGCGGCCGTCGCGAAAGCGATGGCGGAGCTGCCGGAAGAGCAGCGGACGGCCATCTTGTTGAAGGAGTATCACGGCCTCACGTTTCAGGAGATTGCGGGCATGCTCGATTGCCCGCTGAGCACGGTGAAGACGCGTTTGTACCAAGGGCTGTCTGTGCTTCGTCGCCGACTGGAGCGGCGGCAAGCCGAGGAGGCCAGCCTGCGGCGCGCACGCTTCGAAAGTCTTTGACAAAGGGTAGATGCCAGCCATGTGCGATGAACGTGAACGTTTGATCGACTACCTCTACGAGGAGGCGGACGCCGCCGCGCGCCACGAGTTCGAGCGTCATCTGGAGACGTGCGCGCCGTGCCGCGAAGAAGTGCGCGCGTTCGGTGCGGTGCGGACGGATCTGCTCGCGTGGGACGTGCCCGAGAGCGACTCGGTTTGGAAGCCGTTCGCGCCGCCGCGGGCCGCCGCGTGGTGGCGGGACGTGCCCGCGTGGGCGCTGGCCGCCGCCGCGGCCGTGGTCTTCGCGATTGGCGCGGCGGGCGGCGCCGTGACGCGCACGATTGCCGACCGCGCGAGCGCGCATCAGGTCGCGAGCCAGCAGGCCGCCGCGACGACGGCCATGCCGGCCCAGGTCGTGCCCGCGGGAGTGAGCCGCGCCGATCTCGACGCGTTTGGCAGACAGCTCGCCGACTCGATGCGCTCCGAGATGGACACGCGCGTGCGCCTCGTGTCGACGCACGCCTCGAGCCGCGCGGGCGGTCCCGATCGCGATGTCCAGCAGCTGCGCGCGCTCCTGCAGACGGGCGATCAGCGCGACCGCGACATCTTGAACACGATGCGCCTGCTCAACAACGACTTCATCTCCTCCAAATCGAGTCAGGACCGGACGATCGAACAGCTCAAGCAGCGCGTCGATCAGCTGTCGAACGCGATCGCGCTGATGGCGCAGCAGCAAGCGGGTGGCAAGCAATGACCAGCACAGGTGTCACATCCCGTCGGGTGGCCGTCGTCGTGCTCGCGGTGGTGCTCATTGCGCCGCTCGCGGCGCAGCAGCCCGCGCAGCAGCCCGCGCCCGGACAGGATCCGCAAACGCCGGCCGACACGACCGATACGCAGGCGCGCTTTCAGATCCGTCAGTACGAGATCGCGTTGAAGGCGGCCGTCTTGCACGCCGGCGAGCAGCTGGCGGCGCGCGCGGCGCAGATCGTCCCTGGCGTCCAGCTCGCGCCGGCCAACGAACCGGTCGTCCGGTTCGTGCCGACGCCGGAAGGACCGGTCTTCGACGTGCAGATTCCTCTGCTGCTCGACGCCGGCCCGGTGATCATGAAAATGCTCCAGCAGAGCCAGCGTCCGTCGCCGAGCTCGCCGGCGATTACCGTGGCGCAGCCGCAGGCCCAGCCGGCCGACCGCGTGAGCAGCAGCGGCGTCGTCACGGCCGATCCGATGACGAAGCCGCCCGTGCAGAACTTCGATCCGGATCACGAGTACACGGATTTCGCCCGCAACGCGCTGATTGACGCGCTGCTCGACAACTCGTCGGCCGTGCCGCTCAAGACCGGGGAGCGCCTCGAAATCGCGGCCAGCGGCCTCGAAATCTCGCGCGGCCTGCTCTATCCGGACAACTCGCGCAAGCTGATGCTCGTCATCACGGCGGCCGATTTGCAGGAGTTCCGGCAGGGTAAGATCACGCGAGAAGAGGCCAAGACGCGGATCAAAGAAGAAAGACGCTAGGTACTGAATTACAATCGCCCGGCTATGCGTTGCCGGCTGTCAGCTCTCGCCGTCGCGTTCATCGCCTTCGTCGCGGCTCCCGCCTGCGGCCCCAGTGTCGATCTGCATGCCCTGAAGGTGACCGACGTCATCTCGGGCTACTGGGACGCGGGCCTCAAGGACGGCAAGAACTACCTGGTTCCGAGCGTGACGTTCCGCCTGGAGAACAGCGGCGCGGTCGGCATCACCGGTCTCGAGCTCAACGTCGGCTACTGGCGTGATGGGGCGGACGGCGAGTGGGACTCGACGCTCGTCCAGAGGATCGGCAACGACTCGATTCCCGCCGGCACCAAGTCCGATCCGGTCACCGTACGCTGTCCGGTCGGCTACACCCTCGAGGGCGCGCGCGCCGACTTTTTTTCCAACAGCCAATATCGCGACGTCACCGCGAAGATCTTCGGCCATCGCGGCGGCACGATCGTGCCGCTGGGTGAAGTCAAACTCGATCGGCAGATCCTGCCGCACCTGACAGGTCCAGTCGGACGTCCGTGAGCGCGTCGCCGGTTCGCGTGCCGGCCGCTTCGGCGGAACCCACGCTCCAACGACGCCTCGGTCCGTACGACGCCGCCACGATCGTCATCTCGAACGTCGTCGGCGGCGGAATCTTTTTCATTCCCGTGATGGTCGCGGGCCTGATCCCGACGGGCTGGGCGATGCTCGGCGCGTGGATCGTCGGCGGCATCCTCGCGTTTGCGGGCGCAATGGCGTACGCCGAGCTCGCGACGCTGCGGCCGCACGCCGGCGGCGAGTACGTCTATCTGCGCGAAGCCTTCGGACCGCTCGCCGCGTTTCTCACCGGCTGGACGTCGTTCGTCGCGGGATTCTCCGGGGCGATCGCCGCGGGCACCGTCGCGCTCGCGGAGTACCTCGGCCGCTTCATTCCCGCCGCGGCCGACAAGACGCCGCTGGCGACGCTGCCGCTGCCGTACCTGCCGCTCGTCGTCACGCCGCAGGCCCTCGTGGCGATTGCCGCCATCTTCGTTCTCTCGCTCGTGCATCTGCACGTCTCGGGCCGCTTCGTCCACAACGTGCTCGCAGCCGTCAAAGTCGTGGCGATCGCCGGCTTCATCATCCTGGGCCTCGCGATCGGCCATGGATCGCTGGCGCACGTCGCCAGCGCGCACGAATCGACGCAGCCCGCGACCGGCTGGCTGCTCGCGCTGATTCCCATCATGTTCGCGTATTCCGGCTGGAACGCCGCGACGTACGTGGCGGAGGAGATCCGCGATCCGAGCCGCAACCTGCCGCGCGCGCTTGGATTCGGCACCTGCGCGGTGGTCGTCGTCTACGTCGCGCTCAATCTGCTCTACCTCTACGCGATGCCGGTGGGCGATCTCGCCGCGCTGCCCGACGGCCGTCTGACCGACATCGTCGCCGAGCGATTGTTTGGATTCACGGCCGGGCAGCTGATCGCCGTCTTCACGATCATCAGCATTGCCGCGAGCGTGAGCGCGATGGTGCTCGCCGGCCCGCGCATCTACTACGCCATGGCGCGCGACGGCGTGTTTCTCGCGAGCGCCGGCCGCGTGCATCCACGCTTCCGCACGCCGATGCCCGCCATCTTCGCGCAAGCCGCCTGGAGCAGCGTGCTCGTGCTCTCGGCGACGCTCTCGCAGCTGGTCGCGTACACCGGCTTTTCAGTCGTGCTCTTCTCCGGCATCGCCGTGCTGGCGCTCTTCGTTCTGCGCCGCCGCGACCCGCGCGCGGAGCGGCCGTTTCGAGCGCTCGGCTATCCCATTGCGCCCGCGCTGTTCGTGCTCGCAAGCCTCGTGATGGTGATCAACGAGGTCTGGCACAACCCGGGCACGTCGCTCGCGGGGCTGGCCGTCATTGCGGCGGGCTTGCCGCTCTACCGACTCGGGCGTCAGCGCGCGGGCGCCGCGGCGCCCGGACCGCGCCGCGTGAGCAGCGCCGCCAGCGTCACGAGCGCGAGCGTGCCGTCGCTCAGCGCGAAGAGCAGAAACGACGCCGGCGATCCGTTGATGTAGTGATCGATCAGAAACACCGCGGCGCCGCCGCCTTTGAGCAGCACCCCGAACACCCACAGATAGGCGCGATGCGCGTCGGGCGCCCGCAGCGGCTGCAGGTAGCCAAGCCCGACGGCCATGAGAAACAGGCCGTTGAGCTTCGCGAAGAGAATCGGATCAGGAGGAGAGACGCCGAACCACGAGGCCATGTGGTCCGTCGCGAAGAACAGGATGATGCCAGCCGAGAGGTCGTAGAGAAGCGAAACGGCCGCGACGGCCGATATCATCCTGCGAGCGCTCACTTCTTCTTGAGCGACACCCGCTCGGTCATGGTCTTGCCGGCTTCGACGGTCACGGTCTGCGTGTACGTCTCGTAGCCGTCCGCGCGAAGTTGCAGCTCGTGCGTTCCAGCCGGAACGTCAAGGTGATGGCCCAGGCCGTCGAAGTCATCGACGACGCCCATCAGCGCGCCATCGATGTACACCTTGGCCGTTTCGACGTTGGCCTTGAGGCGAATCGAGCCCGTCTCGACATAACCCGAACCAGAGCTGTACCCGCCGCTCTCGCCGGAGTAGCCGCCGTACCCGCCGCCGTAGGCTCCGTAACCGTATCCGTATCCGCCGTAGAACCACGGATCGTAGTAGCCGAATCCGTAGCCGTACCCGAATCCGCCGTACCAGGGATACCAGTAGCCCGGGTAGTACGGATAGATCGGATACACGGGATAGCCCGGATAGTTCACGCTGCCGCGCGGCACCGCGGTGCCTTGCGTGGGCGCGCCGCCGCGATAGCGCGCGCTGTTGAACGACGGCACCGAGCCGTTCGGCACGCCGGCCGGGCTGCCCGCGCGCGAGGGCGACGAGTTCGGCGCGCCGGAGGATCGCGGTTGCGCGGTGGCGCCCGTTCTCGATCCGGACGGAGCGCTTCGCGCCGGCGCTGACGCGGGCGCCGACCGGCCTTGATCGCCGCCGCCCGAGGGCGCGCTCGCGCCCGAGGAACCGCTCGACGCAGACGAGCCGGCGCTCCCGCGCGCGACTGCCTGGCCGTCTGCCCATGCAGGCGCCGCAAGACCCAGTGCCACGGCCGCCGTCAAGATGATGCGGATGGATCTGGTCATGACGCCTCCTCGGAAGGCTCACCCTGAGGCCTTCCCACTGCGTATAGTGCAACTTTACTGCCACCCAGCCCCGGCGTAAATGGCCGAAAAACCGAGCTGGCGTGCCGAATTGTCCTCGTGTCTTGCCCTCCCGCGCGGACGGCACTACGATGCAATTTCGGGCGGTTCCCGCACGCCGATGTCACAACCCCACGCCACAACCGTTCTCGGCCTCCGCCATCAAGGCAAGACCGTGCTCGCGAGCGACGGCCAGGTCACGCTCGGCCAGACCGTCGTGAAACATCAGGCGCGCAAAGTGCGTCGCTTGTACCACGACCGCGTCATCGCCGGATTTGCCGGCGCTGCGGCGGACGGCTTCGCGCTGTTCAGCCGGTTCGAGGGCAAGCTCGAGGAGCACCGCGGCAATCTCGAGCGGGCGGCCGTCGAGCTTGCGCGCGATTGGCGCATCGATCGCGCGCTGCGTCGTCTCGAGGCCATGATGCTCGTCGCCGACTCGCGCGTGATGTATCTCGTCTCGGGCACGGGCGATCTCATCGAGCCCGACGATGGCGTGATGGGCATTGGATCGGGGGGCCCGTTCGCGATGGCCGCCGCGCGCGCGCTCGTGCGGCACAGCGCGCTCGACGCGCGGGCGATCGTCGAGCAGGCGATGGGCATCGCCGCCGACATCTGCATCTACACGAATGGCCGGCTCACGGTGGAAGAGCTCTGATGACGCCGATCTTGCTGCCTGAAAGCATGCCGCTGCTCGCCGACTCGCTGACGCCGCGCGAGATCGTCGCCGAGCTCGACAAGTACGTCGTCGGTCAGGCCAAGGCGAAGCGCGCGGTCGCGATCGCGCTCAGAAATCGCTACCGCCGCCAGCGTCTTGCGCCCGACATGGCCGAGGAAGTCGCGCCGAAGAACATCCTGATGATCGGACCGACCGGCGTCGGCAAGACGGAGATCGCGCGCCGGCTCGCGCGGCTGGCGCAGTCGCCGTTCCTCAAGGTCGAAGCGTCGAAATTCACCGAGGTCGGCTACGTCGGACGCGACGTCGAGTCGATGGTGCGTGATCTCGTGGAGATCGCGGTCACGCTCGTCCGCGACGAGCGCCAGGCCGAGGTGCGAGAGAAAGCGCG